>Ga0182024_10003061_pt1 | contig 40431 bp, 40 predicted proteins | sample P32metaG_FD_120480 | JGI IMG/M metagenome (GOLD analysis project Ga0182024, IMG submission 120480) | Permafrost microbial communities from Stordalen Mire, Sweden - P3-2 metaG (Illumina Assembly) | ecosystem: Environmental > Terrestrial > Soil > Wetlands > Permafrost | place: Sweden: Stordalen...
CCGCCACTTGGTGTGCGATCCGGCCAGGTGCACCCGACGATCAGGTCGCGGCACATCGAAGGCCGCGCGCTCAGGGGATGGGAACGGGCGTGGCGGCGCAGCTGCTCGCGAGGCAGCTGAGTCCGAAGTAGTCCAGCAGGCCGTGGAGCAAGCCGTAGTGGGTGTATGACGTACCGTTCTTCCCGGCAGTGACGTGCGCGCCCGAGATGTCGGCGAAGACGTGTCCGCCACCACCGGCCGTATCAGTGGTCGCGCCCTCGTCGAACACCACGATCACGGTGGCGCCAGCAGCCTGGAACGCGGGCACGAAGGTGCTGAGCCACGCATCGCCCTGCGCCGGGGTGCCCGTGTGGATGTCGTGGATGAGGTTCGGCGCGACGAAGCTGAACGCCGGGGGACGGGCGTAGTCGAACGAGGTCAGTGGAAGATCGGTGCTGCCGCACACCACTCCGGCGATGCCGGTGAAGTAGACCTCCGGGTTGTGCCTCGGCACGTACGTGGTGGTGGAGCCCAGGTCGCACGCGCTCGGCATGCTCTCGTCGTAGGACCCGAATGAGTCTCCCGCGCCATTCAGCTCGCTGAAGATGCTGGGCTGCTTGAAGGAGTCCGTCGGGCAGGTATCCCCGCAACCGTCGGCCTCCCCCGAGGTGAGCGCGTCGTAGTTCGGGAGCGACGGATGGGCGACCGCGTCGTAGTTCGTGAGGAGCAGCGAGTGCGGAATCAGCTTGCCGTTGACGTACGGCATGCTGCTGTTGCCGATGACCGCGCTGTAGCTGAGGTTCTCCATGAGGATCTCGACGACGGGCGCCCTCGTGTGCGATGCAACCACGGAGGTCACGACGAACGAGTCCAAGGTGATCGTGGTGCCCGAGGACTTGCGCGCGTGCTTACCCGAGACGGTGAGCGTGGTGGTGTGCACCCCGAGCGGCAGCGTCGGGGTGGTGAAGACGGTTCGCTTGGCGTCGTTGTGCTTCGTGTACCAGCTGACGGACGCGCGCGGCGCGTGATCCGTGGAGATGTAGCCGATCCCGAATCTCGGTGACGTCCTCGCTTGAATGGAGAGGCGCACCCCCTGCCAGTAGATCGTGGCGACGCTGCCGGTCGTGTGGGAGTAGTGGTGGCTGCCGCCGTAGTCCAAGACCTTCTTTACGGACACGAATCCCTTGTAGGAGACGTGGTTCGGGCCGATCCCAATGGCAGTGTCGTCAATCTTCACTGACGTGTAGGAGGTGGCTGGAGTTGCGCGCGCGAACGCCGGTGCCGGTGAGGCCATCCCGCTTACCAGCGCGAGCGACGTCGCCAGCAACGCCAGCGCTGCAATGCGTCGCACCAACATGTCTCTTTCGCTCCATCATCGCCTGACAGACTCGCGCCGAGCCTAGGACGATGCTCGTCGCCGTGTTGCAGCGAGTGACGCCGTCACCGTCGTCGACGAGCGGCGCACCTGCACGCGAACGAGCGCGGCAACACCGTCGCGCAGTGCGTCGCCAGTGGTTCACGCCGGAACGATGGGTGGTTGCTGCAGACGCTGTGGTGCAGTGCAGCAACACGTCGTCGCGTGCGCCGAGCAAAACGAAAAGTAATTCATGTCCAGTCACCAGTGGTTGGCAAGGTGCCAACGACCGAGGGCCGGTCAAGCCCGCAGCTAGGTGCACCGACATGGGGCTGCACCGAGCCGTCACGTTTCGGCTGCAGGGCTCATGCGTGCGCGTCTGCGCCCCCCCGTGCAAGCTTGACGACATGGCGGATCATCGTGCGCTTGCTGTCGTCGGTCCACTGTGCCGTTGCTACCGCCCCAACCGAGTGGGCGACGCGTAGCGAAGCGACGTTCTCCGAGTCCACGAGGATGTGGGCCTCTGTCGCGGTCGTCTGCTCCTCCAAGAACCGAAGCAGCAACCGAACCGCGCTGCTCACGTAGCCGCAGCCACGATGCGAGGGGTGCGCCGAGTAGGCGACGTTCGCCTGCCCAGCGGGCACCTTGTCGTTGGCGAGATCGCAGTCCACGTAGGCGACGTACGTGTCGCTGGCGGTGTCGACGGCGAACGACCACTTCGGGCCAGGACCGAATGCGTCGTGCGCCTCCTGGAGGGTCCGGCGAGCGTGCTCACGCTGCTCGCCGGGCGTCATGGCCTCCCAGGCCTCGCGCTGCCCGGGCTCCCAGAGCCAGTCGATCTGCTCGTCGTCCTTGGCGGCGAGGTCGGCATCGAGGTCGCTCACCTCGAGCTGGCGGATCGTCACCCGCCCGTCGGTGTAGCTGACCGGGTCCACCCAGCGAGGGTACGCACTTCGCGCACTCCGACAGCGTGGGCGCCGTTCGAGCTCAGGTCGGTGAGCGCGCACGCGTTTGCGAGCCCGTCGGCCAGGCGGTCTGAGCAGGCTCGGACGAGACGAGTGCGGCGTCCGGGCGCCTCTTCATTGGACTCGCTCGAAGAGCACCGTCGACACCGACGCGCTGCACGGGCCTCGGGGCCGCGTGGTGCCGACAGCGACGCTCGCCGCCCTACTCCAGGGCTGGCGCGGTGGACGGAGGCGACTCGTCGAGGGCGTCGGCGACGCTCACCTCTTCCTGGCGACCCGGTTGCAACCCGACGAGGCCCGCGAGGGCGGCAGCGGCCATGACGCCGGCCATGACGTAGAACACCGCCCGCGTGGCGTACGCGAAGTCGAGGCGTATGAAGTGGGGGATCGCGTGGCTCCCCGCACTGCCGCCCGACTCGGAGATCTTCGCGGCCTCGCTCGCCGCCAGACCGCGAGGGACGCCCTGCGAGACGAGCGAGGTGGTGATCCTCGATCGCAGCTCGGTCACGAGGATCGTGCCGAGGATCGCCAGGCCCAGGCTGGCCGCGTAGTTCCGCACGGTCTGGGTGATCCCGGTCGCCTCGCCGTACGAGTATCGCGAGGCGCGGTTGACGGCGTCGGTACTAGCCGGCGTGAGCATGAAGCCCATGCCAGCGCCCGCCAGCACGACGAACCAGATCTGCGAGGAGAGGTTGAGGTCCGTGACCTTCCCGGCCCACAGGGCGAACCCCACCGCTGAGAGGGCGCAACCGATGACCACGGGCCCCTTCGCCCCGCGACGGTCGAGGATCCGCCCCCCGATCTGCGACGCGACCACGAAGCCAAGGAAGAAGTAGAGGAGGACGAGGCCAGCCTGCGACGCGTTCTTGCCGAGCGAGACCTGCGCGTACTCGCTCGCGAAGAAGAAGAACGGGACGAACGCGAGCATCGCGATGAACAGCACGAGGTTCTCCGCGAAGAAGGCGCGAATGCGGAAGATCTTCACCTGGATGAGCGGCTCTCGGGTTCTCAGCTCCACGATGGAGAAGGCGACGAGCAGGCCGATGCCTGCGACGATGCAGAGCCAGGTCCATGGGCTGTGCCAACCCCAGATCGTCGCCTGCTGAAAGCCCACGATGCTCAGCGCCACCCCGCTCGCGATCAAGGCCAACCCCCGGTAGTCGATCCGTCCGGGTCGATGCACGGTCGTCGGGTCCGACATGATGATCAGCACCAGCGCGATGATGGCGACGGGGATGTTCACCCAGAAGATCGCTCGCCACGTCCACTCCGTCAGGTACCCGCCCAGGATGGGCCCGATCGCGGTCAGGCCGCCGGCGATGCCGAAGAACAGTGCGAGCGCCTTGCCCCGCTCGTGCAGGGAGAAGGTCTGCACCACGATCGCCAGGGCAGCCGGGAACATGAGGGCCCCCCCGGCGCCCTGCACGAGTCGAAACGTGACGATCCATGCCTCCGCCAACCCTCCACGCGGCGTGAGCCCACACATCGCGGATGCAGCCGCGAAGATCACCACGCCCACGATGACCATCTTCTTGTGCCCGACGGTGTCCGCCAACCGTCCACCGAAGGCGAAGAGCGCCGCGAGTGACAAGAGGTACGCGTTGATGGCCCACTGCACGCCCGTTGCCGTGAGCCCGAGCTCGCTCTGGAGCTTCGGCGCCGCGATGGCCACGATCGTCTGGTCGATGAACGTCATCGACACGGCGAAGATCATCGCGGCGAGGACGAGGTTCTTCGGGCTGGACACGGTCCCGGCGACGGTCATTGTCCCTCCTCGATCCCGCGACGCGATGCAACGTGGCGACGAATGGCCGTGGTCGGGAGGGGACTGTACGCCAGGCATCGACGGGCCCGCACGGTCCACTGCTTGCGCCACACGCTGGGTGACAGACCTACCGCAACCGACGGTGACGATGGCCTCCCGACGTCCGCGCGCTCGCTGCCTGACGCGTCAGGCGGCTGGCGACTCCAGGTAGGCCGGGTTGGCGACGAGGAGCTGGTCTCGTGTCGACTCAGCGAGGCGCGCGCCCACGTCACCCAACCTCTCGTCGAGCGAGCCGGATCGAAGCGCCGCTCGGATCGAGACGTCATCTTCGAAGCCGAGTCCGTGCAGGCGCTGGGCATGGGCCGCGGTGATCACACGGCCGAGCCGAAGCTCGCGCTCGGCGATCCCGAGGGCGTTTCGTGTGACGCGGGCCTCGAAGCGCTCGCGGTCGCCGCCCGCGTCACGTAGCTCCACGTCGAGACGCTCGCGAACCGCCTCGATCAGCTCTGCCGCCGTCGGGCGACCGAAGGGCGGCGGCGCTGGGGGCGGGGCCGCAGCGGTGCTCGACGGAGACGCTCGATCGGGTGGCGCCATCCCGAGCAGGATGAACAGGTCCCACTCGCTCTCGCAGATCCGACGACCGATCGCGGCGAGCTCCACCGAGCGAACGGTGCCGCTCAGGTGGGCGGACGCCTGCAACGCGCAGATGACGGCCCACTTGACGGCGGCGTAGGCCTCCCACCACGCAATGTCTCGCTCGTCGACGTGCGCGCCACCGGCCGCGGCGTAGGCCCCGAGCAGCGCCGGCAGCGCACCGAAGCCCCCGACACGGCCAGTGCCGCCGAAGCGCCAGGACCTCGCACAGAGCCAGCCAAGGTCCTCTGCAGGATCGCCGACGTGCGCCAGCTCCCAGTCGAGCACGGCACGAAGTCCGTCGGGCCCGACCAGCAGGTTGCCCATGCGGAAGTCGCCGTGAACCGTCGTTGCGCGGCGGGTCGACGGTGGTCGATTGGCGTCCAGCCAGCGGATGCCGAGCTCGAGGGCGGGTCGGACCTCGCCCAGCCCGTCGAGGAGCGCGCCGAAGTCGCGCAGGGGATCCCGGGGCGGGAGTCCTTCTACCCCCGCGGGGTCGATGCGGTGGATCGAGGCGAGCGCTGCCGCGCACTGCTCGGTGAGGACGCCTCGCGCGTCGGCCCACTCGGGGTCCCGAAGGATCCGGCGGGGGATGGTCTCACCCTCGAGTCGCTCCACGACGAGCCACCCTCGTCCATCCCCTGGCAACGTCCCGACGTCGACGACGTCGGCGACAGGGACGCCGGCGGCAGCCGCGCAGCGCAGGAGGCCCGCCTCCGTCGCGACACCGGGGCCCTCCGAGACGCCACCGTGCCGGTCCAGCTGGAGGATCAGCGGACGGCGCGCGCCATCCGGGCCCTCGAGGTCGAACGCGCTCGTGACCCGAGAGGCACCACCCGAGAGGCGGCGAAGTCCCGCGACCGTGCCACCGAGCTTTCCTTGCACCCGCGCGAGGACCGCGTCGGTCGCGGCGTCCACTACTCGACGGCGACGAGGGGCTCGCCCAGCGCGTCCAGCTGGTGCAGGTACTCGCAGATCCCGTAGCCGACGTGTTCGTCACCTCGCGCGTCCGCCCCCGTCCAGCGGGCGAGCCCCTCGTTGACGACGGTGCCGCCCGCCCGGCCGATGTCGGCGACGCGCTGCACGTCGCCTCGCAGGTCGTACGTGCGGCCCTCCTTGTCGAGCACCTCCAAGTGGACGACCTCCTGGGTGAGGCCGTCGTCGGCGAGCTCGGTCCGCAGGCGCCACTCCGCGACGCTCGCGGCGCGCTCGCCGTCCCACACCCAGCCACGGTGCAGGTCGCCGGCGTCCGTCGCGAGGCGGATGCCGCCGAAGTGCAGGTCCTCGCCGAGGCTGATGCTGAACCACCGCCACATCTTCGGACCACCCCACCGGCGCGGTCCCCAGGACCGATCCCGAGCCCCTCGGGCGTCGGTGAGCAGGTGCGAGGTCCCGTCGACGCTGACGTGCCCCGACCAGGTCCCCGCCTGCTCGAAGTGGCCCTTGCCGACCGTGCTCGCCGCCGCAGCGGCCGCCGCTGAGCGTGCCCCTCCTCGTCGCTCCCCGTCGGTCCCGATGGCAGGGGTGGCGGCGTCGAACTGGGCCTCGAGGCCGAGCGTGACGACCCGATCAGCGACGGCCCCCTTCCGACACGAGCGAGCGGGCGCCTCCGCGTCGACGGTGATCCGCCAGGTCGTCATCGCCGCGAGCATCTCGTAGCGGACGCCGCCCACCTCGAGCACGGTGTCGAGCATCTCGTGCTGCGCCCGGTGCTGGCGGTACTCGGCGAGGCCGCCGTCCGGCAGCCACACCGACATGCCGACGTCGATCGTGCCCTCGTTCGGGCGGACGCCGATGCGGGTGAAGAAGCCCGTGTTGGCCAGCGGGTCGAAGCAGTTGAAGTAGTACGACTCGCTCCAGGCGGCGTCGCCTTCCACGGGGTGGCCGAGGTCGTGCCTCGACTCGACGATCGGCATGCTCTCATCCACCTCCTACGGCAGGCCCGCTCCGCACAGCGTGCCACCTGCCGCCTGCTCCCGCGCGCGTCGCGACGATGGGAGCCCCCACGGCGCTGGCTCGTGGGCCGAGCGACGACCTGCCTACGGGAACGCCACCCAAGACGTCCGAGCGACGACCTCGAGCCGCTCGGCCGCGCCCGTCGGGTGGCGCGTCGGCCGGGCCGAAGTTGTGGCCAGCGTGACGCCGGCGTGCGTCCGGCTTACTGGGCTGCGCGGATGGACGTCGACGACGCGGCGGCACGGTGCCCGCGGGGTGCGCGGTCCTCCACGGCGGCCGGGCTCGCCCTCCTCTCGCTCGCGATGCTCGGGCTCGGCGGGTGCACCGCGGCCCGGTCGGTGGCCGTCGCACCGTGCGGTGCGGCTGCCGTGCGGATCGCGGCGGGCCAGTTCGGCGTGGGCCACGGGCACTTCGGCGGGGCGCTGCTGTTCTGGAACGAAGGTCGCACGACCTGCCGGCTCCAGGGCTACCCGCGGGCAAGCGCGGTCCCGGCGACCGGCGGCGCGCCGGTCGTGGTCAACTCGACGCCGAGGGGGTACCTCGGCGGCCTGCCGCCGGAGTCGACGCGGCTCCCCGTCGTCATCCTCGCGCCGAACGCCGTGGCCTCGGCGGTGCTCGAGGGGACCGCGGTGACCCCGTCGCGCGCCTCGCGGTGCTCGCGCTACGGGGCGCTGCTCGTCGGGATCCCCGGCGCTCGCGCCCGCACGACGATCGCGATCGAGACGTCGGCGTGCTCGCACCTGCAGGTGCACCCGATCGTGCCGGGCGCGACGGGCAGCGCGTCGCCCTGAGCGACGCTCAGCGAGAGATGATCCGGACGATCCTGCCCGAGGCGCCGCTGAGCTCCGAGACGCGGCTCTGGATCCGGTCCACGACCCAGACGTGGCGGGCGTCGGCGAAGACTGCGGGATAGCCGTAGCGGTGCGCGTAGATCCGGACCGCGGCGCCGTCCGAGGTGCGCAGACCCGCCACGAACGTCGAGTGGATCCAGTTGCTCGCGATCCAGAGCCGGCCGCTCACGATGGCCATGGAGGTGATGCGGTTGAGCTTGAGCCGCGAGGAGGTGACCGAGCGGATGAAGGCGCCGTTGGCCGCGCTCAGCTCGGTCAGGTGGCTGCCGTGGGCGTTCGACACCCAGAGGTATCGCCCGTCCGTCGCAATCGCCGTGGGTCCGCCAAGGTGCGCGGCGTGCGCCGTGACGACCCGCATCACGCCGCCCGTCGCGGCGCTCACCTGGGTGAGCATGCCGCCCGACGCGCTGCTCGCGATCCACACCGAGTTGCCGACGCGCACCATCCCGATGGCGCCGTCGAGGTGGTAGCGAGCACCTTGCAGGTAGCGCACGAGGTGGTGGGTCTTCTCGTTGATCTCGGTGACCTTGTCGCCCGACTGGGCGAGCACGAAGACGTGCTTGTCCGCGACGAGGATCGCCGCGGGCACCGCGAAGTGGAAGCTCGGCCCCTTGAGGACGTGCTTGAGCGCGCCCGACTTCGAGTAGAACTCGGTGACCGAGTCGCTCGCCGCGTTCGCGACCCAGACGTCGTTGCCGTATTGGACGATGGCATCCGAGTTGTCGAGGTGGAACTTCGTCCCCGTGACGTTGAGCAGCTCCCGGCCGTTTGCGGCGCTCAGCTCGAGGACCGAGCTCTTGCCGGTGTTGGCGAGCCACACCTGGTGGCCGTTGGAGTAGAGGACCGAGGGGACCGAGATCGCCACGTGGAGCCGGGTCGCGAGGGGCGCCCGGACGGTCTGCGCCGCGCCTGCCGTCGCCGTGGCCACGAGGAGCGACAACGCCGTCGCCGCGCCCACGGGGCCGACGAGGCGCCGCAGCACGGAGGCGGGCCGCAGGGGACGGGGAGCGCGGGGCTGCACCACCGCAACGCTAGAACGCCGGTGGCCCTCGACCGCGGCATTCCCGCACGTGCGTCCCAACAGGCACGCACACGACTCACAACTCCTTGTGCGCCTCACGGTTCGTCGCGTCCGTGCGGGCAGCGCCGAGTTCGAGGGCGAGCATCCCGTCGAGCGCGCTCAGGACGAGCTGGATCCAGGCCTCCTGGTCGACGCCACGCTGGTCGAGGTCGCCAAGGACCCGGCCGAGCGTGATCGCCTGGACGAAGAGCGCGAGCGACCTCGGCTCGACGCCGTCGCGCAGCCAGCCGCGCTCCTTGAACGCCTCGCCCAGGGCCTCGCCGACGTCCAGGACCATGGTCTGGGTGGCGCTGATGGCCTCGAGCAGCTCGGGCCGCGCGGCTGCCGCGCCGATCAGCTCGACGCGGCGCATCCGGTTGGCGGCACGCTCCTGGGTCTGGGTGGAGCGGATGATCTGCTCGAGCCGGGCGGCGAACTGCTCGGGGGTTGTCGCCGTGGCGAGCAGGTCGGCGATGTCGTCGGCGTCCGTTGGGAGGCTCTGGAGGAACTGGCGCTCGCGGGCGGCCCTGATGAGGCCCTCGCGGCTCTCGAAGTGGTGGTAGAGCGAGCCGATCGACACGCCGGATCGCCTTGAGACGTCCGCCAGGCGCAGGGAGGCCTCGCCGCCCTCGTCGAGGATCTCCCCGACCACGCCCAGCGCGCGCTCCATCGTCGCGGCGCCCCTCGATCGCACCACGTGGGGCGCAACCGACGGCGACTTGTCGAGTTGGTCGGCCGCCACGGCCCCTTCCTCTTCCACGCATCCATGGTAGGGACTTACTGGAATGTTCCTGCCGCTGGCCCTCGGCACCACTGACCGATGGGTCACCCCCCGCACGCAGCAGAGACTGCGAGGTCGCACGGCGCGCGGCGGGACCGCGGGTCGTGCTCCACCACCAGGAGGGCCCTTCTGGCGCGGGCCGTGGCCACGGGCTCACGTACGCTCTGCACGACGGCCCGCCGTCAGACTCGAGGAGGATGGATGCCGGACGTCGTCGTGGTCGGGGTGGATGGATCGCCGCACGGCTGGCTGGCCCTCGAGTGGGCGGTCCGCGAGGCCACGCTGCGGGGCGCCACGCTGAAGATCGTGTGCGCCTTCGAGGACCCGGTGACGAGCGTCGGGCTCGGCACGGCCTTCGGGACGGGCGCGCCGATCGCCGTCGATCCCACCCTGATCGAGGGGGCGGCCAAGGACATCGCGACCGAGGCGGCCAAGCGCGCCGGCGACGTGCCCGTTGAGGTGGTGGCCCGCTGTGACAGGCCCGAGGACGTGCTGTGCGAGGAGTCCAAGGGCGCCGCGATGCTCGTCGTCGGCTCGAGAGGCCACGGCGCCGTGGGCAGCCTGCTGCTCGGCTCGGTCAGCAACTACGTCGTCCACCACGCCAGCTGTCCGATCGTCATCGTGCCGCCGACCACGGCGTGAGCCTCGACGCGACGCACGCCTGCGTCGTGGACCTCGACGGCGTGGTGTGGCTCGCCGGAGAGGCGCTGCCGGGCGCTGCCGAGGGGATCGACGAGCTCCGCCGCCGCGACGTCCCCGTGCTGTTCGCCACGAACAACGCGGCACCGACCATCGGCGACCTTCGAACGCAGCTGGCAGCGATCGGCATCGCGGCCAGCGACGCCGAGATCGTGACGTCCGCGCAGTCCGCCGCGGCAATGCTCGACGCCGACCAGCGCGTCCTGCTCGTCGGCGAGGCGGGGCTGCGCGAGGCGGTCGAGCGCCGCGGCGCGGTCGAGGTGCAGCGCGCACCCGACGTCGTGGTCGCCGGGCTCTCGAGGTCCTTCGACTACGACGCGTGCGATCGCGCTGCTGCCTGCGTGCGCAGCGGCGCGAGGTTCATCGCGACGAACACCGACGCCACGCTGCCGACGCCCGAGGGGCTGCGGCCAGGCGCCGGTGCGATCCTCGCGGCCATCGCCACCGCGGCGGGTCGCGAGCCCGAGGTGGCAGGCAAGCCGACGGCCCCGATGGTCCGGCTCGTGAGGTCCCTCGTCGACGTGGGGGCGGTGATCGGGGACCGACCCTCGACCGACGGCGCGTTCGCCGAGGCACTCGGCGTCCCGTTCGTCCTCGTCGCCTCCCAGGTGCAAGAGGCGTGCGGTTCCGCCACCGCGCGGGCGGCCACGCTCCTCGACGCGGTGCGCGCGCTCTGCGCGTGAGCCCCGCCCGACGCCGACCGTTGGACCGCGTGCTCGTCGAGCGCGGGTACGCCACGGACCTCGACGCCGCGCGCCAACTCGTCGCCGCGGGCCGCGTGCTCGTCGACGGCGCGCCGACGTTCTCGACGGCCCGAGCAGTCGGCGCCGACGAGCAGGTCCTGCTCGTCGAGGAGCGGCGCCTCGTCGGGCGGGGTGGCCTCAAGCTCGCCGGCGCCCTGCAGCGGTTCGACGTGGACGTGGACGGCGGCCTCGCCCTCGACGTGGGCGCCTCGACCGGCGGCTTCACCGAGTGCCTCCTCGCGAGCGGGGCCGCGAGGGTGCTGGCGGTCGACGTCGGGCGCGGCCAGCTACACGAGCGGCTCGCCGCGGATCCGCGGGTCGTGTCGATGGAGCGCACGAACGTCCGTGACCTCGACCGTCCAGTCGTCGAGGGCGCCCTCGGCGGCCCGCCCGGCGTCGTCACGGTCGACATGTCCTTCACGTCGCTCGTGCCCCATGCCGCCACGCTCGTCACCCTCGCCGCTCGGGGTGCGGCGCTCCTCGTGCTCGTGAAGCCCCAGTTCGAGGTCGACCGCGTCACGGCCTCGCGGGGGAGGGGCGTGGTCACCGACCCCGCGGCGTGGCGCCACGTCCTGGTGCGATGTGCGTCAGCGTTCGAGGCAGCCGGAGCGGGCATCATGGGCGCCATGGCCTCGACGATCCTTGGCGCGTCGGGCAACGTCGAGTTCTTCCTCCACGTGGAGCCGGGGGGCCGGTCCCTGCCCGGGCGGGACCAGACGATCGACGACGCGGTGGGCGAGGCACGGGACCGGTGAGCCTGGTCCTCCTCGTCGTGCACGGCTCGCGCGAGGACGCCGTCGCGCTCGCCGCCGCCACGTCGGCGAGGCTCGAGGCCGCGGGGACCGAGGCGAGGACGGTCCGTCTCGAGGGCCGGCCCGTCGAGGCCGCGCTCGACGAGGCGCCGCCGGGCACCTCGCTCGTCGTCTCCCTCGGCGGCGACGGCACGTTCTTGCGGGCGTCGCGGCTCGCACGGACGGCCGGGTGCCCGGTCCTCGGGGTGAACTTCGGGCGGCTCGGCTACCTCCTCGAGGTCGCGCCCGAGGAGTTCGACGCCGTCCTCGACGACGCGATCGCGGGACGCGCCGGCGTGGAGGACCGTCTCGGGCTGCTCATCGAGACCCAGGGGCTCACCGCGTTCGCCCTGAACGAGGTCACCGTCGAGAAGACCGTCCCGGGCCACATGGTGCGGGTCGAGACCTCGGTCAACGGGGAGCACCTGCTCACCTACGCCGCCGACGGCGTCGTCGTCGCCACGCCGACCGGCTCGACGGCCTACAACCTGTCTGCCGGCGGCCCCGTGGTCTCGCCGGGGCTCGACGTCCTGCTGCTCACGCCGGTCGCGCCGCACTTCACGATCGATCGCAGCATCGTCCTCGGGCCGAGGGAGGTCATCGAGCTCACGGTGCTCGAGGATCGGCCGGCGGTGCTCGTGGCCGACGGCTCGCTGCTCGCTCGCCTCGAGCCGGGGACCACCGTCCGTGTCCGCCAGGACCCCGTTCCGGTGCGCGTCGTCGTCGGCTCTCGCCACGGGGTCGGCGCGCGGCTGCGCGCGAGCCTCCGCGAGGGCCACGCCTGAGCGATGCTCGAGACGCTCCGGATCGCGAACCTGGGGGCGGTCGACGAGCTCGTCCTCGACCTCGAGCCGGGCCTCACGGTGCTCACCGGGGAGACGGGCGTGGGCAAGACCCTCCTCGTCGAGGCCCTGCACCTGGTCCTTGGGGGTGGCGACCGGGGCGCCCCGGTGCGCGACCCCGCGCTGCCCAGCCGTGTCGAGGCGGTCTTCTCGACGCCGGACGGCGAGCTGGTGCTCGCACGCGAGCGTGCGGCCAGCGGCCGGCTCCGCGCGCTCGTCGACGGTGGACTCTCCTCGGCGTCCATCCTGGCGGAGCGCGCCGAGTCCCTCTGCGAGCTGCACGGCCAGCACGAGCACCAGGTGCTGCGCGCCCAGGGGTCGGCCCGAGCGCTCCTCGACCGAGCCGGCGGGATCGACGACGCGGCGGTCCGCGACCTGCGGAGCCGTCGACGCGACCTCGAGGACACCCGTGCTCGGCTCGGCGGCAGCGCACAGGAGCGCGCGCGGCGCCTCGAGCTCGTGGACCACGAGATCGACGAGATCGACGCGGTCGCGCCCGACGGACCTGACGAGGTCGAGCGGCGCCTCGAGGAGGCGACGGCGGTCTCGGCGGTCCTCGAGTCCAAGGACGCCCTGGCGGGCGCGGCGGGCGCGCTCGACGGAGACGGCGACGAGGCGACCGCGAGCGGCCTCATCGCCGCCGCCCTCGCCCTCATCCCCCGGGCCCTCGGCGGCACCCGTGACCAGCTCGGCTCGCTGCTCGAGCAGGTCCGCGCGCTCAGCGGCGAGCTGCGCCACGAGCTCGAGGTCCTCGACGACGACCCGGAGCGGCTCGAGGCCCTGAACGAGCGGATCGCCCGGCTCCAGGCGCTCGTCCGAAAGCACGGCCACGTGCTCGCCGACGTGCTCGCGCGCCGGGCCACCCTCGCCTCAGAACACCAGCAGCTCCACGAGGACGAGGCTCGCTCCGCGGACCTCGACGCCGAGCTCGCGGGGGTCGCCGCCTCGCTCGCCGACGCAGAGGCAGAGGTCCGCGCCGCGCGCGAGCGCGCCGGTCGGACCCTCGCCGAGTCGGTGCAGCGCCGGCTCCCGCCGCTCGCCCTGCCCCACGCGACCTTCGAGGTCCACGTCGAGGGGGACGCCGGCGAGCGGGTCCAGTTTCTGTTCGCCGGGTCGGGCGCCTTTGAGCCCGCCCCGCTCGCCGACACCGCGAGCGGGGGTGAGCTGAGCCGCGTGATGCTGGCGCTCACGCTCGCGACGCGCGGCGACGCCGCCTGCGTCGTGTTCGACGAAGTGGACGCCGGCGTCGGCGGCAAGACCGCCCGCTCGCTCGCCGCCTGCCTCGAAGAGCTCGCCGAGGACCGCCAGGTCATCGTGGTCACCCATCTCGCCACGGTGGCCGCGGTCGCCGCGCACCACCTGGTCGTCGCGCGAGCGGCGACGTCGGACGGGCCCGCCGACGTGCGGGCGGTGCGCGACCGCGACCGCGTGGAGGAGATCGCGCGGATGCTCGCGGGCGACCCCGCGGACCCCCTGGCGATCGCGCACGCTGAGGCCCTGCTCGCGGGGGAGTCCGCAGTCCCCTGACGACGATCGTCTAGCGTGTCTCCGTGCGGGTCCCGGGTACTCCCCGACGATGAGCAAGTTCGTCTTCGTCACCGGAGGGGTGTCCTCCTCTCTCGGCAAGGGCCTCACCGCCGCCTCCCTCGGACGCCTCCTCAAGTCACGCGGGCTCCGCGTGACGATGTGCAAGCTCGATCCCTACATCAACGTCGACCCGGGGACGATGAACCCCGGCGAGCACGGCGAGGTCTTCGTCACCGACGATGGAGGGGAGACCGACCTCGACCTCGGCCACTACGAGCGGTTCATCGACGTCCCGCTGAACCGCAACTCCAACACGACCACGGGGTCGATCTACTCCAACGTGATCGCCAAGGAGCGTCGGGGCGACTACCTCGGTAAGACGGTCCAGGTGATCCCGCACGTCACCGACGAGATCAAGACGCGCATCCGCCGCCTCGCCTCTGAGGAGACCGACGTCGTCATCGTCGAGATCGGCGGCACGGTCGGCGACATCGAGATCGTCCCGTTCATCGAGGCGATCCGACAGTTCCGCCGCGACGTCGGCTCGAGCAACGTCTGCTACGTCCATCTCACGCTGGTGCCCTACCTCGCGGCCAACGGCGAGCAGAAGACCAAGCCGACCCAGCACTCCGTCACCGAGCTGCGGAGCCGGGGCATCCAGCCGCACGTGATCGTCTGCCGGAGCGACCAGCCGATCTCACAGGGCCTCAAGCGCAAGATCTCGCTCCTCTGCGACGTGCCGATCGAGGGCGTGATCTCGGCGGTCGACTCGCGCAGCATCTACGAGATCCCCCTCGTGCTGCACGAAGAGGGCCTCGACAGCTACGTGTGCGACACGCTCGCCCTCGACGTCGAGGCCCACCCGATCAACCTGTCGCGCTGGGAGGCGCTCGTCGAGCACATCGAGCGCGCGGACCGCACCGTGAGGATCGGCATCGTCGGCAAGTACGTGAACATGCCCGACGCGTACCTCTCGGTCGTCGAGGCGGTGCGCCACGCGGGCTTCGAGCAGCGTGCGCGCGTCGAGCTGCACTGGATCGACGCCGAGCTCGTCCCCGGCGTCGTCGACGAGGACCGGCTCGCCGCCCTCGACGGCATCATCGTCCCTGGCGGGTTCGGCGAGCGCGGCGTCGAGGGCATGGTCGCCGCGGCGGGCATCGCGCGGCGTGGCTCGATCCCGTACCTCGGCATCTGCCTCGGCCTGCAGGCTGCCGTCGTCGAGGTGGCGAGGAGCCTCGCGGGCCTCGAGGGCGCCAACTCCACCGAGATCGACGTGGCGACGCCCCACCCGGTGATCGCCCTCATGGCCGAGCAGACCGGCGTGGTCGACAAGGGCGGCACGATGCGGCTCGGCGCGTACCCCGCGATGCTCGAGGCCGGCAGCCAGGTCGCCAAGCTCTACGGGACCGAGACGGTCTCCGAGCGTCACCGCCACCGCTACGAGTTCAACGCGAGGTACCGCGCCCGCCTCGAGGAGGCGGGTCTGCGCTGCTGCGGCACCTCGCCCGACGGACGCCTCGTCGAGTTCATCGAGCTGCCCTCGCACCCCTACCTCGTCGGCACCCAAGCCCACCCAGAGTTCAAGTCGCGGCCCGACCGGCCGCACCCGCTCTTCTTGGGCCTCGTCGAGGCTGCGCTCCAGCGCGCCGAGGGCCGCGACCCGCACCTGCTGGACGTCACCGCGTTCGGCTGACGTGCCGTTTGCGCCGCGGGTCGTCCGCAGCGAGCCGCTGGCGTGGAGCCGCGTCTTCGACGTCGTGCGGCTCGCGCTCGACGCCGATGGGCGCACGTTCTCCCGCGAGGTCGTCCGGCACCGGGGCGCCGTGGCGATCCTCGCCTACGACGGCGAGGCCGTCGTGCTCGTGCGCCAGTGGCGCGCGCCGCTCGGCCACGCGATCCTCGAGATCCCCGCCGGCACCCGGGACGTCGCAGGCGAGGACCCCGCGGCCACGGCCGTCCGCGAGCTCGAGGAGGAGGCGGGCGTGCACGCGGGCCGCCTCGAGCGGCTCTGCGAGCTGTACAACTCGCCGGGCTGGTCCGACCAGCGCACGATCGTCTACCTCGCGACCGAGCTTCGCGAGGTCCCGCGTCGGCCAAGCGGGCCCGAGGAGGAGGCGATCGATGTGCTGCGTGTGCCCCTCGCCGACGCCGTCGCGCTCGCCACGGGGACCGAGCCCTGCGACGCGTCCACGGCCGTCGCCATCCTCGCCCTCGCTGCCCGGCTCGCTCGGTGACGGCCGCGCTGCCCGCACCCGCTGAGGAGTACGTCTCGTGGCTCGTCGTCGAGCGCGGGCGCGCCGCGTCGACCGTCGCGGCGTACCGGCGCGACCTCGCGGGGTTCACCGCCTTCCTCGACGCACGAGCCGTGGCCCTCACGTCGGCCTCGACCGCCGACGTCGAGGCGTACCTCGCACAGGTCCAGGGCGAGCCGCGCGCCCCCGCCACCGTCGCGCGGCTCGCCTCGACCCTGCGCGGCCTCTACGGCTTCCTGCTCGAGGAGGGCGTCACCGACGTCGACCCGACCGCGTCGCTTGCAGCGCGCCGCACCTCGACCCGGCTCCCCGTGGTGCTGAGCGAGTCGGAGGCGGCCGCGCTCCTCGCGTCGCCGTCGACCGACGAGCCCGCCGACGTACGGGACCGCGCGATCCTCGAGCTGCTCTACGGGACGGGCGTGCGCGTGTCGGAGCTCGTGGGGCTCGACCTCGGCGACGTCGACTTCGACGAGGAGCTCGTCCGCGTCACGGGCAAGGGCAGCAAGCAGCGCCTCGTGCCGCTCGGGCGCGGCGCCGAGGCCGCGCTCCGCTCGTGGCTGCACGAGGGTGCTCGCGACGCGATGCTCGCCCCCGCCGGCGCGGCGGGGGAGCACCGCGCGGTCTTCTGCAACCACCGAGGGCGCCGGCTCACCCGTCAGGGGGTGGACCTCGTCGTGCGCCGACACGCCCGGCGGGTCGGGCTGCCCGCGGCCACGAGCGCCCACACCCTGCGGCACAGCTGCGCGACGCACATGCTCGCGAGGGGCGCGGACGTGCGGGTGATCCAAGAGCTCCTGGGGCACGCCTCGGTGGGGACGACCCAGCGCTACACGAGGGTCGCCCCCTCCCACCTGGTCGAGGCGTACCGGGCAGCGCATCCGAGGGCAGGGGACGTGGCCCCTGCGACCTAGGCTGGCCCGGTGCCGACGCAGTTCCTCGCCCAGTCCGAGGTCTTGAAGACCGAGCGCGCGCGGCTCCTCGCACAGCTCGATGAGCTCGGCTTCGGACCGAACGGCAGTCTCACCTACGACACCAACTTCGCGGACTCCTCCCAGGTCACCGCCGAGCGCGGCGAGGCGGACCGCCTGGCCGCGGACCTCCAAGAGTCGCTCGTGGACGTCGACGACGCGCTGGTCCGGCTCGAGAACGGCACCTATGGGCTGTGCGAGCGGTGCGGCAAGCCGATCTCAGAGGCTCGCCTCGAGGCCATGCCGACCGCGCGGCGATGCCTCGACTGCGCGAAGCTGCCCTGACCGAGCACCAGCGGCGTCGCGTGCCCGCGAGCGAAGTCCGTCGAGCGCCATGACGCCTCCTCCGGGCCTCGAGATCGGGATGTTCGCGATCCTGTTCGCCTCGATCATCCTGCACGAGATCTCCCACGGCTATTCGGCGCTCGCCCTCGGCGACGACACCGCCAAGCGCGCCGGGCGCCTCACGCTCAACCCGATCCCGCACATCGACCTGCTCGGGACCATCATCTTGCCGGCGTTCCTCGTCATCACCCACGCCGGGTTCCTCTTCGGCTGGGCCAAGCCGGTGCCGGTGAACGTCGGCCGCCTGCGCCACCCGCGCAACGACGCGGTGCTCACCTCGCTCGCCGGTCCCGCGACGAACATCGTCCTCGCGGCCATCGGCCTCGTGCTGCTGCGCCAGATCCACCCCGAGACCTTCTACAGCTTCAACCTCCTGTTCTACTTCGGCTACATCAACGTGCTGCTCGCGTGCTTCAACCTGATCCCCGTCCCGCCACTCGACGGCAGCTCGGTCGTGGAGCGCTTCCTGCCGAGGCGCTGGTGGGGGCCCTACCTCGCCATTCGCCCCTACACGCTGCTGCTCGTGCTCGGCCTCGTCTTCGTGCTGCAGCGGTCGGGCGCGTGGAACAACGCTGCGAACTGGGTCCTCCTGCACTGGCAGAGCGCCGCCGGCTACACCTGACCCGATCGCTACGGCGCGAGCAGGCCCATCGCCGCGGCCGCTCGCTCGTACTTCTTCGACGCCATCGCCTGGGCGCGCTCCGCTCCGGCCCTGAGCAGCGACGTGAGCTGCGCGGGGTCGTCGAGCAGGGCCTCGCGCCGCGCACGCAGCGGCGTGAGCGCCGCGACCAGCGCGTCGGCGACGTCGTCTTTGAGCGGGCCGTAGGCCGAGTACCGCGCCGCCACGACGTTGGGATCCTCGCCGGCGAGCGAGGCGAGGATCTCGAGGAGGTTCGACACGCCGGGCTTGACCGCGGGGTCGTAGCGGACCTCGCCGTCAGTGTCGGTGACCGCGCGGCGCACCTTGCGCGCGATGTCGTCAGGCTCGTCGAACATCTTGACCGTGCCCTGGGGGGAGTCCTCCGATTTCGACATCTTCCTCGTCGGGTCCTGCAGGTCCATGACGCGCGCGGCCACCTTCGGCACGGACGCCTTCGGGAGCACGAAGGTCTCTCCAAACCGGTTGTTGAAGCGCGCAGCCACCTCGCGTGTGAGCTCGAGGTGCTGGCGCTGGTCGTCGCCCACCGGGACGTACTCGGTGTCGTAGAGCAGGATGTCGGCGGCCATGAGGGCCGGGTAGGTGAACAGCCCGCCCCGCACGGACTCCTGGCCGCTCGACTTGTCCTTGAACTGGGTCATCCGACGCAGCTCGCCGACGGTCACCGTGCACTCGAGGAGCCAGCACAGCTGGGCGTGCTCGGGGACGTGGCTCTGGACGAAGATCGTGCAGAGCGACGGGTCGAGGCCGGCCGCCAGCAGCCCCGCCGACATCTCGAGCGACTCGCGGTGCAGCACCGCGGGGTCGACGTCGACGGTGAGGGCGTGCAGGTCGACGACGCAGAAGATCGCGTCGCCGTCCTGGTCGCGCACCCAGTGGCGGATCGCGCCGAGGTAGTTGCCGATCTGCAGCTCTCCCGTGGGCTTGATGCCCGAAAAGACGCGCGCCATCGCGAGAGCCTAACAACGCACCTCTCGAACCCGGCGCGACGCAGCACCGCGTTTCCGGCGACGCCGTTGAGTAGGGTCGCGTCGTGACGCTCAACGTCGAGGCCCCCAGCTACGCGGGCCCGCTCGACGTGCTCTTCCAGCTCGTGAGCAGCCACGAGGTCGACATCCTCGAGGTGCCCCTCGCACCGATCGTGGACGCCTTCGTCGCGCACTTGCGGAACCGCCGCGAGGAGTGCTCGATGGAAGAGCTCAGCGAGTTCCTCCTCTACGCGGCGCTGCTGTTGGAGCTCAAGAGCCAGCGACTGCTGCCCGGACCCGACGACGTCGACGCGGACGAGGAGGCCCTGGGCTGGGAGGAGCGCGACGTCCTCCTCGCGCGCCTGCTCGAGCTGCGGACCTACTCGGCGGTGGCCGACGCGCTCGCCCGCCAGCTCGAGGCCTCGGCGCTCGTGGTGCCACGCGTCTCGGGCCTCGACGAGGGGATCGAGGCGCACGCGCCGGACCTGCTCGAAGGCGTCCACCCGGCCGACCTCGCCGCCGCCTACCTGCGGTCCATCGAGGACCATCCCGAGGTTCGCGTGACCCTCGACCACGTGACGGTCGAGACCGTCACGGTCGCCGAGACCGTCGCCGAGCTCGCCCGCTCCCTGCCCGAGCGCGGATCCTTGTCGTTCCGCGAGCTCGTCTTCGGGGTGACCGACAGGATCGAGATCATCGTGCGGTTCCTGGCGGTGCTCGAGCTGTGCAAGCTAGGCCGGGTCCGCCTCGGCCAGGGCCACACCTTCGGCGACCTGCACATCACCTGGGTGCACGAGAGCGACGACCTGCTCGACATGGGGCTGGTGGACGACTATGCAGGCTGAGGAGCGCCGCTTCGCGCTCGAGGCGATGATCCTCGTCGCGATCGAGCCCGTGTCCGCGGCCGAGCTCGCCGACCTCCTCGGGGAAGACGAGGCCGCGGTCGCTACGACCCTCACCGAGCTCGCCGACGAGCTCCGCGATGCCCGGCGCGGCTACCAGCTCCAAGAGACCGCCTCTGGGTGGCGCTTCGTCACGCATCCCGAGTCCCACGAGTTCGTCCAGCGCTTCGCGAACCGCGACGTCTCGCATCGCCTCTCGACCGCGGCGCTCGAGACCCTTGCCATCGTGGCGTACCGCCAACCCGTCTCACGCGTGCAGATCGGCGCCCTGCGCGGCGTCAACGCCGACGGGGTGGTCCGGCTCTTGGAGCAGCGGGGCTACATCGAGGCGAAGGGACGCGCCGAGGGACCCGGGCAGCCCGTCCTGTTCGGCACGACCGAGCTGTTCTTGGACCGACTGGGCCTTCGCTCCCTCGACGAGCTGCCCCCGATCGCCCAGTTCCTCGAGGGACTGGAGGAGGCGAGGGCGCTCGCCGGCGAGCTGGCGGAGCGCTAGGACGCGGTGGCCGACGAGCTGGCGCAGGGCGAGCGCCTGCAGAAGGTGCTCGCGCGCGCGGGCTACGGCTCACGACGCCACTGCGAGGAGCTCATCGAGCAGGGCCGCGTCCGCGTCGACGGCGACCTCGCGCGGCTCGGCCGCCGCGTCGACCCCGTCTCGGAGCGGATCACCGTCGACGACGCGCCCGCGCCGACCGCGCCCGGCCTTGTGTACTTCCTCCTCAACAAGCCGGCCGGCGTGGTGACGACGGCCGACGACCCCCAGGGTCGCCCGACGGTCCTCTCGCTCGTGCCCTCCGAGCCCCGCGTCTTCCCGGTCGGCCGGCTCGACCGCGCGACCGAGGGGCTCCTCATCCTCACCAACGACGGCGACCTCTCGCAGCTGCTCAGCCACCCGTCGCACGGCGTGGTGAAGGAGTACCTGGCCCAGGTCCACGGCGACCCGACGCCCCAGGCGGTCCGCCGGCTGCGCGAGGGCGTGCTCCTCGACGACGGCATCACCGCGCCCGCGCGGGTGAGCCGCGTCGCCCCGGGGCTCCTGCGCGTCGCGATCCACGAGGGCCGCAACCGCCAGGTGCGTCGCATGTGCAGCGCGGTCGGCCACGAGGTGGTGCGCCTCGTGCGGACGCGGATCGGGCCGCTCGCGGACTCGTCCCTCGCACCTGGCGCGTACCGCGAGCTCACGAGCGCCGAGGTCCGCAAGCTCGGCGAGGCCGCTGTCGGCCACGCCTCCACGCCCGCCTGACGCGGACGCGAGCGCCCGTCCGGTGCGTGATGGCGCCTTCGGTACGCTGCGTGCGTGCCGCAAGTCGTCCGTGCGCTTCGTGGTGCGACCGCGGTGGACGACGACACCGCCGAGCAGGTCTCGGCTCGAACGATCGAGCTGCTGGGCGAGCTCCTCTCGCGCAACGCCGTCGAGAACGACGACCTGATCTCCGTGCTGTTCACCGCGACGCCGGACGTGCGGTCGCTCTTCCCCGCCGCTGCGGCGCGCACGCTCGGACTCGGGACCGTCCCGCTCCTGTGCGCGACGGAGATCGACGTCGCCGGCGCGATGCCGAGGGTCCTTCGCGTCCTCATCCACCTCCACACGGAGCGGTCGCGCGACGAGCTGCACCACGTCTACCTTCACGGCACGAGCAAGCTGCGCGATGACCTCCCCGACTGAGGCGTCGCCGCGCGGGCACGTCGTCGGCCTCGGGCTCATCGGCGGGTCCGTGGCGCTCGGCCTGCACGCGGCGGGATGGGCGGTGACCGGCGAGGACCTCGACCCGGCGACCGAGCGCGAGGCGCTCGACGCCGGCGTGGTGGAGGGGACCACCGCGCACCGAGCGACGGCCGTCGCGGTCGTCGCCGTCCCCTCCTCGCACATGACCGGGGTCCTGCGCGCCGTGCTCGACGCGGGCGGCGCCGACCTCGTGGTCACCGACGTCGCGGGCGTGAAGGCGCCCTTCGTCGAGGCGATCGAGGACCCCCGCTACGTCGGGGGGCACCCCATGGCGGGCTCCGAGCAGTCCGGCCTCCGCGGCGCGCGCGCCGACCTGTTCGTGGGCGCCACCTGGGTGCTCACCCCGACCCCGGCGACAACCCCCGCGCGCTACGCCACGCTCCTCGCGATGGTGAAGGACCTGGGCGCGACCGCGCTCGCGCTCAGCGCCGAGGACCACGACCGCCTCGTCGCGATGGTCAGCCACGTCCCGCACCTCGTGGCCGGCGCGATGATGAACGAGGCGGCGCTCCTCGCCGAGTCCGACGCCGCCCTCCTGCGCCTCGCCGCCGGCGGCTTCCGCGACATGACCCGGGTCGCGGCGGGCCACCCCGGGATCTGGCCGGACGTGTGCGTCGACAATCGCGACGCCATCCTCGCGGGCCTCGCCGCGCTCCGGGGCCGCCTCGCCACGCTCGAGGCGGCCATCGCGGGCAAGGACCGCCCCACGATCCTCGCCGAGCTGACCGCGGCGAGCGCCGCGCGGCGCAACCTGCCGTCCACGACCCCCGACCCGAGCGACCTCGCCGAGCTGCGCGTGCCCGTCCCGGACCGCCCCGGCGTCCTCGCCGAGGTCACCGCCGTCGCGAGCGAGGCGAACCTCAACATCTACGACCTCGAGATCGCCCACTCCCAAGAGGGGACCTCGGGCGTCCTCATCATGGTGCTCGACGCCAGCGGGGCGCGTGTGCTCTCCGAGCGCCTCGAGGCCCGCGGGCTGCGCACCTCGGTCGAGCCACTGTGAGCTCCCTCACCGACCCGGTGCCCGACGTCGTCGAGGTGCCCTCGTCGGACACCGTGCGAGGCGAGGTGCGTCCGCCGGGGGACAAGTCGATCTCGCACCGCGCGGTCCTGCTCGCCGCGCTCGCCGGCGGGCGCTCCGAGGTCCTCGGGGCGAGCGACGGCGAGGACCTCGCGGCCACCGTCCGGTGCGTCCGCGCGCTCGGCGCCGTCGTCGACGTGCGCGAGGACGGCACGCTGCGCGTCGAGGGCGGACGGGACCGGCTGCGGGCGAGCGAGGCGGTCCTCGACTGTGGGAACTCGGGGACCACGATGCGCCTCTTGTGCGGCGTCGTGGCCTCGATCGCGGGCACGCACCGCCTCGACGGCGACGCCTCGCTGCGCCGCCGTCCGATGGACCGCGTCCAGGTCCCGCTCGCCGACATGGGCGCGACCGTCTCGGGGCAGGGCGACCGCGCCATGCCGCCGCTCGAGGTCCGCGGCGGGCCCCTCCGCGCGATCCGCTACGAGTTGCCCGTCGCGAGCGCGCAGGTGAAGTCCGCCGTCCTCCTCGCGGCGCTCGCGGGGGACGGCCCCACCGTCGTCATCGAGCCGGTCCGCACGAGGGCGCACACCGAGGCCATGCTCGCGAGGGCCAAGGCGCGGATCGAGGTCGTCGAGCGGCCCGACGGGCGCCACACGACGGTCTGGCCCTCGGCGCTCGAGCCGGTCGCGTGGCACGTCCCCGGCGACCCCTCCCAGGGTGCGTTCCTCGTCGTCGCGGCCCTCCTCGCCGAGCGCGGCGAGGTCTGCGTCAATGACGTCGACCTCAGCGCCGAGCGCGTCGGTTTCACCCAGGTCCTCGACGCGATGGGCGCCCACGTCCTCGTCCAGCGCGCTCGTGGCGAGGTCGGGGACCTCCGCGCGTCGTCGTCCGCCCTCCGCGGGGTCGCCGTGCCGGCCGCGATGGTCCCGTCGCTCGACGAGGTGCCCGTGCTCGCGGTCGCCGCCGCGGCGGCGAGCGGTGTGAGCACGTTCCACGACGTCGGCGAGCTGCGCGTGAAGGAGACCGACCGCCTCGACGCGATCGTCCGGCTCGTGACCGCGCTCGGGGCCACCGCGCGGGTGCGCGGCGAGGTGCTCGAGGTCGTCGGCCTCGGCGGTGGCGCCCGCTTCCGGCGCCTCGAGTTCGACGCCGAGGGCGACCACCGCATGGCAATGGCCGCCGCCGTCGCCGCGACCGTCGGCGCCGGCGGCGTCGTGGCCGGCTTCGCCGGCGTGGCGACGAGCTACCCGCGATTCCTCGCCGACCTAGCATCGCTGCGATGACCGGGCCGATCGTCGTCGCCATCGACGGCCCCGCGGGCTCGGGGAAGTCCACCGTCGCGCGGCTGGTCGCCGAGCGCCTCGGCCTCGAGGTCCTCGACACCGGGGCGATGTACCGCGCCGTCACGCTCCTCGCGCTGCGCGCGGGGCTCGACCTCGCCGACGCCGACAAGGTCACCCTGGTCGCCGCGGAGGCCGACCTGGTGGTCGCCGGGCGGATCTCGTCGCACGGCGTCGACCTCACCGACGACCTGCGCACCGACGAGGTCAACCGCGCCGTCTCGATCGTGAGCGCCCACCCCGGTGTCCGCGCCGTCCTCGTCGCCGAGCAGCGCGCGTGGGTCGGCGCGCGCGACGGCGCGGTCGTGGAGGGCCGTGACATCGGCACCGTCGTGTTCCCCGACGCGAAGGTCAAGGTGTACCTCACCGCGAGCGACACCGAGCGCGCGCGCCGTCGCACCGAGGAGGCTCGCGCCTCGGTCGCGATGCGCGACCACCTCGACGAGCGCCGGGCGGCCTCCCCGCTGCGGGCCGCGGAGGACGCCCACGTCCTCGACACGACCAACCGACCCGTCGACGAGGTCGTCGGCGAGATCCTCGCACTGCTGTGAGCGAGCGCCCGTTCCCCGACGCGACGCGAACGCCGGGCTACCGCGTGTTCCGCGTCGCGGTCCACGGGCTGTGGTCGGCGTACTTCCGGCCGATCGTCACCGGCACCCAGCACGTGCCGACCTCGGGGCCGTTCATCATCGCGCCGAGCCATCGCTCGAACGTGGACTTCGCCTTCGCGATCTACGTCACGCGGCGCAAGACCTTCTTCATGGCGAAGGACTCGCTGTGGAAGAACGCGCTGCTCGGGGGGTTCATCACCTCGATGGGCGCATTCCCCGTGCACCGGGGGGCGGCGGACCGCGGGGCGCTCGAGGCGGCCGAGGCGGTCCTGCGCGCCGGCGAGCCGCTTGTCCTGTTCCCCGAGGGGACGCGCAAGGAGGGGCCGACGATCGGCGAGCTGCTGGAGGGCGCGTCGTTCCTCGCCGCTCGCACCGGGGCACCGATCGTCCCCGTCGGCATCGCCGGCACCGACCGCGCGATGCCCCGCGGCGCCAAGGTCCCCCGGCCCGCCAAGGTGCACGTCGTGATCGGCGAGCAGGTCCCCGCGCCGGTCGGCGAGGGCACGGCGCGCGTGCCGCGCCGGCTGATCGCGGCGACGACCGCGTCGCTCCGCAAAGAGCTGCAGACCGCCTACGACGAGGCTGTGGGCCGGCTCAGCGCTCCCTGAGCCAGGTCCGCACCACGACGTTGAGGTAGCGGAACCCGAACAGCCAGTTCGAGCCCTTCTTCGTCGTGCCGGCCTGCCGGGGGTACCACACCGTCGGGCGCTCGGTCACCCGCCAGCCGCGCTTGAGGCACGTGATCAGCAGCTCGGCGGTCTGGTACTGGTCTTGGACGAGCCGGTCGACGACGTCGGCGAGCATCGTCACGCGCAGGGCGCGGTAGCCGTTGGACGTGTCGGTCAGGTGCGCGCCGGTCATGCGGTTCATCATCGCGGAGAAGACGACGACGCCGAGCTTGCGCGTCTTGTCGGTCGTGTTGTCCGTGCCGAGGCGCCGCGACGCGACGACGAAGTCGGTCTCGTCGTCGATGACCGGCTGGAGGAGCACGGGGATCTCGTCGGGGTCGTTCTGGCCGTCGGCGTCGATCGTGACGATCCACTTGGCGCCGTGGTCGATGCAGAAGCGGTAGCCCACCTTGAGGGCGACGCCGTGGCCGAGGTTCACGGGGAAGACGATCGTGGTCGCCCCGGACTTCTCGGAGATCTCCGCGGTGCGGTCGGTGCCCCCGTCGACGATGACGACGGTCGTGAGGGGCCGCCCGCAGGCGGTCTCGGGGATCTTGGCGAGCACGTCGCCGATCGCGCCCTCCTCCTCGTAGGCACAGACGAGGACGACGGCGTCGGTGAGCCGCATGTCGCCGAAGCGCGCCTCTGTGTCGGCCATCGCCTCGGCGACGACGTGCTGTCGGAGGGCTGCCAACCGGCGTGCCTCGAGGTCGGTGGACTTGGCGCTCATGTGCTCCTCCGCTGCGTGCGTCGTGTCCGCGGCGCACGCTGCGGCGCGTGCCACGCGCCACCCAGTCTCGCACGCTGCGGCGTCACGGTCGGTCGGGGGCGGCCCCGGCGCCGGTCAGGACCGCAGCGGCGTGGACGTCGCGGTCACCCTCCACCGGATCGCCCGCCGACCGGGGGGTGTCGCACAGCACGGCGAGAGCTGCCGCGACCGCACGGAGCAGCTCGCGCAGCTCGGGGGGTGGGGGGAAGTACTCGTCCTCCTCGGTCACGACGACGGTCTCGACGCCCCCGGTGGGCGCGAGCGCCTCGATGACCTCGACGACGAGCGCGTCGGGTGCCGAGGCACCGGCGGTCACGCCGACGACGCCGCAGAGGTCGTCGGGCAGCTCGGCGGCGGTGTTGACCCGCAGCACGCGGCGGCACCCCGACGAGACGGCGACCTCGGTCAGCGCCACGGTGTTGGACGAGTTCGCCGAGCCGATGACGACGACCGCGTCAGCGGTCTCGGCGATCTCGCGCAGGGCGCTCTGGCGGTTGGTCGTGGCGAAGCACAGGTCGGAGCGGTTCGGCATCCACAGCTCGGGGAAGCGCGCCGCGGCGTGGGCGCGAAGGTGCTGCCACTCGTCGAAGCTCAGCGTCGTCTGGGAGAGCAGGGCGACGGGCGCGCCGTCGTCCGCGACCGCGTCGAGGTCTTCGACGGACTCGATCAGGCGGACGGCCGCGGGCGCCACGGCCATGGTGCCGACGGCCTCTTCGTGCCCGGCGTGTCCGACATAGAGCACGGTGTAGCCCTTCGAGGCGCGGACCTTGAGCTCGTGGTGGACCTTCGTCACGAGCGGGCAGACCGCGTCGACCACGACGCCGCCGTTGGCGCGAGCCTGGGCGACGACGGCGGGGGGCGAGCCGTGGGCGCTCAGCATCAGCGGGGCGCCGGGCGGCACGTCGGCCACGTCGTCAACGAAGACGACGCCACGCTCGCAGAAGTGGTCGACGACGTGCCGGTTGTGGACGATCTCGTGGTAGCAGTAGACGGGCGGATCGAAGACCGTGACCATCCAGTCGAGGGCCTTGATGGCCTTCTCGACCCCCGCGCAGAACCCCCGCGGGGAGGCGAGCAGCACCTTGTCCACCGCCACGCACCGAGGCTACCGGTGGCTCGGGGCGCGCAGGTTCGTAGGCTTGCTGCGTGGAGCACCCCGTCGTCACGACCGTCGTGGAGGGATCGCCCGCCGAGCTCGCGGGGATTTCCCCGGGTGATCGCCTCGTCACGGTCAACGGGATCGCCCCCACCGACGTCATCGAGTACCAGCAGCTGACCGACGGGCCCGACGTGGCCCTCGTCCTCGCTGGGTCCGACGGCGCCGAGCGTCGCGTGGACGTCGCCAAGCAGCCGGGGGAGCCCCTCGGGCTCTTCGTCGAGTCCGCGGTCTTCGACCGGGTCCGGACCTGCGACAACCACTGCCCGTTCTGCTTCATCTACCAGCTGCCGAAGGGCATGCGCCGCAGCCTCTACGTGAAGGACGACGACTACCGGCTGAGCTTCCTGTACGGCAACTTCACGACCCTCACGCGGTTCACCGAGCTCGACGTCGAGCGCGTGCTCACCGAGCGGCTCTCGCCGCTGTACGTCTCCATCCACACGACGGACCCCGAGCTTCGCGCCCAGATGCTGCGCAACCCCCGCGGCGCGACGTCGCTGCGCTGGCTGGAGGCGCTCTTGGACGGCGGGATCGAGGTGCACGGCCAGGTGGTGCTGTGCCCAGGGATCAACGACGGCGACGCGCTCGAGCGCACGTTGTGCGACGTGCTCGACCGGTACGGGGCGCTCGCGTCGCTCGGCGTCGTCCCCCTCGGGCTGTCCGACTTCTCCAACGAGCCGTCGCTGCGGGCGCACTCCCAGGCCGAGGCGGCGGCAGCCGTGGCACTCGTCGAGGAGTTCCAGGCGCTGTTCGTCTCGGCGACGTCGCGGCGCTGCGTGCACGCCGCCGACGAGCTGTACCTCCTCGCGGGCCGCGAGCCACCGGGTCTCGATGCCTACGACTCCCTCGACCAGGCGGAGAACGGGATCGGGCAGTGGGCCGGGTTCCGTCGCGGCTTCGAGCGCCGGCGAGGCTCCCTCTCGGTGCGCCCGGGGTTCTTCCAGTCCGTCGAGGGCGCGCCGGCACTCGGCTACCGCGCCCCCCACGGCGCCCCCGAAGCGCCGCCGACCGCGGCCAACGGCCGCGTCGTCGTGCTCACCGGGACCTACGCCGCGCCCCTGCTCGCCTCGCTCGTGGTGCGCGCCGACCTCGTCGGCGTCGACGTCGTGGGCATCGAGAACCGCTTCTTCGGGGGGAACATCGCCGTCGCCGGCCTCCTGTGCGGCGGCGACGTCGCCGGCGCGATCGCCGCCGACGGGGGAGGGGCGACCTACCTGCTCCCCGATGCATGCCTCACGAACGGGCGATTCCTGGACGGGATGGCGCTCGACGAGCTCGAGGGCGACGTGCGCGCCGTGGTGACCGACGGCGTGGCGCTGCGCGGTGAGCTCGAAGCGCTCACCGCGCACCGGTAGCGTTCCTCCGTGTCCGCCCGCGCGCCCACCGTCGTGGTGGCCGGCCGCCCCAACGTGGGCAAGTCGGCCCTCGTGAACCGCCTCGCGGGGCGGCGCATCGCCGTCGTGGAGGAGCACCCCGGGGTCACCCGTGACCGCAAGGTCATCCCCACCGAGTGGTGCGGCGTCGCCTTCGACGTCGTGGACACGGGCGGGTGGCTGCCGGGCGGGGACGCCCTCGACGAGAAGGTCTCCGAGCAGGCGGGGCGGGCCCTCGGCGACGCGGACCTCGTCGTCTTCGTGGTCGACGTGACCGTGGGGGTCACCGAGGAGGACCAGGCCGCGGCCCGGTTCGTCCAGCGCACGGGCCGACCGGCCCTGCTGGTCGTCAACAAGGTCGACGACGAGCTGCGCGAGGCACAGATCTGGGAGTTCGTCGCCCTCGGGCTCGGCGAGCCGATCGCGGTGAGCGCGCTGCACGGCCGGCGGGCGGGCGACCTGCTCGACGCCATCGTCGCGGCGCTGGAGGTCTCGACGGAGGCCGTGCCTGACGAGGGCACGACGCGCGAAGAGGGTGGCCCGCTGCGCGTGGCGCTGGTCGGGCGGCCGAACGTCGGCAAGTCGACGCTCTTCAACTCGCTCATCGGCGAGGACCGCAGCGTCGTCCACGACGTGCCTGGCACGACGCGCGACGCGGTGGACACTGTCGTCGACACGCCCGACGGCCCCGTCTGCTTCATCGACACCGCCGGGATGCGGCGGCGCGCGAAGACCGAGGCGGGCGTCGAGACCTACGCGGTGCTGCGCAGCCTCGAGGCGCTCAACCGGGCGGACCTCGCGCTCCTCGTGATCGACGCGACCGTGCGGGCGACCGCCCAGGACCAGCGGCTCGCCGAGCGCATCGCCTCGGCGGGGTGCCCTGCGGTGGTCGTCCTCAACAAGTGGGACCTGATCGCGACCGAGGACCGCACCGACGTCCTCGCCTCGGTCGCCGACCGCCTCGCGTTCCTCGGGGACGCCCCCGTGCTCAAGGTCGCCGCGATCTCGGGGCGCGGCGTGCACCGGGTGCTGCCCGCCCTCACCGCGTCCGCGGCGGACTACCACCGGCGCATCCCGACGGGGCCTCTCAACCGCGCGCTGCGCGACCTCCAGGCCCACCACGCCGCGCCCGGCGCGAGGATCCGCTACGTGGTCCAGGGGGCGATCGACCCGCCGACGTTCACGCTGTTCGCGTCCGCGCGCCTCTCCCAGACCTACCTTCGCTACCTCGAGCGAGGGCTCCGCGAGCGCTTCGAGCTCGGCGCCACCCCGCTGCGCCTGCGCGTGAGGATCGGCTGAGTGCCCTGGTGCGACACCTGCGATCGACTCGTCGACGAGGACGACCTCGTCGAGCAGGCCTGCCCGACGTGCGGCGCGACGCTCGACGAGCCGGTCCACCACCCGGTGACGTGGCGATTCCGCCTCCTCATCGCCGCGACGGTCATCTACCTCATCTGGCGGGTTGTGCAGGGCGTCCAGTGGCTCTCGCACCACGCGTGACGGCGCCGCGGTCGCCCCACCCGCGCGCCGCGGCCTAACGTCCCTCGGTGCCCCTCTACGCGCTCGGCGACGTCTCGCCCACGATCCACCCCGAGGCGTTCGTCCACCCCGACGCGGTGGTCATCGGGTCGGTGTGCATCGGCGCGAGGTCTTCAGTGTGGCCCTGCGCCGTCCTGCGCGGCGACTACGGCGAGATCCTCGTCGGCGATGAGACCAGCATCCAGGACGGCGCCGTGATCCACGCCGTGCCCATGTTCCCGACCGTCGTCGGCTCCCGGTGCGTCGTGGGGCACCTCGCGCACCTCGAGGGCTGCACGCTCGAGGACGAGACCCTGGCCGGCTCCGGCTCGATCATCCTGCACCGCGTGGTCGTCGGCACCGGGGCGACTGTCGGCGCGAACGCGGTCGTGCCGAACGGCCGCGCCGTCCCGCCGGGCGCCCTCGCGATCGGGGTGCCCGTGGAAGTGCGCGAGAGCCGCTCGGACGTAGCCATGATCCGGCTGTCGGCCGCCCAGTACGTGGCGAACGCCGCGCGGTTCAAAGCCGAGCTCCGCCGCCTCCCCTGAGCCCGCCCTACTTGAGGATGTTGACCGCACGGGAGACCACGAGCAGGGCGACCACGAGCGAGATCGACTCTTCGGCCATCATCACCCACTTCGCCCACCGCCGGACCGCCATGGTGTCGGTCGGGCTGAAGGCCGTCGCCGTCGTGAACGCAAGGTGGAAGTAGTCCGAGAACCTGGGGCTCCAGTCGGCCGGCACGAACTCGGTCAGCGTCATCTCGGGGAAGATGAAGGTCGGCGAGCGCCCGGTCCCGAGCGCGCGCGCGGCAGGTCCGCCGCGGTCGAGGTCCCAGTACCACAGGGCGAAGGCGATGACGTTCGTCAGCCACACCGCCCCCCCGGCGCCGAGGAGGACCTTCGCGTCGTTCGTCCACGAGGCGCCCTGGATGATCGCCGCGGTGAGGCGCACCGCCGCGGTCGCGTTCACGAGCGTGATGAGGCCGATGAGCACGTCGCGCAGGACCCGCAGCCACGGGGTCTGGCGGTCGATGCGCCCCGGGTCGCCGAGGACGAGGATCCCGAGCAGCACCACGAGTACTGGCAGCAGCGCCCAGCGCGCGTCGTGGTTGCGCAGCGCCGGCGGCAGCGCCAGGCGGAGGAGCCCCGCGCAGAGCACCGCGACGGCCATCGGCCACCAGTGCTCGCCCGCCGGTGCCCGGTCGCTGACGGGGGAGGTCACGACGCCGGGTGCGCCCGCGTCTTGTCATGGGTGCCGCGGCGGTTGGACGGCGCGAACAGCGGCTGGGTGCCCGCGGTGTGCCAGTCGTGGCGCGGCGAGCTCGTCAGCTCGTGCAGCGCCTCGATGATCGCGTCGTAGTTCACGCGCCACCCCACGAAGTCCAGCCAGGCCTGCTCGTGGTCTGCGATGAGCGGCAGCCCGCTGCGCTCGAGGTGCGCGAGGGCGAGCTCGAACTCGTCGCGCCCGATCGTGATCTGCTCGGTCCCGTCGGGGTCGTGGGGGTAGTCGACCCGGAAGTAGTCGGCGAGCCCCCGCAGCGCGAGCCAGCCCGACCGGATGCAGAGCCCCGCCGAGGCAGAGGGCGGCAGGTCGACCGCGGCGTTGTAGAGGGCCGCGGCGTCGAGCACGGCCGTCGCCGAGCCCACCCAGGTCTGCCCGGGGATCGGGGTCCGGTAGAAGTTGAGGATCGTGAGCGTCGTGTGGGTCTCGCGGAGCTCGATGAACCACGACTCCCACTCGCGCCACAGCTCGTCGAGCCGCCCGTAGTCGTCCACGCTGTGGGCGATCTCGAGGATGCCCCAGGGCGTGGCGGGCACCCCGGCGCGCACCGACAGCCGCGTGACGGAGAGCTCACGGCGCTGGAACGCGGCGTAGAGCGTCGGGATGAACGCGATGAGCAGCGCGAGCAGCGTGAGCCCGATCGCCGCCTCGAGGTAGCTGAGCGCCATCTCGCCCGGGCCGGACGCAGGCGTCGTGCCGAGGGTGAAGAGCGACGAGCCCGACAGCTCGAAGCCGTGCGCGATGCTCGGCGCGCCCGCGGCGAAGAACAGGAGGCCGAACGCGAGGAACGAGAGGCTGAGCCACGAGGCCTGGTAGCTGAGGAGCAGCACGGGCGGGTAGAGGGCGAGCCGCCGATCCCGCTGCAGGTACGGGCGCCCTTCGCTCGCGATGGCGCTGAAGAGGCGGCGCACGGTGCCCGCGACCGCGCGGCTGAGTCGCACGCTGGCCACGCGAGGGAGCAGGAACGTCCGCACCGCGGCATCGAGCACCCAGACGACGATCGCCGCGCCGAGGAGGCCGAGGACCACGCGCCCGAAGATCGTCACGCCAAGGCGCCCCGTGCCGAGAGGCGGTCCGTGACCCGCTCGATGCGGTGCGTCGCACCTGGGGGGTCAGCCGCCAAGCCCGCGCTTCTGCTGCTTCTTCTGCTGCTTGGCCTGCCGCTTCTCCTTGATCGACTTGGTCGGCGGCTTCTTCGTACTCGGTCGTTGCGGGGTCTTGCCTGCCATCGTGCGCTCCTGTGGTGTGGCTCGCGAGCCGCACTGATTCTGGCAAGGCGCGCGGCGTCGGTCCACCATCCCCCGCCCCGGGGGCCCGACCCGACCTCTTGCCCCCGAGGCGGCGCCGCCTGGACACGCCGCGTGCGCGGCCGATCGGCGGCGGCGGCCCGACGTGCGCCACGCTCCTCGCGATCCGTCAACGACGTCGCGGCCACCACCGGCGCCGCCCATGGCGGGCCTCCATCGATGCGCCACGGAGTGCCGTTCGACGGCGAGGTCGGCGCGGCCGCGCGGACGACCGGCACCGCCCGACGCCCTCGCACGCGACTTGGCACAACAACGTCCACCAGTGCCATAGGGCACGACGAGTACATTGACCCCGTGTCGGAGGTGAAGCACTCGCGACGATTCGGTGAATCGATGATCGTCGCGGACCTCCACGTGTCGCTCGGCGAGGTCCCGCGCCTGCTCGAGGCCGCCATCTCTTCCACCGACCCGGTCGACGCCTTCCTCCTCGCCGCCGGCGTGTCACAGGTCGTCCGAGACGCGCTCGAGGACGACCCCGGCTCCTTGCTGCGCGCCTCCTCGGTCGCTGGAGCCTCCCTCCCCTCGGTCCTCGCGAGGACGATGACACGGGGCGCGAGGGTCGCGAACCACGCACTCCTCGCGGCCCGCGGCGCGACAGGGGCACGGCGCCCGCTCGAAGCGGCCGCGGATCGGATCGACGAGCTCGTCGAGGCGCTCGCAGAGAGCGTCCTCACCGGCGTATGGCACCCCGACGCGGCGAAGCTACTCGTCGAGCTCCTCCGGTCCACTCCCGTCCTCAACGACCTGGCCACCGCTGCGTCCATCACCCTCCCGTCGTGCTTCCGCAGCTTCGACCTGCACCCGAACGATCTGCGCCGGCTCGCCCAGCTCGTCGTGCAGCGCATCGCGCGCCCCGCGCCGCGCGTGCTCGTCGTCGGTGTGCGGACCTCGGGGAGCTACCTCGCACCCCTCCTCGCGGCCTCGCTGCGGCTCGACGACTGCTCGGGCGCCGCGTGGTGCACGCTGCGCCCAGGGCGCACGCCTCGCCCCGAGCTGCGCCAGCTGCTCGGCGACTGCGCGAATGCCGGCTGGACGCTGGTCGTCGTCGACGACCCGCCGGCGTCCGGTGGCGCGATCGGACGCGTCGCGGCCGAGGCCGTCGAGCTCGGGTTCCCGAGGGACTCGATCTGCCTCGCGTTCGCACTCCACGAAGGCGGCGCGGTCCCCGCGCGCCTCGCGGGCTACACCACCGCGGTCCTCGACTGGGACGAGTGGGACATCCACCGACGCCTCGGTGCCGACGAGGTCGCGAGGGTCCTCTCGGAGCACGCCGTCGGATCCGGCACGCTCGTCGGCCTTCGGCCACTCGAGCTGCCCGCACGACCGTCCGCCCAGAGCCACGCACGCGCCGGGTTCACCGCGACGCTTGCTGGCCCGCACGGCTCCCGCGAGCTCGCCGTCGTCGCCGAGGGGACCGGGCTCGGCTACCTCGGCCGCCACGCGCTCGCCGTCCTCGACGCGGTCCCGCGTCATCTGCCGAAGGTCGTCGGCTTCGACGACGGCGTGCTCGTGCGCCAGTGGCTGCCCGAGGACGCTCGGGTCGCCCTCAGCTCGCCCGCCCGGATGCGCGAGGCGGTCGACTACGTCACGTCGAGGCGCGATGCCCTGCCCGCTGCCATCGACGCTGCGGCGTCGATGGCGGGTCGCCAGCCCGTCTGGGAGGTCGCGGGCCGCCTGCTCGCCGCCCCGTACCGAGAGGTCGGCCTCGCCCTGCGCGTCGCGGCGCTCGACGCGGCGGTGCGCACGATGCTCGAGCCCCGGCGCCCGAGCATCGTCGACGGGCTCACCGGACCCGGCGCATGGTTCGAGGAGGGCGGCGAGCTCGTGAAGGTGGGCTTCGCCGAGCGGGCCTTCTCCCACCTCGACCTCGCCTGCTACGACGCGGTCTACGACCTCGCGGGGCTCACCGTCGGCACGGGGGACCCCGCGCTCGACGCGGTCGCCATCGAGGGCTTCGAGGCCGCGACCGGCGAGGTCGTGGACGCCGAGCGGCTCTTGCTCTACCGGCTCGTGCACGTCTGGGACCGCGCGCGGCTCGGACACCTCGCCGTCGACGCCGCGGAGACCGCGATGGCGAGGGCGTGGCAGGACTGGTGCCGCGCCCGACTCCTCGACGGCCCCCTCGACCTCGGGACGGGGCCGTGGTGCGTGCTCGACATCGACGGCGTGCTCGAGTGCAGCCGGCTCGGTGCGCCGACGATGACCCCGGCGTCGGCCGCGGGGCTGCGCGCGATGCGCGCCCACGGCTTCCGGCCGCTCCTCGCGACGGGGCGCGGCTTCTCCGAGCTGCAGGACCGGTGCCTTCGCTATGGCCTGCTGGGCGGCGTCGCCGAGTACGGGGGCGTGGTCTACGACCGCGGGCGCGCCGTCATCCGCGAGCTCGTCGACGACCAGGACGTGGCGGCGCTCGCCACGCTGCGCGCGCACCTGACCGGCCTCCCCGGCGTCTATGTCGCGGACGGCTGCCTCACGATGGTCCGCGCCTTCCGCATCGGTCGAGACGGCCGGCGACGCGGGCTCGACGCGGCCACCATCGACGCTGCCCGTCGCTCCTCGCGGGGGCGGCTCGTCGCGATGCGCGGCGACGCCCAGACCGACTTCGTCGCCTGTGGCGTGGACAAGGGCAGGGGCGTGCGCGCGCTCCTCGAGCTCCTGGGCGAGCCCGGTGAGACGCCCGCGCTCTGCGTGGGGGATGGTGAGCCTGACCTGCCGATGCTGCACCTCGGCGTGCTCGCCCGGGTGCCGGGCAACGCGGCGCGCCTGGCCGGCGGCGGCATTGTGGCCACCCGTCGCACCTTCCAGCGCGGATTCGCCGAGGCGGTCGACGACCTGGTCGGCCACACGGGAGCACACTGTCGGGTCTGCCCTCCCGCCCCGCACGGCCCCGACGGCGCCTCGCTCATCACCGCGGTCCTCGCCGGGCTGGAGGGCGGCCGCACCGCCGCGCTCCTCGCCGCGCCGCGCGTCCTGCGTCGCGCCCGCGCCGTGGTCGCCGGCGCCGCCTGAGTGGCGCTTCAGCGCGTGCGGCTGGCGCCGGCTAGCTGCTAGCGGACGAAGGCGATCAGGCGCGTCGCGGGGGACGGGGCCCTCGACGCGGGGTCGCGGTTCTCGCCCAGGTCGACGACCCGCGTGAACGACGTCGACGCCTGAGCCAAGCGCTCCAGCTCGAGCACGTAGCGCTCGTCCACGGGGCAGTCCGTGACGAGCGCGTGCGCCGTGCGCGCGTCGAGCGCGCGAAGCAGTCGCACGGCCTCGTCCTTGGAGCCCGTCGCCATGACCGTGCCGAGCTCGAAGCAGGCGACGACGTCGAAGGCGCCGTCGAGCGTCGCGGTTGCCGACGTCCGCTCTCCCACGGTGATCTCGTCGTCGGAGAGCCCGTAGAACGCCGTCGCCATCTCGATCCCGAAGCCGTCCTGATCGATGCCGTGGACGCGCCACCCGCGCCCCTTGAGCTGTGCGAGGTACCAGCCATAGCCGCAGCCCACGTCGAGGAAGCTCCGAGGCGGTGCCGCGTCGCGGGCGAGCTCGGCGTCGGCGAGCCGCGTGATGCGCACCAGGCGATCCATGCAGTTCCGCGAGACCGGCCAGTGGCCGAGCTCCCGCGCCGCGATGGGCTGGGCCAGGGCCTTCGCCTTGTACAGGCCGTAGCCGCGCTCCCAGAGCCGGCGCTGCAGCGCCGTCTCGGAACTGAGCCACGTGCGGTGCACCCGCACCGAGGTGTCGCCCCTGGCGATCGCGACGGCCAGGCGGTGGTGCCCGTCGATCACCTGGTACGCCGTGCTGCCGGCGACCTTGGCGACCAGCACCTCGTCGCCGAAGCGCGAGCCACCTGTGTGCGCGGTCACCCTCGGGGCGATCCCGAAGGACCACTCGATGAAGTTCCTCGAGATCTCGACCAGCTCGTCGTCGGTGGCCGCACCGAAGTAGTCGCCCCAGATCGAGGCGAGGTGGCGCCCGAACGCGTAGTACGCCGTCGTGCGGATCTCGTCGTCGGTGAGCGGGCGGCTGACCCGTCGCGCGAGGCGGAGCAGCTCGACGTGCGGGCTCTGGTCCATGGCGAGCGACCCGTAGCGCAGCGTCCCGAAGGCGTCGGCGAACCCTGGCGAGTCGAGCCCCGCCTGGCTGCCCATCACGAGGCACGACACGGGGATGGTGCGGAAACCCGGACGGTGCCGGACCTGCTGGCGAAGTACGTCGCCGAAGGGGATGTTCGCCGCGAGGCGCACGGCGACGGACGGACCTCCGGACTGGGCCGAGCGCTCCGGTGCGAGCGCGAGCGAGTAGCAGAACACCCGGCGGTGGACGTCGCGGACACTCCGGCGGAGCCGCAATGTCAAGCTGTTGTGCATCGGGGCGTCAGACAATGCCGGCGTGATGACGGCTCGCATTCAGCCCGATCGTAGCAGCGGCATTGCGGAAAACGGATGACGTCGGGACACGCGGGGAATCGGCCTTGGGGCATCCAACGGGTACGGGCCACGTCGGCGTGGCGGTGCGTCACCTTCCTCCGCGCCCCGCGTCAGTGGTCGTCGTCGGCCACAGTCGGGTGCGTCACGTCGTCAGGCGCGACGCTCGAACCGTTGCCATTGGGCCGTCGGCGCCACACCTTCGGTACCTCGCGCACCTCGAGGACCTTGTGCACGTCCTTCATCTCTTGCTCGTCGTGCGGCTCGCGGCCGTCACGCAGCTCGTCGACACCGAGCGCGCCGCCCTCGCCGCTCGGTGTGCCAAGGGCCGTCATGTCGTCGCCCGATCCGTGCTCGGACGGTGTCGAGCCGTTGGCCGCGACCACGAACGTCGTCGGCGCGTCGGTCCCGGTCGCTGGCGCCGGCGCCGGCACCGCCCCGGTCGCGGGCGCGCCGCTCGAGCGGGCGACGAGCGCGGCGCCGGCGGCGTAGTCCGGCGCCATCTCGGGATGCCGATACTGGCGGATGACCGACGGGAGGAGGATCATCGCCATCAGGAACTGGCCGCCGAAGTAGGCGAGTCCCACGCCGGTGATGTCGTGTGTACCGTGAATCAGCGCGAAGCACAGCGCGAGCACGGTCGCACCGATCCCGACCTGGACCATGAAGACGCGCCGGACGCGGCGCGCCAGGCGCGCGTAGGTGACGTAGAGGACGTTGATCGCCATGAACGGCAGCGCGAGGCCGATCAGCTGCAGTACGCGCGTGCCATTCGCGGCGTAGGCCGGCGGCTCGAGGATGCGGAGGAACAGCGGCGCTCCGACGATGAGCACGACGACGCTCGGTCCGAGAATGGTGAGCGCGAGACGGACGGAGCGCCGGACCGAAGCCGCCGCCACCGACGGCCTTGCGCTCGCCTCGACGATGAGCGACGTGGCGAAACTGAAGAGCAGCGCGTCGAACGAGGTCCCGGCGAGCCACGGGATCTGCAGGTAGGCCGCCTCCTTCACCCCGAGGATCGCCCCGACCATGAGCACCGGCACCGAGGCCATCGCCATGAACGAGAGCCCGCCGAGGTACTCGCCCAGCACCACGTTCTTGATCACCCGGCGGTGGGGCAGCACACCGGCTCCGGAGGAGTGACTGATGTGCGCGGGTAGCACCCTGCGCCACAGGTAGTAGTTGATGGCCGCCGTGCACCCGATGAGCGGGAGCACCCAGGACGAGTAGACGCCCACTCGGTAGGCGCCGAAGATCGCGAACAGCGGAAGGAGGGCGATCTTGGCGACGGAGAACGACGTGTTCTCGACGGGCACCCAGAAGGTGGACCGCAGCCCCACGAGTGCGGCATCTTCGATGGTGAAGACGACCCAAAGGAGCACCGAACCCACGAAGATCAAGGAGGGCAGCAAGCCCGGCTCGATGTAAGGGTGCGGGAAGAACAGGACGAACACGATCGAGCCGAGGAGTGCGATCGACGTGCTCGCGGCGTAGCCCGAACGGAGGACCAGCCCGGCCCGCGAGCCTGCAGCGAAGAGGAACCTCGGGAAGACCGTGCCCAGGTTCAAGAGGGCGAACGCGGAGATCAGCACCATCGCCTGGACCTCTTGGGTGCCGAGGCCGACCATCCTCGTGGGGTAGATCCGTGCGGCGACGGACCAGAACCCGACGCCGAGCACGACACCGGTCCCGTTCGAGATCAGCAGCTGGAACGTGCTGCGCACGAGGCGATCGTTGCTCGCGTCGGGGAGGTGGGTGGCGGTACTCATCGCGTCGTAAACCACATTGCGACGGCGTTGGTTGACGGTGCTTCACCGCTGGCCGACGCGTCGAGGCGTCCAAGGGGACGGGGCCGAGCAGGAGCTCGCGAGCCCGATACATTCACCGCCTCATTCTCCTCCGTGGGTCGCGCCCGGACGAAAAGAACTTTGCCGATTTGTCATCGTCGCACTCGAGGGCCCGCCGCCAAGGGGCTCTGGTCGGTGTGTCGGACGGGCCGAGGACACCGCACCAGTCTCCCAAACCGTCAACTCCCCGCCACATCGGCCGGAGGCGCCACTTGTCGAGCGGGCCTGGCGCTCCATTCCCGGTCGAGAATCGCGTAGATCAGCTCGTCACACCACTCGCCCTTCACGAACTCGTTCTCGACGAAGTGGGCCTCGAAGCGCAGCCCCAGGCGCTCACAGAGCCGCGCCGAAGGCACGTTCCTCGCGTCGAGGCGGGCGACCACCCGGTGGACGCCGAGACCCGAGAACGCCAGCCCGACCATCGCTTCAGCGGCCTCGGTGGCGAAACCGTGGCCCCGCGAGGCGCGGTCGAACACGTAGCCGATCTCTGCCTGGCGGTGGACGTCGCTGCGGAAGTTGAGCCCGACGCCACCGATCGCCACGTCGGTCTCAAGAAGCTCGACGGCGAGGTTCATCCACGAATCCGGCCGCTCGATGGAAGGGCGGAGCGCGCCGAGTTGCTTGGACGCCTCGTCCCTCGTCAGCGGCTCGTCGTAGAGGTAGCGCATGACCTCGGGGTCCGCGCGCTGCGCCGCGAACGCGTCGAGATCCTCCATCCTCCAGGGCCGCAGGCGGAGCCTCGCGGTCTCGATGGGGAGGTCCGGACGGAACATCGGACCGAGGGTAGGGCGCCGCGGCAGGAGTCGCACTTGTCGGTCAGGCGACTCGCTTCGTCGTGCATTGTTGCGCTTGCGCGAGAGGACCCGCGCCTCGTGCCAAGGCGCGGCGACGATGGGCGCCGAGCTCCTCAGAGTGGGAAGGTCACCGAGCGCCGGTGCGCGTCGGCGCCGTTCCCAGGTGCGCTTGGACGAGGGAGGCCCCCCGGGCGACGGCGTCTGGCCCGCCACGGGCGGTCAGCGAGACGACCGCCGGTGAGGGGTCCGAGAAGGGACCAGTCCCGATCGCGTTGGTCGCGTCGACCGTGAACGTGTAGGTGTCGCCGGTCGTGAGGCCGATGACCGTGCAGGTGAGGGTGACGCCATCAGGGGTGGTGCATGACTCATTGCCGTTGCTCGGGGTCGTCGAGTCGGCCGCCGCCACCGTGTACTGGGTGATCGGGCTCCCGCCGTCGGAGAGTGGCGCCGTCCAGACCACCGAGGCCGACGCGTTGCCGGGCGTCGCCACCACGTTCTGGGGCGCTCCGGGGGCCGTGGCAGGTGCGACGGGGGTGACGGGAGGGGAAGGAGCCGACGCGTTGCCG
>Ga0182024_10003062_pt1 | contig 40430 bp, 37 predicted proteins | sample P32metaG_FD_120480 | JGI IMG/M metagenome (GOLD analysis project Ga0182024, IMG submission 120480) | Permafrost microbial communities from Stordalen Mire, Sweden - P3-2 metaG (Illumina Assembly) | ecosystem: Environmental > Terrestrial > Soil > Wetlands > Permafrost | place: Sweden: Stordalen...
ACCGCCGACCCGACTCAGGCGATCTGGACTATGACGTCACCATCGAAGACCCCGGCGCCTACACCAAGCCTTTCGTCATGCACGGTCATTCGGCCCTCGAAACCGGCGAGTTGATGGAATACGTTTGCAACGAAAACAACCAGGACGTCACCCACATCGTCGGCAAAGACACCCGCAAGTAGACACACCGTTCCAAACGGACGGCGCGGAGCGGCTCAAGCCGGCACTACGCGGGAATGGTCAAGCGGATTGTGACCTCTAATACGCGGCCCATTGGCTTGGCCTTAATAACCTCAAAGCTACGGTAATCAATTTGCTGGATCGCTTCAACCAGATTCAGGCTTAACTGCGGGGACAGCGCCGGCGACGTTTCCTTTTTTCTCGGCGAGAATATTGCCTTCTCAATCAGGATTCCCCGGAAGTCGAACGTCAAACCCCAGGCTTCGCAAGCCGCATGAACCATCGAAAGGGACGGGCAATACTTGCGGTTCATGATGTCGTAGACAGCTTGGCGAGTGACCTTAAGATCGTCAGCGGCTTGCGCGACGGAGATGGGCTTGAGTGGCTTGGGGGGGGTCTTGATTCGCGTGATGATGAGGTCGGCGGCCTTGCGTCTCAGCTCCCTGATCGGTGTCGACGCAGCCATTTGAAAATAGAGCTCCTCAAAAGATTACTTTACACGATATGTAAAGTCAATTAAAGTTTACTTGACAAAACGAACGAGTCTCGGGAAAATCTAGAATAGGTGTGACGTTATGATGGCCACAGATACGCAAATTGGCAAACGACACCTTACCGCAACGGTGTCCGGCAGCTTTCACCGACACATGCAGGTAATCACTGCTGCCGTTCACGAGCTCGTGTCACTCTCGATACAAGTGCTCTCTCCGGCCGATCCGCGCGTTGTGGCGGCCAATGGAGAGTTCTTGTTTGTGGCGAGCGACCGCGTTAGATCGGTGCGGTTGGTCCAGGACAGACACTTGGAATCCATCCGGGCGGCAGATTTTCTTTGGCTGGTCTGTCCCGATGGGTACGTGGGCCAGTCAGCATCTATGGAGGTCGGTTTTGCCGCAGGCGTTGGCGTGCCGATTTTTGCCACACACGCGCCAAGCGATTTGACGCTGCGAGAGTACGTGGAGATGGCCCCGTCGCCTTCGGATGTGTTGCGACGACTTGATTCGAACTCTCGCTTTCATCATCGTTCGCAGGGCATTCTTATTGATCCACATTCATCCGTCGAGGAAGCGCACCTCACACTCGAACGTATAGAGACAGCACTCACGCTAAGCAGCTACGGCGACCCTGCCCGCCACGTCTACCGAGATATGGCGAGTCTCCGGAGAACATTGCAGGGGCCAGACTACACGCAATAAACCCGCAGACAAAAGCGATGCCACTTGCGCGCGGTGACAAGGAAGGCGAGAAAACCACCGTCGTCGATTTTCAAAAGCTGGAGTCTATCCGGATTCTTGCCAAGCAAATATCGCACGATCAAGAGGCGTCATTAAATTACTTTTCGTACTATCCGGGCTATCAGCATTTCAGGGGCAAGAAGAAAGACATTTCTGTCTCTAGTTCCGCCACGTGTGTCCTTTCGTTGGTTGCGACCGGGAAATGGAAGGATGTTCCAAGAGCCAAAACTCTCCTCAAACGGATCACTTCGAAGCACAAAAGCGCCGGCCTCAAAAATAACAATCCATTCACGATAGCTTGGATTTTGGATGCGGTAGAATCGCTGAAGAGTTTACCACTTAGCCCCGACAGCATTATCAGGATGCGCGCCGCCAAGATGGATGTCGTGCTTCAAGAAGCACTCAAGCGCGGCGGTGCAAGTATTACGCCCTACCCACCATCTGCCTACCTGACACAGTTGGTGGTGCGCGTACTTGAGCGACGCTCAAAGTTGACGGCCAGACTCAGGAACGCCGTGCAGAACTGGGCATGGGCCGAACTTGCACGGCAGCTTGCTCTGATTCAAGCGAAGAGCAAGACGCAGGACGCCTTCGCCGTAGCCTATCTGTTGATGTTGGCGACAGTCGTAACGCCTGGCGCTAAGATCAGTCCCGAGCAGACAAGTATTCAGCACACTTCGCTTGAGACCTTTTTTAATTGCCAACTCCAGGATGGCACCTGGCCTCTAAGCCGCCCCTTATTCCATTATCCGAATTTCGGAAATGCCTATTGCTACGAATACGAGATGTTGACTCAACTCCTTCAATGCCGGGAGTTGCAGGTTCTACTGCTGGGGTATCTTCCGAATTTGATTCGCGCCGCAAACGCACTGTCGCAAAGCGTCTATCGGATTGAGCCTGGAATACAGCTATGGACTTCTGGGCATCATCCAAATCAACCGGAGCCTGAGTCATGGACCACGGCTTCCGTTTACCATTTCACTCATATGCTTGACCGTCTGGCGGCAGAGGGTGTCAGGCGGGAGCTATTTACCTTCTTGGAGCGGCCGCTCCCAACGCCGACGACACCGGGAAAGGGCAAGGCCGATTTCGGTAAGGTTTTCCTCGATAGCACACTGAGAATCGATAAAAAACCACGGTCCCTTAAGAACTTCCTCTGGGAAAATTTTGTTAAACCCCTCGCCGACGAAGCCCCAGGGATCGCAAAGGGGCAGATCTTTGGTAAGAGAACCCCTCGGTCAGCGATCTTCTTCGGGCCGCCAGGAACATCGAAGACGGAACTGTCGGAGGCGATCGCAGAATACTTGGGATGGTCATTTCTGGCAATCGATCCGTCGTTCTTGCTTCGAAACGGAATGGACGGCATCCAAGCCGAAGCGAACTCGATTTTTCGGAGGCTCGAACAGGCGGAGGGAATCGTAGTCTTGTTTGACGAGTTTGATGAGCTTGTCCGTGAGAGGGCAACTGGTGGCGAAGCGTTTTCGCGATTCCTCACGACAGCTATGCTTCCAAAGCTTGCCAGCATTCACAAACGGGCTACTTTGGTGTTTATTATCGCGACCAACAACATAGGAGACTTTGATCTGGCGATTCGCCGTCGGGGCCGATTTGATCGTGTCCTCCAAATCATGCCGCCGACATTCGAGGCGAAGATGGCGAAGAAAGACTGGGGTCCGACGAAGCTCAACGTCGGAGAAAAGCTCAAGTCGCTTGGGGTAAAGGTATCGGCGGAAATCGAGCAACAACTTGGAGATTTGACGTTTAACGAATTCGAGGATTTCGCAACCCGGCTATCGAAAGAGGCTAGTGCGCAAGGGGCTTTCTCTTTGCTGTCCGATCTATGGAGCGGGTGTACGCTCCATACTCCTGTCAGCAAAGACGACACCCAGACCTGGGCGGAAAGGTGCAAGACAGAAGCGATTCACAACCGATAGATCGGCTGCCTTCGGCCGAACGAAGTCTTGCCACCCGAGATCCCACCTTGGGGCGAGTGATCGTATCCCACGCGGTACGGTGGCCTTCTCATCCGACCGAGGACCCTATCTGGGGACTCATTCGGATCGTTTTGGCTCAACAGATTTCCACGCAAGCTGCCTGTAGGCTGGCGGAGCGGGTGAAAACTGCACATCCCTCGCTGATCACGCCATCCGGAGGCTCGATGCCGGATGTCGCGACCCTGCGCGCGTTTGGTCTACCCGAGATGCGTGCCCGGTGCTGTGTCGATATTTCGCAGAGAGCAGGCGAGATTCGCGCGAAGGTCCACCAAGGACAGGCGTGGGAAGGCGCTCTAGCTGGTATTAAGGGTATCGGACCGTGGACACTTGCGGTATTTCGCATAATGGTGCTTCGCGATCCCGACGTGCTTCCTTTGGGTGATGTCGGACTCGAACGTGCCATCGCGAACGTCTACGGGAAACCGCGCAGCGTCACACGCCTTGCCGAGAAGTGGCGCCCCTACCGGTCCGTAGCCTGTTGGTATCTGTGGAGGACTCTCGGCAACGAGCAGCTCGGGTGAGCCTTCCCGGCTTACACGTCCAGATTTTTCACATCCAGCGCATTCTCTTCAATAAACTTGCGCCGGCTCTCGACGTCTTCGCCCATCAGCGTAGTGAATATCAAATCTGTCGCCACCACGTCCTCGAGTCTGACCACCAGCAGCGTCCGCTTCTCCGGATTCATCGTCGTGTCCGCCAGTTGCTCCGCGTTCATCTCGCCGAGGCCCTTGTAGCGCTGCACCGACGCATCCCGCTTGCCTTCGATCTTCACGTGCTCCAGCAAATCCCGCCAGTTATTCTGCACGTCCCGATTCTCGTTCCGCAGCACTGTGAAGGGCGGCTTGTTGAATTTCGAAATCTGCTTCGCGAGCACCCGGTACTTCCGGTATTCCGGCTGTTGCGAAAGCTCGACCCCGATGCGCCGTTCCGCATTCGTCGAATCGTGGAACATCGCATAGAAAGCCGAGTGCTCCTCGTCCGCCAATACCTGCGCCGGAATCCCCGCCGTCCGCAGTTCCTCGGCGAGCCTTTCCAAATTCGCGCGTTCGCCGAAATCAGCCTTGGCGTCGATTTTTAGTTCGGCATTGCTAAGCACTTCCACCACGCGCGAATCCCTCACCCGCCGCTCCAGCTTTTGCGACATCTGCTGGAAGTCGTCGAGACTCATCAGGAACGCCCGCAACTCGCCACCTTCCAGACGAGGCTTGGCGGAGTTTCCATTGGCACCATTTACCGCCCCATACTCCAGCACCAGGCTCTCCGTCGCGCGCCGCATAATCTCGCGCGTGAACTCCGCCTCGTTCTTGATGTACTTCTCGCTCTTCCCCCGCTTGATCCGATACAACGGCGGCTGCGCGATATAGACATGCTGCCGGTCGATCAGCTCCTTCATGTGCCGGAAGAAAAACGTCAACAGCAGCGTGCGGATATGCGAACCGTCCACGTCCGCATCCGTCATGATGATGATCTTGTGATACCGCAGCTTCGCCGGATCGAAATCATCCTTGCCGATCCCTGTGCCCATCGCCGTAATCAGCGCGCGGATTTCCTCGTGCCCCAGCATCCGGTCGTACCGCGCCTTCTCCACGTTGAGGATTTTACCCTTCAACGGCAGAATCGCCTGGAACCTCCGGTCGCGCCCCTGCTTCGCCGTTCCGCCGGCCGATTCGCCCTCGACGAGGAATAGCTCGCACCGCTCCGGGTCGCGCTCCTGGCAATCCGCCAGCTTGCCCGGCAGCCCGCCCGAATCGAGCACGCCCTTGCGCCGCGTCAGATCCCGCGCCTTGCGTGCGGCTTCTCTTGCCCGCGCCGCGTCGATCGCCTTCGAGACGATCTTCTTCATCACGCTGGGATTCTTCTCGAAGAACTCGCCCAGCTTGTCGTTCATCAACTGCTGGACTTCCCCAGCGATGTCGCTGTTCAAGCGGCCTTTGGTCTGCCCTTCAAACTGCGGCTGCGGCACTTTCACGCTGATCACCGCGGTCAACCCTTCGCGCACATCGTCCCCGGTGAGGTTCTCCTCCTTGGCATCTTTGAACAAGCCCGATTGCCTGCCGAAGAGATTAATTGTTCGGGTCAGGGCAGTGCGGAAGCCGCTCAGATGCGTGCCCCCATCGACAGTGTTGATGTTGTTAGCGAAACTGAAGAGCGTCTCGCCATATCCGTCGTTGTACTGCAGGGCAATCTCAATCCCGACGATTCCGCTCTTCGCGGGCTTCTCGCCCTCGATATAAATCGGGCTGTCGTGCAGTACAGACTTGCCCCGGTTCAAGTGCTTGATGAACTCCGCAATGCCGCCGTTGTAAACAAAATCCTGTGTCTTGTAGGGATCTTCGCGTTCGTCGACGAGAGTGATCTTCAGGCCCTTGTTGAGGAACGCCAGTTCGCGCAGCCGCTGGGCCAGTGTATCGAAGTTGAACTTCGTCGCGACCATGATGGTCGGGTCCGGCTTGAAAGTGATCTTGGTGCCATGCTTGCGGCCCGCTTTCCCGGTTGGGGTCAGTGGTCCCTGGGGCGCGCCGCGCTCATAATCCTGTTCCCAAGTGAGTGAATTCGGCGCCGACTCTTTCGAAGGCCGCCAGATCTCGAGATGCAGCTTTTCCGAAAGCGCATTTACGCAGCTGACGCCCACTCCATGCAGGCCGCCGGAAACCTTGTAGCTGTTGGAATCGAACTTGCCGCCCGCATGCAGCTTGGTCATGACGACCTCGGCCGCGGATACGCCCTCTTCATGCATATCCACCGGAATACCACGTCCGTTGTCGACGACCGTAACAGAGTCGTCGATATGAATTGTTACGTTGACTTCGGTACAGTATCCGGCCAGCGCCTCGTCGACTGAGTTGTCGACAACTTCGTAGACCAGATGGTGCAGACCCGTTTCACTTGTGGACCCGATATACATGGCCGGTCTCAGGCGTACAGCCTCGAGCCCTTCCAAAACTTTGATGGATGACGAATCGTAGACTTCCCGATTCGGCGTCAAACCTTCGTTTTCCATAGAAAATTTTATTGTTTCTGTACCGTTGGTGGTCTTTGCCACCGGCGCTTTTACTTACTTCAAATCCGCATCGGCATAACTACGTACCGATACTGCTCCGACTCGTCCTTCTCCCCGGTAGCCGACGGTTGCAGCTCGCCCGCGCTCTTCTGATCCTTGAGTCCGAAGGAAACGTGGTCCTGCGGGACAGCCCTCAGAAAATCAAGCAGGTACTGCGCATTGAAACCAATCTCCAGATCCGGACCCGAATATTCGCTCGGAACACTCTCTTCCGATTCACCGGTTTCGAGCGCCGACGAAAACACTTTCACCTCACCGGCTGTAAACTGCACTCGAATCGCACGCGAACGCTCGTCGGCAAACTGCGCCACACGCTCGATTGCGCCCTTGATCTCGTCTTTCACCAGTTTCGCGATGTTGGTGTTGTCCGCAGGCAGCACGCGTTCGTAGTCCGGAAAATTCCCCGTCAGCTTGCGTGTAATCAAAAGCCGCGGCCCGAACTCAAAAAACAAGTGATTCTCATCGCCGCCGAACCGCACTTTCGCATCGGATCCGGCGTCGTCTGACAACTTCGTAATCTCCGCCATCGCTTTACGCGGAACCAGAGCCCGGTAAGATACTCCAGCCCCATTGGAAGCCTCCGAAGGCCTTTGAACGTACGCCAGACGGTGTCCATCGGTAGCCACCATCGTCAACGTCTTGTCAGCCAGCAACAACAACGCCCCATTCAACGTGAACCGGCTCTCTTCCATCGAGATCGCAAACATCGTCCGCGCGATCATCGCTGAAAGTTGCTTGACCGGGATCTCCGCAATGGTCTCCGGCATAACTGGCAACTCGGGAAAACTCTCCCGGCTCATTCCCGCGATCCGGGTTCGCGATCTCCCGCAAGTGAAGTTCGCCCAATTATTTTCAGCAAACTTGACTGTGATATCCGCGTCCGGCAGCAACCTGACGTAATCGAGCAGCTTCCGCGCCGGAATCGTCCCCGATCCTTCCTTCTTCACTTTGGCTGCGCATGATGTCCGCAGGCCCAATTCCAAATCGGTCGCAGTCAGAAAAAGCCGGTCGCCCCGCGCTTCCAACAGAACGTTCGAGAGGATCGGGATCGTAGTCTTTTTCTCGACGACGCCCTGAGACAAACCCAGTTCGCGGACCAGATCCGCCTTACTGACTGTGAACTCCATTTTGTGTGTCCCGGTTCCTCTCTTATGACGGTATAGATGAATACAGTTATATAACCGTATTCATGGGGTCTGTCGAAAAGTGGAAGACTCTCTAAATTATACAAAAATTTAGAACTTTGCGCCATTCGAACGTGTGAAAACACTGTGCCCAAAAGTCGCACAAACCGGCTTGTCACGCTTTGTACACAGAAGCCCACAGCCGTTTGCCGGGGGTCGCTGTGAAGATCGTGCTAACTTCACTGAAATGAGTCAATTAAACTGTTTACCAGTTTGTTGAGATCCGGGTCGTTACTTCGCTGACCCTCGATTTTATTGATCGAATGAATGACGGTGGTGTGATGCTTGCCACCAAACGCTCTGCCGATCTCCGGAAGCGACGCTTGTGTCAGCTCTTTTACCAGAAACATCGCTACCTGCCGGGGCAGCACGATCTGCTTGCGGTTGCTCTTTTCCTTGAGCTGCGCGGGCTTAATGGAGAACTTCTCGGCAACCGCTTTCTGGATGGAATCGATCGTGATCCGCCTATCCTGCTTTTGGAGTAGATCTTTCAAGACCTGCTGCGCCATAGCAATCGTGATAGGGGTCTTGGTCAGCGACGAGTAAGCTGTCAACTTCACGAGGGCCCCTTCGAGTTCTCTCACGTTCGACTTGGTTTTGTGCGCGATATACGTGCAAACTTCCGGTGGCAGGGTGATCCCGACCAACTCCGCCTTTTTTTCGAGGATTGCCATTTTGGTCTCGAGATCGGGCGGTTGAATATCGGCCATTAAACCCCACTCAAAACGCGAACGCAGCCGCTCCACAAGGCCGGTGATCTCTCTCGGCGGGCAGTCGCTTGAAATAACGATCTGCTTCTGCGCATCGTGCAGTTCGTTAAACGTGTGGAAGAATTCCTCCTGCGTTCGTTCCTTCGACCCGAGCGATTGGATATCGTCGATCAACAGAACGTCAGCCGTCCGGTAGCGGTCCCGCAGTTGGGGCATGCGCTCGTGTTTGATCCCGCTGATCACCTCGTTCGTGAAACGTTCACTGGTTGTGTAGATGATGCGCATGCGCCCGCGCGTCATTAGCGCGCGTCCGATCGCGTGCATCAGATGCGTTTTGCCCATCCCCACTCCGCCGTAAATGAACAGGGGATTGTAGCTGCGCGATGGGTTCATGGCCACGGATTGCGCCGCCGCATGAGCGAATTGATTGCACGCACCCACAACGAACGATTCGAACGTGAACTTCGGATTCAACGTGATCGGCGACTCAATCTCGTTATGGCCGTCACCGTTCTGATAGCTCACTGCCGAACCCGGCATTCCCGGAGTGCGGCTCGCGGACTGCGCGCTGAACTCCACTCGCTCCAGCCCAAGGCCGAGCGCAGCCGCCAGCGTGTTGATCTGTTGGCCGTACTCTTCCAGCAGGAAGGCCGCCGTCTGGCGGTCCGGCGCAGTGGCGAGCATGGTTTTACCCTCAATGCCTGCAAACTTTGTGCGCGCGATCCAGTTCTCAAAACTTTCGGCGCTCAGCGTCACTCGGAGCTGTTCTTTGATTAAGTCCCACGGACTTCGCTGATCCTCAATCACGACGACAACACTTCCCCTCCGGGAGCCGCGTGGCTCCAGATTTCGAGGCTTGAGCCTCACCCAAACTGTCCCGGGATTTTGACTACAGGATGGCGGGTTTTCCGGTTGCCACGACCCTGTGAACAGGATGAGTCTAACACAGATTCGGCGCGTGAAATCCAGTTGAAATGTTTCTTATTTTGTCCTGAAACAATAGGGTCCGGCTGTGTCGTCTAAACAGCGGGATAGGTCGTAATTCGCTCCCTCGGCAGCACGTGATCGAGATGGTGCTGCATGTGCAGAACGTAATCCTCGATCACGAAACGAAGTGTCTGCACTCCGTGCCCGATCACGCATCGGTTGTCCAGATGTTCCTCCGGGATGCGTTCGACGAGGTGCGCCAGCAGCGCGTTGTATTGATACCAGAGATCGACCAGGGCTCGCCACTCGATGTCCCGGTATCCATGCGCCTCGACCCACTTGTCCTGTGCGTAACCCTGCCCGCGGAATTCGCCGTCGATTGACGCCAGCATAAATCGGATGTGATTGTTCGTCGCCGAATCGATCAGGTGGCCAAGCTCTTCTTTGCGTGTCCAGCTGCCGGGCCTGCCATCGTTCTGCGCGGCGGCTTCATAGGTCATGGCCCTGAGGTTTGGAAGCTCGCGATCGTTTGTTTGCTTGAGCGGGAGAGAAAGATCCTGTGGCATGTATTATGTTCCCACGTGAAGAAATTCGCCATCCTCTGCCATCGCTGGACCGGCACGGCTTTCTGCGTCCTTTTCGCCTGGTGGTTCATCTCCGGAATCTTCATGATGTATGTCGACTATCCCGAAGTGAACGATTCCGATCGCCTCGCCCACGCCCAGGCTCTCGATTCGTCACGCATTCAACTGACGGCCGAGCAGGCATGGGCGAGCCTTAAGACCAAAGGCGAACCCGATGAAGTCCGCCTGCGCATGTTCGATTCGCGGCCCGCATACTGGTTTCGGCTCGGAAAAGCCCGCGCATATGTCTACGCCGACGATGGCCGCATTCAAGTCAAATTTCCGCCCGACCTGAATCTCCGCACCGCGGCTGCGTGGACTGGCCAGCCCGCCGACGGCGCAACGTCAGAGCTCATGGCATCCGAGGATCAGTGGACTGTCGGCGGCCTCTATTTCAACTACGAGCCCCTCACCAAATATTTGTGGCCCGATGGCCAGCAAGTCTACATCCCAACGGCGACCGGCGAAGTAGTTCAGTACACGACAAGCGCGTCGAGGCTTCTGTCATATCTTGGTCCCATCCCGCACTGGCTCTACTTCACGCCGTTGCGGAAGAATCCCCAGCTGTGGAGCCGGATAATCATCTGGCTCGCCGGCGCCGCGACCGTCGTGGCGCTCCTCGGTTTGTTCGCTGGGCTCTCCCTCTATTCGCCCTCCAAACGAATCCCTTTCACGGGGACCAAGCGGCTGCACATGATCCTGGGCCTCTTCTTCGGATTCCTTGCATGCACATGGACCTTTAGCGGAATGCTTTCGATGGATCCGTTCCCGGTGAAGATTGCCGGCCTGGTCCAAACCAAGGAAGATCCGCGCATCCCCGAAGCGCTGGGTGGCGAACCATTTGCATTCGAAGCTTTCTCCGGCAAGTCTCCGCGCGAGGCGCTGACTCAAGCGGCCCTGTCCGTGAAGGAAATCGAGTTCTTGTCAGTGGGCGGAAAATCGTTCTATCTCGCGACCCAGGATGCCGAGCACACTCGCCTCATCCCGATGGACGGCGCGCCCACGGCGGAGTTCGATCGCCCGGCGCTTGTCGGTCTTGTCACAAAGGCGATCCAGCCCACCGGCCTCTCTGAAGCCCGCTTCATCACCAAGTACGATGCCCACTATCTCGACCGTCACCACGAGCTGCCTCTTCCCGTGCTGTTCGTGCAGTTGAAAGACCCGCAGCGCAGCAGCTTCTACATCGATCCCCGCACGGCCCGCGTCGTGGGCAGCTATAGTTCGGGAAGATGGCCTGAGCGTTGGCTCTATCATGGCCTGCACTCGATCAACTTGCCCTGGCTCTACAATCACCGCCCGGCTTGGGATGTCGCCGTCTTGTTTCTCATGCTCGGTGGAACGTCACTCGCCATCACGTCGGTGGTCATTGCCGTGCGTTTCGTCGGACTGAAAATGGCTGGAAAGTATACTCGATAACTGAGGACACCATGAAAATCTGCGTTGCCGGACAAGGTGCGTTCGGCATCAAACATCTGGAAGCGATTTCGAAGATCGATGGTATTGAAGTCGTCTCGCTGGCTGGCGGAAATTCGGCCGGCACGGAAGAAGTGGCCCGAAAATTCAGCATCCCGCATTGGACGACCGATCTCGCCGAGAGCCTGAAACAGCCTGGCGTCGAAGCGGCAATCCTGACCACTCCCACTCAGATCCACGCCGCTCAGGGTGAGCAGTGCATGCGCGCCGGTAAGCACGTCATGATCGAAATCCCAATCGCCGATACCCTCAAAGATTCCGAGCGTTTGGTGAAGGTGCAGAGGGAAACCGGCCTGATCGCCATGGGAGGTCACACGCGGCGCTTCAACCCGAGCCATCAATGGATCCGGAAACGGATTCTAGCCGGCGAACTCAAGATCCAGTCAATGGATGTGCAGACGTTCTTCTTCCGCCGGACTAATATGAACGCCGCCGGGAAGCCGCGCAGCTGGACCGACCATCTGCTCTGGCACCACGCCTGCCACACGGTCGATTTGTTCCAATATCAGACCGGCGAAATCGCTCATCGCGCCAACGCACTGCAGGGCCCGATTCACCCCGATCTCAAGATCGCGATGGACATGAGCATTCAGCTCAAAGTGCCGTCGGGCGCGGTCTGCACGCTGGCGTTGTCGTTCAACAACAAAGGACCGCTGGGCACATTCTTCCGCTACATCTGCGACAACGGGACGTACATCGCGCGCTACGACGACCTGGTCGACGGCGATCAGCAGCCGATCGATCTGTCAAAAGTTGACGTGTCGATGAACGGCATTGAACTTCAGGATCGCGAGTTCTTTGCGGCAATAAAAGAGGGCCGCGAACCAAACGCCAGCGTGGCTCAGTGCCTCACGGCGATGGAGACACTGGACCGCCTGGAAAAGAGCATGAACGCCAACCCGTGATGTGGCACCGGCGATCTTTGTCGCCGGTGGGCTTGGTACGAACGCCGGCGGCAAGGACCGCCAGCGCCACAACGTCTTTAGTCTTTACCGGCGATCCCGCAACTTCGACAGCAACCGCACGATCTCCAGATACAGCCAAACCAGCGTCACCATCAGGCCGAACGCGCCGTACCACTCCATGTACTTTGGCGCCCCTCTGTCCGCGCCTTCTTCGATCATGCCGAAATCCAAAATCAAATTCAGGGACGCGATAATTACCACCGCGAGACTGAATAGAATTCCTATCGGCCCGCTCCCGAAAATCCCGGGAACCTGCACGTGAAACAACCCGAGGATCATGCTCGCGAAATAGACCAGCATGATGCCGCCGGTCGCCGCCACAATACCGATCGCGAATTTCTGCGTCGGGCGAATTAGTCCGGAGCGATACGCGAGCAGCATGCAGAAACACGTTCCGAAGGTGAGCGCGACCGATTCGATGGCAATCCCCGGAAAGCGCAGTTCCATCATGGCCGAGAGCGACCCCAGGAACAGCCCCTCGAGCAGCGCATACACAGGCGCAGTGATCGGCGACCATTCCTTCTTGAAGACGGTCACCATCGCGACGATGAAGCCGCCAAATGCGCCGATCATCGTGTAGCCGCCAACCGCCGCCGGCCCGTTTGTGAAGAACTGATTCCATGCCCATGCGGCCGTCGCGAGTACGCACAGCATCAGGATTCCCGCCTTGTTGACGGTGCCGGATATAGTCATCGTCGGCCCGTATCCAGCCGCAACGCCGTTCACCGTGAAGGTGTTCCCGCCGAACGCGGGATTCGAGGTTTTCAGTTCCATGCTGTTTAGATGCTCCGTAACCAATATAGGTCACGGTAGGATGGCTATGAACGGATGCCTGACGAAATACCTCCGATTCCGGACAAGCTCTATTTCAAAATCGGCGAGGTGAGCCAGATCGTTGGAGTCGAGCCCTACGTGTTGCGCTATTGGGAATCGGAGTTCCCCGGGCTGTCGCCCCGGAAGTCGAACACGGGCCAGCGCATGTTCCGCCGCAAAGACGTCGAACTGCTCCTCACCATCAAACAGCTCCTCTACGAGAAGAAGTTCACGATCGAGGGTGCGAGGAAAGCCCTGAAGTCGGGGAAGGCGGAAAAGACCGAGGCCGCGGCATTGGTCGAGCCGGAGACACCGCCCGTGCGCCAAGCCGAGTTGTTTACCACCGCCAATCCCTTGCCAGGCATTCGACGGGAGTTGGTTGACATCCTAAAACTACTATCGTAGTCATTCAATCGGACCTACGACCAAATCATAGATGCGACTCAAATCATCGGGGGAGTAGTACTCGATCTCGATCCTGCCCTTGCCTCCGCGACTCTCGATGATCCGCACCTTAGTACCAAGAACCCGCTCCAGCTCGGTCAAGGCGAACTTGACGTTGGGGTCAGTCGGGCCTGTCGGCTTTTTGGACTTGGCTTTTGCGGCGACATCCTTGGGACGAGTGAAGTCCTCGATCTGTCGCACGGACCAACCTTCAGCGACGCAACGCCGGGCAATCTCCCATTGCATCTGTTCGTCCTCGAACTTGAGTAGCGCTCGCGCGTGCCCGGACGACAGTTGCTTCGCCGCGATCATGGCCTGCAACTCGACCGGCAGTTGAAGCAGCCGGACAGAGTTGGTGATCGTCGTCCGCTCCTTGCCTGTCTTCTGCCCGATCTGATCGTGGCTCAGTCCAAGTTCGGTTGCCATGCGCTGAAACGCGGTAGCGAGCTCGATCGGGTTGAGATCTTCGCGCTGGATGTTCTCGATGATGGCAAGCTCGAGCACCTGCTGATCGTCGGCGGTCCGGACAATGACCGGGACCTGGGCCAGTCCCGCAGCTTTAGCCGCTCGCCAGCGGCGTTCGCCGGCGATGATCTGGTATTCCTGGTTTGCCTGAATAGCGCCTCCGGTCCTCCGAACGATGATCGGCTGGATGATGCCCTCGCGCTCGATCGATTGCGTCAGTTCCAGCAGCGCGGCGGCATCGAAGTCCCGGCGGGGCTGGCTGGGATTCGGCGTAACTTGCTCAATTGGAAGGCGTTGAACGTCGCCTTCGGAAATTGACACCACAGGAATCGATTCCTTCGGAGCAACGGTTGTTGTCCCCGCCGTGGGCCGTGTCGGCAGGAGGGAGTGGAGTCCCTTACCCAGCGCTTTTCGCCGTTCGCTTTTGGTCATTGGTGAGAATCTCTTTTGCGAGTTGGATGTAGGCTTCCGATCCCTTGGAGCCGGGATCGTAAAGGAGAATGGGTTTGCCGTGGCTGGGAGCTTCCGCCAGTCGGATATTGCGCGGAATCACGCTCTGGAACACCTCGTCTTTGAAGAACTCCCGCAAATCGGCGGCCACCTGTTTGGCCAGATTGGTGCGCTCGTCATACATGGTGAGCAAAATACCCTCGATCTTCACTGGATGGCCGAATGATTCCCGCACTCGTTCGATCGTATCCATCAGTCCGGAGACGCCTTCCAACGCGAAGAACTCGCACTGAATCGGGATCAGCACCGAATCCGCAGCCATGAGCGCATTGAGGGTCAAAAGGTCGAGCGCAGGCGGACAATCGATCAAAATATACTCGTATTGCGCCCTGACACGGTGCAGGTGATGCCGGAGAATCGACTCCCGGTCGTCGGTGTTGACAAGCTCCAGGTTCACGCCGATGAGGTTCTTGTCAGCCGGCAGGAGTTCCAAGCCTTCCATTTCCGTCTTGCAGATGGCGTGGGAAATCTCTTTGCCATCCAGCAGAACATCATAGAGGGTGTGCATGCCTTCGGTTTTTGGTACACCGAGGCCGCTGGTGGTGTTTCCCTGCGGATCGCAGTCGACAACCAAGACCTTGACATCATTCGCAGCTAACGCAGCCGCAAGATTGATGGTCGTGGTGGTCTTCCCCACCCCGCCTTTTTGATTCGTGATAGCGATGATTCGAGCCAAGGGATTTATTTCAGAGCCAACTGCAATCTATCACGTTTCACGTGAAACACTCACCGAAGCTCATGATCAAATTCTAACCAACAGCAGATGTTTCACGTGAAACAGTGAGATAAACGTCGAGGATCGCTACTGCAGCCGGAGTAACCCCCGGAATCCGCGCCGCTTGGCCCAAAGTTGTAGGACGAACACGGGTCAGTCGCTCACCCACCTCCCGGGAGATGCCCGGTATCCGGTCGAAATTCATCGTATCTGGGATAAAGCGAGTGTCCGAACCCAGCATTCGCTCGATCTGTCGCCGCTGCTGGTCGATATATCCGGCGTACTTCGTCTCGGTTTCGACCGTCATCAGCACTCCGCGCTCGATATTGCCCAAGTTGCCCGACGCCGCCTCACCCAGAACTTCATGAATCCACGGCATTAATTCTTCAATATTAGCCTCCGGCCGGCGAAGCCATATTCCCTTGGGACTTGAAGCGAGAGCTCCCATAAGGCAGGTCTTCTGCGCCGTCTTCCGTGCAAACAGCTCCCGCCGATTCGCACATACCAACCCAATCTGTTCTCCCACCGGCGTGAGACGCTCATCCGCATTGTCAATTCGCAGATGCAGCCGATATTCGGCGCGCGAGGTGAACATCCGATAAGGCTCGTCGGCACCCTTTGTGATCAGGTCGTCGATCATGATCCCGATGTAGCCCTGCGTTCGTGGAATAATCACCGGTGGCTTGCCGAGAATCGTCTGAGCCGCATTTATTCCGGCGATCAGTCCCTGCCCAGCCGCCTCCTCGTAGCCGGAAGTCCCGTTGATCTGGCCGGCAAGAAAAAGTCCCGGCAGCTTCTTGACCTCCAGCCGATGATCCAGCTCCCGCGCGTCCACCGCGTCATACTCGATGGCGTAGCCCGGGCGGATCATTTCGGCATTCTCCAGGCCCGGAATCGATGCCACCACCGCCGCCTGCACATCGATCGGCATGCTGGTCGACATTCCGTTGACGTAGATCTCGTTCGTATCGAGTCCCTCGGGCTCAAGGAAGATCTGGTGGGTCTCCTTGTCGGGGAACTTGACGAACTTATCCTCTATGGATGGGCAATAGCGGGGCCCGACGCCCTCGATCTGCCCGCTGTAGAGCGGGGAACGGCCGATGCTGTCAAGGATGATTCGCTTGGTTTCGGCAGTCGTGCGGGCAAGATAGCACTGGATCTGCGCCCGGTCGATCTTCTCGGTCAGGAAGGAAAACGGCACAGGATCGAGATCGCCGAACTGAGGTTCGAACTTCGACCAGTCGATGGAGCGGCTGTCGAGTCGCGGTGGAGTTCCGGTTTTTAGTCGCGTCCAGCCGAGTCCCAAGTTGCGGACCTGTTCCGCCAGAACTTGCGATGGAGGTTCGCCACTGCGGCCACAGGTGACACGCTGTTCGCCGATATGAGCCAAGCCGTTGAGAAAAGTGCCGGTTGTGATGATGACGGCTTCGCATCGAATCGTTCGGCCATCCATCAGGTGGACGCCTCGAACCCGGCCATCTTCGATGATTAGAGCCGCCACTTCAGCCTGCTTGATATGAAGGTTGGGCTCGCGCTCGAGGACTTCCTTCATCCGTATCCGGTATTGCTTCTTGTCGCACTGCGCCCGAGGCGACCAGACGGCCGGTCCGCGGCTGGTATTGAGAAGCCGGAACTGGATCCCGACCGCATCGGTCACCTCGCCCATTACCCCGCCCAGCGCGTCGATCTCCCGGACGAGATGGCCCTTCGCGATGCCGCCGATCGCCGGATTGCACGACATCTGCGCGATCAAATCGGCATTCATCGTGATCATCGCCGTGCGCAACCCGAGGCGCGCGCAGGCCCGGCCTGCTTCGCAGCCGGCGTGGCCACCACCAACGATCACAACGTCGTAAACCATCGAGTACCATTGTAGACACTGAGCGCACAGGCCGAAGGTCCGTTGTGCGCGATTAATGAATATGAAGGCACTTGTGATTGGCGGGGGCGGCCGTGAGCATGCGCTGGCATGGAGACTTCATCGGTCTCCTTCAGTGACGGAAGTCCATGCGGCACCGGGAAATCCGGGGATTGAAGGCTTTGCCGAGTGCCATTCCAATTCTGATTATGTCCAATTAGCTGAAAGCGTGGGCGTTGACCTCACGGTCGTCGGTCCCGAAGTGCCGTTGGTGGCAGGAGTCGTCGATCAGTTCCGCGCCTGCGGCAGGGCGATCGTCGGTCCCACTGCCGAAAATGCGGCGCTCGAAGGGAGCAAGATCCACTCCAAGCGCTTCATGGAGAAGTTGGGGATTCCGACGGCTCGGTTTCAGACTGTCGAGAGCGCTGCTCAAGCCCCTCGTGATTTCCGTTATCCCGTAGTTTTGAAAACTGATGGCTTGGCGGCGGGCAAGGGCGTGGTGATCGCGCAGAATCGTGCGGAGGTCGATGCGGCGCTGGCGAGTCTGCCGTTTCCGATGGTGATCGAGGAGTTTCTCGAAGGGGAAGAGGTCAGCTTCATCGTTCTCTGCGATGGGAAACGAGCGGTGCCGTTGGAACCCTCGCAGGATCACAAGAGGGTGTTCGATGGCGATCAGGGTCCGAACACGGGCGGCATGGGAGCTTATTCGGATTCGCGGATTCTCGGTAATTCGGAGCGCGGAAAGATACTCGATACAATCATCGAACCGGTGGTGCGGGCGACCGGGTATACCGGGTTTCTATACGCTGGTTTGATGATGACCGCGAATGGGCCAAGCGTGTTGGAGTTCAACGTCCGGCTGGGCGATCCGGAGACGCAGCCGCTGATGATGCGGCTCGCGAGCGATTGGGGTGAAGTGTTGATGGCGGCAGCGCGCGGGTCGTTGAACGCCGACAGATTGGAGTGGTCGCCCGAGCCGGCAACTTGTGTGGTGATCGCGTCGGGCGGATATCCGGGGGCTTTCAGATCCGGCGAGAAGATTACCGGGATTGAAGAAGCTGAGGGAGCCGAGGGCGCTGTGGTGTTCCATGCCGGCACGAAGCGAGAGGGCAACGACCTGGTTACCGCGGGCGGGCGAGTGCTCGGCGTGACGGCGACGGGTGCCGATCTCGCAAGCAGCATGAAAGCCGCATACGCGGCGGTCGACAAGATCCACTTTGCCGGGATGCACTACAGGAAAGACGTCGGAAACAGGGGCTTGCGACGTTACAATAAAGCGTAGACAGCGCACAGCCCACCACTCGGGTGGGCGTTGTGAGCGATCAGAAAATGGGCCCGTAGCTCAGTTGGATAGAGCGGCCGCCTCCTAAGCGACAGGTCAGCAGTTCGAATCTGCTCGGGCCCACCAGCATCCTTAAGTAAAGGCGCCGGTGGCAGAGACCACCAGCGGTACAGGGTTACGCGCGGTCGGCGAGGGCCTTCAGGTTTTCGAGGAGCTCATCGGGGACGTGGAGATTGTTCCGCATTCCCGTTCCCAGCGAGATCAGCGGTTTGTTGGCGCCGTGAAAGTCGGATCCGCCGGTCATACCGAGATGGAAGCGCTGCGCAAGCGATCCGTAATACGACCTGTTCTCCGGGCTGTGATCGCTATGATAAACCTCGACGGCGCGCAGGCCGAGACCGGCGAGATCCTCCACGTACTCCGCCAGCTTCTCCCAATTGTTCTTCGCTATGCGGACCGGGTGCGCTAACGACGGAACCCCGCCTGAAACGAGAATGCGCTCCAGCGCTTCCTCCATGGGTACTTCACGCCGCTGCACAAAGCCGCGGGCCGATTCATCCAGGTATTTGTCGAACGCTTCCTGCATGTCCTTCGCGTATCCTTTGTCCACCAGCACGCGCGCGAAATGGGGGCGTGCTGTCAGCGTGCGTCCCTTCGTCTCGACTTCGGCGAGCGTGATGTCGACTCCCAGCGATTGCAGCTTGGCGATGAGCCTGTTGTTGCGGTCGCGCCGGGCTTCCAATATGAAATCGAGCCATGCGCGCAGTTCTTTCGAAGGCGGGGTCAGCGGGAAGTAGCCCAGCAGGTGAACGGATGTGCCCTGATACCGCGTCGATAATTCAATGCCGCAAATCAGCGGGACACCGGCCTTTTCCGCGTAGGGCACGGCGGCGTCATATCCGGCGAACGTGTCGTGATCCGTGATGGCCAGTCCGGCGAGGCCTGCGCGAGCCGCCTCGGCAATCAGTTCGGCCGGTGTGAAGGTGCCGTCGGAGCGATCGGTGTGGCTGTGCAGGTCGATCATCGCACGAACTTCCGGGCTTCGAGTTCGCGCCAGATTTTCGCGAGAGCTTCATCCACGGACTCACGGTCCGAATGGATCACGAGGGAGGGATTGAGCGGTGTTTCGTAAGGGTCCGAAATGCCGGTGAAGTTCCCGAGATCGCCGGCCAGCGCGCGCTTGTACAGCCCCTTGGTATCCCGCGCCGTGAGCACTTCGATGGAGCAATCCACGTGAACCTCGATAAAGTTCGGGATCTTCTGCTTCACGTCCTCCCGCGCATCGCGATAAGGAGAGATTGCCGCCACGATGACGATAACGCCGTGGCGCGTAAGCAATTCGGTGACAAAGCCGATGCGCCTGATGTTGGTGTCACGGTCTGCCCGGCTGAACCCCAGCCCCTGCGACAAGTTGGTGCGGACGATGTCGCCGTCGAGCAGTTCGACTCTAGCGCCCTGTTCGCGCAAATGCGCGACAAGCCCTTCCGCGAGTGTGCTCTTGCCTGCGCCCGAAAGACCAGTGAGCCAGACGGCAAATCCTTCGTGAGTCATGCGCGAGTGAGGGCTTTACTCAGTACCTCGCGCAATAGCACGTCGACGGTGCGTTCGGCGCGTCCGTCTGCACTGAAGTGCAGGCCGCACTCCTTAACAGCTTCCGGAGACTCCCACCACCACCGGCCAGCGCGCTCGTCCTCGCCCGCGACGACGGGACGAGTGCACGGATCGCATCCGATACTGGTGTAACCGGCGGCGTAGAGCGGGTGCTCGGGAAGCCCGTGTTCGTGTGTATAGCGCACGACATCTTCCGTGGTCCAGTCGGCGAGCGGGCTGATTTTTACCTGTGCGGAAGAGCGGTCGAAGATTTCAATGGACGCGCGCGATTTCGCCTGCGCGCGGCGCAGCCCAGTGAAGAAAGCTGAAAGGCCGAGTAATCCTCGAGCCAGAGGGCGGGACTTGCGGATGTCGCAGCACAGCATACGATTGGGAACGCTGTCGCGAAAGAGATTGAGGCCATGGAGCGCGACCATGGACTCGACCTCCTGCGGGTCGGGCACGATCCGCTCGATGGCTATGGAATAACGGCTCTCAATCTCCGCGATGATCTGGTTGGTGGACGGTGGAACGCGCCCGGTGTCGAGTGTGAGGACGCGCGTTTTCGGCGCGGCTTGCAATACAAGATCGGTGACGATGATGTCTTCGCGCTGTAAGCTGCTGAGGACGGCGAGAGAAGCCCCGAATTCGCGGACGGCGGCGGCGATAATCTCACGAGAGGCTGCGACGGGTTCCAAGGGATGATCGGCTTTCTGCCCTGCGAAGTGGATGATTGGAGCGGGAGACGGGATTCGAACCCGCGACATCGACCTTGGCAAGGTCGCACTCTACCAGCTGAGTTACTCCCGCTTGAAGCGAAACCTTCATTTTCTCCTGCGCGTCGGCAGGCTGTCAAACCTTCATCGTATCAGGTAGTGGCTCAGTTTCAGGATGAAGCGGATTTAATGCGCACAGGTGCTCTATGGCTTAGGCGTCTGTGCCCCACAGTGGCCTTTTTGTTGAGCTTTTTCGATCTGGTCAGGTGTTAGGTCAAGGCAGCACCACATGCAGTGATATGGCGGTTGGTTGGCACAGCCGCACGGTTCCCAGTCCTCGCAGGTACAGAAACGATCCGCCATTCAGAGTGATCCTAACGCAAAACGGCCTGGATTGCTCCGGGTCGGATTTAATGGATCGACGGTGGCATTGGCGTCTGCGATAAAAGCATAATAATTGCCGTCACCGCCCCCGCAAAGTCCACTATCGCCATGGCTCGGAGAATCCAGCGAAGCCAGAATGTTATGGCGGTCCGCTTGTGCTTTCTCCGAACCCACGCCTCTGGATCGCTCAAAATCCTTAGATGATCGCGTTGGCCCCTTGTAGTTCCTGTCGCAAGATTGAGGGACTGGTGCATCTCTGGCAACGAATTCGTTAACCCGAGACAGTTCTCAATCAAGGTCTTTTTCACGACCGTCCGACGATAGTATTCATGAGCCTTGGTGATCGACATCGATCCCACCATTGAGGTGCAACACCCAAACAAGTACAGAACAGCAATAAATATATATATGACGGAGGGGTTATCCAGCTTCAGGAGACCGGTTGCGACCGTTAGGATCGCGCTATTCAGCACAAGGAAGTAGGTGGTGCGATCCCATCCGAGGCGTACCTCGAACCGATACTCGTCCAGGGCGATCTTGTAAAGGTCAAGGAGGTTGCCTGGCGGAAACGAATCGGCCACGATGGTCACTACCGATTCGGTCGAATTGACTCGTAGAACTCAAACACGCGAAGAAACGTCGGCGTGAATCTTCGTTCACTGTTTGCAATCATTCGGCGGAGGTCAGGAATCGAAACGAACTCCACCTGATCAATGTGTGATGGATCGTAATGGAATGGACCTTCATTGAACGATTGAAAAACACTGATGAACTTCAGGCATCCCTTGTCCACCATTTCCGTTTTGCCAAGTGGAATTAGTTGGAAATCAGAAATGCCAAGTTCTTGGCTCACACGCCTCTGTGCGGCCTGCGCGTAATCCTCTGAACTGAACAGATAGCAGGCTACTGACGAACCCCATGCGCCGGGATTCCTGTTTCGGCTGAGGGCCAGTCGTTGAAGCAGCAATTTTCCTTGCGAGTTGAAGATCAGAACGTGCGAAACCCGGAAGTTCGAGTGCTTTTGAAATACTTCTGCGCGGGAAATAACACCGACCGGAGTATCAGCTTGATCCACTACATCAATGATCATCGCGCCATTAACGGCGGTCATGTGTAAAGTTAACCTGGCATCAAGTTTACTTGACGACTGAAAACCTGTCAAGTAGGCTGGACAGTATACGTGCCAGCGACCCGACCAATTGGAGACTTGCGAGTACAGGCAGCCGCACTGATTGTTGAGAAACTGAAAGGTGTTTCGATTAGCCAAGCCGCCCGCGATCTGAAAGTCAGCCGACAGGCTATCTACGGTTTCAAGGACGGAACGTACTGCCCCTCATTGGCTGTTATCCAGCGTGCGTGCGCGGCTTGGAAGCTCGACTTCGGCTTTCGCGGAATGAAGATTTCAAAGGAAAGCTTCAAACCCAAAAAGCCAGCCAGAGATCAGCCGCCGGAAGTACAGCTTACGTTTTTTGATCTGTGGGATCAACTCAAGGATCAACGTATGACGGTGGTGCGTGCCCGCCATGTTGACGGTGCTGTGGAGATGACTTTACGAATTTCCATCCCCGCCTGAAACATCCGGTTTCCCCTTGCCGCGATTTGTGGATTTGTTCGGCACATCCACCAGCGTGAGGGAGTGTTTTCCGGGTGTCAAGAGGCTCAGTTTCAGGATGAAGGAGATTTAACAACGCTGCTATTTGACAAGTGGAGAATGCGGGCCACCAAGAAGCAAAAAGAGAAGGACTATGAGTATTCCCGCGCCGATGCGGAGGACGTGGAGTTTCCAGCGATCAGTAGGATCGGCGGCTCGCATATACTTGGGTGGCCAGCCCCATTGAGGGCGAAATGCATCCAGGATCATCATCGAGCGTTTACTCATGAACATCTCTCCTTTTCGATCCTAACGCAAAACACCCCGGAATTGCTCCGCGTCTTTCATAGCAAATCATCCGGTCCAGGCGTCAACGCCGCAGTCCTTTATTTGTTTCCAAATCCTTCTTAAATCCCTTGATCCCATCGACCACGGCTGCGATCGCGGGGTTTGCTCTTGCTAAAGAATCGGGATGATTCATGTAATGAGACGGGTTTACTTCGATTTCTGCCTCGTGGCCTGCTTTCCAGAGACGAATGCGAATCAAAGTGGCAGTCCCGAAAGTCCCTCCGGTGCGCACATCGAAACCCCAGTCCGGAATCATCGGAGAGATATGTTCCGCTATTTTCCGATTTAACGCCTCGGAAAATCCATCCACAGTGACGCTCCGGCAAACCGGCCGGTCCGAATTATGACGTTCAACCTGTGGCATAACGCGCTATTCTCAGCCTATCGGAAGATCCATAAACCATGAATAAAGAGACGGCCCGGGGAAAGGCGATCTGGCTACAGTACCTTTGCCGTCCCTCAGAGCCCCGTACGGCGTCAACGCGCCTGGAGGCGGCCCATTTCTTTGATACCTGAGATCGCGACGGCCGTCAGCAACATCAGGGTGGGATCGATCGGATGCCGGTAGCGGGGCAGCGCTAGTGTCAGGTAGTAGGCGAACGGGAACACGAGCGGTCCGGCTGCAAGCGGAAATGCGTAAATGTTGTGGTTCCGGAAAAGAAACACGATTCCGGCGAGCGCGCCGAATGCGGCACAGAGATTGAAGATCAGCACATAGCGAAACCATCCTGAGTGGCTCTTGAAAAAGTCGTCGATGGGATGCGGGGTACCACCCGACCACAGCATGACAAAGCGGCCGGCGATCAGTTCCGTCTCGTGGCGCGGATGGGTCAGCATGTAACGAACGGCATCCTTCCGCTTGGCTGCCATGTAGGAGATTTCACCCATTTGTGTGTATTGCGCGCGCTCGGATGTGTCGTTGATCGGGTGCTGCCCGCCCAGCCAAATCACCTGAGCCCGCGGATTGTTGCCTGCCCATAACTGAAGGCCGAGAGTGGATCGCAAAGGAACGATGCTGCCGAAGACGACATAGTTGCGGATCGTCCACGGGATGCAGCAGAGAACAATAACGCCACATGCCAGCGCGGCATTACGCAACGCGGGACCGCCGGTCTTCCAGTTTCGGTACGCAGCCCATCCCAGCAACAGAGGCAGCAGCGATAAGACCGCCGCGTTCGCCATCAGGATCAAGCCCCAGAGGAATCCGTATGCGCCCCAGTCGCGCGCGCGCGCCGAGTTGGCGAGCCGTAGCGTGGCCCAGACAGCCGTCGCGCCCAACAGCGCCGAGAGCGAAGTGTCCCAAAGGCTCTGGAAGCTCAGCAGGATTGCGTTCGGGAATATGGCCCACAGCCACGCAGCTCCGGCAGCGAGTCCGGTGCCCCCGATCCGCTTGCCTGCGTAGTAAAGCGGGATGCAAGCCAGGGTCGAGAAGCAGATATTCATCAATACGGCGGCGACCCAGGACGGGAAGGTGTAAATCCCGAAAACGCGCATGATGCCGGAGAGAAGCAGTGGATAGAGCGGCGTCATCCAGGCTGTTGGTCCCGTGTCAGCGCGCAGAGGCGAGCCGAAGCCGTGACCGCTGGCGAGCGAATAGGCGATGTTGCCGGATTCGAACAGGAAGGGAATTGCGCCGAGGGCCCGGTGTGGGGTGTGCGCCTGATAATCCCAGGCGAAAGACAGTCGGATTATGAGTGCGACGACAATGATCAGCGGCAGAGATGTTGCGGCGCGGCGCAGCTTTGCAGGCACTATCCCACTTTATTGTGGCGCTGGTGGTCTTTGCCACCGGCATTGAGCAGCAAACCCCACCGGCGACAAGATCGCCAGTGCCACAAGGCTATTCAAGATGCAGCTTGCCGGAGAACCGCCGATAAGTGAAGGTCGCATAAACGACGGCCAGAAGCATGCCGGGAATAAACCAGGCGAGCCCGACGCGCAGTCCATAACTTTCCGCGGCCGCATTGTGGATCGTCAGGCTGAGCGCGGGATCGGTGCTTGCCGGGAGCAGCAACGGGTAGACCCCGAACGCGGCGCTGGTGAGCATTCCGACCAGATAGGCGCAGGAGGAAAGGAATGCCGGCAGCTCGGCCCGCGGCGCTTTGCACAGAAATACGCCGAGCAGACCCGTGAGCGTAATTACGGGAAATACAAATCCCCATGGCGCTTCGGCGAAGCGCTCGCTTAGATGAGGCTGGATCGCGAAGCTCGCGGCGGTGATCGCGACAGTGGCTGCCACGACTCCCCACCAGACGCGCCGCGCGAGTGAAGCCGCTCGTTCGCGGATAGGCTCGGGGCTCTTCATCGCTACCCACAAAGCTCCGTGCATGGTTAGCGTCAGCAGGGCGGCAACGCCGGTGAGAATCGTGTACCAGTCAAGAATTCCGGCGCTGGACCTGGCGCGGAAGTCCGTCCACAGCGGCAGAAAGAAGTATCCCGAGGCATCGAGAGGAACGCCTCGAACCACGTTGCCGAGCGCGGCCCCATAGAAGACGGCGAGCAGAAGGCTGGCCCATGTGAAGCCTGTGTCCCAGATTGGCGTCCAGACCGGCGACGCAATATGGTTGCGAAACTCTATCGAGATACCACGCACGATGAGCAGCCAAAGGACGATCGTCAGCGGCAGGTAAAACCCGCTGAAGCTCGAAGCGTAGAGCGCCGGGAAAGCGAAATACATCGTGCCGCCGCCCGCCAACAGCCATACCTCGTTACCGTCCCAGACCGGCCCGATTGAAGCAAGGACGATTCGCTTTTCAGCGTCCGAGCGGGCAACGAGAAGATGGACAATCCCCGCGCCGAGATCGAAACCGTCGAGGACCACGTAACCGGCGATCATGATCGCGACGAGGCAGAACCAGAGAGTTTCCATTACGCGGCGCCCTCTGCGAGTTTTTCCGGGCCATGCTCAATCTCATGCCACACCAGAAACAAGAACAAGATTCCCAGCACCATATAGAGACCCAGGAAGCCGAGCAGTGTAAACAGTCCGTTGCCCGACGAGACATGCGGGGAAATGCCTGCCGCGGTCCGCATCACGCCGTAAATCAGCCAGGGCTGGCGGCCCAACTCCGCCGTCATCCATCCCGCGGTTGTTGCGATGTAGGGGAACGGTGTCATCAACAGCAGTAACCAGAGGGCCGGGCGATTTGTATACAACCGGTCGCGCGCGAGCAGCCAAAGCGAAAGCGCCATCACGGCCAGTAAAATCGTGCCGAGACCAACCATGATGTGATAACTGAAATACAACAAGGGAATGTTGTCGGGCCATACGTCCCTGGGGAAGGCATCGAGACCTTTGACTTCGGCGGTCCAGCGGCGGAATGTCAGGAAGCTCAGAGCCTTGGGAATCGTGATCGGATTGTCGAGCTGCAGCTTATCCGTATCGGGCTGGCCGACGAGGGCGATGGGCGCGCCCTGCACGGTTTGAAACAAGCCTTCCATGGCAGCCAGCGTGACCGGTTGATTTTCCGTCACCATCCTGCCTTGCTGATCGCCCGCGGGTACGATCAGCAATATCATCGCAATGGAGCCCGCCGTTACGCCCAGGCGGACAAACGTGCGCGCATAACTCTCGTGGCGGCCGGCGAGCAGATAGAAGGCGCCCAGCGCGGCGACAACGAAACTACCGGTAACCACGGCGGCAATCATATTGTGCGTGTACTGCCAGAGCGCCCACGGATTCAGCAGAAGGTCCCGCAAACTGTCGAGTTGAATCATGCCGTTCGCCGCCATCCTGTAGCCCACCGGGTGCTGCATCCAGGCGTCGGTCACGATGATGAAATAGCCTGAGATCCAGGAACCGGCGAATACTCCGAGCGACGAGAGCCAGTGCAACCGGAGGCTGAGGCGCTTCTCGCCGTAGATGAGGAGCCCGAGGAAGGTCGATTCCAGGAAGAATGAGTAAACGCCTTCGAGGGCCAGAGGCTGTCCAATCACGCCTCCTGCGGCGCGCGAAAACTGCGCCCAGTTGGTGCCGAACTGAAACTCCATGGGAATTCCGGTGACCACTCCTGTCACGAAATTGATGGCGAAGATCTTGATCCAGAAGCGTGCGGCGCCGTTGTAACGATCCCGGCGTTGTTCGTCCGAAGTGCGCAACGCGATCGTCTTCATGATGAAGATCAGCAGCGCAAGCCCCATCGTCAGCTGGGGGAACAGGTAGTGGAAGGTTATGGTGAATGCGAATTGCAGCCGATCGACGGCCAGCGCCAAATTCATTTGCTCCTCCGTCAACTACTGCTTCAGCAGGATCGAAAGCTTCTGGTCGAGCCCGAGGGTTTTCAGCACCGCGGGCGATGTCTCTTCCACGGCCAGCGGATTGTGGCAGAGGCTGCAGTCCTGGCTGATAGTTTTCTTCTGTGGCGTCGCGTGGCTTTCGTCGTGGCAGCGGAAACAGCCTGCGTTATCGGCGTGGCCGAGATTGCTCGGGTACGTGCCCCACTTCACGCCGAGGTCCGGGAACACGTTGCGCTGATAGAGAGCCAGCAGCGTTTTTCCAGCGCTTGTAATGTCGTCCGCCCGCTTCGCCGCGACGTCGGGATACTTCTGTCGATAGAAGGCGCTGAAGGCCGCGGGGATTGCGTCTTCATTGGTGTAAGACGCTTTCAGTAATTCGACCGCAGTCTTGTGCGCGAAGGGAAGTCCCACAGCAATCTGGCCCGCGGCGATCGCGCTGTCGACGGCTTCCTCCGGCTGCTCGAAAGCGTGTCCCTGACGGTTGTGGCAATCGGAGCACTGCATCAGGAGCTCCTGCGTGCCGGCAGTGTTCGCGCCCGCTGCTGCATAGGTTCGCGTTTCGTGCGTGCTGTTGTTGCGGTATTCGACCGACGGGATCACCTGGCGTTTTGAGTCCGCGCGGTATCGGATTTCGACCCCCGGCCCGAGGTGCGCGCCATGAATTCCGCCGGAGCGTGAACCTCCCACGTTCATTACAAGGACCGTCTGAATCGGCGTGTTCGCTTCATCGTCCTTGAACTTCGAAATCACGCGCAGCGGCGAACCGATGTCAGTCGCCCGGGAATGGCATTTCTCACATGTTTCAGCCGACGAAGCGAGGTGACTCGACTGAAGTCCGGGAGGGACGGGGCGGGGATAATCGTTCAACGTCACTTCAATCAATTGCCGAGTTCCGTTCATCTTCGCCTGCACAAATCCAGCCGCGCCGGGTACGATATGGCATTCGACGCAGCCGACGTTTCGATGGGCGGTCCTCCGGTTCGCCGTGAACTGAGGTTTCATCACGTGACAACTCTCGCCGCAGAACTGGTTCGACTCCATGTGGTTTACTGCGCGATAGGTGACCTGGCTCGCGATGATGATGTTCACGACAGTCATCGTGCCAAAGAAAAATGCCAGACGGCGCAGCGCGGCCGGGCGTGTTTGCGGGAGAGAAAGACCGGCCTGAATGCGACGCCGGGCAAGCCATGAACCGATCGGGATCAGAATCAGGCCGGCGAAGAAAACCGCCGGGATGGCGAAGAAGATCAGAATTCCGAGGTAGGGGTTGGCGGTATTTCCACCGGCGTGCAAGGCCAGAATAAACAGCCAGGAACAACCGGCAATCGTCACCAGCGTCGACCCCAGAACGCTGAGCCAATGGCTGGTCAGGAAAGAGAGAACGGGGCGCTTGTCGTCGATTCGGTTATCGGCCACTGCGCGGACTCCGCGTATTCAGATAAGCGATCACGCTGGACATCTCCTCGGCGGAAAAGTGCGGCCACGGCAGATTTTTCGCGCGCATCTTATCGAGCATCGCGGGGCCGTGACGCGTCAGGGCCGAAACCATGCTCGCGCCGGAGAAATACTTTCCGGTCGCGGTTAGCCCCGGCAAAGAAGGAGCTCCGCTGGCAGGATCGTCATGGCAGACCCCGCACTTTTTTGCCGCGAATACCTGCGCGCCGCGGCCCACTTCACCTGCGCCTTCAATGGTGCGCGAGAACCAGATGTAATCCGCAATCTGCCGCATCTCGCCAGGCGCGAATGTTGTGTTCCGCAGACTCATGTCGAGCCCGTGGTTCCACATATCGGCAGCGATATCGGTGAGGGTCGCGTCGTGCACTTCGGTCGAGAGGAAATGAGTCAGCGGTCCGTGGCAGGCGCTGCAGCGCTTGGATTCGAACAGAGTTTTGCCCGCATCCGCGGCCGCGGGCTGGAAGACAGGCTTCGGCCTTGGGCGTCCGGAAGCCCGGCGCGTGTAGACAAGAAGGTCTGCCAGATCCTGCCCCTTAAGCTGAGGCAGCCGGATATTCCGGCGCGCCATCTCGTCGCGCATAGCGGTGGAATGGTTCCACATGGTTTCGACCAGTTCCAGCGGATCGGATGCGGCGGTCCACTCGGCTACAGGCTTCGCATCCTTGATTTTCGGTTCGTCGATGCGGTGGCAGTCGGCGCATTTTTTTGAGGTGAAAAGAGCCTTGCCCCGCGCCGCGTCGCCCGGTTCCTCAAAAAAGCGCAGGGAGTAGAAGAATGCGAAGAGATCGGCCGCCTGTTGTTCGTCCATGGCGGGTCGCGCGACGCTGCGTAATTTCGTTTCGACCCACATGGCCGGGGCGTGGTTCCACAACGTGGCGGCCAGCGCTGCGGGCGTGAATCCGCGATCGGCGACGAGTCCGAGGTCAGGCCCCACTGCTGGTCCGACGCCGTTTAATGCATGGCACTGGACGCAGCCCTGCAGCTCGAACACCTGCGCGCCGCGGTTGGAATCGGCGGAAACGGCAGCGGCCTGGAGCGACGCGGCCAGAAAAAGGCTAAGTAAGGTTGGATATTTCATCGGGTAATCCTCACGCCCGTGGTTATCATTTCAGTTCTGAAACCCTGGTACAGATAGAATGATTGATCGAATCCGTAATAGCGCCATTCGCTGTTCCAGGAGAGGTTCTTTCTGATTGCAACTGAAAGTTTCGCGACGGGTTGATAAAAAGTGGATGGATTGCTGCCGGAAGAAAGAAACGCCGATCCGCCCAATGTCAGTTTGGTCTTGTATCCGAGCCAGCCTGGGATGTTCAGATTGAACAGCGTCGTGAGCGTGTGAGCGTTGTCGCGGTACAGCGACTGCTCCGTAATCAGGAACTCGGGGTCGAGGTATGCGATGTTCGAATACACCGTGGACCGCGTGTAGCTGGCTTCAAGATCCCAGATCTTTCCGCCGGCCGGGATGTACTGCAGCGACGCCGACTCCTCATGCGCCAGAAAGCTGTAATTGATTCCGGGCGACGGATTCTGGTTATTCAGAACCATGGCATTGGCCGACAGGCTGAACGCGGGCGAGAGCCGATAACGTCCGCGCGCGCTCGCCTTCTGGTAATTGTACAGACTGGTTCGGAAATAGGTGCTGCCGCTCGATCCATCCTCGAAGTCGAGGTTCACCCACGCATTCTCGACCGGGTGCCAGGAAACTCCCGCGATCCAGACCGTGCGCCGGATCTTTCCCTGCTCGAGGCCGGCGAGTTCCGCGATGGGAAGAATCACATCGCTCGCATTGCCCCATACATAGCGATAGCCGCTGCGCACCGTGATCTTCCGGGTGACGTCGAAAAAGGCGTCCATGCCTGCCTGGTTGGAATTCGAAACCAGGGCGGAACTCAGAAGCGATGCTATGGGAACCGGTCCCGAAGCCGTGGTGAGAGTTTGCTCCCCCACGTTCGATCCGCTCGTATGCATGCGGTCGGTGAGCCATGAGGGAATCAGACGCAGCCTGGAAAACGGGCGGAACTCCGCGCCGAGATTGGCCGATGTGTGCGGCGCCTTTGACGCCGCCGCGATCAGATTCTGTTCTCCCGTATAAAAGAGAACCTCGCTGAGCAACACCTGATTTCCGGTGTCGAGCCCGGTGAAGTTGACGGTTGAAGCTGGCTGGCTGTAGAGAAAAGTCCCGTAGAGATCGGCCCAGGTTACCGGGTTGGCGCTGAACGATGCGTCCGTGTAAACGCTGTGCCCGCGCACGCCATAGGCTTCGGAAAGACTGGTCAGGTCGAGCGTCTGGCCGAGAATGGGCGAAAACAGATTACCGTAATTTGTTTGGCCGGAACCAGCATTCAGCTGCTCGTCATCCTTAAAAGTGGTGCCGCCCTGTTCGAGCTTGAAGTGCCAGCGGGAAAGCTCGATACGCACGCCGGCGCGGTAATTTTCGTTCGAGTCTCGAGTGAGGTTCGCAACCGGGTATTCATCCGCGTTTGCCACGAAGTTGGCGATGCCGGCGCCGGTGTCCGAGTTGTGGTCGTATTCCAGATAAGGCATGAATACGTGATTGGGCAGCAAATCGAGCCGGAAATCGCCGATGCGCTTGTGTGTGTCCTGCGCCTGCTCGTCCAGGATCAGACCGCTCCCCAGTAAAGGATCCGCGAAGCCGGGCAGATTGCTGTAGTACGCGATGTTGCGGTAATCGCCCGAGAAATTGTAGAGCTTGGCTTTGCGTATGTCGACGTGCAGGGTCTCATAAGGCTCGTCGCCGATATCGGACGCGCGCACGTCGACGCGGTCGAAGAACCGCTTGCCCGGGGCGAGAAACGTGTTGAGAATCGTGAAGTCCGTGCCCAATAGTTTGGGGCCGGCGCCGAGATCGACGATCGAGCGATAGGTGTCGAAGCTTCCATATACGCCGGTTACCCAGCGGTAGCCGAGATCGATGTATCCCGAGAGGACGGGCTGGTCTGTCGGGACCGGCGTGGCTTCTGCGGCCGGTGGGGCCGGCGGAGCCGGCGCAGTCTGTGTCACGGCCGGAGGCGTTTGCGCAAGAAGGCCGCTTGCCGAGGCCATGAACAGCAGCAGGCGTTTCATCGCAGCAGGTTCCTGTCGATGTGGCTGCCGTGGATCTTCTGATGGCAGATTGTGCAGTTGCGGTAGCGGGGCGACGTGAGATCGTGAAAGGCCGGCGGCACTACGCCGGTTACTATGCCGGTTGTGTTCGGCACCGGCAGGTTCGCGTGGCATTCCAGGCAAACCAGACGCACTTCCTGGCGGATCAGCATCTTCGCATTGGCGGAGCCATGCGGCATGTGACAGCTCTGACAGCCTTCCTCGCGCACCGGAGCATGTTCGAAAGTGAACGGGCCGCGCTTGTCGCTGTGGCAATTGAAACAACCGGGCTCGTTGGCATTCGCCATTCGCATAAGGCCGGGTTTGAAGGTGCCGTGCGGATTGTGGCAATCTACGCACGTCATCGCATTTTCCGGGACACGGTGCTTGAAAGGCTCCGCAAACGAAGCTTTTACCTCGACGTGGCAGGTCTCGCAAAGTGTGTTGATCTCAACTGGCTTGCGCACCACCAGGCCATTCGGACCGTGAGCGTGAATCGAATGGCATGACGTGCAGGCGATCGCGTTGTGGGCGTGGCTGGCTTCGAGGCGGCCGGAGGTGGTCGGCTGATTTCGATGGCAAGTAAGACAGGTGCGATCGGTTTCGGCTGGCGGGAGTTTGGCGGGATTGCGGATATCGACAGCCGAGAGCGACTCCACGTGATTGCTGCCGGGTCCATGACACCCTTCGCAGACTTTGCCCCTGAAACCGTGCTTGTCGTCGCCGTTGTCGACCGCTTCATGAGGACTCTTCGTAATGGCTTTTCCGATGTCCTCGTGGCACATGCCGCAGGTTTCCGAGCCGACATAAGTGGCGGCTTTGGCCAGGGGCTTGGGTGCTGCCGGAGCGGTCTTAGGTGTCGCAGCCGGCGCCGGCTGTTGGGCCGCGCAAGGCATTAATGCAACGAATAGAAAGATGAAAGCCGCGTACGCGCGCCGGTTCATTCGGTGTCCATTCGCGTTAATACTGTGCGTGGACCTGATCCACCGCATAAGCCGCGCCGGAGCTGTGACACACGGTGCAACTCTCACCCAGCGAAGTGGTGTTGGCGAGGAAATGCGAGGATTCGGAAGACGACGTGTGGCAACCGCTGCACGCTCCCGCAATCGCCTGATTGGGATTGATCCAGCCTTGCGGGTCGACTACCGGATTCTTTCCCACTGGCAGATTCTGTTCGCTGGTACTGGTGTGGCACAAGGAGCAGTTGCGCGTATCGCCAGCCGAACCAGTCGGGCTGAAAGGCGGAAACAGCGTGGTGGAGAAATCGTTATGGCTGCCGCCGAATCCGACCACGACGTAAGGATTCTTCGCGCCATCGGCCGTAGCGTTGGGGCCGAAATGGATGCGGTGCACCAGCATGTTGAAATTAATGCCCTGGGGCGGCAGCGCCTTGTCCGTTGCGTTGACAGCGCTTCCACGAACGCTCGCGTCCGTATTCGAGGGGTTGTGGCACATCACGCAATATAAGGTGTTGTTTCGCAGCGTGCCGTGCAGCGAGAGACTGACATGGCACTGGTTACAGTTGCTCAGCGCGACGACCAGGCGGCGCGGCGCGACCGTCGAACCGTCAACCGAAAAGTAAGTCACCGGGTTCGAGGCGCCATATTGGATGGTCTGCTGGTTCGGAAAACCGGCCAGAACCGTTTCTGTCCGCCGGGCTTCGAGACCGATCGCATACGTTCCCGTGGCCCCGGCGGGCACGGCGTGCGTAAAAGTGTAAACGCAGGTGCCCGCCGCGCTGCAGGAAGCCTTGGTTGCGCTCTCCGTAACATAGCCAGGCGTCGACGCGACATCGCTTCCGAAGATCGTATAACCGTAGTCGGTGGTCGGTCCCGCCATGGTGAGCGACAACGATCCGAGGGCGGAAATCGGAACTCCGTTTCCCGCGTTGTTCGTCAAAGTGAAGGTCACGGTCGGCTGGCTCCCGGCAGATCCATTCGTGACATTCACGATGGTGGCCTTGAGCCCCGAAAGCAGGGAGGACTCGGTCGGGACCACGTGGGCTCCGACGATGGAAGCGTCGAAATCGGATGCGCCCTGGGGAACGTGGCACGTCGAGCACTTGGTGTCGTCCGGATACGCACCCGCCGGATGATTTGCGCCGGTCGCGAAATTCACGTCATCGTGGCACGATCCGCAGGTGGCCCGAGTAGGTTCGGTCAAATACGCGGTGGCCTGCGCAGCGCCTGTCGTCTGGTCGTGGCACACCGTGCAGCGCTGGGCCATAGCCGGATCCACCACAGTCGAGAAATCGGAAATGGCGTTCTGAAAGCCAACGAACTGATAAGGCTTGCCGGCGATCACACTGGGCAGCGACGAACCCATGTGCACCTTGTGTGCCATCACTTTCAAGTCGAGAGTGTTCCCGGTGTTCGGGTCGATGTTTTGCGGCGTATGACACATGACGCATAACGCGATACCACGCCGCGAGCCGCCGTGGAATGACAGTTGATCGTGGCAGCGGTTGCAACTCGCGTCGCGGATCACGTCGCGCGTCGTCACAACCTTGGAGCCGTTGGGCACGAAATTGAATGTTGTGCTGGCGTAGTTCGTGCCAAGGTCGTAAGTCGTCAGATTGCGCGAGCCATAGATTCCGATTGTATTGGTGACGGTCGGATCGAATCCGGCGGCTTTGGTCTTGAATGTATAGGTGTAGTGGCCGGGCGCACCGGGGGTTGTGGTGCCGCCCGAATCCGCCGCGGGCTGGGTGGTCGATGGTATTACCGTGCCTGTGGCCGTGCGCGTAATGTAGCTGACGTACTGCTCCTGCCCTTTTGGAATTGCGGCGGCGAGGAAGCTCAGGGAGATCGTGCCTGGTGTGTTCACGCCGGCGGTGTCCAACGGAAGGCCGGTTGGATCGGAGACGGTATAGGTGGTTGTAATGGTTCCGTCACTGGCAATCGCTGCCGACTGAATCGCGATCTTGAGTCCGGGGTTTACGAACTCCACGCTGTCGGGGAGAAAATATGCCTTATCGTGCGGCGTATAGACCTGCCCGCGCCGGTGTGAGGGATCGCCGGCAGCAGCGCCGACTACCAAACACGCAAACGCAATAATCCAGAGCTTTCGCGACCTCATAAATGACGATAGTCTTTCTGGCGCACGCCGGGCTGTTCCCTATTGCTTATCCGAGCGGATTAAGTCGGCAATCGCCAGCTACTTTTTCAACGTGTGGACGTATGCCACGACGTTGTCGAGATCGGTGCCCGCAACAGTTGTGACAGGCTTCATTTTGCCCACGCCCGTTGTGACGGCGGTTTTTATGTCCGCATCTGCCTCCGAGCCCAGCGGCTTCATGGTCACGTTCATCATCTTTGCGATAGTCGGATTACCCGAGCCATCCGCGCCGTGGCAGTTCTTGCACTTCGCCGTGTAGACCGCTTCGCCGTCTTTCGCGCTGGCCGCTGCCGCCGGGGCCAGCATCATTCCGCTGTAAATCACCGAACCGCAGGCCAGAAAGCTGAATGAACGTATCATTGAACGATTTTCCCACCTTCGCTTCTGAGTTTACCTAAATTAATGATTAATGTCTTAGCAGGTTCGAGGCCAACCATCAATCTGTTGAAGTAGAAGGCTTGGGACGCCGATCTGATCGGGGCCTGCGCGATTTCGCGCACGGCACTGCGTTGTGATGCGCTCGCCTTATGCGGGATACAATCGAAGATCATGCGACCTCATCTGATGACATTCACCGCAATATGCTTTGTGGTTTCGAGCGCGGCAGCGCAAACCCCGGGCCCGGCGCGGGGTCCCGGGCGCGCGTCGCGACCTGCACTTTTCTTCCGGGAAGAATGGAAACCCGCAGCAGGCGGCGCGGAAGCTGCGGTGAATCCGGCGGAAGCGGTGGCGAATCCGAGTCTTGAGCTGAAACTGTACGGCCCCGGCGGCAAGGATATTCAACTGTCGGGCGTCGCGCAGAGCGACAATAATCCCCTCCATCTTTGGACCGGACTCTGCGAGGAAGTCTGTGCCGCTGCTCTCCACGACAAAAGCAACTACGTCGATCTGACCGGGTTCGCCATGATCCGGTGGACTACGAAGGTGTCCGGGTTCCATCAGGTCCACCCGATTCTCAAACTCGCCGACGGAACCTGGCTGGTGGGAGATCATGCCGACGGGTCCACGGTCGATTGGCACGAAAACGAATTCTCGATCGCCGATGTGCGATGGCGCAAGCTGAACATCGCCAAGGTAGTAACTACGGGAGATTGGGTGAATAGTCCGGATCTGAGTAAGGTGGACGAGGTCGGGTTCACGGACCTTCTGCCCGGCAGCGGACACGGTCCCGGCGGATGGTCGGACGTTGCCAGGTTCGAAGTCTACGGCAAACCGGTCAAACGGTAGCGGGCTTTTCATGCCGCATCTCAGACTCGAAGTAGCGGAAGAATGGCTTCGCGAGGATTTCAAGCTGGCCACGGGCTTCGATGCGAAGAAGCTGCTCGATCATCTGGTCAAAGTGGTCGCCGGGCTGCGCATGGAGAATCCCGATCCTTCCGTCGCCGAACAGGTTCCTTTCATCAACCTGAGTAATCTGAAGCATGCCATCGTGCCGCTGCATTATGCGCACGTGGCCGGCGATCCGTCGAAACGGTTCCTCCACGTTACCTTGTCGGCGGGAAACGACACGCCCGGGCGCAGCGCAGCCGTCCGCCGGCACGTGGCGCAAACTCTGGGGGCTGAGGTTGACGGCTTTGTTGCGGGGCTTAACGGGCTTGCTTCTGTTACGGTTCACGTGAAGGACATCGACCGCGAGCGCGGCTACTCGACTACGGCGGAACGTAAGAAGAAACGGGCGGAGAAGACATGACAAGCTTCGAGAAGAGTCTCGACGCGGCACGCACGAGTGCGCGCGCCATCTTAATCGTGGAGGACGACGTTTAGAAGCGAGCTGTGAACTTCCAGCGTGCCGTTGTATTCGATGAAGCCGAGCCGCCGGAACTTGTTCATGAAAAAGCTGACCCTCGAGCGCGTCGTCCCGATCATCGTAGCCAGCGTCTCCTGACTGATTTTCGGAATAACGATCTCGGGCTTGCCCTCTTTGCCGAAATTAGCCAGCAACAGCAGCGCGCGCGCGAGCCTTTTCTCGCTGGAGTTGAAGAGCTGGTCGATCAGATCTTCCTCAATGCGAATAGTGCGCGTGAGCATATAGGAGAGCAGCAGCTTCGAAAAGGCAGCGTCTGTTTGCAGCATCTCGACTACGACCGCCCTCTTCAGGCGCGTGATCAAGCAGTCCGTCATCGCCGTTGCGGTCGACATACGCAATGGCTGCCCGGCCAGACATCCCTCACCAAAAAAATCGCCGGCTCCCAAGACTGCGATCACCGCTTCCTTACCGGCATTCGATACAACCGTCAGTTTGATCTTGCCCTTCTGGATCTTATAGAGCGCGTCCGCCGCATCGCCCTGGCTGAAGATCACGCTGCCTTCCTTAAAGGCCGCGATGATCCCTGCCTCGCCTGCACCGGCTGGACGCCGTTTCGGCGGGGAATGGAGCTTCTTCGTCCGCGTCACTCCTTCTATTTTAGCCAAAATCATCTGTACGGCCAATACGCGTTGAAAGCCGAAGTCATTTGCCGCCAGCCATTTGCCGTAACCCGGTGCGTTGCGTGAAGTCGAGTGCTGGCGTCGGGATTCCCACGGCCACGATCTTGTCCGGAAACGCGATATCGGAAATCGCGCTGCTGTCCCTGGCGGCTGCGGTGGTAAAACAGAATATCGATCCCGAGCCGGGCGCGGGTTCGATCCAGATTGCCCCGCCCATCGCTTCCACGATCTTCTTGCAGATCGCCAGACCGATACCGGCGCCGGGAGTCTCCGGCCCATGCAGACGTTTGAAGAGGCGAAATACGCGTTCATAGTGCTCCGGCGCGATCCCGATACCGTTGTCCTGCACCTTTATGATCCACTCCGTCCCCAGCCGTTCCGCCGTCACGTGAATCTCGACAGGCGCCTCGCCGCGATACTTGATGGCGTTGGCGATCAGGTTTTGGAAAACTCTGACCAGGTGTCTCTGGTTGCCCTGCACGACGGGCAACGGATCGACCGTCACGATGGCGGCGCTTGTCTTGATTGCATGGGCCAAGTTCTGCAGGACGTCCGCCACGGCTTGCCCCAGATCGAGAGGATGCGCGGGATCGTCGAAACCGCTGACGGCAAAGGCGTGCAGACCCTCGAATAGCGCGGACATTCGCGCCACACCGTCCACAATGAACTGAGCGTGCATCTTCCCGTGCGCGTCCAGTCCCGCTTCCTCGATGAGGAGTTCGGTGAACATGGAAATCGTCCTGAGAGGTTCTCTCAAGTCGTGTGCCACGGCGTAAGCGAAATCTTCCAGCCGCGCGTCGGAGCGGGCCAGCTCGTCGATCCATCTCGCCTGTCCCTTCTCCGGGAAAAAGGCTCGCCGACTTCCGCCGGGGAAGGAATTCTCCTGGTAGAACAGCCAGCCCACGCTCCATTCGCTCCGCTTCCGGCAAGCGGTGAATCGCTGGAATGGGTCTTAAATGTAACATCTGTGCAGCCGGGTTGTCTGTTCAAAAGTGCTCACAACGGTGAGCAAGCGGCGTTTTCCCGCGATTTCTTCAAAAAAGCCGAACGTAAGGAACGGTACGGAGTCTCAAGCAAAGTGAGCACTTTTGACCAGCACCATCGGCGAGCGCGGTGGTATTGTCAGCTAAATTGACACTACGATCGTTGTTTGTAATCTCCGTGATCGCTTTGACAAGCGCTCTTCCGGCCTCTGAGACCGCAGCCGCCTCGACGATACTTGGCTCGGCGGAAAACTTCGCTGTTCTTGGCGCCTCGACCGTGACCAACACCAACGCGACCACCATCTACGGAGATCTGGGGCTCTCACCCGGTACCTCGATCACTGGCTCGGGAAGCATTAGCCTCACGGGAACGACGCACGATACCGATACGGTAGCCCTACAAGCGCAAAGCGACGCAATGAACGCCTACAGTATCCTTGCGGACTTGCCGTTCACCAGCAACCTGACAGGCACAGACTTGGGCGGCCTCACGCTCACGCCGGGGGTCTATAAGTTCGACAGCTCGGCCGCTTTGGACGGAGCGCTCACGCTCAATTTCGCGGGCGCGTCCAATGAAGATATCGTCTTCCAAATCGGCAGCACGCTCACTGCCGGGGCCACGGCGAGCGCTTCCGTCACCGTCGAAAACGGAAATGCAACCGACGGCGTGTTTTTTCAAGTTGGCAGTTCCGCCACTCTTGAGGCCGGCACGGTATTGGCGGGAAATGTCCTGGCGCTTGCCAGCATCACTTTCGACAGCGCCGCGGAAATTCTGTGCGGCAGGGCAATCGCCCTGACTGCCGCGGTGACGATGATCGGCAATACGATCTCCAACAATTGCGCAGGCGCTGGCGGCGAGGGAAGCGGTTTCAGCGACTTCAACAGCGTTGGCTTCAGCGGCGGCAACTTTACCGGCCTCGGCTACACGCCGGGTGCCTTCAACGGAGTTCCCCCATCCGGACAGGTCTCCTCCAGTCCGGAGCCTTCGACGCCGGTGCTGTTGGGGTGCGGTTTTCTGATCCTTCTCGGGTTTGCCGTTCGCCAACACCAGCTGCGTCTTGAGCGCACTCCTCTGCCGGTCGTGGCGCTACGTGGAGAATTTGGACGTCTTGTCCGGTGAGACGAGACCCGTAACCAGCGCACGCAGTTGTGAGGCGACGAAGGGTTTTGCCAGAAAATGCCAACCTTCGTTGAGCACCAGCATCCCTTCCGAAAATCCCGACATCAGCAGCACTTTGAGATGAGGCCGTTCCAGCGTCATCGCGGTGGCTAAGCCGACCCCGGACATTCCCGGCATTTGGAAGTCCGACAGAAGAAGATGTATCGCGCCTTCAAAATCGCGCGATTGTTGAAGAGCCTGTGCGCCGCTGCCTGCCGTCAGGATGTTGTATTCGTTGTCACCGAGCAGTCCGGAGACGACGGCGAGAATGCTCGCGTCATCATCGACAACGAGAACGGTCTTCTTATCGTCTTGCGGGTCAGGCGATTGTTCCATCGGCCTTCTCTCCGTTCTCGGCAGAGAGTCGCGGCCTGTGAATGTCGCGCTCGGTGGGAAAACTAACTCGCAATGGCTCAGCACGTGCAGCACCAAACTAACACAGCGCAGCTGCCTGCCGGCTTGGTTCAGCGCCCGTTCGGGAGATACGACCACCTGAGTGCAACGACGGATATTGTGGTGGACTGTACTGTGTGCGAATACCTCACGTCCGAATTGGCGCGCCTCCAGCGCGCGAGTTCGCGGCTTCGGATGGTGGAAAGGATCGCCCGGATCGACACGTTAATCGCCCGAATCAAACTGTGTCAGCATAAACGAGGCCGTTGTTCGGGGAGCTGCGGCGTACGCCGAATTCATCCACATCACCACTAATAAGCCAGCTTCATCAGTTCTATGCGGCCCCCCGGCAGAGCGAGCAATATTGAACCACTGCTGTCCGGGAGATGGGTTTTGGATTCCCGCCAAAGCTCTGAGAGTGGATAAGTTAACCGGGGTTTCGAGATTTTTCGATTTGAACTTTTTCTGGCCAAAAATGGCTCCCGAGCTGGGC
>Ga0182024_10003063_pt1 | contig 40430 bp, 34 predicted proteins | sample P32metaG_FD_120480 | JGI IMG/M metagenome (GOLD analysis project Ga0182024, IMG submission 120480) | Permafrost microbial communities from Stordalen Mire, Sweden - P3-2 metaG (Illumina Assembly) | ecosystem: Environmental > Terrestrial > Soil > Wetlands > Permafrost | place: Sweden: Stordalen...
CCGCGAGCTACGGCACTCGTTCGTGTCGCTGCTGTCCGACTCCGGGGTGCCGGTGGAGGAGATCGCCCGCTTGGCCGGGCACTCGTCCAGCAGGACGACAGAGGTCATCTACAGGCACCAGCTCAGGCCGGTCATGACCGCCGGGGCCGAAGCGATGGACAAGGTACTGGCGGGGAAGCCGGCCGCTCAGCCGCGCCGGGCGCGGCGGCGCGAGTCGCCTCAGGCCGCGTCGTCTCCGTCGGCCAGTTAGTCCTCTATCTGCGCCGCCCGATGATGCGGCGGGCGCCGACCTTTCGCCGCGGATGGCGGTAGATGGTGACGTGCGCACCAGAGAGCTTGCGGTCATCGGTGAGGTCAGCGAGCATGCTGAGGGAGGCGCCCCCGTCCGGCGAGTCGACAAGGCCAAGCCGGGGCGTGCCCTACACGCCAGGTAGGTGCTCGGCGGGCGGCCTACACCTCGATCGCCTTGACCGCGTATTCGGCGTCGTCTTCTATCGCGTCCCGGAATGCGACGAACCTGGCCCAGTCGCCTTTCCGATGGAAGGTCGGGTCGAGTTCATCGATGTCGGCGAGCATGGACCGGACGATCGTGCCCGGCACCGTGGTGTCGATGTAACTGCTGTGCCACTGGCCGCTGATGGCGCCGGTCGTGAACGCGTCAATCAGCGCATGCAGGGCTGTGGTGGCCGCGCTGATCATGCCGTTGTGGAGGGCCAACGAGTCAGGGCCGTCGATTTTCTGATGTACACGTCAACTGTGGTCACGGGTCACTCCGCTCGATAACAGGATTCGAGTGTCCAGGAACGGATGTCGACATGACACTGGACGCCGGACTAGTCACGGATGATCTTTCAGCAAGTCGGAGCACCCGAGCGCTTCGATGCGAACCAAGCGCGCGCGGCGACAAATCCGCTGCTCTATGACGTTCCTGCAGCTCAGGACGGTCATACACGCACGGTCACCGCATCTGACCGCACCTGCCAGCAGGTCGCCGCTCCCAATCCGCTCCCAGAATCGGACATGGCTCGTCGGATCGCGGCCTGCCCAGGGTCGGCATTCGGGCGCACGGCGGAGTCCGTTACGTAGCGTGAAGGCGGCGGCTGTCCGGTGAGCACTCGCCCGGCCGACATATCGCCCTGCCGAATCGGTGCGCCTAGCCGCGCGTCGGGCTGATATGGGTGCGGAGCACATATCAGCCAACTTTGCGTGTCCACGGCCCGGACAGGGCCCCAAACGAGACCGCCAGATGCGGCGGGGGCTTCCGTATCTAGTTTGGCAAACCCGGCGGCTTTGCAGCTCCCTCACTAGCCTGAGGCCAATGCCAGTGCGTGTCGCAGACGCGCGGTGAGATGAGGGACATCACGATGGCCGACCGGTGGGAGAACGTCGATATCCTGCAGGCGATCGACCGCAGGCAGCAGGAGACCTATGGCGGCGGCCCTTTGAGCGGCGTCACCGGCCTGTCCCTGATGGAGCAAATTAACGGCTCAGTCGTCTCTGAGCACCAGCGGTGGCGCGGCTTCGTCCAGGAACTCCACATCTGCCGCGACCTGGGGCTTCTCACCTTCAGGGTGCAGGCAGACCCGCGGCCCAACCTGGCTGACGCAGACCCGCACTGGTACCTGCAGACCATCTCCGATTTCGCCCTGACCGTCGAAGGGCAAGATCGGGCACGCGGGCGAATGGTGGTCCAGCCGCTCCCGGATCCTGGCGAGGACGACGGCCGCAAGATCAGCAACCTCATCCTCCGGGATATCGGCGCCGCCATCACGGAACGGTACGCCCCGGACGAGGTTGCCGAGTTTCTCGCGGAGGAGGGCATCCCTCCGCCGGAGCTGGAGCTGGCGGACGACATCGGCGCCGGTGACGCGCACGCGATCCTGGCGGCTCTGTGGCGCTGGGGCTCAGAAGGCCGGAGGACAGTGCGGCGGTTCATCGGCCGCTGGCTTGATGACCGGCTCCTGTCCGGGCCAGATGCTGAGCTGCGGGCCTGGCTGATCGAGCAGCTCGCGCGTGAGGGCTGGCGGGTCCGCGAGTCGGACGCCGCTCTGGTCGTCTGCGAGCCGGTCCGGGGTATACCGGTCAGCGCGCCGTTCCTCCGGGCTTCCCGCCTGGATCCCCTGATCGAGCAGGAGGCCCGTCCGCAGTTCCTGATCAACAAGCCTGAGCAGGGCGTGTTCGCGTCCATGAAGGCAATCGAGATCCGGGTCCGCAAGCTTGCCGGCTTCGGCGACGAGATCATCGGCGTCGACCTGATGAACAAGGCCTTCGGAACTGCCGGGCCGCTGACCGACGTCTCGGCCAGCAAGGGAGAGCAGGACGGCACTCGCGCGCTGTTTGCCGGTGCCTATGCGGTGCTCCGCAACCCTGCGGGGCATCGCCAGGTCGACTATGACGACCTGTCTGAGGCAGCCGAGGCAGTTCAGACCGCGAGCCTGCTGATGCGGATCCTGAACCGTGTCGAGGACCGGCTGGTGTCAGCCGGACGTGCCGCAGCTCGTGGCGGAGCCGGCTAACGCCGAACCGCAGGTCGGGCGACGCTGACGCCAGCGCGCTTCGCCCACATTTTAGAGATCGGATCGTCAGGCCGGTCTGTCCGGTGAGGCAGGCTGAGTAGCTGCCGCACCTAATCTGTCGCGAGGCTCGTCTCGCCTGGGGTGGCAGCCGGGGCGCCGAGGAGCCGCCGAGCATCTTGATCGGACAGTTCGGCTGTTCGCCCCGCTGCCTCTAGTGCGTCGAGCTCAAGCTGGCTGATCGTGTCTTCGCCCTCGGCGGGCCTGGCTTGGCGTCGCGTGGCCATGTCAGCGACCATAACGCTGGACCCGGCGACTGACCAGAATGTCAGCAGCTGCTGCCATCCTTACTTCAGAGCGGCCTGGCGGGCGTCGCATCAGGTCGTTTCGCCCTTTCCGAGCATCACCCGCGATAGGGGGATTCTCGACCGGAAAATGACAGAGCCCGCTCCCAATTTGACTGCTGTTCGCTGTGGTAGCTAACGTTGCCTGTGTGACTAGCCTCGGCAAGCGCATCAGGGAGCGGCGCCAGGAGCTAGGGCTCACCGTCCGGGGATTTGCCGCCCGGATCGGTGTCGCGCCGCCGTTCGTGACCGACATCGAGGCCGATCGCCGGCGACCTGGCCCAGAGGTGCTGGAAAGGATCGCCAGCGTGCTCGGCATTCCGCTTGATGAGCTACAGGCGCTTGATCCCAGGATCACGCCGGAGGTGAAGGAGTGGATGGACGAGCAGCCCCGGGTGAGCAGCCTGCTGCGGCGGCTGCAGGACGATCCCGACCGTGATGAGTTGCTGCGCCGGATCGACGAGTGGGTCCAGCGCGAACAGGACACCGAGGAGGAGCAGTAGTGCGGGAGCGACGAGACCCTGAGGGGCGCATGCCCTACCGGCTCTACTACAAGGCTGCCGAGATCGACGCCATCATGGAGGACGAGCTGCGCCGCTCCGGGATCGCGCGGATCGGCGACGGCGCCGTGGACGTGGACGCGTTCATCGAGAACTACCTCCACATCACTCCCGAGTTCGTGGCCCTGCCACGCGGAGTGCAGGGCGCCACCGACTTCTTCCCCGACGGCTCCGTCGAGATGCGGATATCCGCCGCCCTGGCCGAGCGGGCCGGCCGCCAGGACGCCGGGGCCGAGCACCTGATCCGGACCACCCTGGCGCATGAGGCAGCGCACGTGCTGCTGCACCGCGCGCTGTTCCTCACCCAGTCCGAGGCGCTGTTCGGCGACCGCGCATCCCGGCAGGAACTGTGCCGGGACATTGACCCGGCCGGCCGCGGCTACACCGGCGAGTGGTGGGAATGGCAGGCCAACCGCGGCATGGGAGCCCTGCTGCTCCCCAGGTCCGAGGTCATCGACATCGCAGGTCCCTGGACTGCTGCGGCGCTGCGGGACGGAAAGCTGGTGCAGATCATCGCCCGGCGCTACCAGGTCAGCACGCAGGCCGTCTGCTTCCGGCTCGAGCAGATCAAGGGATCAGCCCCAGACCCGCGCCAGACAGCACTGGCGTACTAACAGACAGCGACCCGCGGAGGGGAGGAGATAAAAGCGCGGGAGGAGAGCCTCGAGTTTCGCAGGCCCAGGGCCCTCCACCCGCCTCATATGCAGCCGCCCCGTGCGGGGTTGACCACAAGAGACCTCATCGTACGGCGGCTGTCCGGTGTTAACCACCCCCGCGCCTGCCCGAGAACAGGCCGGACTAGCCAGCCCGACAGAGCTGGAGACGGAGAACCTTACGATGACTAGCTCAGCCCTTTCCATCGCCCCCCCGCCCGAGCCGCCGATCGAGGCCGCCCAGACCGCACAGGTCATGCGGTCCGCCAGGGCACTGATCGGCCGGATGAGGCCCGATGACGCCGCCAGGATCCTGCAGTCGAGCGGGCTCGATGCCGCACCGGAGGCTGTCATGGAGACAGCCCAGCGCGCCCGGAATGCCGCCGCCGCCCGGCCCGCTGAGATCGACCAGGACAACCTGATCACCGGCCTGCCGGCCGAGCTCGACGAACACGTCCGGGCGCTGCAGGCGAGTCCGCCGGCCGCGCCGATGTGGGCCGAAGGCTGGCAGGTCGCGCTCGTTGACCTGCGGCGGGTATGCGCGTTCCAGCCCGTCGTCTTCAGCGACCAGGCCATTGACCGGGTCGCCGCCGTGGACGGCAGCGACCTGGCCTCGATCGCGGCCGTCACCCTGCCGCTGACGCAGGGCGACCCGGTTCCGGTGCAGTTCGACCCGATCAAGCAGGCGTGGACCGTGATCTCGGCGAACCAGAACATGCGGGTCCTCGGCAACGTCGCGCTTCCGCCGGTGAGCCCGGGCGGCACTGCGCTCGGCTTCGTCGTGGTCTGCTGGCCCTCCTTCATGCAGGTGGGCTGTTACCGCGGCCGCCACTTCCTGCGCGACGGCTACCACCGCGCCTTCGGGCTGCTCAGCCGCGGGATCAACGTCGTGCCCGCGTTTGTGCGCGACATCACGGCATTCGAGGAGCTGCTGCCCGACCCCCGGACGATGCTGCCGCAGGACAGTTACCGTGGCCCGCGGCCGCCGGTCCTTCCGGATTACCTGGACGAAACCCTTAGCGCGGCCGTCCAGGTTCCGGCGCAGCACAAGATGATCATCATCCAGGCGCTGGAGCTGACTCCGGTCGGCTAGTCCCGCTGGCGTCTTGCGATCCTGGTGCCCGGCCGGAAGCTCATTCCGGCCGGGCACCACGTATGATCTGAGGTCGCCGGGCCTCACGTTCTCCGTGCTATTGGCGTGTTGCGCACCCTGGTGTTGTAGTTGGTGAAGCAGCCCGACTTGGCCTCGGGCGACGGGCTCAAGTCACTAACGCGGATTTCCACGCAGCTCATTCGGCCCTACTCTCGGATGGTCTTTCCAGTCGCTCGCGGCAGGTCCGGCCAGGTCAGCCGGTTCGGACTGGCACGGAGCCACCTGCTGTCGTTGCGGTGATCTCGCTGCCATGGAATCGCTGATCGTTTCCGGGTGCTCAGGACCGCTGCCGGAGACCGCGCCCGTATTGGACCTTTATCATGCTCCGCATGCCTGTTTGCTCTCGCTCTCTGTCGCTGACTGTCAGCTCAGCGTCGCGGATACAGCTCGATAACGAATGCGGCAGGGCACCTGCGCAGCGACATCGCCCCCTGCACGGTCCGGCGCCTGACTGCCATCTGCGTGCATTCCTGCACGTCAGATACGCACCCCACCTCGAATTCGTAGCGAATCCCCGGCTGAGAGTTGCCCACAACTGGCTGCGTGGAAATCGGCGCTAAGACTGAATATCGCGATGGTGTCGCCGCCGACGCTGGCCTGATCGGCATGGAACGTCTCACGCAGCAGCTGCCCGGCACGCCGGTGCCAGGACCCCGGGGCACCAGCGAGCTGGCCTCGGCGCCAGCACCGGGACGCGCCGTTTCCTCCAGGGCTTCGTAGTCCGCGCGCGCGAGGAGCACGGCGTCCCCGCGCTGGGAGGTGATCTCGATGGGGGTGCGGTCGTCGTTGACCTGCTCGATGAGCGGGAACAGGTTCTTTCGTGCCTCGCTGGCGGTGATTGCCATCGATGACCTCCTCAGATACTGGTTCAAAATATTGCACCAGTTCAGAGTGCTAAGCGTGGAGTGCCCGCGCGAGTACACGGTCTTGATGGTCGTTGCCCGCCAGGGCACTGACGTCAGGAGACGTCGTTGCGCGGCCCGGTCCTGGGACGCGCCCCGGCAGGGAGAGCGGACCATGCCGGATGTTCGCCCAGGTCAGGTCGCGCGACCCTGAGGAACGAGATTCGATTGCGTGTTCGATTTGGCGGCCCCAGCAGGATTCGAACCTGCGCACACGGCTCCGGAGTGCATTTCCGCGTATTGCTCTCACCAGCGGAAACGTGGCCTGGGCTGCTGCGGTGGGGCGCGTATGGGACGCCGCGTTGGAGCGGACAATGGCCGACTCGAGCAAGTGCTGCCCGGCCTCTTCCGCGACCACGACGCGCACGGGCATGTGGTCCGCCACCGATGGAGGACGTTCCGCAACTCGCCAGCTGTTCGGGGTGTGACCTGGTAGTCGACCGGACCTTCGTCGTTGTTACGCATCATCGGCCGGATCCCGTCTCGTCCCATGGGGTTTCCCGCGCGGCGATCGCGTCGGTCAGTCGCGGGCAGCCGTCAGCGTGGCCCTGCTCGTCGTCGGCCGGTCCGCTACTCGGTCCCCGGTCGCTGACCGTGGCCCGGCAGGCGGGACAGGTCCACGCGAACGTGCGGCCATAGCGGCGGGCGTACTCGCCGTCCGGATCACCGGCCACGTCGTCGTAGTCAGCCTCGGCGAGGGAGACACCGCGGTGGGCGGCGCTCGGTCCCAAATCGAGCGCCGCGCCGATCTCGTGCCAGGTGTGGCCGTCTTCGCGGGCTTGGCGGACGTACCCACGGGTGAACTCTCGGGCGGCACGTTCAAGGTCGCGGACCGCCAGGAAGCCCGCCATCGGCTCGGCATCACTGGTGGTCATGCCGAGGTCGGGCCGGTCGCGGAACGTCGGTCGGGTGACGGTGCATCCGCCAGACTGGCGGGCGAGGTCGAGCACCGCCCGGCGCGTCCATTGGCGGGCGGCGTCGACTGGCTTCGCCCGCGCCTGGCGACGGCCCGGCTCAGCTTGATCGGTCATCGTTATCCTCCGCGAAACGACAGTCGCATCATAACATCTACTAATTAATTGCGACAATCATAGAAGAGGTGGCGTTCCTACTAACACCCAGTTTCAGCGCTACGCGTTGCGGGATGATGCCGGGAACAGTGGCGTGAGGAACCGGGTCGTGTTGAACAGTGGTGCTGGGCTCATAACCCAGAGGTCGCAGGTTCAAATCCTGCCCCCGCTACCAGGAAGTGCAGGTCAGAGGCCTGATCGCCGGGACGGCGGTCAGGCCTTCTGCCTGTTTGTTGGCGGTTCGTTGGCGGGATGGGACCCCGCAGCGCGGCAGTTGGCGGTAGGGACTGTTCTCGAATGGCACCGGGAAGCGCGGATGGGTCTCTGCAAACGAGAAGTTCCACCGTGGCTGGGTATCCCAAGCGGTCTGGTTGCCAGCGGTCTCGTGCATCTGGAATATGCCTGTCAGGAATGCAGACTGCACTGGCCGGGGCACGACCCAGGGCGGTTCGACGCTGGTTTGGTCGCGGCCTGTTGGAGCTGGCGCAGCTGGTAAGCATGATTAAGGTTGGCAGTGTTGTAATATGTAATTATGAGTGCAGCAGATAAGGATTACCTTCCGGCCGACGAGGATTACTTGCAGGTCGGCGAGGCGGCCGAGTACGTCGGGGTGTCGGCCCAGACGCTCCGCCGATGGGACCGGGACGGCCGGCTCACTGCCGTCCGCCGGCCCGGCAGTAGCTACCGCTACTACCGGCGGGCCGACCTCGAGCCGTTCCGCCTGGAATACCGCCGGGCGTCTGACGCCGCCACCACGGACGGCGAGGTCTTCACCACCGCGAACGCGAACATCGAGGCGAACGAGCTGCTGCGCGAGCCGCAGCGGGAGGCGCACCGGGCCGTCCGCGAGCACTTCGCGGAGTCGGGTGACCCGGCGATCATCGTGATCCCGGTCGGGTGCGGCAAGACCGGGATCATCGCGACGTTGCCGTTCGGGATCGCTGGCGGTCGTGTCCTGGTGATCACCCCGAACCTTACGATCCGCAAGGGCGTCATGGACGCTCTCGACATCGCCAGCCGCGAGTGTTTCTGGACCCGGGCCCGGGTCCTGGCTGAATTCACGGCCGGCCCGTGGACGGCCGTGCTCGATGGGCCGAAGGCGAATATCAATGACTGCATCGAGAGCCAGTTCGTCGTCACGAATATCCAGCAGCTCGCCAGCCAGGCCGACCGGTGGCTCCCGCAGTTCCCGCCGGACTTCTTCGACATGATCCTGGTTGACGAGGGCCACCACGCGGCCGCCGCCAGCTGGCAGAAGGTATTCCGCCGGTTCCCTGGCGCCAAGGTCGTGAGCCTGACCGCCACGCCGTTCCGGGCTGACCAGCTGGAGCTGCAGGGTGAGGTGATCTACCGGTATTCCTTCGCCCGGGCCATGGTGAACGGGTTCATCAAGAACGTCCACTCGCACTCCGCGGCCCCCGCGGAGCTGTACTTCACCTACCAGGGTGACTCCCGCCGGCACACTCTGGACGAGGTGCTGGCGCTGCGCGAGGAGCAGTGGTTCCGCCGCGGCGTTGCCCTGTCACCGGAGTGCAACCGCCACATCGTGGAGGCCAGCATCCAGCGGTGCCAGGCGATGCGGGCTCAGACCGGCACTAAGCACCAGATCATCGCGGTCGCCTGCTCGATCGACCACGCCCGCCAAGTCCGGGGACTCTACGAGGAGTGCGGCTACCAGGCCGCCGAGATCCACAGCGACATGGACCCTGACGACAAGGACGCGGTGATCGAGCGCCTGCGGCTCGGCCAGCTCGACTGCATCATCCAGGTTCAGATGCTCGGTGAGGGCTTCGACCACCCGCGGCTCAGCGTCGCGGCCATCTTCCGGCCGTTCCGCAGCCTCGCGCCCTACATCCAGTTCATCGGCCGGGTCATGCGCGTCATCGTCCAGGACGAGCCGGATCATCCTGACAACCAGGCCCATATCGTCAGCCATGTCGGCTTGAACAACGAGGTCCGCTGGGACGAGTTCCGCGAGCTCGACCTAGATGACCAGGAGCTCGTGCAGTCCTGGCTGCGCGGCGAGAGCCAGGGTGACGGCGAAGGCGAGGGCGACGGCGAGCCGCGGTCCCGCCGGTTCGATGGAGGGGAGGTGGTCAACAGCGAGATCATCAGTCACTTCATTGACCAGCAGTTCCTCGATCCCGAGGATGACCGCGTCCTGGACGAGCTGCTGGCTCGGCCAGTGGCCGGAGGTCTGACCCTCGGCGACCTCGTGTCACGGGAGCAGTTGCGCGACCGGCTCCGCCAAAAGCGTGACGCGCCACCAGCCGAAGCCCCCACCCCGATCCCCGTCTCCCCGCAGCGCCGCCGACAGGCTACCCGCAAGCGCCTCGCTGAACGCGCAAACTCGGTCGTGATGCGGATCCTGAATGACCTGGGCCTCAGCCGCCCGGGGCGCGACGTCGCCCGCGCAGGCCTCGGCACCGGCCCAGGGCCGAACGTGCAGGCCGTCACCAAGCTCCTCAACAACGAGATCAGGTCGTTCACCGGCAAGGACCGCGAGGACCTCACGGCTGACGAGACAGAGGCGGCCTACCAGGAGCTGGACAAGCTCGGCGACGCCGTCCGGGACCGGATCCGCCAGGCGCTCGGAAGGAACATCTGATGCCGCAGATCCGCCGGGTGCTCAGGGCCTGCACCGTCGAGACGGCGCAGCGCCGCCGGTTCTGCGGCCGCGACCGCAAGGGCCACCCCATCGAGAAGGGCACCCAGTGCCTCGTCATCAAGGACCCGGTATCGGGGCGCCCCAAGAACTACTGCCCGCAATGCGCACTCGCCATCCTCGACAAGGCCGCAGACGACCTCCAGGCGCTCAGAGAACAGCTCTCATGAGAGCCCCGAGCCAGCACCGTGGTTAGAGCCCAGCCGAGCGGCCGGTCACCATCAGCCGATCCGGGTCGGTGTCCGGTCCTTCCGGCACCCCGGTCACCGGCCTCCCTGGGCCGCTGACCCCCGGGCATCATCATGTTGAGGATGAGGAGTGCCCACGGTCGCCACCGAGGTCCGGCTGCTGCGGGCGATCGAGGCTGAGCTGGCCGCCCACGTGGCGGCCCGGGAGCAGCACTACCGGCAGGTGGACTCAGGGCAGCTGACCCGGTCGCTGCCTGGGCTGGCGGAGATCGGCGCCCCGGTCCTGGTCGCGATTTGCCTATCCATGGCTACTGGTGGCCTGCCACTGGATAGCGCACGGGTCAGTCCCGCGGGCGGAGGCGGGCATGCGCGATGGGTCCCGATGAGGGTTCCTGTGGGGCGAAGGACCAGTTTGCGCCTAGCGTGCTGGTATGAGTTAGTTCGTCCTGCGCTGCTCATCCTGAATGGCAGTACCTAAACTGCGCGGCACGGAGGACGGAGTTGGGTTGCCCGGTACGAGCGTGATGCGGCCAACGTAAATCAGTCGGCGGCGGATCCTCATGCGCGGCAGGCTGGCTGCGTGCAGCACGAAACTAACCAGGAGATCATCTCGGCGGTCGGCCATGGCCGAAGAGAGCTTGGCTGGGACGAGTGGTTCGGCGATATCGAAGGTGCCCAGTATCTGACTGACTGCGGCAAGCAAGCTGCCAGGCGTGCGATCGCGGATCTCACCACGTTCTTCGGCACCGGGTGGCTAAGCCGGGCGACCGATCCTGGCCTGGCAGGAGCGGCTATCCCGACTCTGAGCGGATATGCGCCACTTTTTGCCTGGAACGAAGCGCAGCGGCCGCGCCGCTACGTCGAGTCCATCCAGTGGTGGGCCAGCATCCAGACGCTTGTCGCGGCGGCCGTCGAGGGACTTGTCGCCGTTCGCCGGGACGCCCGGAACGACCTGAGCACACACCGGCTAGTGCACACCCTGACGCAAGCACGGCTCGCCTCGATCGGCATCTACCTGGGGGCAGACGTTGCGCTTGAGCCAGCGAAGTCGCGAGGCCCCGGCGACGTGCTGATCAAGGACCGCAGCTACGACATTTTTCTTGAAGTGGTGACCTTCGGGCCCGATGAGAACCGCGAACTGCAAGAGAGATACCAGCAGCGGCACTTTCTGCACTTGGCCGGTCGCAAAGCGGCTCCATCCATCTACTGGGAAGGTGACATCCCAGGTTTCCTGAACAAGACCGAAGAGGCCGCCTGGATCAAGGCAACGACCGATGGCGCAGATCGCTGTGCGCTGACGGGCAAGCCCGTTGAGATTCCCGGCCGTAATGGCACATGCCTGGTTATGCGACCCGGCACCGCGCCCCGGGGCACAAAGACGACAGGACCGCTTGTCGAATCTGACGATGGCACCCGGCTGGCCAGGATCCTGGATCGCAAGGGTGCCCAGACCCGTGGCGCCGGCCTCGCGTGGGTATGGGTTGAGGATTTCGGCGGTATGCATCCCGTAAGCACCTTCACGGGCATGTCCACTGAGGCGAAGCTCGGGGCACTCGCCGATCTCGCTGGCCCGGTCCTGGCTGACCGTGTGCATCTGGCAGGAGTCGCATGGTCGGCGGCGCGCTGGTGCTCACCAGTACCCTCAGACGAGCAGGAAGAAAGCCTTTCGGGCATAGCGCTGCGACGGGGCCTGCCGATTGAGCGTGTCCGCCAGTCCATTATCGTAAACCGGCGCCTGATCCTGCCCGCTCAAACGAGCCAGATGGTCCGAATCTGCGACGCCGAGCCGCGATGGCTCGACTGGGCCCTTGCACGGCTAGGAATCACTGGAGGTGTCGGAGCCCTGCTGAACTTGCCATCACCCGCGGTGAAATCAAGGCTGTGGATTCCCTAGACAGCAGTCCCTGGCAGGAGCCGTCCTCGTCAGATATGCGTAATTGATTGGGAGCGAGGCGGTGGAGCAGGACGCGTTCTCGTATCACTGTGCAACGGCCTGGTCCCAGAACTTTTCGAGGATGCTGCAGAGGAACTGGCGCATCTCAGGGGTGATGTGGAGGTACACGGCGTCCATACCGGACATCGCGTGGCCACGGCGGTCCATCTGGATGACCTTGCTGCGGTCGCCCCGGAAACCTAGCTGGCTGGCTCGCCCGCCTGAAATAAGGCTGATCCACATAATGCACTCACGTTGCTGTTGATGGGCGGAAGCTAGCAACAGATCGGCGCCCGCAGTCGGTCGTAAGGCGAGTCGAGTCAGTCTTCTGGCTGATCAGGGCCAGTCGCGTCTGCTGGTGGCGTTATACTCCAAGCTGGCCCACAGGTCGCTTAACGATCCGGTGCCGTTCGCGGATAGTGTCATCAACCTGCCGCACGCTAACTACCTCATCGACCATCTGCATTAGTGCGCCAAGATCTAGGTCGAGTAGGTGTGTGTCATCCGGGTGATGAAAGATCCAGCGCTCGGCTTGGGATGCAACGATCGAATTGATCTGCCGTGCTCGTGTGAGACCCGATTTGACCACTTGTTCTTCGCCGCGCGTAGTGAGGGCGAGCGCTCGCTGCCGATCGAGCGGAAGCCAGATAGCAGGCGAGTTGCCTGGTCCGGCGGGTCTGCCTCCGGTTGTAGAATCGCGACCGGCTCGTCGCTGGTTAGCAAGACGGGTTCGCCGAAATCCAGCAAGCGCCAGATTCGACTCCAGAGGGATGGCATGACAGCCTCAATTGCAAACTGCAGCATGTACTGCACGTAATGACCCTGGCGGAGTACAGCACGAGGCCCGTCAGGCCCGGTTAGTCGCGCTATCATCTGCGCTACCTCGGTGTCCCCGTGAGGCATTCCCGACCTGCGAGTGGTAGCACGAACGCGATCAGGGGTCGCCTGCACTGCTACAAAATCGGGCGCCGTTAGATTAGTGATAGCTTCAAGGTCCCTGCGGAATCCCCATCCTCGGGCTACCTGCAATGCTATGAACATGCTGAGGCGATAAGGTGCTTCATGGCTGGGCGGAAAGCATGCTCGATTGGTATCAAGCCTAGGCATTGGCGGCGGACTCAATTTGCTCGCCTACTATCTGTATGGTCCTTCTCTGACGTTCGCGGACAGGTCATAGAAATAGCGACTCAGGGCGCCAGTAAACGATGGTACGTGCATGTTTCAGCCCACGCTGCGCATGTTCGATGTGCGCGGCCCGGACTGCCGCCATCATAGACGGGTGAGTTCTACTCCGCTCTGGGTGCCACTCGTGGTCGCTGGCCTGGGCGTGCTCGGCACCCTGGCTGGCGGGGTAGTCGGCAGCGTCCTCACACAGCGCAGGGCTGACCAGCGCGAGGACAAGGCATGGGTTCGGGATCGTGAGCGCGAGCACGAGCGCTGGACCCGCGAGGACGAGGCCAAGACATTTGAGCATCGCCGCGAGGCGTTCATCGACTTCTACGCGGCCGTGAAGGCACTGGCAAGGTCGGCCTACGGCCACGGCTATGGCTTCACCGACGAGCCCGAACTGCCGGAGGGCTGGCAGGATGACGCGGCCGGGAAGTTGCACCGGCTGGAGTTCTACGCTGACCGCGAGCTGGCTGCGGCTGCCTCGAAGGCTTACGGCGCGGCCTGGTCCTGGGGTGTGTACGGGAATTACGACGACCCCGACGACCCCGAGTTCCACGAACGCCAGCAGCGCTACGACGACGCCGAGCTGGAGATGCTCGGGCTGATGCGGAACCGTCTGTCGATCCCGGAGGGCGATCCGGAGCTGCCGCCGCCTGGCTACTCCTATTACGAGGTCAAGGAGTCCGCGCCCGATCCCGAATAGCCATGCGCATGGCAGCGCAGGCGTAGCACGTCACACGTGTGTCGGCAGCTTCCCGTGGTGCTCCAGTGGGTTTGTCCTGCCTGGCGCTAGACCTTAGTGATCGCCTCCCGGGCCTGTTGTCAGCTATCGGTCTCGACCGTCTCCACTACTGAAATCTTTCGGCGCTGTGAGATCGGTCTCGTGTCCGCCCAATGAATGTCGGCAGGGGATGCGACCCTGTGTAGGTGCAGGATTATGGCGCAGTTGAGGCCGAGGGAGCGCAGGGATACCGCTCGGCGCGCATCGGCCTGCGCGCACCTCGGGTGGCGGTCAGGGTCGAGACCGAGGATGACTGGCCCTCGAGGTTCGGGCTGGCGATGTCGATATCGTCCGGTTTGTGGGGTGGCTACGGCTTTATCTACCTTCCCTGCCGTGCGGGAACGCTTCACCCAGCGCTGTCACGCATCCTCCGCGCGTACGATCCGGACTATCTGGTAGACGCACAGTGGACCCACGGCGACATCGAGGCGATAGAGCCAGGCTGGCATGCACGTACCTACGAAAGATGGCCAACTGATCCCGTCGATTCTGCGGCATGGCTCGAATCGCATCATGACGAGGTAGTCCATGCTGTTCCCGCCGAAGATATCGGTGCGAACCTCTGCAGCCCCTTCTACGAACATGTATATCGCCGCACGCGAGTGCTCCCGCATGGTGGCGACGACGTCCTGCACAGCGTGACAACCGTGATCGGCAGCGTCCAGCAAGCCAGTTTCGAAATCCCGGAGGGACTGGACACCGTGCTGACATTGGCACTGGGTTTGCGCGCCGGGTATCCCGCCAAACCACTGCTGCCGCTGGGCCGGGAGGCTGACGGCACAACCGAGCGGCTGCCACACCGTTACGTCCAGTACGTGCTATCCACCAGGACAGGTCGCACGGGCCTTGGGCCGAATGGCGGTCTGACCACGGCCTGGGACCGTACGCAGACTGGTCTAGTGCGGATCCGCAAGCCCGGGCCACCCGCTCGCCCGGTCGCAGTTATCGGCTCGACGGCGGAAGATTTCGCGCTCGCTGTTGCGCTGGACCGAATGTTCGGGGCGACGATGTGGGTGCCGACCGAGTGGACACAGGACCCCAGCCTGCGGTGGATGGTACAGGAGGGCTACCGCGACCTTCTTCGCAGTGCTCATGCCACTGGCCAGCCTCCCATCGCGACAAGCATCTCCCTCTCAGAGGAAGAACTCCGCACGGCCGCCCAGGCAAGCTGGCCCGAGCCCATACAGGCGTGGGATGGCAAGGGCAACACGATGTCCCTCGATGGTGATCCGCCCGAGCTGATGCAAGCGGTGCGGCTGCCCCTTCGAGCACCGATGCATCTCGGATGTGCCCCTGGCGACTACGACCTGCCGTTCACGTCCCCGACCCGGGCTGATGGCCAGGGCGGGTTCGAATTCGTTCTTCCCGTCCCGGTTCATACGCCAAGCAGTGACGAGCTGAGTGATCCACGGCGCCCCTTTTGGGAAGTCGATGTCGAGGTATCTCCCCCAAATATGCCTGTCGGCCGTGACCTTCGCGCCAAGGCGATCCTCGCCGATGCGGACGCCGCTCTGTCGACGGTGATGCGCAGCGGCCGAGATGGCATCTCATTCAACCCGATGAGCATGCTCCTTGTCATGGGCAGCGCGACCCTCGAACAGTCAATCGCGAAACCTCGCCTCCGCCTGCCTGGCCTCCGTGGCTGGATCGAGGCGCTGACCGAGCAGGACCAGCCGGATACAGCAATCCAGCTGTCGCAGGCTGGCCGGCGGGCGATGATCCTTACCCGGCTGTGGGGGAGCAGGTCAGCGGTCGCCCGGGACCTGCTCAGGCTGAACGATTTCCTGCGAGAATTTGAGCCATCGGGGTCGTCCGACACCGAGGCTTACGGGCACCGCGACGGGTTGCGACTGACCCCGACGGAGGGCTATCTGACCTTCGCGGCGGCAGTCCGCACACTTGCCGGAATGGAGACCAGTGAGATCCGCGACCGGCTGAACCACCTGATGCATATCAATGTCTTGCAGCGTGGTCTCGTAGTGCCCTGTAGCGAGTGCGAACGGCGGGCCTTCTACCGGCTTGAACTGCTCGGCGAAAGCAATGTGTGCCCCCGCTGCGGTGCACCCGCCCGCGTAACTGCCGCCTGGCGGTCAGATAAGGGGGAGCCCGAGTGGTTCTACGACCTGCATGGGGCAGTGCGGGAACTCCTGGACCAGGACGGTGATGTTCCGTTCCTGGCCGGTCAGGCGCTCGCGGCCGATGCCCGCGGTTTTCAGGACGTCGCCGAACTGGACTTCTGTAGACCTAACAGCCCCCCCGATGAGATCGACGTGGCCGCCCTCGTGGACGAACGGCTGGTCATTGGTGAGGCCAAATGCATCGCCACTCTCGGAACGAGAAAAGAAGCTAACAAGTCCATCGCAAAACTGCTACGAGTAAGCGATCTCCTCGGTGCAGACGAGATCTTGCTTGCTACTACGGCACCGGGACCGTGGAAGAAGGCCGATACCGATCAACTGCTGAGGGCAACGGCTCAACACGAGTGGCGGTTCGGACAAACTCCGCAGGTCCGGATGCTGACGGACATAAGGGGAAAAGCTCAGAGCGAATTGCTGGCAGCACAGTGAAAGAGATGCCAAGCAGCGAACGTGATCATGCTGGAGAACGGCGCCAGCCGGCGTTCGCTGGCGACGGTGAGCCGTCACCTGGCGGGCGTTGTCGGCTACGCCGCCACATTCACCTCGTATAAACAACAGTTTGGCCCCTAAGCGAGCAACGCGGCAAGACACCACTGCCAACGGCAGCAAGGAAGTGTGCGCCGAGACTGGCTGAGCTGGCGTGAGCCACCCGCCTGCCCCGAGGGTGCCACGCCCGGAAGACGGCGTAAGCACGTGGCGGCACGCGAGCCCAATTCAGCTGACCTCCACGTAGCGATTCGTATCCCGGTCGCATGGGTCCAGCCTTCATGTCTATAGATGCCGGGTTTATAGTAATCTGTCAATAACAATATATATTGCCATTATATAGGTCTAATCGTCCGGTGGGCACGGTTAGGGTAGTCAGTTATCCGTGCATAGGCGGGATTAGGGGGTGTGTGTAGGCCCTGCCTGTGTCAAACTGGCTCGGGGATTGCCGCTAGGAATGCCGGGAACCAGGGGGCGGGGCTGTCTAGGACGCAGTGGCACATGCGGCGGGCAGCGCCGTTCTTGGCCGCTGCGCTTATAGGCGCCTTCGCGGTGGCCGGTCCGGCGCTGGGCAGCCCGGCGGTAGCCGGGGAGGCCGCATCGGCCCGATACAGCGCCGGAAGCACCAGCGCCGGCCGCATGGCCGCCAGTCGTGCTGGTGCTGGTCCCGCCGCTGCGATTCCCGTTGCCACGGCTCCCGCCGCGGACACGCCGGCGCCCGCGAGCGCAGCGTCGGCCAGCCCGATCCTGGCCCAGATACCCGGGAATCAGTGGCAGGTGACGGTGCAGGTGTTCAACACGGGCGGGACCTGCCCGGCCGGACACAGCCACGGCAGGGACTACCTGCTGGAGACGACCTCCCCGGCGCGGGTTCTGGCCGCGTCCCGGGTCGCGGAGGTGGCGGCGCCTGTCATCCCGATCCTGCCGGAGATGCAGCCGGTCATCCTCAAGCTCGTACGCGGCGCCTTGCCGCCGCCTAAAGTCACCGCCATACCCGGCGTGCCATCATGCGAGGTTCGTCTGACCTTCCACGGGCCACAGCGGATCCCGGCGACGGCGACGCTGGTGATCGACGGCGCCTCCACGCTGTCCCTGACCATAATCCGCGACCTATCTGTCCGGGATTACCTGGACGTTCCCCTCGAGTTCGGCGGCATACTGGCGGCTGGGCTGCTGATCTTGGCGATGTTCATCCGTGTATACCGCCCAGATGGCAAGCGCAGGGCCGTCTTCTGGAAGCCCCACCGCAAAGAGCGCAGCCTCTTCGGGGACTTCTGGAAGCACCAGCTGACGGCCGCCAGCGCCTGGAGTCTGAACGACAGCTGGGCGACGAACATCGCGGCCTCTGCCGCCGTCCTGACAACGATCCTGGGCCTCACCACCGCTGACACGCTCTTTCGCGGGCTGCTCCTGGACAGGTTCTCGATCCTGATGGCCGTGGCCGGAGCGATCGCGGCAGCCGCCCCGCTGCTGTTCGGCCTGCTGTATGCCTTCTGGATCGCCCGGAACCCAGGGCTGACCGACAGCGCCGTGGTCCTGCCGCCGTCCTGCCTTAAGGCGACGCTGAGCAACCCGCCGCCCGCCGGGCATGAAGCCGGGCAGCAGGCCCAGCACGAAGAAACGGTCCTCCTGACCCGGCCCGGCGAGATCAGGATTACCGGGCGGGCGGCTGCCGTGCTGCCGCGCGGCACGGCGGTCACGCTCCCCGACAAGACGCTCGTCCGGTTCGGGTCCTGGCCGTTCCCGAGGAAGCGGCTTCCAGCCACCCTGTCCCACGCCGTACTCGACGCGGATGTCTCGGCCAGCCTGACCGGGACCGAGGTCACGCCGCCGGTCGACCAGCCCGGGAACGTCAGCCCGGACCCCATCCCGGTGGACCGGCTCCGGACGGAAGCGGTACTGCCGGCCGGAGCCATGGTGACTTTGCTCCGCGGAGCCATGCTCACGCTCCCGGACGGCCGCAAAGCCGAGCTGGCGGATCAGGCCGGGGAGGTCATGCTCCCGGCCGGCGCGAGGGCTGTGCTGGCCGGGAGCAACCCGGCGATCCGTCTGGCCGATCAGGAAACCGTCGCCCTGAGCCAGCCGGCCGCCCACCCTGGTACTCCCATCCCGGGTCCCGCTCGCACGGCCCTGCTCAGCCGCCTCAGCCGCCTCGGCTATCAGGTTTGTGACGCCCCCATGTCCGGCGCCCAGATCAAGATCAGAGCCGGAGGCAAGGTGACCGCGCCGTGGGGCGCGACCGCCGCCGGCTCCGGCGGCCCGACAGCGGCGATCAAGCCGGGCGCGGCCATCTTGGTGCCGCCCGGCACCACCTGCTGATCCTGCACGGGAACCTGGAGTTCGCATCCGGCTCGGACATCCTGCTCCTTGGCGCGAGCATGCTGCGGATCACCACCAGCGCAGCAGCGCTGGTCATCGGCGCGGACAGCCGGGCAGCCCCATCCGGTCACCCGGCTAGCGACATCATGCTTCCCGGCCCCGTCGATGTCACCGTGCCCACGGGTGGGACCGTGACCATAAACGGCGTGGCCGAAGTCACGCTACCCGCCGGCACGCAGATCCGGACGCGAGGCCGCCGGGAGTGCCAGACGGTGAGCAGTCAGCGCAGCCTGTTCCGCTGGCCGACGGGCAGCGGAAGCTCTCTGGTCGGGACTATGGGCATCGTCATCGCGACCGCGATGGTCACTATGTTCGGGCTCGGCGCCGAGCTCGGCATCGCCTGGGAGCTGGGTGTCAGGCTGTCGACTGCCAGCGAAGACGGCCAGTGGGTGCTGCGGTTCATCCTCGCGTTCGCCGGGCTGTTCGTTCTCGCCTACGGCGTCTCGAGCATCCGTGCCCTCGCCGACCCTGAACCAGGCTCCTCGCTTAGTTCCACCGCCGGCACCTCATTCACCTTGTAACGCGCCAGCGCCAGCCCGGTAGCCATGACGGACAGCGCAGCAGCCAGTGGTCGGCTGGGGTGAACCCTACCTGTCAGGCCGCGTTCTGGATGGTCGGTGCCCCGGCCTTTGATTGTCTGTCTTCTCCTGCTGGGATCTGAGCGGGCAGGCAGGCCCAGTATGTCGCGGGGTGAGTTCGAACTGGAGGGCGTCGTTGCCTTCGAGTACGAAAACCGCGGTATATCGCCCTGTACCGCGTAGACCCGGTGCAGGGCGTAGGACGCGAGCTGGCGTCGCGCGAATTCCAGTTCGGCTGAGGAGATATAGAACGGTGCCTCGGCGCCGAGTGCGGTGGTCTTGACTTCGATGTGGCGCTCATGCCCGTCAGTGTCATAGGAAAGGACGTCGTAGCCCAGGCCATCGCCGTCTTCGCTGGCTGTCCACCGGACGCGGCCGGCCAGGTCGCCGCGGCCCTGCTCCCGCAGCCGACGGCGCTCGTAGCCGACGACGAACTGCTCGCCGAGGGCGCCGCGTTTTGCTGTTCTCCTCCTGAAGGAGCCCGTAGTCCGGGTGCCTGCCCGCGCGGTCGCCGCCGGTGGTCCGTCCGCGGTCGCCCGCAGCGCGGCGAGGCGGGTCCGTCCGCCGCTGACGGCACACCGGCCGACACGGCCAATCCCAGCGACACAGTGACCGACAACACGCCAGTCGGCAGCGCACTGGGGCTGGCACCGCAACTGGAACACGTCGTGATCGTCATCGACGACCTCGACCGGTGCCCCCCGAGAAGGTAGTCAGCGTGCTGGAAGCAGTGCACTTGCTGTTCAGCTTCAAGATGTTCGTGGTTTTGATCGCAGTCGATACACGATGGCAGGAGCAGTCGCTGCGCATCCACTATCGACAGCTACTCGACGGATCCGCAGCTCCATCTCCTACTGATTACCTCGAGAAAATCATCCAGATACCTCTGCACCTGCTGCAGTTGAACGAGTCGATGGTACGCACAATGATCGCGGGACTGACCCAGGCAGTGCCCGAGCTAAAACCGGCCGCAGAGCAGGCCGAGACAGTCGGATCCAAGCCCGACGGCGCTGGTACTGCTGACCCGAGTGGGGCAAGTGGGGCATCCGTGACGGCGACTATTCCCCGCGCATCCAAGCCGCTGCCGGCAGAGGTGATGCACGTGACAGCGGCAACATCGCGCGCTGGGTCGGGGAGTGCGGGGATGCGGGGCGGGCGCTGCGCTTGTTGGAGGAGCTGCTGCCCGACCGGGTGCGGGTTCTGTGCCCCGCCCACCCCGAGACTCTGATCACCCGCAATAACCTCGCGTATTGGGTCGGGGTGGGCGGGGATGTGGCGGGGGCGCTCCGGCTGTTGGAGGAGCTGCTGCCCGACCTGGTGCGGGTGCTAGGCCCCGCCCACCCCGACACGCTGGCCACCCGCAATTACATCGCGCACCGGGCTGAGGTGCTGCATCCGGACATGGACAACCCGGGGGACGCGATGAACCTGTAATCGACGCTAGCGGGCACAAGAGCGTCCCGGGCGCTCAGACCGCGGTTTCGAGCCCGACTGCGGACCACCGGCTGGCCGCGGAAAAGGGGACTTCAGGCTGCCTAGCCTATGGCGGCATGACGACGGCTCTTCCGCGGTTCCCTGTCCGGCCCACCTCGGCGGCTGACCCGTTTGCCGTCGGCAGACGGTCGGCGGTTCAGAAACGATCCGTTGAGGGATCTTCTATCGGACGCCTGCCGGGCTCACGAAGAGCGGGCGATACCGCTGAGGGTTGCGGTTCAGTCGAGTGTGCCGCTGCCACCCGAGGGCGCCCCAGAATTCGTCTGCATGTTCCGAGAAGGCCGCGAGTTGCCGTCCGGGGTGTGCTTCTTGAAGAAGGCGGACGGCTTCGCGGCCGACACCCCGCCGCCGCGTTCCCTCCGGGACTTCTAGGAACGCGATCTGCACGAACCCTTCCGCAGGCGTCGAGACGCCGGCATACGTGCGGCCGATGTGCGCCTCCGGTATGGACTCGGCGCGAGCGACCTCTGTTCCGTCGACATCGAGAAACGAGAACCATTCCGATCGCTCACCTTGCGTGAGCAAGTGGTTCCACCATCTCTCGTTATATCCCTCTACGACCTCAAAGGGGGTCTCCGCGACGGTCGGCGTGATCCAGCGGGTTGCGAGTTGGGCGCGTGTCAATGTCACGGACTTACTCTTACCAGCAAACCCCAAACGTGGGGCCCACCGGCGTTCCCATGCAGCGGGCCCCTGTGCTGGTCCTGGCCGGTGCTGCCAGGTGAAGAAGGGCTTCCGGGAGGTCCGCCTCGTGCTGTCCGTCGTGGCCTGCCGGACGCTAGTAGAAGTGCAACTCATCGGGCACTGGCCGCTAGCAGTTAGCTGGCAGAGCTGCATTTGGTGGCGCCTTGTCCGGCGCCTGGCCTGCGGGAACGCGACCGGCGGCGTTTGCGCATTTTACGGTCAGCGGCACGCCGGTGCCCCGGGCTACAAGCGGGCACTCTTCCGCTGTGTGCGCATTCCATAGCAGGACGAGCGCGAATCCCCGCGTTCGCAGGCGAGAAAGGTGGCCCATGGGCGTCGAGGAGTCCCGTAACCGCGACGATCTCGGCTACTCGCACCGGGTAGCTGGCCACGGCCACGGCTACGTGATCAACATCCAGCGAACCCACAACTCGCGCGACGCTCGCCTCCATACAGCAGCCTGTCCGACGATCACCGGAACACCCGCCCGGGGCGACACATTTACCGGCGACTGGGTCAAGGTTTGTTTTGTGTCACGGGCGGAGCTCGACGACTGGGCTTTGCGGCAGTTTGGCTCGGCCGTCCAGCGGTGCGGGACATGCCAGCGCCAGGCGCGGGCCGCCCGGTAGAAGCGGTGACCTGTGGGCGTTCCCCATACGGACATCACCCTGACACCAGACACTGCGGCGGGAAGTTCGCAGCTGGGCTCTGTGCTGGCTGAGCGGAACTGACATCATGCAGGCAGCGCGGGCACGGCAGGAGAGATGGGCACGATGGATGAACAGGACGGCTGCGAGGTTGGCCAGACAGCCCCGATCACGGTGGCCGGGCAGACGATCGGCAATCCGCTCGCCGCCGTCGCCGGATACCTGAAGAACCACCATGGCACGGTCACGCACTACGACCTCATCGCTGGGACCAGCGGTGAGGTAACAGCCGAACTCATCAAGGCGACGAGAATGCCGTGGATGGCCTCACGGATCAGCGGCCGCCAGGAGGCCTGGTTCATCGAACGTGCCAGCAGCGCGCCCTGGGACCTGGTCGCTCCTCACGCGCTGCTGCAAGATGCCGATGCCGCGCAGCCAGGCGGACTTTATGACGCGGCGTCGACGCTCTGGGATTATTTCTGGACCGAGCGGCCGAAGGGTGTCGCCACCGCGAAGATCAGCAAGGTCCTGTACCTCATGCGGCCCGCTCTCTTTCCCATCCTCGACGGCAGGCTGAGATCGTTCTATGGCCCTGCCGCCAAGGCCGCGGCGCGCGACGTCGCCTCCCGCCGACCCGAGTTCGCAGCCTCTAAGCGAATGACCTGGGAGGCGGTACGGCGGGATCTGATCAGCAATCAGGCGGCCCTCGGCGAGCTTCGCGCCGCGCTGGGAGATATCGACTGTGTCCTGGCCTCCGAGGCTTCAGCCAAGCTCAGCGATCTCCGCTTCTTGGACATGCTCGCCTGGGTGGCCAAGAGCAAGGACGCTGGACGCGCCACCAGCCCGCGTGGACGAGCTGCCAGATAATGAACCGCCCCGCGGTCGGTTCACTCAGCCTCACGGACTGACTCAAGATGCCAAGCCTTGATCGAAGCAGCGGTCCGGAGCGGGCACTCGGCCCGCGCGGCCGACGCCCTCGAGCTGCTCGCGGAGACCACCCGCGCCGCGGCACGGACTGGGCGATGGGGACTGAGGCATGCTCGCGCGCACTCGAGCAGCTGGCCAAGACCGTGATCGAGACCAGCGTCGTCGGCCAGAGGTAACAACTCGGTTGTGGCTTGCTCTCAGTGGCCGCGCTTACCATTCCGCCGTGCCCGCCTTAACGCATGATGAGTACTTTTCGGCGGCGATTGCCGCCCGTCACGGTTACCGTTCGGACCACAACCCAGGCCGATAACGGCGTCGACAACGTCGGACTTGAGGATATGGGTGCGGATCTTCGCTTCGGCTCCCTGCCGGAACAGCGCCCCTGGGGCAGGACGACGGCGACCGGGCCGGCCTTGGGCGAGCGGAGGTGAGCATGTGCTGCACCCACGCCCAGTCGGCGTAACCCTTGGAACCTGTGCGTCAATGCCGCTATGGCTGACGAGGACCAGAGGCGGCGCCGCCACGTCCTGGCTCCCGGTCTAACCCAGCCGTTAGCTGGGGACTGTTCATCTTGAGTCCGACGACTGCCCGGCCGCACGTCATGATCGTAGCTAGCCTAGATCCAGCGTCCGTGAAGTTGTTGAGAGATCCTCGCCGAGCAGCCGGAGGCCGCAGGTTCAGTCCCTACGTGTCGGTGGTCCGAGTCGCTGCTTACGTACATGCCGGTCATCAGCGGAGAGCTGGCCCTCGACACGGCGCCACCATCTGGGGCTCTGTTCAGGAAAAGGTCCTCTGTCAGCTGCCATTTGTCTCCTTGGTGAGGGAACGGGTGAGGTGGTATCGGACGCTCCATGCGCGGTCGGCGCGCAGTTGTTCGAGGATCGGCTCGGCTGTGGCCGGGCCGAGGCGGGTGAGGAGCGTGCTGGCGAACTGGGCCACGCGGCGGCGAACTGGAGCGCTGGGGTCGGTGGCGAGCTGCGACGGCAGGCCGGGTGGTTGGCCTTCGGCGGCGGCCCAGCCGTGGATGGCGGTGGCGCGTACGGAAGCTAGCCGATGAGCGGCCAGCCGGTGCAGGTCGACCGGGGCGAGTCCGGACAGGACGGTCAGCCCGCGCGCGGCGGTCTCGGCCTCCGCGTCGTCGTCGGAGCGCAGCATGGTTTCGCCGAGCAGCAGCATGTCCGTCGCGAGATCGGTGTCGGCGAGTGCCGGGGCATCGGTGACCGCTCGCTGATATGCCTGTATGGCCGTGAACAGTGCCCGGCTGGCAAGGTTTCGCCCGCCGAGGTTCATCCGGAACCCATGCAGCGGGTCTCTGCCGTAGATCTCGTCGTCGTCATGGAACCCGAACCCAGGATCGTGAGCAAGGACCATGAGGCGCCGGGCGACGTCCAGCACTGTGGCGCCGGGCAGCACGCCGGTGAGGACGCCCAGGGCCTGGGCAGCATCCGCACGCTCGACTGCCATGTCGTTCCGGTCGTCGACTAGGTCGAGCATTTTGTCCAGCACGGCGGCGGCCAGCGGTTGGACCGCGCCGGCCGCTCTGACGGCGGCGTCGTCAGGAGGGGTTGGGTCTTCTTCCGCGTTGCTGGGCGCGGTGGCCAGCGTTGCTGGCGGCAGATCGTCCTCCTGGTCACCGCCGGCGATGAGTACGGCGACCTTTATGGCGGTCAGGGTCGCGAAACTGCCGCCGAAGCTCCAGTTGCTTCGTTGGTGGCCCACCGGGGTGCGCAGCAGAGCAGCCGCCGACCGGCGGGCCGCTGCCCGCACCTCGGGGGTGCTGATCTGCCACTGGGTCAGGGTGTCGAGCGCGTCAGCGTCGCCCGCCGCAGCCCGCTCTCGCGCGATTGCTTCCAGAGCGTCGTCTGGCTTGCGAAGGCCCCGGATGGCATCCCAGGCGAGGCCAGGATGCGGCTGGTTGAGCGCGGTCTTGAGCAGGCCGGTCAGATGGTCACGGTGCTGGGGCATCTCGCGGTAGAGCCCGCTCACGATCGTGATGGCGGGCCCGGTGAGGGAGGTCTCCCATTCGATGTGGGGCTCGACGAGCCGTGCCACTTGGTCGAAGCGGTGCGCCTTGATCCGGTAGGCGAACGCGGCCAGGGCGCTGAACGCCTCCCTCGATGGCTGGCCGGCAATGAACGGGGCGGTCGCGGCCGTGGCGGCCAAGTCGAGCAGCCGGCCCACGATCGGATCCAGCACGTCGTCGGGGACCAGGTCGGCCTCGGCAGCGAGCGCCTGGGCCGCGGCGGCCACCACCCATGGTGGCCCGTAGTGCAGTTCGTCGCGCAGGTCGACCCAGTCAGGGAGGGCTGCGGCGGCCGCTGCGGCGTCCTTCCCGTCGCCGGCGGCCACCCGGATGGTCAGTTCAGCCACGGGTCGGTCTGTTGCCTTCAAGACGTCGGCGAACACAATCAGTGCCCATTTCTCGTCGTAGAGGTGGCCGGAAAGGCGGGCCTCCCATACGCAGCGGCGCGCGTTGCGGAACGTCGGCTTAGCCCTCCCACTGCGCAAATCGTCCAGGGCCACGACCGCGGGGTCGTAGGTGGCACCGAGGAACATGCGTCGGTTGGGTACTGCCTGGGAAATCTTTTCGAGGTCTGGGAGGAACCATCGACCCTGACTGTCGACCACCTGGGTCAAAGACCGGAACGCCTCCCGCGCGTCACCTCCGTAGTCCGGTAGTGCGCCTATGACGGCTCGGCGCCAGCTGTCGATCGCCTGGTCCGGTTCGTCAGTTGCGGCGTGCGCGCGGCCGGCGCGGGCGTGCACCATAGCGGCGGGGCCGGGCGGGGTACGCCCGGCGGTGGTGTCGGCGATCAGCTCCCCGTATGCCTGGTCGACCGAGACGGGCTCGCCTGTGCGGCGGCATCGTTCGATCGCGGCGTCAGCGAGCGCGCAGCGCAACCGCGCGCGCCAGTCCCGCGCAGGCGCGGTGGGTGAGTCCAGAGCCTGGCGTCCGAGCGCAAGAAGTTCGGTGGCCAATTCCGCGAGATTGGCCGACGGAGATCCTGGGCCGACCAACGGGGCCGGCGGGTCGGTTGAATACAGCCCGTCCACGAGGGCCTGCTCGGTCACGATGGTGGTCAGCGCCAAGGCGTGCGGGTCGTCGGCGTCGAGCAGGGTGCGCAGTGCAGGCATGGCCGCCGTGAGATCACTGCCCTGGCCGTACCAGTTCAGCGCGGCCCTCAGTACGGTCAGCTTGGCCTGCCGCATCAAGGTGGGCGGTGGCAGTGTCCAGTTGGCGAGTTCGGGTAGTCGCACGTGGGTATCGCCACGGAGCAGGCCGTCAAAGCCAAGCTGCCAGAACAGGTCGAAGCCTCCGTCCGGGTCCCCGGCACGGAGCAGGTCCTCGCCGGCTCGGTGGCGGAAGATATCGGCGTGGCCCGGATATCCACTGGCCTGCAGTTGGTCGGCGATAGCACGATGGGCTTCGGCGGCGACCGCAGGTTGTGTATCCCGCAGTCCCTCGGCGTGCGCGGCGGCAACCTCCAGGCTGAGCGCGGCGAGTGGGCCTTCCAGCAGCCCGAAACCGGTTGCCTGCCCGGGCGGAGGCTCCGGTGGCTCAATGCCGCAGAAGGCCCGGGCCCAGTCGCGGCCAAAGAAGGCGGCGACGATGGCTGCCGCGTCACGTAGTTTCACTGAGAGGTGTTCGATGCCGACGACCTGAACGTCAAGGTCACCCTGGTACTCATCCTGCAACGCGGCGATCTCGTCGACTAGTGCGGTGTCGTCATGGATGCTGGCGGCGGTGGCGAGGACGAACCGGGCTGCGTCAAAACGCCGCGTGGTCGGGATGCCACCAGCGCCCGTTCCGCGGGGTGGTCCGGCATAGTCGACGACGGCTGCGCGGATGGCACTGGGAGTGATGGCCTTTAGCCGGCGGACCTGGTAGACGAACCGGCCACGCTCGCGGTCCTGGCCGACGATGTCCAGCCCATACTGCTTCTGGCCCCGGCGTCCGTACACGTGAACATCGCGGGCCGCCTCAACCGACCATACGTACTCAAGGACCAGCCGTTCGAACACCTCCGGAGACAACTCCAGCATCGGCAGACGGGTAGCCGGCGGAACCGGCGGCGCCACTCGGCCTGGCTGGCGGGCAAGGATCTCGGCCGGGTTCAGCCGGTCGAGATCACCATCGCCGGCATCGGTGCTCACGGCAAACAACGGCTGATCTCCTGGATCATCGGGTGATGCTTGCGTCTAGCTTGCCCTCCGCCACCCGCTTCTACAGACGTCCTCCAGAATGCCAACCGAGCGGAGTGGCGCAGCGTCAGAACCATGTGAGCAACTCAACTGTCCTGACCGCTCTGATCGCGGCCTGCCTGACCCCTGATCTCGCTGGACGGGGTGGGATACGGCGGCACGGGCCCGGACTGCGCGAGGATGGCTGACGTGGACCTTACGCCGATGGACCCCTGGCCGCTGCCCCCGATTGCTCACGCACCTGCGGAGGGCGATCTACCGCCGTTGACATGAGGCGGAGTTCACCGAGGCTGCCTGACCTTTCGTTGCTCGTGCTTTGTGCCGGCCCGCTCCGCTACGGTGCGGGCGGCCCTGAAATTCCGCCTTACTCCCCGGGTATGCAGGAGGCCGAGGTGCGCAAAGATGGCCTCATGATGCCCCGTCAGCGGACGTGCGCTGCCTAGCGAGGTCGCGACTACCCCAGTGGGCCGGCGCAGTCATGCACGTTGAGTGATTCCCGTGAGGAGCCTTGTGAGCACGCTCGGTAGTTTCATCTGGTCCATCGCTGACCAGCTTCGGGGTCCCTACCGCCCCAACCAGTACGGGAACGTGATCCTCCCGTTCACGATCCTTCGGCGCCTCGACTGCATCCTGGAGCCCGACCGCGAGACCGTCCGAGACCTGGCTGCGGCATACGAGAACCCGAACCGGCTCCGGATCGAGGTCAAGAAGGCCACCGGCCGGCCGTTCTACAACACGTCGAAATACAGCTTCGTCAACCTTCTGAAGGACGCGGACGGGCTCGAGGACAACCTCGTCGACTACCTCGACCGGTTCTCCGCCGATGTCGATGTGTTCGAGTACTTCGACTTCAAGAAGGAGATCATCGCCCTGGAGAAGGCCGGTCTCCTGCGCGAGATCGTTAAGTCCTTCGGCGCCGTTGACCTGCATCCCGATGTCGTGTCCAACGCCGACATGGGGGACGCGTTCGAGTACATCATCCGCAAATTCAACGAGGCCGCGAACGAGACCTCCGGTGACCACTACACGCCGCGTGACGCGATCCGGCTGCTGGTCGATCTGCTCTTCGCCGAGAAGGACGCCGACCTGACCGAGTCGGGCATCGTCCGCTCGCTTTACGACCCCACCGCCGGTACCGGCGGCATGCTCGCCCTGGCCGAGGAGCACCTGCTCGCACAGAACCCGGACGCCCGGCTGAGCCTGTACGGCCAGGAGTACAACCCGCAGTCGTACGCGATCTGCAAATCCGACCTGCTCGCCAAAGGCCACGACGCGTCCAACATCGCCTTCGGCAACACGCTCACCAATGACGCCTTCAAGGGCCGCCAGTTCGACTTCTGCATGTCCAACCCGCCCTACGGCGTGGACTGGAAGCAGTACGCCAAGGCGGTCACCGCCGAGCGTGACTCCGCCGGCCCCTACGGCCGGTTCGCCCCCGGACTCCCGGCCACCTCGGACGGGCAGATGCTGTTCCTGCTCCACCTGGCGCACAAGATGCGCGCGCCCGAGGACGGCGGCGGCCGGGTCGGGATCATCATGAACGGCTCGCCGCTCTTCAACGGCGCCGCTGATTCCGGTCCCTCTAACATCCGGAAGTGGCTGCTGGAGAACGACCTGGTTGAGGCGATCGTCGCGCTGCCGACCAATATGTTTTTCAATACAGGTATTGCTACCTACATCTGGATCCTCGACAACGCCAAGCATCCCGACCGCAAGGGTCTGGTTCAGCTCATCGACGGCACCTCGTTCTGGACCAAGATGCGCAAGAACCTCGGTAACAAGAATCGAGAGCTCAGCGACACCGACCACATCAAGGTCGTCCGCCTATACGCCGACTTCCTCGACGCCGACCCCGACTACTCCAAAGTGCTCCGCAACGATGAGTTCGGCTACTGGACCATCACTGTCGAGCGCCCGCTCATCGAGGAGTCTGGCCAGCCCTTTGTCGACCACAAGGGCAAGCTCAAACCTGATGCCAAGAAGCGCGACACCGAGAACGTGCCGTTTACCTACGGCGGCTCCACTGTCGGCCCGGCAAGCAAGGTACAGGTTATCAACGCCTACTTCGACACCGAGGTGAAGCCGCACGTCCCCGACGCTTGGATCGACTGGGACAAGGTCAAGGCCGGCTACGAGATTCCCTTCACCCGCCACTTTTACAAGTATGTCCCACCCCGTCCACTCGCCGAGATCGACGCCGACCTCGAGAAGCAGGTCGCCAAGATCCTCGACCTGCTGCGGGAGGTCGAGCAGTGAGCGACGTGCCGCAGTTCGCCGTTGACCCATGGTTGGGTCCGCTTCCAGCCGGCTGGACCATCAAGCGGCTCGGTGCTCTAGGCCAGTTGATCAAGGGGCGTGGAGGGTCGAAGGAAGACAACCGCGACGCTGGCGTTCCCGTCGTGCGCTACGGCGACTTGTACACGAAGTTCGACATAACTATCGCCGAGCCGGCGGCGTTCGTGAGCGAGGAAGACGCAGCGAAGTATACGTCCCTGGCGAAGCACAGCCTCGTCTTCGCGGCATCGGGCGAATCGGCTGAGGACATTGGAAAATCCGCTCTGTCGCTCCTTGCTGAGCCAGCGGTCGTCGGCGGTGACGCTGTCGTATTTCACCCAGACGACGAGATCGACCCGCTGTACTTGGCTTACACGCTTGAATCAACGCCGATGCGGTCGTATAAGGCGATCAGGTCGACCGGGTTCACTGTGGTCCACATCAGTGCTGGGAAGCTTAAGACGCTTCCGATCCCATGTCCGCCCCGGCCGGCGCAGCGCGTCATCGCCGACTACCTCGACCGCGAGACCGCCCGCATCGACATGCTCATCGAGGAGCAACAGCGACTGATCGAGATGCTTCACGAGCGGCGCTTCGCACTGCGGACGCACGTCGCTCTGCATGGGACAACCTCAGTCGAAGAGATCGAGAGTCCCTTGCCTTGGGCACGGGTGCTTCCCGTTCGCTGGCGCGTCGTTCCGCTAACATCAGTTGCCGATCTTGAAAGCGGTCACACGCCGAGCCGCTCGCGGGAGGACTGGTGGACGGATTGCTACATCCCGTGGGTGAGCCTGCACGACGTCGGGACGATGCGCGGAACGAAGTACCTTCAAGACACGGCACAGCACATTAGCGACGCAGGCATTGCTAACAGTTCTGCCCGTCTGCTCCCGGCGCGAACGGTTGTCCTCTCACGAGACGCTACCGTTGGGCGCACCGCGATCATGGGCATACCGATGGCCACGTCTCAGCACTTCGCGGCTTGGGTCTGCGGCCCGCTTCTTGACCCTGAGTACCTCTGGGTCTTGTTCCAGGACGCAATGCAGCCGTTCGTCGATTCGTTCCAGAACGGGTCAACGATTCGGACCATCGGCATGGGTGACCTCAAGGCTTTCCGTATCCCGCTTCCGCCTCTCGATGAGCAACGCCGCATCGTCGCGTACCTGGATGACGAGACGGCCAAGATCGACGGGCTCATCGCAGAGACAGAGCGGTTCATCGAGCTTTCGAAGGAGCGGCGGTCGGCGTTGATCACAGCGGCGGTGACGGGGCAGGTCGGCGTACGGGAGGTGGTCTGATGGCTGACCACAACGAGGTCGTCTTCGAGTCCGAGATCTGCGCTTACCTGGAGGCTCACGGGTGGCTGTACTTGGCCGACGACACCGGGTACGACCGTGAGCGGGCGCTGTTCCCCGAGGATCTGTTCGCGTGGCTGGAGGTGACGCAGAAGTCGGCGTACGAGAAGGCGTTGAAGGCGGCTGGGTCGCAGGCGAAGTTCCTCGACGTACTGACCTCGGCGCTCGACAAGCCGCTGGAGCACGGCGGCGGGATGCTGAGCATCCTGCGTACCGGGGTGCAGTACATCGGCGGTGGCCGGCTGAAGATGGCGCAGTTCCGGCCCGAGACGACGCTGAACGCGACGACGAACGCGGACTATGCGGCGATGCGGGTGCGGGTGATGCGGCAGGTGCATTTCTCGACGGTCGATCAGCGCAGCATCGACCTGGTGTTCTTCGTCAACGGGCTCCCGGTCGCAACGGTGGAGCTGAAGACCGATTTCACGCAGTCACTGGACGAGGCGGTCCAGCAGTACCGGAAAAAGCGTAACCCGCTGACCAACGGCCGAATCGAGCCGCTGCTGTCGTTTGGGCATCGGGCGCTGGTCCACTTCGCGGTCTCCAACGACCTGGCCGCGATGACGACCCGGCTGGAGGGCGTGAATACGCAATTCCTGCCGTTCAACACCGGCTTCGACGGCCGCGCCGGGAACCCGTTGGGTGCGGATGGGATGTCGGCGACGGCATACCTGTGGGAGCGGGTCTGGGAGAAGCACGCCTGGCTCAACATCATCGGCCGGCTGATGATCGTGGAGACCAAGGAGGAGTGGGACGTCGCGACCGGCACGTCGGTGCGTCGGACGAGCATGCTGTTCCCCCGGTTCCACCAGTGGGAAGCGGTCACGAAAATCGTGGCTGCGGTGGCCGAGGAGGGTGTCGGCCAGCGATACCTGATCGAGCACTCCGCGGGGTCGGGGAAGACGAACACGATCGCCTGGACGGCCCACCGTCTCGCCCGGCTGCACGTCAGCGATGAGAAGGTCTTCGACTCGGTCATCGTGGTCGTGGACCGTACGGTTCTCGACGGGCAACTCCAAGACGCGATCCGGCAGATCGACGGCAGCGGGAAGATCGTCGCAACGATCAGCCCCGAGGACGTGCGCAAGGCCGGTGCGAAGTCGAAGTCCGGCCTGCTAGCCCAGGCGCTGAAGAATGGCGAATTGATCATCGCGGTGACGGTGCAAACCTTCCCGTACGCACTCGATGAGATCCGGGCCGACTCCGGCCTGAAGGGCAAGCGGTTCGCCGTCATCGCCGATGAGGCGCACTCCTCGCAGTCGGGGCAGATCTCCTCGAAGCTGAAGCAGGTCCTGACCGCCGAGGAGATCAAGGAGATCGAGGACGGCGGCTCGGTCGACGTCGAGGCGATCCTGGCCTCGGAGATGGCCGAGCGGGCCGAATCGGAGAACATCTCCTACTTCGCCTTCACCGCGACGCCGAAGAACAAGACCCTGGAGCTGTTCGGCCGCAAGGGCTCGGACGGCAAGCCGCGCGAGTTCCACCTGTACTCGATGAAGCAGGCGATCGAGGAGGGCTACATCCTCGACGTGCTCAAGGGCTACCAGTCCTACGACACCGCGTTGAAGATCGCCGGTAAGGCCGAGAGCGGCGACGGTGGCGAGGTTGAGGAGTCGGCTGCGCGCAAGGGGCTGATGCGGTGGGTGCAGCTACACCCGACCAACATCAGCCAGAAGGTGCAGATTATCGTCGAGCACTTCCACGCCAATGTCGCGCACCTGCTGGAGGGCAAGGCGAAGGCGATGGTTGTCACCGATTCGCGCAAGGCCGCGGTGAAGTACAAGAAGGCGATCGACGCTTATATCGCCAAGCGGACCGCTGAGGACGCGTCGTACAACTACCGGACCCTGGTCGCGTTCTCCGGGTCGGTGTCCATGGCCGAGAACGAAAAGTGGAGTCAGGACTGGGGTCCGGCGCCGTCCAAGGACGACGCGTTCACCGAGGCCACCATGAATCCCGGAGCGGGTGCCGACCTGGCCGCGGCGTTCAAGGGCGGGACGTACAAGATCATGCTGGTCGCTAACAAGTTCCAGACCGGCTTCGACCAGCCGCTGCTCTCGGCGATGTACGTCGACAAGAAGCTCTCCGGGGTCACCGCCGTGCAGACGCTCTCCCGGCTCAACCGAACCCACCGCACCGCCGGCGGGGAGCAGAAGGCCAAGACGTTCGTCATCGACTTCATCAACAAGCCCGACGACATCAGGGCCGCCTTCGAGCCGTACTTCACCAACGCCACCCTGGAGACCGAGACCGACCCGTACGTCGTCGTACACCTCGCGAACAAGCTCGCCCAGGCGGGGATCTACACCGATGAGCAGGTCCGCCAGGTCGCCGAGCTGTGGGTCTCCCGCAAGGGCAACAACGCGCTCTCGGCGGCGATCAGCCCCGCCCAGCACAACTTCCGGCGTCGCTACGCGGCAGCGATCGAGGCCGACGACAAGGTCACACTCAGTACCCTCGACCTCTTCCGCAAGGACGTCTCCACCTACGTCCGGCTCTACGACTTCATGAGCCAGATCGTCGACTACGGCGACCCGTACATGGAGATGCTCTCGATCTTCCTCCGACTCCTGGAGAAGGTCATCGCCGAGTCATCCTGGAGCGCCGACGTCGACCTTTCCGACGTGGTCCTGGTCGGGGTGAAGCACACCAAGAAGATCGCCGTCGACATCTCGCTGACCGGAGACGGCGAGCTGAAGGGGATCAGCGCAGCAGGCACCGGCGCCAGGAAGGAGCTGAAGTACGTCGCGCTCCAAGTCGTCATTGACAAGATGAACGACCTCTTCGGCGCCGAGTCGTTCGCCGAGTCCCAGATCCGGGAGTTCGTGCAGGGGCTCGTGCAGCGGCTGCTCGCCGACCCTGACCTGGTCAACCAGACCCAGGTGAACTCGAAGAAGCAGTTTATGGAGTCGCAGGACTTCCGGTCCGCCGTCAACGAGGCCATCGCCGACAACCAGGAGGCGCACAACACCATGGCCGACTACTTCTTCACCGACGGGCCTGCGATAAACGGGATCATCGTGGCGCTCGCTGACGCGTTCTACGAAGCCGCGATCGACAATGGGGCAGGTCAGCCTTCCGGAGGATCTTGAGATATCCCTCATAGTTCCTCCTTGTTCGTGGGGCCTTGCAGATCAGACCGTTACAAGACTGAGGACGCAGCGCCGGCTCTCCTGTAGCTGCGGGCGGCCGCCGTCCGGTAACCCCGTACGTCATCGACGGACGGGCTCCCGAAGCTTTCACCACTGGCCAAAGGCGTCCTGTCGGTCGACCAGTCGGTCCATCGGCGCTGCTATGCCCCATTGCCCGAACCGTCGCGGCGGGTCGGCCCGAAGGGCCGCAGCCCGGCGCGAGCGGGTCGAGGCACGGAGGCGCTCGCGCCGCCTTGGTCAGATACAGCCGGGATTCGGCAGTGCTCTGCCGCAAACAAGAGGTCGGGCACGATCACGAGCGCATCGTCGAGAAGTTGCGTGAGCGGATCGGCGATCTCTGAGATCCGCTCGCGCAGGGAAATGGCCGTGGCGTGAGCGGAACGGGGGAGCCAAAGTGGGAGCCATCGTGCGCAGCCGCTGAGCCACATCGGGCGACGCTGAGCTGACATTACTGCGGGTGAACAGCCTGCCGAGCGACGCCAGGCTACGTCCAGCCACCGGCGGGAGCTGATTTGGGAGCAGGAGGCCGCGGGTTCGAACCCCGCCATCCCGACCAGAAGTGCAGTTCAGAGGCTCCATGTAAGTCGGCGAGACGGCTGTCAAGATCGTTTGACCGTCAACTTGAACATCTGCTGGCGATACTGGCCGGCACAGACCGGATCTCGCTAGCCCGCCGGACCGGCGTGTAGGCGGTTCGCTTTGAACAAATCGAGGTCCGCAGGGGCTCGCTGTGTAGCAGGCTGGGCTCAAGACGGCGAGTTCGCTGGCCCGGCCAGTCTCGCCGAGGATGTTCCCTGTCCTTGGCCTCCATCGCATCGGGCGTCCGCAAGCGTGGACCCGGTGCTCGTTGAAATTGCCGACCTGGCTAGGACCGGTGCGACTCTCTCAAGGCGGCAGCACGGGAATCAAATCCGGTCGGGGCTACTGAAGACGAAGCTGCTCAAGGGCCTGATCGCCAGTCTTGGCGGTCGGGCTCTTGATCGTTTTTCTGTCATTCGTCCGTGAGTTCTGTCGTCATCTGGCGGCGCCAGGCGGCACAAGATGGGGTTCATCGGCACACTGCTGAGGGCGGAGCGCGTCCTGGCGTGAACATGACCGTGGCCGTCAGTGGGCGGCTGCGACCTAGCGTGCGGTGCGGGCGGTGACTGGCGTAAGGCGCGGAATGCCGGCGGCTGTCGGGTGAGCGGGTTGCCGCGGCGGGTTATTCGCGGCGGGCGGCGCCGTGATGCCGGTGATGCCGGCGGTGGTGAGTATCCAGCCGACGGCGATGAGCGCGTTGGTGAGCCACTGAGGCGCAGCAGGTATTCACTCAGGACCTGGCGCAGGGGTCAGGTGGCCGGTTCGAGGACTTTGACCATGAGCAAGCAGGGGTTGCCGGGCCATAGTCCGTGAATCTCCTCCAGCGGCCGAAAGCCTGTGCGCGCGTAGAACTTTCTTGTCTGGTCATAGCCTGCATCTGGCTGCGACGGGCCGAGGGTCTTGACCTGGAGCAGGTGCGCGCTGTCTGCTATCAGATCGGTCTCCAGTTCCTCGACCAGAGCCCGGCCGATGCCCCGGCGGTGCAGGCTGGGCTTCACCGCCATCAGGTAGATCTCCGCGGAATCCCGAAAGTGGCGAGCTGCCAGCAGCACTCCGACCGGCTGGCGCTCCGCGACCCGGCCGGGCGATTCGGTAGCGGGCAACGCCAGGTAGGTGGGCAGCTCGTGCGCCTTCGCGACATAGTGCGCGACCGATGATTCGATGCCGAACCAGCCAGGCAACGAGCGCAGCAGCCGGTTGACCGTATCCGGATCCTGGTCGCCCGTAGTTATGTGCCACGACGAGACGGACCAGCTGTCCCGGTTGCCAGCAGTCATTTCTGTACGCTAGCGCGGCGGCCAGGACCGCCGAACTGGCGTTCTACCCCAGCCATGTCCCCTCGCCGTCCTGGCTAAGGTCGCCGGGCGGCGGTGGACCGTCGAGAACTTCCAGGCCGGCAAGGGACTGGCCGGCCTGGACGAGCATCAGGTCCGCCGCTGGGATTCCTAGCACCGCTGGGTCACCCTGGCCATGCTCGCCGCCGCGTTCCTGACAATCACCGCCGCCGAGCACGCCAACGGACCGCCGCCCGACGGCCAGATCCCGCTCACCCGCAACGAGATCAGCCACCTGCTCGCCGCGCTCATCCTTCAGCCCGCACAAGACGCCCGGCACCTGCTCCGCTGGCCCGACTGGCGAAGACGCCACCAGCACCGCGCCAGAACCTGCCACTACCAGCGCCAAGCCCGCGAACACAACAATAACGATCTAGGAGGGTCGCGCACTGTGGCGTTGTGAGGTATCCGCTGAGATTGGTCAGCGAAGCGGCGCGCTCGGGCTGTTAGCGGTCTGGGCCAGTTTCGGCTAGGGATCCTTGGTCCCTAAGGATCCTTGGTCCCTAAGGATCCTTGGTCCCTAACTTCTGCACACTTGAGTCAAGTTTCCGGGCGGCGTACCGTCGAAGACGCCCGCTCCACATCTGCAGGCAGAGTCCTGACCAGCCACTTTGAGTGGCACGACCGGCCGCATACATCGGCCGGACCTTGGCGCAGCGGGCTGCGGCGGTCAGCCGATCTTGACCGCGGGCCCCTGCGTAAGCTTGCGCCGAATTCGATCGGTGCCGGTATTTACACAGGTCAGCCACGTCGCTTGGCGGTCTGAGGCGGAGCCTCACGGGGTCTCTGTGAATGACTCTGGGCCTGCTCACCGTGAAATGCCTGACGGCCTCCAGCGGGCGGTATTCGTCGGGCGCGTGCATACAGCGCCGTCAGCCACGGGATGGCAGTACTGTATCGAGTCGTGGCCGGCTTACGGAATGTATGGATATGCGCGCAAGATCTTCAGCTGATACGCGCCGACCGCCTCGTCTCGTTGCTGATCCCCGTTGGCTCCGGCTACGGTGCAGCTTCTCCAGGTGACCTGAGCTTGCACACGGCGATCTACGCGGAGATTGACGGCGGGACGCAGGGCGACACCATTTCACGGGTGAAGTTGGCTGACTGCGGCAAATCCCTTGCCGCAGAGCTGCTGGCCGGCCTGGCGCATGCCCTTGGCTCCGCGCGCGACGCTGAACCGGTCCCTCACGACGGGTGCGTGTTCGTTTTCGCTGAAAAGGACGCTGCCGGCCGCTCACGGTGGATCACCGCCAGCCAGCTCCCTGCGGCTTGGCCGCAGAGCACCTCATCAGAGGGTGCTCCTGCAGCCTTGACCAGGTCGCCGCTCGCCTGACGAGCTGCCGGGCGCGACTGTCATCTCGGCTTATAGCTCTCAGACGAGCTCACATCGCGAGGCTGCTTGCCAGGATGGGCTTGAAGCGCACTACGCCCCCGCATCCAGCGCGCTGTGCGGGACCTGCTCATGTGCTTCTGGAGGCGTCTGTGGCGGCAGAGCCCATCAGGGGGCGGCGGCGACCGGTGACAACGCTCTGACGAAGCCCTGCTACGAGCCGACCAGTGATCTCCACCGCAACCAGAGCGAGCAAGCCGGCTTGGCCTTCGGCAGCGAAGAGCCCCGCCGCCATCTGTCGCGAGAAGCACGCCCGAACGGCGTCTTTCCATGCCTGGGCGGGCGTCCAAAACCAGCCGTGACAATGTGCGGTAAAGAATGACAGTCAATGTTAGTTACCGTACTTATACGCTATCATCAACCAGCCGCTGAACTAACGTGCGCCAGCTGATTTAAGGTCTGCACTTGATGAAACCTAAGTTGGTCGAAGCAAGATATATGTAATGGTACCGATATCTCTGGACCGGGCGCGGTCCAGCAGCCAATAATGGCTGAATGAAATGCTTCTGCAGGGCGCTGAATCTGGCCGGGCAGCCGTGAGCGGCGCAGCGGATCAGGTGGCGGCGCGGCGTCGTTCACGCCAGGCGGTGCCGCGGCCGCGGCTGGTGAAGTTCTTTGTCACCGACCAGGAGCTTGCCGAGCTGGACGACGCGGCGGGCCGGGGCGGCCTTGCGCGTGGCGCGTTCGCCGCGGAGGCGGCCCTGGCAGCCGTACGAGGTACCCATCCCAGGGCAGGATCGCCGCTGTGCGAAGCCCTGGTGGAACTCATGTCGGCGGCCGGTCTGGTCCGGCGGATCGGGACGAACCTGAACCAGGCCGTGGCCCGGCTGAGCGCTACCGGGCAGCGCGGCGAGGACTTGCTGCCCGCGGCGCAGTTCTGCGTGCGGGTGATCCGCCGGCTGGATGAGGCCGCGGAGCAGTTGCGCCGCAGCGTCCCATGACGGAACACGGAGCGTTCCGGTGATCGGCAAAGTGACCCGCGGAACGCACGCCGGGCGGCTGCTGTACTACCTCCCCGGGCCGGGAAAGGCGAACGAGCATGTCGATCCGCAGCTGGTCGCCGGGTTCTCCGATCCGGGTGAGCTGGAGCCGGGACGCCGGCCGGACGGATCCCGGGACTTCCGGCGGCTCACCGGGCTGCTAGCCCAGACCCTCGCAGCGCTGGCCGGGCCCGGGTGTGACAAACAGGTCTGGCATTGCTCGATCCGCTCCGCACCCGGTGACCGGATGCTCTGCGATGCCGAGTGGGCGCAGGTCGCGGAGCAGGTCATGGACCGCACCGGGTTCGCGCCCGCTGGTGACGACCTGGGAGTGCGGTGGGTCGCGGTCCGGCACGCCGCGGATCACATTCACCTGGTGGCGACGCTGGCCCGCCAGGACGGCACCCGGCCCAGAACATGGAATGGCTTTTTCCGGGTGCGGGAAGCGTGCCTGGCTGCCGAGCGCCGGTTCGGGCTGACCGCCACCGCCCCGGCAGATCGCACCGCAAGCCCGGCGGCCGGCCCGCGCCGAGACGGAGCAGGCGGCGCGGCACGGCTGGGCCGAGCAGGCCCGGGTTACGCTCCGCCGTGAGGTGTCGGTCGCGGCGGCCGGGGCGCGCACGGAGCAGGAGTTCTTCGCCCGCCTCGCCGGTGCCGGGGTGACGGTCCGCCAGCGGTACAGCGTTACGAACCCCGGTGAGGTGACGGGGTATGCCGTTGGCCTGGCCCATCACACAGCGAAGGGTGGCGGGATCGTCTGGTACGGCGGCGGGAAGCTCTCCTCTGACCTGACCCTGCCGAAGCTGCGCCGCCGCTGGACCGGCCCGGGTGCGGAGCACGGCGCGTTCCCAGGACGGGGACTGTCAGCAGCAGCGCGGGGCGTGCTCCGGAACATCGTCACCACGGCGGCAGAACGGGCCCGGGATGAGGCCGGGTTCTTCGCCGGCCTCCGCGATGCGGGGGTGCTGGTGCGGCTACGGTTCAGCGAGATCAATCCGGGCCAGGTCACCGGTTCCTCGGTCGGCCTGCCGGGCCACGCCGGCAGCGACGGAACGCCAGCCTGGTACGGCGGGGGACGGCTGTCGGCCGGGCTGACCCTGCCCCGCCTGCGGGAACGCTGGGATCCGGCCCGGAGCAGTGCGGCGGGTCGGTCCGGGGCGTTCCGGTTCACCGTTGCGGAACGGGAGGCGATCTAAGGGCATGCGGCCCGCGACGCTGCTGCAGCGGCGGAGCACATCCGCCGCTGTTTGCAGAGGAGCACTGCGGTTCATTGTCCGGCCTCATGATCAGGGCTACGGGAGGGGTGCGGGGAATCGGCTCTCGCTGGGGAGTGGCTACGGGCGAGATAGCCGTCGTTGTCTGGCCGTCGGCCGGATCCTGGCCTCGGCTGTGGGCCGGTCACCGATGCCTGGATCCCAGCCTGGGCTGCTCGCGGCGTGTCGGCGTGCTTTCCTGGGTCATGACGGTCGCCGCCCAGCGCTGAAGGCGCATCCGGGTCGGCCAGGTCGTGTGGGAGGGCTGCCAACTGCTGGAGTTGGTCGTCAATTCCGCGCACGCGGTTGCGGGCCTCGGAAAGCTGCGCAACGTGCGGAAACGGGCGGCCGATGTTCTCGTTTGCGTGAGTGATCTCCTGCCGGGCGCGCTCGATCCCGCCAAGCGCGGCTACCTTGTGCTCGTCCAGGTGAGTGAGGCGGTTCTCCAGCCTGGTGACCAGGCCGATCGGGTCAGCGTCGCGCAGGTCCCAGGCCGAGATCTGGACGCTGCTGCGAGGCACGCCGTCGAGGGTGACCGTGACCGATGTCTTGCCCAGGGAGCGTTCGGTACAGCTGATCAGCGGGAAGCCCCCCAGGTACCCGAGGCCGGTGGTGCTTTCCCGCCGACCGTCCAGCGATGCGACC
>Ga0182024_10003064_pt1 | contig 40419 bp, 46 predicted proteins | sample P32metaG_FD_120480 | JGI IMG/M metagenome (GOLD analysis project Ga0182024, IMG submission 120480) | Permafrost microbial communities from Stordalen Mire, Sweden - P3-2 metaG (Illumina Assembly) | ecosystem: Environmental > Terrestrial > Soil > Wetlands > Permafrost | place: Sweden: Stordalen...
AAGCAGCGGCTGGACTGGCTGGTCGCCAACGGCAAGCTGCTGGAGGCCCAGCGGCTGGAGCAGCGCACCACCTTCGACATCGAGATGATCGAGGCGACCGGCAGCTGCGCCGGCATCGAGAACTATTCGCGCTACCTCACCGGCCGCAAGCCGGGCGAGCCGCCGCCAACCTTTTTCGAATACATGTCGCGCGACGCACTGGTCATCGTCGACGAGTGCCACGTCACCGTGCCGCAGCTGGGCGGCATGTTCGGCGGCGACTGGACGCGCAAGACGACGCTCGCCGAATACGGCTTCCGGCTGCCGTCGTGCACCGATAACCGGCCGCTCAAATTCGAGGAATGGGACGCCTATCGCGGGCAGACCATCTTCGTCTCGGCGACGCCGGGGCGATGGGAGATGGAGCGCGTCGGCGGCGTCTTCGTCGAGCAAATCGTGCGGCCCACGGGTCTCATCGACCCGCCTTGCATCATCCGCCCGATCGAGAACCAGGTCGACGATCTGATGGCCGAGTGCCGCGAGATCGCTGCCAAGGGGCAGCGCGCGTTGGTGACGACCCTGACCAAGCGCATGGCCGAAGCGCTGACCGAATATTTGCACGAGGCGGGCTTGCGCGTGCGCTACCTGCATTCCGACGTCGACACGATCGAGCGGATCGAGATCATTCGCGATCTGCGGCTTGGCGTGTTCGACATCCTGATCGGCATCAACCTCTTGCGCGAAGGGCTTGATATTCCTGAATGCGCGCTTGTCGCGATCCTCGATGCCGACAAGGAAGGCTATCTGCGCTCGCGCACCTCGCTAATCCAGACCATCGGCCGGGCCGCGCGCCATATCGACGGCCGCGCCATCCTCTACGCCGATCACATGACCGACAGCCTCAAGGCGGCGCTCGCCGAGACCAGCCGGCGGCGCGAGAAGCAGCAGGAATACAACGCCGCGAACGGCATCACCCCGGAAAGCATCCGCCGCGGCATCGCCGACATCCTCGACAGCGCCTATGAGCGCGACCACGTCACGGTCGGCCTGTCGGAGCACGACGCAATCCACTACCAGGGCAAGGATTTGAAGGCAATCGTCGCCGATCTCGAAAAGCGCATGCGCGCCGCCGCCGCCGACCTCGAATTCGAGGAAGCCGCGCGGCTGCGCGACGAGATCAAGCGGCTGGAACAGGCCGATCTCGGTCTCGCGGCGAGCACCGCGCCAGCGGGAATCGGGCGCACCGAAGGCGCGCGCGGGCGTTCGATCGCCGGCCGCGCCGGCGTGTCGGCGCGGGACGTCATGCGCGCCAAGATGCGCGCGAAGAAGGACCGCCGTGCCCGCCGATCCTGATGCCGCGCCGAGCGGCGCCTTCCCCGCCCCCGCGGTGCCCAAGGCCGCGCTCGTCACCGGCGCCGGCCAGCGCATCGGCCGGGCTTGTGCCTTGGCGCTGGCCGAAGCCGGCTACGCCGTCGCGGTCCATTACCATGCGTCGGCCGCGGCGGCTGAAAGGGTCGCCGCGTCGATCCGCGGCAAAGGCGGCAAGGCGTTAGCGATCGCCGCCGATCTGGTGGATGAGGATGTGGTAGCCAGCCTGTTGCCGCGCGCCGCGGAAGCGCTCGGGCCCATCGGCGTGCTCGTCAACAATGCCTCGGTCTTTGAGGGCGATACGGTCGCAACGGCGACGCGTGAGAGCTGGGGGCGGCATCTCTCGGTCAATCTGCGCGCCCCATTCGTGCTGATGCAGCAGTTCGCCCGGCATTTGCCGGAAGACGCCGGCGGGGTCATTGTCAACCTGCTCGACGAGAGGGTGTGGAACCTGACCCCGTATTTCGTTTCCTACACGCTCAGCAAGGCCGGGTTGTGGACGCTGACCCAAACCATGGCGCTGGCGCTCGCGCCGCGGATCCGGGTCAACGGCATCGGCCCGGGACCGGCACTGCCGAGCCCCCGCCAGAGCCGCGAGCAGTTCATCCGGCAGTGCCAGACGATGCCGCTGCAACGCGGCACCGACCCCGGCGAAATCGCCGCGGCGCTGCGCTTTATCCTGGCGGCGCCGGCGATGACCGGGCAGATGATCGCGCTCGACGGCGGCCAGCATCTCGGCTGGGCCCAGGAGCGGCAAAACAATGTGGTCGAATAGGAGCGGCAAGGGCTGCGGCAAGAGAGAGTGACAAAATGTCTCGCCTAACCCTCGGATTCGCCTCGACTCTGTTCGGAGAGCTAAAGTTGTTCACAAGCTGTGTTACCTATCCATGACAAGCCTCGATTTTCACTACAGACAAGTTTTGTAACGCACTGTTAACAATCGATCTCGAAAATCTTTCTTAGATTCAATGACTTAAGATTTTTGCCTATTTTTTAGCCAATCACATGAAACCCTGAGTTTGGTTGCGTTCGGGTCTCGCGAACCCAAGTTTTTCGACAGAGTTATCCCCAGGTTCGGTGGATATGCCTGAAGGCGCTCAAAACACCGCAGAAACGGCCCCGACCGCGGCAGCGGCGCGGCCAAAACGCGCCGCGCGCCGGCGTCAGCCCGGCCCGGAATCGTTCGATCCGCGACGCGGCCCGGGCGGGATCGACGTTGCCCCGTCGACGCCCGCCGAGCCGTCGCCGCCCGGCGGGCTGGCCAACGGCACCGCGGTGCTGCGCGCTGCCCTGAAGAACGTGCCGACCGGCGCCGGCGTCTACCGCATGCTCGATCGCAAGGGCGACGCGATCTACGTCGGCAAGGCGCGCAATTTGAAGGCCCGGGTGCAGAACTACACGCACATCGCCGGGCTTTCGAACCGCCTGCGGCGGATGGTGGCCGACACGGTCGCGCTCGAGATCGTCGTCACTGCGACCGAGGCGGAAGCGCTGCTGCTCGAATGCAACATGATCAAACGGTTGCTGCCCCGCTTTAACGTGTTGCTGCGCGACGACAAATCGTTCCCGTTGATCCATATCACCGCCGACCACGAATTCCCCCAGCTGACCAAGCACCGCGGCGCGCGCGACAAGGACGGCGCGTTTTTCGGCCCGTTCGCCTCGGCCGGCGCGGTCAACCGCACGCTGATCACGCTGCAGAAGGCGTTTCTGCTGCGCTCGTGCGGCGACAGCGTCTTCGCCAACCGCACCCGCCCGTGCCTTCTGTTTCAGATCAAGCGCTGCAGCGCGCCCTGTGTCGGGCGGATCGCGCCCGACGATTACGGGGCGCTGATCGAGGAAGCGAAGGATTTCCTCTCCGGGCGCAGCGCCGATGTGCAGCAGCGGCTTGCGGTCGAGATGGAGGCGGCCTCCACCGCGCTCGATTTCGAGGCGGCGGCTATGCTGCGCGACCGCATCCGCGCGCTGTCGATGGTGCAGGGCCACCAGGACATCTACACCCCCGGCATCGACGACGCCGACGTCATCGCCGCCTATCAGGCCGGCGGCCATACCTGCGTGCAGGTGTTCTTTTTCCGCGGCGGGCAGAACTGGGGCAACCGCGCCTATTTCCCGAGCCACGACCGCCAGCTTCCGGTCGAGGAGGTGCTGACCAGCTTTGTCGGACAATTCTACGACAACCGGCCGAAACCGCCCTGCGTGCTGCTGAGCCACCTGCTGGTCGAGCAGAACCTCGTCGCCGAAGCGCTGTCGCTAGGCGGGCACAAGGTCACGCTCGCGGTGCCGCAGCGCGGCGACAAGAAGAAGCTGATCGAGCGCATCGCCGCGACCGCGCGCGAGGCGCTCGGCCGCCGCCTCGCCGAAAGCAGCACGCAGCGTCAATTGATCGACGGCGTGGCGGCGGCGTTGAACTTGCCGGGCCCGCTCAACCGGATCGAGGTCTACGACAACAGCCACATCCAGGGCTCGAACGCGGTTGGGGCGATGATCGTCGCCGGGCCCGAGGGGCTGATGAAGAACCAGTATCGCAAGTTCACGATTCGCGGTGTTCAGCCGGGCGGCGCCGGCCCGGGCGACGGCGCGGAACCCAACGCGTTCGGCGGCGATGATTATGCGATGATGCGCGAAGTCCTCAACCGCCGCTTCGCCCGGGCACTCAAGGAGGATCCCGAGCGCACGAGCGGCACTTGGCCCGATCTGGTGCTGATCGATGGCGGGCTCGGCCAGCTCGGCGTCGCGCAGGGCGTCCTCGACGAGCTCGGGATCGGCGACGTCGCGATCGTCGGCATCGCCAAAGGCCCCGACCGCAACGCCGGGCGCGAACGCTTCTTCATCCCCGGACGCGCGCCGTTTTCCCTGGAGCCGCGCGACCCGGTGCTCTATTTCCTGCAGCGGCTGCGCGATGAGGCGCACCGCTTCGCCATCGGCACCCACCGCGCCCGGCGCACCAAGGCACTCGGCCAATCGCCGCTCGACGAGATCGCCGGCATCGGCGCCCGCCGCAAGCAGGCCTTGCTGCATCAGTTCGGTTCCGCGCGCAGCGTCGCCCGAGCCGGGCTCGCCGAGATCGAACGGGTCGCCGGGATTAGCAAAGCTGTCGCGCAAAAGGTCTATGACCACTTCCACGGGGGATAGCTTAAGATGTGCTTCGCTCGCAAAAGGGGTTTGCCCGTCCGGAGGCACGCGTGCCGCTGACCAGTCTGCCCAATCTCCTGACCATGTCGCGCATCCTCGCGATCCCGGCGGTCGTCGCCTGCTTCTATCTGTCGGGCGATTATGCACGCTGGCTATGCTGCGCGCTGTTCTCGGCGGCCGGTCTCACCGACTGGCTCGATGGCCATGTCGCGCGGCGCTGGGAGCAACAAAGCGAGCTCGGCCGGTTTCTCGACCCGATCGCCGACAAGCTGCTGGTGTCGGCCACCCTGCTGATGCTGACCGCGACCGGGCGGCTGCCGGGCGCGGCGGTGCTGCCGGCGCTGGTCATCCTGTGCCGCGAGATCCTGGTGTCCGGGCTGCGCGAATACCTGGCGGGGCTGCGGGTCGGCGTTCCCGTGTCGCGCCTCGCCAAGTGGAAGACAGCGATCCAGATGATGGCGATCGGCGTGCTGATCGTCGGCGATGCCGGCTGGCACCCGATCCCGGTCGTCGTGATTGGCGAGACGCTGCTGTGGCTTGCCGCGATCCTCACCCTGGTGACCGGCTACGACTATCTGCGGGCGGGGCTGGCACATATCGCCCGGCCGAGAGCGGCACAGCCTGGGAAGCCGCGACAGCTCGCGTGAAAATCTTCGGCCTCGCCGGCTGGAGCGGCAGCGGCAAGACCACCCTGCTCGATGCGCTGATCCCCGAACTGGTGCGGCGCGGTATCACCGTCTCAACGATCAAGCACGCGCACCACGAATTCGACATCGATCAGCCCGGCAAGGATTCGTGGCGGCACCGCCAGGCCGGCGCCAGCGAGGTGATGGTCGCCTCGTCACGGCGGTTCGCGCTGATGCGCGAGCTACGCGAGTCGCCGGAACCCTCCCTGGCCGAGCTGATCGCCCGGATGGCAGCGGTCGATTTGTTGCTGGTCGAGGGGTTCAAGCACAATTCTCATCCAAAGCTTGAAGTGCACCGGCCGTCGGTCGGAAAACCGTTCCTCTATCCCGACGATCCGCATATCGTCGCGATCGCCTCCGACGTGGCGTTGACGGCACCGCTGCCGGTGCTCCCCCTTGCCGATGTCGCGGCCATTGCCGATTTCATAGTTCGCCGGCTTGGAATGGATTGATGGCGCAGCTGAGCGACGACTGTTTCGCCTTTGGCGGCACGCTGTTGAGCGTCGATGCGGCGCTGGCGCTGATCGCCGAACGCGTGCAAGCGGTCGTCGGCGAGGAAATCGTGCCGCTTGGCGAGGCCGGTGGGCGCATCCTGGCGCACGATCTCGTCGCCGGGATGAACGTCCCGCCCTACCCCAACAGCGCGGTCGACGGTTATGCGATCGCCCACGCCGACCTGCTGCCCGAGGGCGACACGGTGCTGCCGGTGACCGGCCGCGCCGCCGCCGGCCACCCGCTCGGCCGGGCCCTCGAACGCGGCGAGGCTATCCGCATCTTTACCGGCGCGCCGATGCCCGAGGGCACCGACACAGTGATGATGCAGGAGGACTGCATGCTCGCCGGCGGCAAGGTAACGCTCAAGTCGGGGATCAAGAAGGGCGCCAACTGCCGCCATGCCGGCGAGGATATCGAGCAGGGCGCGATCGCGCTCGACGCCGGACGGCGGCTGAAGCCCGCCGATCTCGGCCTCGCCGCCGCGCTCGGGCGCGACCGGCTCGAGGTGTACCAGCCGCTACGCGTCGCGCTGCTCTCGACCGGCGACGAGGTCCGCGAACCGGGCACCAAGCTGCCGCCCGGCGCGATCTACGACGCCAACCGGGTGATGCTGGCGGCGTTGCTCAACGGCCTCGGCTGCCGGGTCAGCGATCTCGGCATTCGTCCCGACCGTGAGGCCGCGCTTGTCGACACGCTGACAACCGCCGCGAAGACGCACGATCTGATCGTGACCTCGGGCGGCGTCTCGACCGGTGAGGAGGACCATGTCCGCGCCGCGATCGAGCGGCTGGGGCGGCTCGATTTCTGGCGCCTCGCGATCAAGCCGGGGCGGCCGGTGGCGCTCGGCAACATCGGCGGCGTGCCGCTGATCGGCCTGCCCGGCAACCCGGTCGCCGCGGCGCTGACCTTCGCCATTCTCGGACGGCCGCTGATCCTGCGTCTGGGCGGCGCGAAAGACGAAAGGCCGGCGACGTTCCGGGTGCGAGCCGATTTCGCCTACAAGAAGCGGCCGGGCCGGCGCGAATACGTCCGCGCCAGCCTCAAGCGCGACGGCGACACGGTTGTCGCGCACAAATACCCGAAGGACGGCGCCGGCATCCTGTCGTCGGTCGTGCGCTCGGACGGGTTTGTCATCATCGACGAGGATGCCGATGGGCTGCAGCCCGGCGCGACCGTCGATTTCCTCCCCTATGCCGAGGTCATCGGCTAAACGGTGGGAGGGTGCAGTGCGGCTCCTTTACTTTGCCTGGTTGCGCGCCAAGATCGGCACCGCCGAGGAGGAACTTAAACTTCCGCCTCAGGTTCATGATGTCAAGTCATTGTTACAGTGGTTGAAGTCGCGCGGGCCCGGTTACGCCGAAGCGCTCAAGGATATGCAGACGGTGCGCGTCGCCGTAAACCAGGATTATGTCGGGCCCGAGCACGCGATCCGCGACGGTGACGAAGTCGCGATCTTCCCGCCGGTGACCGGAGGCTGAGATGATCCGCGTACAACACCACGATTTCGATGTCGGCGCCGAGCTGGAAACGCTCACCGCCGGCAACACGCGCAGCGGCGGGGTCGCCAGCTTTATCGGGCTGGTGCGCGACATGGGCGCCGACAATCGGATCACCGCGCTCACCCTCGAGCACTATCCCGGCATGACCGAGAAGAAGCTGGCCGAGATCGAGGCCGAGGCCAACCGCCGCTGGCCGCTCGACGCGAGCCTCATCATCCACCGCTACGGACGGCTCGAACCGGGCGAGCGCATCGTCCTGGTCGCGACCGCATCGCCGCATCGCGAAGCCGCGCTCGCCGCGTGCCAATTCCTCATCGATTGGCTGAAGACCGACGCACCGTTTTGGAAGAGCGAGGAGACGCCGCAGGGCGAACGCTGGGTCGAGAAGCGCGCCGAGGACGACGCAGCGGCGCAACGCTGGAAGGCGACCAAGTGGTGGTAGGGCCGCGGGCTCCTAGCGGACGTCGGTGCGGGACGTGACCGCCTGAAATTCGGATGGCCCCCAAACCCGGGCCAGGACCGGGTCGCGCCCAGCTTCGAGCCGTGCCCCCCAACGGCTGGGGATCGTCACCGAGCGCCCGGTCGCCCCGCTGGTGAGGCTGACGCTGCCGCTGAGCACCCCGACCTGAGCCGAACCGGGCAGTGCCTCGATGTCGGTCGAGTGCGCGACGGCCGTGCCGACCGGGGTCGAAACCTCGAAACCGGCCGGACGATCCGCCGGAGCCACGACGACGCGCAGCAGCCCCTGAGCCAGCGACAGCTTGGCCTCCTGGCGCTGCCCGCCCGCATCGACCTGGTACGCGGCAAGCGTCACGCGGGTGCCCGAGGCGAGCGAGACCACCGACTTGTCGCTCATCGCCAGTTTGACCCGGCCGTCCGCCTGCGCTGAGATCGCATCGCCGACGGCAACCGCGTCGCCCGCCTTGAGCGGCATCGAGCGCCCCTGTCTCTCGATGACGCAGGGCCCCTGGACCGCGGCGACGCTGCCGATAGGACCGGCGGCAAACGCGATGCGCCGCAGCATTGGCCAGAGCGCCGCGGCACCCGCCAGCCAGAGGAATTCTCGGCGTGCCAGCATGCGGGTCATGGGGTCGAGAAGATCGGCTTGCCGACGGTATCGGAAAAGAGGAAGTCGAGCGCCACGTGGAATTGCGCGGTGACCCCGACACCGCTGCCGGTGGCCCGGCTCGCCGGGATCAGAGCCTCCACGGCGAATTCCCATCCTTCGCCGGCATAGGAGATGCCGGGCGCGATCAGCGCCGTGGTGCGCTGGCCGTAGCTTTTCCCGGCGGGAGAGGTGAAGAGGATTTCGGTCATCGGGGTCGTGTTGCGGATCGCCTCGGGCAGATCGAAGCTGTGCACCTTCGATTGCAGATAAGGGATCGAATATTCGATGACGAGCCGGTTGGTGACCAGATCGGGACGCGGCGCCGCGTCGGCGATCAGCACGCCGGTAAGCCCGGTCACGGCGAGCGGGCGCAGATAGCCGATGTCGAGGTCGCCGACGTCGCCCCGGAGAACGAGGCGCCGGCGCGCGTGGCGCCGGTACCGCCGGTTTCGCGGTCGAGCCCGAGGGTCAGCAGGAACTCGTGCTCGAAATCGTTGACGGCGAGATACTTGATCTCGCCGTCGAGGTTCTGCCAGCCCCACAGAGTCCCCGGCTCCGGACTGGCCGATGCCGGTGTAGGTTTCCTCGATCACGACGCCGAGGCGATCGGTGATCGTCTTCATGTAGGTCGCGGTCAGATTGGTCGAGCGGTTGGGCTCTCCGGCGGCTCCACCGAGCGGCTGCATACTGTAATTGAGGTAGAATTCATCGCCGGAGCGAGCTGCGGCAGGATGAGCGTCGCGGGAAATTGACGGTCGCCCGAAGCCATATAAGCGTGGGCAGGGCTAATCGGGGCGACGCCGGCGATCGTCAGCGCCAAGCCACGGATTGCCCGTCCCAAAACGGGCCATGTCCTACCAAGAATCGTCGATTGCGGGGCGACTATGCCATCATCTCGCGTTGACGCGGGAAGAATCGCCCGTGTCCGACCGTGGCGGCGATTCACGCGCTACCAGGACCGGCAGGCAATGCTATTCCGCCGCCGCGGCCGCTGTGCTCTTGCCGGTGGCGCGGTCGTAATCCTCCCACATCATGTGGCAGATCGCGCCCGGGGTGAAACGATAGCGCCCGATCGCCCCATCGATCTCGCCGACCGGGGTGATCTCGGCGGCAGAGCCGGTGAGGAACACCTCCTGAGCCTTGGAGAGCTCCTCGGGCATGATCGCGCGCTCGACGACCTTGATGCCGCGCGCCTTGGCGAGGCCGATCACGGTCTGCCGGGTGATGCCGTTGAGGAAGCAATCCGGCGTCGGCGTGTGCACCTCGCCGTTGATGATGAGGAACAGATTGGCCCCGGTTCCCTCGGCGAGCTGACCGCGCCAGTCGAGCATCAGCGCGTCGTCGTAGCCGGCCGCGTTGGCCTCGTGCTTGGCCATCGTGCAGATCATGTAGAGGCCTGAAGCCTTGGAGTGGACCGGCGCGGTGTGCGGCGCCGGGCGCGCCCATTTTGACTGGATCATGCGGATGCCCTTGGCGCGCGCCTCGGGCGAGAAATAGGACGGCCAGTCCCAGCAGGCGATCGCCAGATGGATCTTGCTCAGCTCCGCCGACACGCCCATCTGCTCGGCGCCGCGCCAGGCAATCGGACGGACGTAACCGTCGATGATCTTGTTGGCTGCAATAAGCTCTCGCGTCGCCTTCGCCAGATCGTCCATGCTAGCCGGGATCTCGAAGCCGAGGATCTTGGCGGAATTGATCAGCCGGGCGTTGTGGTCGTCGAGGTGAAAGGCCTTGCCGTTATAGACGCGCTCGCCTTCGAACACGCAACTCGCATAATGGAGCCCGTGGGTGAGCACATGGAGTTTGGCTTCGCGCCAGGGGACAAGCCGGCCGTCATACCAGATGAAGCCGTCGCGATCGTCGAAGGGGAGCAGGTCACCAGCCATGGACAATTCCTCCCGTGCCGGGATTTTGCGAAACTTTATAACGCAGCAAACGGCGCGTTGTACCGATCCTTGCCAGATATGTCAATATGACTGACATAAAATCACCCGATACCGCTTCGGCAGAGGCGCCCTACCTCACCGACGAGGAGGTGCGGCAAGGGATCGAGCTGCTGTTTTTTGCCTACCGCGACTTTACCGCCGAGCCCGACGCGATCCTCGAGCGGTATGGGTTCGGCCGCGCACATCACCGTGTCGTCCATTTTGTCGGGCGCCGGCCGCAGATGACGGTCGGCGACTTGCTGCTGATCCTGCGGATCACCAAGCAGAGCCTCAACCGCGTGCTCGGCCAGCTGGTGAGGCAGGGCTTCATCGTCCAGCATCGCGGCGCGCAGGACCGCCGTCAGCGCCTGCTGGAGCTGACCGAGAAGGGGCACGAGCTGGAGCGCCAGCTCTCGGCGCCGCAGCGCGCCCGCGTCGCCGCGGCCTATCGCACCGCCGGCGCTGGCGCGGTCGAGGGCTTCCGCAAGGTGCTGCTCAACGTGATCGCCAGCCCCGAGGACCGCCGCCGCTTCACCCGCGCGCGCCCGGCCCGGCGCTAAGCCCGGCGTTTCTTGTATACTGGCGGGATGAGCGAGACCGAGCCTCCTCACCTTCTCGTCGTCGATGACGATGCCCGCCTGCGCAACCTGCTGCGCCGATATCTCTCGAACAGCGGCTTCCGGGTGACCGGTGCGGCCGATGCGCTCGAGGCACGGACGCAGCTGGCGAGCTTCGCGTTCGACCTCATCGTGCTCGACGTGATGATGCCGGGCGAGACCGGCCTCGACCTGACCCGCGCGCTGCGCGCCGACACCAAATTCCCTGACCGGGTGCCGGTCCTGCTACTGACCGCGATGGCCGAGCCCGACGACCGGATCAACGGGCTGGAGCAGGGCGCCGACGATTTTCTCGCCAAGCCGTTCGAGCCGCGCGAGCTGGTACTGCGCATCCGCAATATCCTGCAGCGCCGACCGGCACCGCCGGAAGCCGCGCTGCCGGATATCCGGTTTGCCGATTACCGCTTCGACCTCGCCCGCGGCGAGCTCTTCAACGGCAGCGATCTGGTGCGGCTGACAGCGGCCGAGACGGCGCTGCTGACGAGCCTGGCGCAGCGCGCGCCGCAGCCAGTCTCGCGCGATGAGCTGTCGCAATCGGCGCAATTCAGCGGCAATGTCCGCAATGTCGACGTGCAGATCACCCGGCTGCGGCGAAAGATCGAGCCGGATCCGCACAACCCGCGTTATCTGCGCACGGTCCGCGGCACCGGCTACGCGCTGCGGCCGGACTGAGAGATGCGGCGGCGATGAACGATTTACCGATCGACGTGACGCCGGCCCGGCCCGACAGTTTCGACATCCGGCAGCGCAGCTGGATCAAGCGCGTGCTGCCGAACACGATGTTCGGCCGCTCGCTGCTGCTGATCGTCATGCCGCTGATCCTGGTGCAGATCATCTCCGCCTGGGTGTTCTACGCCCGGCATTGGGAAACGATGGCGCGGCGGCTGTCCTTGGACGTCGCCGGCGATATCGCGATGCTCATCGACGAGACCAAATTCGCCAAAACCGACGCCGAGCTCGTCCAGGTGCTGGAGCAGGCATCGACGGAAACCCAGATCAGCTTCAGCTTCAGCCGCACGGCGATCTTCCCCGCGGCCCCACCGGTCGGCGGCGGCAGCGTCGAGGAGCAGCTTCGCATCGCGGTTCAGCAATATCTGAACGAGCCGGTTCGCGTCGAGGTAACCAGCGACACGAGCGATCTGCTCGTTCAGGTGCCGCTTCGCGATGGCACGCTGCAGGCCCTGGTTTCGCGCAAGCGGCTGACCACGTCGACGACCTACATTTTTATTCTTTGGATGATCGGGTCGTCGCTGGTCCTGCTGATCGTTGCGACGATCTTCCTGCGCAACCAGGTGAAATCGCTGCGCCGTCTCGCCGCCGCCGCCGACGGTTTCGGCAAGGGCCGGCCGGTGGTCTTCTCGAAGATCGAAGGCGCCCTCGAAGTCCGCCAGGCGGGCGCCGCCTTCATCCAGATGCGCGACCGCATCCAGCGCCAGATCAGCCAGCGCACCGAGATGCTGGCCGGGGTGTCGCACGATCTGCGCACGCCATTGACCCGGATGAAGCTCGAACTCGAGCTGTTGGGCGACAATCCGATCGTCAGCGAGCTGAAGTCGGATGTCGTGGAGATGGAGCGCCTGGTGCAGCTCTATCTCGATTTCGCCCGCGGCGAAGGTACCGAAACTCCGGTCGAGACCGACATCGCCCGGCTGATCGAAGATCTCGCGGCGGCGATGCGGCGCCAGGGCACGGTCTTGTCGCTCGACCAGCCGGTGGAGCTCGTCGTGCCGATCCGGCCGAATGCGCTGCGCCGCTGTCTCGGCAATCTGATCGCCAACGGGGCGCGCTACGGCAGCCATGTCTGGCTGACCAGCCGCACGGTCGACGACGGCGTCGACATCTTGGTCGACGACGACGGGCCAGGCATTCCGCCCAATGAGCGCGACCACGTGTTCCAGCCGTTCATCCGGCTCGACACCTCGCGCAATCCCTCGACCGGCGGCGTCGGCCTCGGGCTGACGATCGCCCGCGACGTCGCACGCAGCCACGGCGGCGACGTGCGGCTCGAAACCTCGCCGCACGGCGGCCTCAGAGCCCGCGTCCACCTGCCGAAATAGACCGGGTCAGAACAGCCGGCCACCATTCGCGACGGGTTTGTCCGGCGCGGCGAGGATCACCGCGCCGGTGCTATCGGGGAAGCCCAGCACCAAAACCTCGGATATGAACGGGCCGATCTGCCGCGGCGCGAAATTGACGACCGCCGCGACCTGGCGGCCGATCAGCGCCTCGCGCCGGTAATTGGCGGGAAGCTGCGCCGAGGAGCGCTTGACCCCGATTTCCGGCCCGAAATCGATCGTCAGCTTGTAGGCCGGCTTGCGCGCCTCGGGAAACTCGTCGGCGGCGACGACGGTGCCGACGCGGATATCGACCTGGGCAAAGGTATCGTAGGGGATCGTCATCGCGCGATCCTACAGCACGGCACGGAAAAGGGCCGCTCCCGGCTGCGGGAACCGGCCCTTTTTCCTACCCCACCCTCGGGGCAATGCTTATTCGGTCAGGCAGCGCTCTTGGAGGCGAAGGCGCGCATCTCGTCGAGGCTCTCGGTCGTGCGCTTCTGCAGCACCTCGGCCGCCTCGGTGCCGGTCTTGGCCGCCATGCCGGCGATCTCGCGGCCATTGCTGAGGCCCTTGTCGATCATCTTCTTGGTGTATTCGGTATGCTTGGCGATGCGGTCCTCGGGCGAGACCGGCTGCGTCATCTCGCGCATCAGCACCGAAAAATCCTCGAAGGCCTGCTGGGTAATCTCGATCTGGCGTTTGACCACCGCGTGCGCGCCCTCGACGGCGAGCTGGTTGGCCTGGGTCAGCGCTTCGATATTGCGCCGCTGCGCCGCCCACACCGCCTCGACGTCGAAGGGCTTCATGGGGAAGGTCGCAAACATCTTGGTAACATCGAAATCGAAAAAGCTCGCGCGGGCGTCGGGCATGGCGGGGTTCCAGGATGGCTAAAGGGATTTTGTGCGGTGCACAATGACCTATATGGCCGCCGCCTGTTTGATCGTCAAGAGTGTTTCGCAATGCAACAAAGCGAGAGGACGCCGCTCGGGGAGGCAACCGAGCGGATCAGGCTTCGGCCTCGCGACGGGTTTCGCGCCGTCGATGCGGCATCAAAAAGCGCTCGATCCCGCGCAGCCGACGGTCGAGCGCGGCCATCGTCGGCGCCAGATCGGGCGACTCGTCGCGCGACCAGGTCTGCGCCACGAAAAGATAAGCTGCCGCTACGAGCTTCACCGCCACGATGCCGCCGAGGCCGGTGCACGGAATGCCGGCTGCTTCGAGCATCAGCCGCGTCGAGCACAAGAGCGCGGCACCGGTCGCGATCGCCGCCGGCGGATCGAACAGGAGGTCGCGACGCAGCGCTCCAAGCGCGGCACGATGCGGCCCAAGTGCGTCGAAACGCCGCATCATAAGATCGAAGAGCCGGTCGCGCGGGCGTTCGCCTGGCTCGGCCTCGACGGGCGCGGCCAACACCGCCTCGTCGACCCGGCGCGAGAAGCCGCAGAGGATCGCGATCCGCGACGGGAAGATGCGGTAGACCTGGAGAACCGTCAGACCCGCCTCTTCGGCGACCGCGGCCAGCGAGACATTGCGCCAGCCCTGGGCGGCGATCAGCGCCAGCGCGGCATCGATGATGCGGTCGGCCTCGCCTGCCCCGCCGCCGGATCGCTGCCGCCGGTTGCGAGCCATCAGCTTGCCAATTCGCGCGAGCGCCGGGTCGCCGCCGCCACCGCGCGATCCATCAGCTCGGCGAGCCCAGTCTCGGCCATCAGTACGTCGAGCGCCGCCCTGGTCGTGCCGCCGGGGCTCGTCACCGCCTCGCGCAACCTGGCCGGGGTGTCGGCCGATTGCCGCGCCAGCTCGCCCGAGCCGGCGACCGTCGCCTCGGCAAGGCGGAGCGCGAGATCGGCGGGTAACCCCGCCTTCTCGCCGGCCGCGGCCAGGGTTTCGATCAACAAAAAGACATAGGCGGGTCCACTGCCCGAGACCGCGGTGACGGCATCCATCAGCGCTTCGTCCGCGACCCAGGTGCTCTCACCGATCGCGGCGAGCAGGCCGTCGCAGAGTTCGCGCTGCGCCGCGCTGACCCGCCCGTTGGCGCAGGCAACGCTGATCGCGCGGCCGATCGCGGCGGGGGTGTTGGGCATGACCCGCACGATCGCGGCGTCGCCGAGGTGCCGCGCCAGGCCGGCGATGGTCTTGCCCGCGGCGATCGACATGAACACGGTCTGCGGCCGGGCGAAGCGGCGATAATCCGGCACGACCTGGTCGGCGATCTGCGGCTTGATCGCGAAAACCACCGCGTCGGGCGCCAGGTTGGCAGCCAGATCGGCCGCGGAGCGATAAGCGCTGACGCCAGGCGACGCCGCGAGCGCAGGCGGGACGCCGGCCGGCTCGACGACATGAAATGCTTCGGCGGCGCCGCGCGCCAGCCAGCCGCGCAGCATGGCCGCGCCCATCTGGCCGCAGCCGACGAGAACAACCGTGCCCGCACTCATGGGGGAAGCTCCGCCGTCAGGCTTCGCCGATCGGGTCGATCATCGCCGCCACCATCGCCTCGTCGGCCGGCTTGCCGCCCCAGACGACGAGCTGGAACGCCGGATAGAACCGCTCGCATTCGGAGACGGCGATGTCGACGAGATCCTCGACCTGCTCGCTGCCGACGCCGGCAAGGCCGCGCAACAGCACGGCGTAGCGGAACGACGGCGAATTGTCGCCCGCGGCGAGGTCGAAATGGCCCAGCCACAACCGCTCGTTGGCCAGCGCCAGCAGCTCGTAGAGCACATTGCGGCGGCGCTTCGGCACCTTCATGTCGAAGCCGCAGGAGAAGTGCAGCGCGGTAAGCTCTTCCTGCCACAGGAAATAGAGCCGGTAATCGCACCAGCGGCCGGGGATCTCGACGACCAATTCGTCCTCGCCGGCGCGGTCATGGGCCCAATCGTTGGCGATGACGATCTCTTCGACGAGGTCGATCGGATTGCCGATATGCGGCCTGTCTTCGGCGAACGAGAGAGAGGTCATCGAGCCCTCCTGGACCGGCCGGACGAATGGCTCGGCCGTCCTGCTAACAACTTTGCGCCGCCCGCAATCGAGAAAAGTGCCTCGACCGCTTCGCCGCCCCATCCGCGGGCTACGCTGCCAAAGCCGGATGACAGTTGCAAGACTAGATATAGCGTAATCTTGCCTGCCAGCCGCAGAATTTAGGGGATAACTCGCTTTCCCCCTGCCGGGCGCCGCCGCGGCGCGGGGCTACGCTTGTCCCCCGCTTCCAATTCCGCGAGCCGGCGGCGCAAATCCTCTTGCTCCGCGCGTGCCTTCGCAGCCATCGCCTTGACCGCCTCGAACTCCTCGCGGCTGACGAGCTCCATGCCGGCGAGGATGCGTTCCAGCTGGCCGCGCAGCCGCGCCTCGATCTCGCCGCGCACGCCGGACAAAGCGCCCGCCGCGCCACCGGCGACGCGGGCGATATCGTCGAAGATGCGGTTCTGGCTTTGCATAGAGCTTCCCTACTCCGCCGCCTCTTTCTTGCCCTGACGCGCCTCGTGCTGGTCGATCGCCTTCTGGATCGCCGCGGCGGCCTTGCCGGTGAAATCGACATGGTGGCTGGTGGCGTAGTCGTAGCTGCCCTGGAGCAGCTCCCGGCTTTGCTGGAACTTGGGATGGACGAAGCGCGCCATCAGCTCGTAATGGCGCTTGGTCGTCTCCCAATCGGCCCAGTTCTGCGCCAGCTCGCAGATCACGCCGAAGCCGCCCGAGCCGGTCATCAGGCGCTCGATATAGGCGACCGCGTCGTCGGGGGTGCCGATGCAGGCGGTGCCGGTCTCGATCAGCCAATCGGTCGGATTGGAAACCTCGGGCGGGATGATCGGGAAGGTCGCGACGTCGCGGAAATAATTGGCGAAGGCCTGGACCCCAAACTCGACGTTCTTGCGCGCCTGTTCGCGGGTCTCGGCGATGTGGAACATGCCGACGACGCGCCAATCCTTGCGATCGGGGGTGTGGCCGTTGGCGCGCGCGGTCTCCTCGTAGAGGTCCCAATTGGCGGTGTGACGCTCCATCGCCATCGGGCTGGTGCCGCCGATCGACAACATGCCGACGCCGTATTTGCCGGAAAGCACTGAGCCCGAGGGCGAGCGCGCGGCGGCGACCGCCAATTCCATCGTCGGCCTGGTGTAGGGACGCAGCTGAAGCTGGGCGTCGGTGATGTTGAACCAATCGGTCTTCTTGGTGACGGTCTCGCCACGCATCAGCCGGACGATGACGTCGAACGACTCGTCCATCATCTTGCGCTGGTCGCCGGGATCGATGCCGATCTTGAGCGCGTCGTGGACGAGCGCGCCCGGCCCGACGCCGAACATCGCGCGGCCGCGGGTCATGTGATCGAGCTGGACCATGCGGTCGGCGAGCATGAACGGGTTGTGATAGGGCAGCGACACGACCCCGGTGCCGAGGCGGATGTGCCGGGTACGCTGAGCGGCTGCGGCGATGAACATCTCAGGGCAGGCGATCAGCTCGAACCCGCCCGAATGATGCTCGCCGATCCACGCCTCGTGGTAATTGAGCCGGTCGAGGTGCTCCAAGAGCTCGAGATCCCGCTCCATCGACAGGGTCGGGTTCTCATCGTGGTTATGGAACGGCGCAAGGAAGATGCCGCTGCGCAGATAAGGCTCGCTCATGCCCGGATCCTTTGGGGATTTTCCCTCTGCCGGTGATCGTCGACCATGGCGCCCGGTTCGGGCAAGCGAATTCCCGGAGGGTGGGTATGCGTCCTGGCTGTTCCCGCTGCTTTCTGCAGGAAATCTACACCCGCCCGCATCGCCCCACCGTCATCGGGGAGCGCGGGACAACGTGCAGACTGGAGCGCGATTGCGGCGATTTTAGCGGCGGCCTGCCGCGCGCCGCCTCAACGACGCTGCGGCGGCTCAATCGGCTTTGGCATCGGCTTCGGCGTCATCGGTCTCGGCGGCGGTCTGCGCATCGGCATCACCGGGCCGCGCTCGTAGCGCTGACATTCGGAGAGGTCGTCGCGGTACATGGCGGCGCACTCGGCGATCCGGACCGGGTCCGGGCCGGCTTCGCGCAGGCATTCCTCCCGGCTCGCCGCCGCGTCGCCCGCGCACGCGGCCGATGCGGCTTGGGCGCCGCCTATCAAGAGCAACGCACCCAGCCCCACGGCCAGTGTTCTGGTCATGTCATTCCCTCCCCAGATCCAATCCCATTCAATACTACGCGGAATATGCAGGCGGCATCTCCGCCGGTCGCGCCGCTCTTACCTGCCGACGCCCGCCAGCACGTCGCTCATCGCATCGGCGGCCATCGTCAGGACACGGCGGCGAACCCGTATTTCCGGCCGTGTCTTCTGCCAAAGCGCAGGATGCGATCGTCATGGGTGACCAAGGGGCAGGCAAGTTCGATCGCCGTCGCGATCAGCAGCCGATCGGCCGGATCGCGGTGCTCGAGATCATGAAGGTGGTAGCTGCGGGCAGCCGCGCGATGCTCGAGCGGCGCCGCTTCGACGCCGGGCCGGTCGAGGAACCGCTCGATCCATGCCTCGATCGCGATGTCGAGATCGATACGCCCGAGATCGACGAGCAGCGCGATCTCCCAGATGGTCACGGCACTTACGAAGATCGTGCCGCCGTCCCGCCAGAGGCGGTCGATCAGATCGCGGGTTGCCGCGGTGAGGCGGTCGTCGCCGCTGTCGAGCCACAGAGCGATGTGAGTGTCGAGCAACAACCGTCGGTCACCGTTCGATCTCAACACCGCTCTCCGCGTCGGGAACCACGTCGAGGACGGGCTCCAGCAGATCGACGCCCTGCCTTACCTTGACCGAGCCCGGATGTGCGCCAAACAGCGAATTCGCGCGCGCGTCCTCATCGAGGAGGCGCCGCACCGCGAGATTGACGGCTTCCGTCTTGTTGCCGTGCGTCAGCTTGTCGGCGGCTCGCTGGATCAGAGCCACGACGTCGGGCCGGTTGATGGTAACGACGTGTGCCATGCTTCATTCATCATATCAGTAATGATATCATCAAATAAAGGCGTCAGTGTCAGTACGCAACGGTTGCGGCGTTCACCCGCCATCCGGCAGGTCGAAGCCGCGACGGTAGGAAAGCGCCTCGGCGACGTGGCGGCGGGCGACGATCGCGGCGCCGTCGATATCGGCCAGGGTGCGGGCGACGCGCAGCACCCGGTGATAGCCCCGCGCGGACAGGCGCAGCCGTTCGGCCGCCCGGGTGAGGAGCGCGCGGCCCGCCTCCTCCGGCGCAGCGATCTCGTCGAGCAGCGTGCCGTCAGCATCGGCATCGGTGCGGATGCGGCGCTCGGCCGTCAGCGTCGCGTAAGCGCGGTCTGGCGCGCCCGCGCGACCCGCGCGCGCTCGGCGATGTGAGCGCTCGATTCGGCCGGCGGCAGCGCCAGGCCGAGGGCCGCCAAGGCGTCCCTCGCGCGTTCGGCCACCGCCTTGTCCGGCAGGCCGACCACGGCAAAGGCCGGCAAGCCCGCGGTGAACGTCACCTGGGCCTCGACGTCGATGACCTCGACACCGTGAAACGCCACCGTGCGGACCCGCGCGGTCATCGCGATGCGACCTCCTGTTCTACCGGGAGTTTAGTGGCGCCGGCGGCGCGATGCCAGACGCGCAGCAGAATTCCGCGCCGGAAGATTTTGCTCTAGGCTTCGTCGCCCCATACGGGGGCTTGACGGAGGGGTGGCCGAGCGGTCGAAGGCGCACGCCTGGAAAGTGTGTATACGGGAAACCGTATCGTGGGTTCGAATCCCACTCCCTCCGCCACCTCGGGTGAATCGCCGCAGAATGGCGCTCCACGCGGAGCGTAAATCGTTCAAGCCCGCGCAACCCGGATCGCGTTCGCGAGCAACTGACACGCGCCGTAGGTAGTTTCCGAGCCTATTTCGCGGTACGTGACGTCGATATCCATAATATTTGCATAAACACGCAGCGGTCTTCCCGCGGAGCGGGCATGACCGATGCGACAGGAGTCGATCATGTGCTTCGATCTGACATGGTTTGAAAATCTTCTAATACGATTGGTAATAATTTTCGCCATCATAGCAGTATTCAAATTGCTTTTGCCTATCGTGTTTTCCAGAATGGGCATGGCCGGTGAGGTAATATTACGTATTATAAATATTTTAATTTCGGCCGCAGTGATAATATTTATTATAATAATCGCGTTTGACTTGATTAGTTGTTACTCAGCTGGAAATTTTCATTTCCCCAGCTTAGGTATCAAATAAAAGCAGAGGCGTTCAGCGTGCTCCGGTACGGCGCCGGATAAGATTCGCCGCCGCCGGAAACCTGCCGCCGATCCAGCGGTGACGCGCCAACTGGCGCGGCGCTGCAGTGCCGCGAGCATTCCCTCCAGCTCCACCGCCCGGGCGCTTTCAGCCGCGTCGCGTTCGGCGTGCGCGTTCGCTTTCCTTTCCAACTCGGCGGCATTTCCCCCGCGCGCCCGCACTTCCTCTTCCAGCTCGCGGCGGATGAACGAAGAGGAGTTGCGCCAGAGGTTTTCCGAGATGCAGGAGCGCCGCCACCCCCGGATGAATCTGTCACAACTGATGGCGATGGGCCGCGCAGCGGTCGAGCCCGCTTCGGCGCCGACCGAACCGTAGCGGAGCCCCGCCTAGCGCGCCGAGACGTAGCCGCCGGAATAGCCGCCGCGCGAGAAGACGAACTGCCAGACCCGCAGCAGATCGGTGCGGAACCCGGCGGCGCAGCCCTGCAGATAGAGCGTCCACATCCGATAGAACGGCTCGCCGTATTTCTGCTTGAGCCCGTCCCACCCGGCGTCGAGATTGGCCGACCAGGCCATCAGCGTCTTGTCGTAATTGCTGCCGTAGAAGGTGTGCAAATCCTCCAGCAGCAGCCCGTCGCCAGCTGCCGAGACGACATTGCCGACGGTCGGGATGGCGGCGCCCGGCGCGATGTATTTGTCGTACCAGGGATTGACCGCCTCCTCGCGCTGCTGGCCGATGGTATGCAACAGCACCAAGCCGCCGGGCTTGGCGCAGCGCGCGCAGGCAGCAAAGAAATCCGGGTAATAGCGGCGGCCGACATGCTCGAACATGCCGACCGAAACCACCCGGTCGAAGGTCTCGTTCATGTCGCGGTAGTCGCGGTAGAGGAAAGTCGCCGGGAAGCCGTCGCAGAAGCGCGTGGCGGACTCGATCTGCTGCCGCGACACGGTGATGCCGGTGACGCTGACCCCGTAATTCTCGGTGGCGTAGCGCGCGAACGAGCCCCAGCCGAAACCGATATCGAGCACGCGCATGCCCGGCTCCAGCATCAGCTTGCGGCAGATGAGGTCGAGCTTGGCGCGCTGCGCCGCCTCGAGCGTGTTCGCCCCGTCCCAGTAGCCGCACGAATAGGCCATGGTCGGGTCGAGCAGCGCCTCGAAGAAATCGTTGCCGGCGTCGTAGTGCAGATCGCCGATCTCGAACGAGCGGCGGCGCGATCCGAACGGATTGAGCCGCGCCTTGATCGCCGCGACGACCGCCGCACGGACCTCGAAATTGTGGCTGAGATCGGCGCGAAACGCATGCTCGGCGAGGAGGTCGAAACGCTCGCAGTCGAGCCACCCCTCCATGAAGGCTTCGCCGAAGCCGATCGTCCCGTCGCGCAGCATCCTGGTATAGGCGCGATGGTCGCGCACCTGCAGATCCCAGGGCTTGTCGCCGTTGACCGTGACACCTGCCTTGGCAAGCAGATCGCGGAAGAACATTTCGGGGGACATCGGCCTCTCCTCCTGCTCCGCTCGTTCGAGCCGGCCGCAAGCGGCCATAACCCGAGATTGATTTGCTCTCGTAGCGCTTTCGGCGTTGCGTTAGCATAAAGGCGAGAAGAACGTTCTCAAAGGCCGACCCAAGCAATGACCAGCGGCGAGAAAGACTGGAGCGGCGCCCCCCCGGCGGCCGGCGCCGTAGCGCCCTTCTCGCCGCGCCATTTGGCCTTCGTGGTGCCGCTGATCCTGCTGCATTTTGGCTGCGGGCTGGTGTTCGTGGTCGGGTTTAGCCTTCCCGCCGTGGCGGTATTCATGCTGTCGAGCCTGATCCAAGTGTTCGGCATCACCGCCGGCTATCACCGGCTGCTGGCGCACCGCTCGTACCGGACGAGCCGCGCGTTCCAGTTCGTCCTCGCGCTGTTCGGCGTCCTGGCCGGGCAGAACGGGCCCTTGTGGTGGGTTGGGCATCACCGGCACCATCACAGCCATTCCGATGCGGCGGACGATACGCATTCCCCCACTCGCGGCTTCTTCTGGAGCCATATGGGCTGGCTGTTTTCTGCGAATTGCATCCCGGTGCGGCGCCATCTCGTGACCGACCTGGCGCGATTTCCCGAGCTAGCCGCGCTGGAGCGGTATTCCTACCTGGCGAATTTCGCCTTTGCGCTGTTGCTCTTCGGCGTCGGCGAGGCATGGCGCAGTCTCGACCCCGCCTCCGGAACGAGCGGCGCGCAGCTTTGCGTCTGGGGGGCCGTCCTCAGCACGATCTGGGCGTATCACGGAATCTGGTCGGCCAACTCGTTCTGCCACCGCTTCGGGACGCGGCGCTATCCGACCCAGGACCGCAGCCGCAACAATTTCATCGTCGCGCTATGGATCCTGGGCGACGGCTGGCATCACAACCACCATTACTGCCCGAGCTCGGCCCGCCACGGCTTCCTGTGGTGGGAGATCGACATCAACTTCGCCATCCTGCGGCTGCTGTCGCGGCTGGGCCTAGTGTGGGATTTGCGCCTGCCGCCGGAGCACAGGCCTAGCCGTGCCTCGATCGGGGCCTTATCGGCTTCCAAACTGGCCGCTCCGCTCCCGGCACTGACACAAAGTGCAGTAGCGCGCGAGCGCTAGCGCATCCTCGAACCCGGGTCGATGCCCAGGTAGACCCGGCCGCCGATCGGATACCACTCGGGCGCCAGGGTCACCGTCTGCCCGACGGTATTGAGGTCGCGCCAGCATTCCGCCAGCCGGCTTTCGCGCTTGAACGAGGTGCTGCCGCCGTGCCGGTAGACGAGATCCATCGCCTCGCGCGCGCTGTCGGCGGCGTAGGTCGAGGCGAGCCGGCAGCGAGCGCGCTGTTCGAGCGTCGTGTCCTTGCCCGAGGCGAGCGTGTTCCACAGTTCGGTGATCATCGCGGTGCGGTACGCGCGGCCGGCATTGAGGATCGCGTCGGCCCGGCCGACCGCGTCCTGCACCTGAGGATTCTCGCACAGCAATCCGGCAGGACGGCCGCGCGGCTGCTTGCCCCCGGCGAGCTCGATCAGCGCGTCCATGCCGGCGCGCGCGATGCCGGTGATGACGGCGCTGTGGTGCGGCCCGACCCAGCACTGCGCCGGCAGCGCGTAGGTGACTCCCGGCCAGCGGTTCCACTGGTTGTCGAGCGGCGCGCCGAGATGCGGCATCGTCCGCCGCTCGGGCAGGAAGGCGTCCTTTACCGTCCAGTCGAAGCTGCCGGTGCCGCGCAGCCCGGCCACGTCCCAGCTTCCCGGCACGATCTCCGCTTCCGAACGCGCGAAGAACCCGCGCCAGAACAGCGGCCTGCCCTCGGGGCTGAGCCGCGGCTGGCCGCCGTCGAGTATCTGGAAACTTCCCAGCATCCAGCTGGCCTCCTGAGAGCCGCTGCCGAAGCTCCAGCGCCCGCTGACCCGGTAGCCGCCGTCGACCGGCACCGCCTGCCCGCCGCCCTGCACCGCGGTGCCGGCGCCGACGGTATCGGCTCCCTTCGCATAGATCTCGTGGACCCCGTCGTCCGCCAAACCGAGCGAGACGAGTTGGACGATGCCGTTGTTCGCGAGGTTCCAGCCGACCGAGCCGCAGCCCTCGGCCATCAGCTCGACGACGCGCAGATAGGTCAGCGGATCGGCCTGCAGCCCGCCGAGCGAGCGCGGGATCACCATCCGGTAAAAGCCCGCCGCCTTCATCTGCTCGACCAGCGGCGCCGGAAAGCGCTGCTCGCGCTCGAGTTGCTCATGATATTTGCGCAGCTCCGGCCGCAGCGCGGCCGCCGCCTCGACCACCGGCAGCGCCTCGACATCCGCCGGCAGGCGCGAATCGTCAGAGCGCATGTCTTCAGAAATCGTGTCCATCGGCCCCTCCTGCGCACGCCGGCGTCATCGGTCAATCCTAGCCGCGGGTTTCCCGGCTACGCCGCCGACGCCCGCGTCGCGATACTATGAACCGGATCGGGAGCCTCGCACCAGTTCCCGCCGTCCGCCGCATTCGGGCAGCAGCCTTGCCGATGCGCCGAGGCGGCCGCGGCGGCGGCGCTAATGCCGCTGGAAATAGACGCGGCGCAACTGCTCGCGGAAGCTGGCGCTTTGTTCGATGGCGGCGCGGAAATCCGTCTTCCCGAGGACGTAGGCGTCGAGCGGGCTGGTCGCCACGACGGTGGCGTTGCGCGGTTCGCCGGTGATCAGCGACAGCTCGCCGAAGAACTCGGACGGGCCGAGCCGCGCGATCTCGTGGCCCTGGCGCTCGACCTCGACCTCGCCCTCGGAAATCAGGAAGAGCTCGTCGCCCTCCTCGCCTTGCCTGATGACGACATCGCCGGCGTCGTAATGCCGCCGCGTGACCTTTTCGGCGATGTTGGTCAGCTCCGCCGGGGTGAGCAACTTGAACGTCTCCACCCCCTTCAGGAACTCGCAAATCCGCAGCGCGTCGCTGAGCACGACGTCGGAGACGATGCGCCCGTCGACCATGTGGATTAGCCGATCGGCGGTCTCGATGATGCGGTGGTCGTGGGTGACCATCAGGATCGCGGTGCCATTATCGACCGTCATGTCCTTGAGGCGACTGACGACGTTGCGCGTCGCATGCACGTCGAGCGCCGCGGTCGGCTCGTCCGCCAGCACCAGGCGCGGGAAATTGGCGAGCGCGCGGGCGATCGCGACACGCTGGCGCTGTCCGCCCGACAGCGAGTGCGGCTTGTAGTTGATGCGCTCGCCGAGACCGAGCTGCTCCAGCATGCCTTGGGCTCGCTCCTGCATCTGCGCCGACGTCAACTCGCCGAGCTGAAGCGCCATTCTCACGTTCTCGATGGCGCTCAGCGATTCGAACAGGTTGTGCATCTGGAAGATGAAGCCGATCTCGCGCCGTACCCGGACCAGCTCAGCCGAGCTGAGCTGCGTTACGTCCTGGCCCAGAAGCTCCAGGCGGCCCTGCTGCATGGTGCGCAGGCCGCCGATCAGTGTCAGCAGCGTCGTCTTTCCCGATCCGGACGGGCCGGTCATCACCACCAGCTGCCCGGCAGGGATCTCGATCGATATGTCGAACAGGACCTGGTTGCGGGATTCGTCGCGGCCGTAGTGGAAATCGAGGCCTTGAACCTTCACCACCGGGGACAGCGAGGGGAAGCCGGAATGCATCAGAAAATCTCCGCGGGGTCGGTCGAGATCACCCGCCGGACGGCGATGAGCGCGGCGAGCAGACACATGGCAACGGTCAATCCGAGTGTAAGCGCCGTCAGCTGCAGCGTCATGTGCAGCGGCAGCAGCGCGAAGGCGCCGATGATGCGATAGACGGCGATGCACAGGAGCCAGGCCGGGATATAGCCGGACAGGGCAGATAAGGCGGCCTGGGAGAGGACGGAACGCACGAGGTATCCCGTCTTGTAGCCGATCGCCTTCAAGGTCGCGTATTGCGGCAGCTGGTCGGACAAGTCGGTGTAGATGATCTGGTAGGCGATCAGCATGCCGACCACGAAGCCGACGATCGTGCCAAGCCAGAAGATCGGTCCGGCCGAGGACAGCTCGGCCTGAAACTTGCGCTCGAACTCGACGATCTCGGCCTTGGTCATGATGGACAAGGTATCGGGGAGCGCGGAGCGCAGCGCCTTCTGCACATTGGCGAGCGTTTCGCCGGCAGCCAGCTTGATGACGATCGCCTCGATCGGCAGGTCGCCGGCGGCGTCGCGATTGCCCGGTAGCAGCTTGGCATACAGGCGGTCGCTCATCACCACCGTGCCGTCGCTCATGAAATCGGGGCCTAGCTCGAAGCTGCCGGCGATCTGCACGCGCTGGCCGTTGAGATCGGTCTCCTTCGCGGTTCCATCCATCCCGAGAAACCCGCGAGCGCGCCGGTCGACCAGCACGGCATCATCATTCTTGAGGGGGCCCTGCGCGTCGGCGATCCCGGTCAGCGAGAACACCGGCGGCTGGTTCGGATCGAAGGCGAAGACGCGCACGAGATAGGGCTTGCCGTCGCTCGGGCTGGTCCAGAAGAAATCCTGCCAATCCGCGTAGAACGGCGCCGCGCTGGCGATTCCGGCGACGGCGCGAACCTTGTCGAGCTCGCCATGCGCGATCGGGTCGCGGGTGCCGAAGCGGTATTTGTAGGCGCTGGAGACGAACAGATCGCCGTCGAGCGCGCGAACCGCCGACAGCGAAGCGTCGAAAAACCCCTGCTCGAAGCCAAGCTGGACCATCATCAGCAACGCCGCGAACGCGATTCCCGCGCTCGAGCGGATCAGCCGCCGCCGGTTGGCGATCAGGTTTCGCCAGGCGAGCGGCACGCCATGGTTTCGCGGCAACAGTTGGGAGGCGTCGAGAGCGGCCATCAGAGCATGCCCTAGAACACGTCGGCCGGGTCGGCGCGCCGCAAATTGCTCATCGACAAGATCGCCGAGGCGGCCGACATCAGAAGCGTGATCACCAGCACCGCCGCGAGGCGCGGCACGGTCAGAATGACCGGCAGCAAGGTGGAGGCGCGGACCTGCGCATAGATCGCCACCCCCGCAATCGCCGCCGGCCCAAAGGCGACAAGAACGATCATCGCCGACTCGATCATGACGACGCCGACGAGGTAACGGTCGCTGTAGCCGATCGCCTTGAGCGTCGCGAACTGGGGAAGGTGGCGCGAGATCTGGGTCGCGAGCGTCTGGTACAGCACCATGATGCCGACAATGAACGAAATGATGAGCCCCGAGCCGAAGATCAGGCCGACCGAGGTCCGGGTCGTCCAATAGGCGTCCTCATGCCGCTTCAGCGCCGCGCGCGTGAGGATCTGCACGTCGTCGGGAAGCGCCTTGGCCAAGTCGGCGGCAGCCTTGTCCGGGTCTGTCCCGGGCGCCAGCGTGATGAGCCCGAGATTGACGTCGTCGGGGGGCCTTGGCGCGAACAACTGGAAGAAATTCGACTCGTCCATGACGGCGACGCCGATCCCGAGAAACCCGGTGCCGAGCTTGTAGTCGCCGCCGATCGTTATCTTGTGGTTATCGAGCAGAACGGCGGTCCCCGCGGTCAACGGCCCGAAGATCGACCGCGTCGCGTCGTCGACCAGGATCGTATCGGGCCGCTCCAGCACAGCCTGCTGCCGGTCGATATCGTCAACGGCAAACGGGCGCGCGGCCGGATCGAAGCCGATGACAAACGCGTCGAGGCGATAACCGCCCTGAGTGGCCTGCCATTTCGTCCCGGCAAAATAGAGCGGCGTCGCCTGCGCCACATCGGGAGACTTCGCCAGGTCCGACAGCCTGTCGCGGGGGAAGTGCCAGGGCTCGGCCTGGAAAGCGTAATCCTTCGAAACCAATAGCAAATCGAAGCGCATATGATCGTAGACGAGCATGCCGCCTTGCGGCACGGCGGTGAAGAAGCCGAGCTCGATAAAGACCAGCAGGATGGCGATGAACACGCCCGCCGTGGCCAGCAGGGAGCGGCCCTTCTCATGGCTGAGGATGCGCCAAGCCAGCCGCAGGGCGGCGCAAAGCGTGGCCCAATTCATGGAGAGCCGACAGCCTGGGCCACGTCACATCGCTCGTCTTCGGGTGAGCCGATCCTCATAACGTCAAATCCTATGTCGTGGTGACGGGCGAAGGAATGGCAAGCGTGATCTCCCACAAATTCGGGCGGACACGCCGCCCGGCCGAACGATCAATCAACCCTTCACGGTTGAGGCATAGTTTCGCCGTCGCGACATGCCAGCGCTACCCTATCGGGCATTTCGAGCGCCCCGGATGGCGCTGGAGTGATACAATCGACGGGTGGGTACATCCAATGCCAGCAAGTAGTTCCGTCGATCACGGCCGCAAAATAGCGGTCATCGGCCTCGGCTATGTCGGGCTGCCGGTCGCGGCAGCGTTTGCGCGCGCCGGCCAGCGCGTCATTGCCTTCGACATTTTGCCCGAGCGCATCGCCGAGCTGAAATCCGGCCACGACCGGACCCGCGAGGTCGAGGCCGCGGATTTGCGCTCGGCGAATTTCCAATTCACCGACGATGCGGCGGCGTTGCGCGAGGCCGATTTCTTCATCGTCACCGTGCCGACGCCGATCGACGAGGTGCACCGCCCGGATATGCGCGCGCTGCTTGACGCCTCGCGCACGGTGGGCGCGGCCTTGAACAAGGACGACATCGTCGTCTACGAATCGACGGTCTACCCGGGCGCCACCGAGGAGGATTGCGCGCCGCTGCTGGAAGTGGCGTCGGGCCTCGTCTGCGGGCGCGACTTCACGCTGGGCTATTCGCCCGAGCGCATCAACCCCGGCGACCGCACCCACCGCTTCGAAATCATCGACAAGGTGGTCGCCGGCCAGGACGCCCGCACGCTTGACATCATCGCCGCGGTCTACGGCTCGGTGATCAAGGCCGGCATCCACAAGGCGCCCAGCATCAAGACCGCCGAGGCCGCGAAGGTGATCGAGAATACGCAGCGCGACCTCAACATCGCGCTGATGAACGAGCTTGCCTTGATCTGCCACGAACTCGATATCGACACCGCCGACGTGCTGGCGGCGGCGGGCACCAAATGGAACTTCCTCAAATTCTCGCCCGGCCTCGTCGGCGGGCATTGCATCGGCGTCGACCCCTATTATCTGACCCACCGCGCCGAGCAGACCGGCTATCACCCGCAGCTGATCCTCGCCGGACGCCAGGTCAATGACGGCGTCGGCGCGCGGGTCGCCCGGCAATGCGTGCGCATGATGCTGCACCACGACGGCGCCAAGGGGCCGGTGACGATCCTCGGGCTCAGCTTCAAGGAGGATGTGCCCGACATCCGCAACAGCAAAGTCGTCGACATCATCCGCGAGCTCGAAGGCTTCGGCGTCGCCGTGCAGGTGCACGATCCGATGGCGTCGCCCGAGGAGGCGGCGCACGAATACGGGGTGCGCCTCTTGCCGCGCGAGGCGCTGGAGCCCGCCGAGGTCGTGATCTTCGCGGTCGCGCATCGCGACTTCGTCTGCGAGGGCTGGACGCTGATGACCAGCCTGTTGCGCAACGGCAGCGGCGCGGTGCTCGACGTCAAGTCGCGGCTGCCGCGCGCCGAGAAACCGGAAGGGATCGAGCTGTGGCGGCTGTGAGCCCGCTCGACGAGTTTCCCGACCGGCCGATCCTGGTCACCGGCGCCGCCGGGTTCATCGGCTATCACGTCGCCGAACGCCTGCTCGGCGAGGGCCGCGCGGTCATCGGCCTCGACAACCTCAACGCCTATTACGATGTCGAGCTGAAAAAGGCGCGGCTCAAGCGCCTGCAAGCACATAACCGGTTCGACTTCGCGCAACTCGATCTCGTGCAGGCGGGCGAGGTGAAGGCGCTCGTCGACGGCGCGAAGCCGGCGGTTGTCGTCAATCTCGCGGCGCAGGCCGGGGTGCGCTATTCGCTCACCAACCCGCACGCCTATGTCGACGCCAACGTGACCGGCTTTCTCAACATCCTCGAAGCGTGCCGCCACGGCGAGGTCAAGCACCTCGTCTACGCCTCGACCAGCTCGGTCTACGGCGCCAACACCGAGATGCCGTTCTCGACCGACGACCCGGTCGATCATCCGCTGACGCTCTACGCCGCGACCAAGCGCGCCAACGAGCTGATGGCGCACAGCTACTCGCACCTCTTCGGCATTGCGGTGACCGGGTTGCGCTTCTTCACCGTCTACGGGCCGTGGGGTAGGCCCGACATGGCGCTGTTCCTGTTTACCCGTGCGATCCTATCGGGCAAGCCCATCGATGTCTTCGCCGGCGGCGAGCTGGAACGCGACTTCAGCTATATCGACGATATCGCCGAGGGGGTGCGGCGGGTGATCGACCGGGTGCCGGCGGCGAACCCGGAATGGGACGCGGCCCAGCCCAGCCCGGCGCAGAGTTCGGCGCCGTTCCGGCTCTACAACATCGGCGGCGGGCGGCCGGTGAAGGTCAGCCGGCTGATCGAGGTGCTGGAGGAGGCGCTCGGCCGCAAGGCCGAGAAGCGCATGTTGCCGATGCAGCCGGGCGACGTCGTCGCGACGCGCGCCGACACCGAGGCTCTGCGGCGCGACACCGGCTTTGCCCCGATGACGCCGATCGAGGTCGGCGTGCCGCAATTCGTCAGCTGGTACCGCAAGTTCTACGGGGTTTGAGCCGCCTCAGCCGAAGTGCCGGACGAACAGGTCGGCTTCGCCCTCCTTGTCGAAGACGGCGCGGAAGACGACGCGAAACCCGATGACGTGGAGCATGGTCAATTCGCGCGGCTCGATGTCGCGCTCGGTCAGCCAGCTCCTCATTTCGAGTAGATGATCGCCGACCGACAGGTTTCCGGCCCGCGCGACGACAACCGTTTTCAAGATGCTTGTCTTTCTCTCGTCCCCGCACAGTGTGCCACATCTCGCTTACGCACAAATGACGCGGCGCATTTTAAGTGAGAACGGCATCGCGCCGCGCGGAGCATTCGGTGCTATCGTCGCGGCGCTTGCCGCAAGCGGTGCGACGGCATGAAAGCCTACGTTCTCGGAACGATCTTCGTCGTGGTCGCCTTCATCGTGCTCGGCGCCATCGCGGCGAATGTCGTGAGCAATCCGCCGACGCCGCCGAAGCCGCGCCCGGCGGCGATCCCGCCGCCAAAGATAAACGGCGGCGGCAGCGGCGCCTCCGGCACGCCGCCCACCACGGTGACGATACCGAAGCCGGCGCCGCCGCCCGCCCTGCCGGCGGCGCCGGGGATGCCCGCCCCGCCCCCGGCCGGGATGCCGTTGATGCCGCCCGGGGCCGGCGCGCCGCCGGCCTCCGGATTGCCGCCGATGCCGCCGGTGGTCATCGCGCCGCCACCGCCGCCGGGGGTCGGGCCGGCCGATCCGCAACTCCCGCCGCACTAGCGGCGTTAGCCAGGCGACCGGATAGGAGCCGAGGATGAGCTACACGATCGACGTGAACCAGGTGAAGCGCACCGTCAATGTCGACGGCGACATGCCGCTGCTGTGGGTGCTGCGCGACGAATTGAAGCTCAAGGGCAGCAAATTCGGCTGCGGCGCCGGGCTGTGCGGCGCCTGCACCGTCCACCTCGACGGCCAGGCGGTGCGCTCCTGCCAGACGCCGATTTCGGCGGTGGGCGATGCCAGGGTCGCCACCATCGAGGGAATGGCGGACGATCCCGTGGGGCGAAAGCTGCAAGCCTCCTGGATGGAGGTCGACGTGCCGCAATGCGGTTATTGCCAGGCCGGGCAGATCATGTCGGCGACCGAGCTTTTGACCAAGAACCCGCATCCCAGCGACGACGAGATCGACGCGGCGATGACCGGCAATATCTGCCGCTGCTGCTCCTATCCGCGCATCCGCGCCGCCATCAAGAAAGCGGCCGGCCTGCGCAACGCGGCGATGGAGCGGTGAGGATGGCCATCATGACCCCCACCCGCGCCTCGACCGGTGCCGCATCGTCTTTGGCTCCGTCGCGCCGCTTCTTCCTCAAGGCCAGCGCCGCCGCCGGCGGCGGACTGCTGCTGCAGGCGGTGCTGCCGCCGCTGGCGCGGACCGCGATGGCCGACACCGCGGCCGAGGCCGCGTCGCTCAACGCCTTTGTCCGCATCGCGCCCGACGGCGTCGTCACGATCATGTCGAAGAACCCGGAGATCGGCCAAGGCATCAAGACGATGCTGCCGATGGTGATCGCCGAGGAGCTCGATGTCGCGTGGAAGGACGTGCGCATCGAGCAGGCGCCGCTCGACGAGGCGAAATACGGCCGCCAATTCGCCGGCGGCAGCCAGGCGACGCCGCAGAATTACGACCGGCTGCGCCGGTTCGGCGCGGCCGGGCGGGAGATGCTTGTGGCCGCGGCGGCGCAGGATTGGGGCGTCGCACCCGCCGAATGCCGGAGCGAGGCCGGGGTGGTCTCGCACCCGAAGAGCGGCCGCTCGCTCGGCTACGGCGCGCTGGCGGCCAAGGCGGCCGCGATGCCGGTGCCGGACCTGGCCTCGGTCACGCTCAAGGATCCCAAGACCTTCAACATCATCGGCCAGCCCATTCCCGGCGTCGACAATGCGAAGATCGTCACCGGACAGCCGCTCTACGGCATCGATGTCGAGGTGCCGGGCATGGTCTACGCGGTGTTCGAGAAATGCCCGGTCTTTGGCGGCAAGGTGACGAGCGCCACTGTCGACGCGGTGAAGGCGCTGCCGGGGGTGCTCGACGCCTTTGTCGTGACGGCGAGCGAAGCCAACCCCAACTCGGCCCCGCAGGGGTTAAGCGACGGCGTCGCGATCGTCGCCAAGAGCTGGTGGCTGGCGCACAAGGCGCGCGAAAAACTGGAGATCGTCTGGGACGAGGGGGCGGTCGCGGCGCAAGGCACCGCCAAATTCGCCGCCGGCGCCGCCAAGCTCACCCAGCAGGCGCCGGAAACCTATCTTCGCCGCGACGGCGACGCGGCCGGCGCGCTGAAGGGGGCGGCGCATATCGTCGAGGCGGCCTATTCCTATCCCTTCCTCCCGCATATCGACCTCGAGCCGCAGAACTGCACGGCGCATTTCCAGGACGGCAAGATCACCTTCTGGGCGCCGACGCAAAACCCGGGGCCGGGCGCGAAGCTGGTCGCCGCGACGCTCGGCATCTCCGAGAGCGACATCACCGTCAACATGACCCGCATCGGCGGCGGGTTCGGCCGGCGGCTGCGCAACGACTTCATGGCCGAAGCGGCGTGGATCTCGAAACATGCGGGCGCGCCGGTGAAGCTGTTGTGGACCCGCCGCGACGACATGCAGCACGATTTCTACCGCCCAGCCGGCTTCCATTTCTTCAAGGCCGGGCTCGACAACGACGGCAAGCTGGTCGCCTTCAGCGACCATTTCGTCACCGTCGGCAAGAACGGCAAGCCGGGCGACTCGGCCAACATGGACGCCAACGAGTTTCCGGCGCAGTTGGTGGCCGACCTCGAATACGGGCAGTCGGTGATGGAATCGGGCATCCCGACCGGACCGCTGCGCGCACCGCGCTCCAACGCGCTGTGTTTCGCCTTCCAATCCTTCCTCGACGAGGTGGCGCAGCAGGCGGGCAAGGACCCGGTGGAATTCCTCCTGGCACTGCTCGGCGAGCCGCGCGTGCTCACCAATTCGACCGGCAAGGCCGACCCGCTGCGCGATTTCGACACCGGCCGCATGGCGGGGGTGCTGAAGAAGGTCGCCGAGATGTCGGGCTGGGCGGACCGCGCCTCGCTGCCGCAACGCAACGGCAAGGGGGTCGCGTTCTATTTCAGCCATTTCGGCTATTTCGCCGAGGTGGTGCAGGCGAGCGTGGCGGCGTCGGGCGAGATCAAGCTCGACCACGCCTGGGTCGCCGCCGATGTCGGCAGCCAGATCATCAACCCGAGCGGCGCCGAGCAGCAGGTCAAGGGCGCCGTGCTCGACGGGCTGGGCGCGGCGCTGGGCCAGGCGATCACTATCGACCGCGGCCGCGTCGTCGAAGCCAATTTCGACAGCGTCAGGCCGCTGCGGATCGATCAGGTGCCGCCAGTCGAGGTGAGTTTCCTCACCACCGGCCACCCGCCGACCGGCCTCGGCGAGCCGGCGCTGCCGCCCGCCCTCCCGGCGCTGTGCAACGCGATCTTCGCCGCCACCGGCAAGCGCATCCTCAGCCTGCCGATCGACAGGGGAATACTGAAGGCGTAGCTGAAGCTGGCGACCCCGGCAGAAGGTTTCGAATCCCAGCAAATCAACAGCTTAGAATGGCTACCCAGGCTAATTGCGCCCATTGATCCAAAAAGGCTTTTTGACGGAGTGGCTAACCGGCGCAGCACCGCCCTGCGGCTGCGGTGATGCCGCTGCCCGATCCGAACTTGGTCCGGCGGCGCGCTCTGCAGTACGTCGCCGATCTGGTTCACCTCTCGCCCGACGTCGTCGCCGAGGTGATCCGGACGTTTTACAAATTTCACCAACAGGAGCTCGCCATGCACGCCCTCATAATGGCGGCTATCTATGTCGTGCCACTGCTGGTACTCGGAATCGTCATAAAGTGAAGCATAGCCCGCAGGTACGTCGCGTTATCCGCGGTGCAGGCGCAAGACGACCTGCATCATAAACATGCGCTCTGAGCAGCCTTTGGCCCGGGACCTGGCCGACCGTCCAAAGCCTTTCCAGAGTTCCACTGGGCGCTGTGCCCGCGCCGCACGGGATGACATCTCTTGGATCGAGGAGGACTGGGGATGGTCAGTTGTCCAATTTGCGGCCAGAAGGTTGACCATCTAGTTGGTCGGTATGTTGTGACCAACCCGGCTTTGGGCTCGGTAGCCTACCCAGATGGGAAGAGGTGCGAGAAGTGTCATCGCGAGGCCATGCGCGAGGTGTCGCGAAAAATGAAAGCGGTCGCCACTGAATTGAAACGGCTGCGCCGCAGCGTCAGCGTCAACGGGCGAAGCACCCTCACGCGTGACTTTGAACGCGATAACGAGGCTAAGAGGCGGGTCGCAGCCGCCGACTTGAGGTGTGGTCGCCTGCGGATGGGCACTCAATACGCGGCCCGGGTCCGTGCGGCCCGGTGGGAGGCGGCGCAGGCCGGCTTGAGTGATGACGACATTGACTGCCTCATTAAAGAGGGGCGGCGTCGTCGTCTCCAAACGCGCATTTTATTGTTCATTTTTGTTATTAGTTTAGGGATCATCTATATCTATTTCCAATCCCGCGTATTGTCTTTTTTCTTTTGATATCGACAGGATTCCGGCTGTCGAGATCAGCCGGGAGTTCCAAACTTTGATGATTTTTGCTGGGCACTCATGGCGTGGTGCCAGGGTCTCACGGTACAAGAATGTCCTCCTCTAACCCGTGCCCGAGACTTGCACGAATCAATCGACCGTACAGTGGCCTACCATCATCAGTGACATAGTTGCCTTTTGGGTTTATATTCACATCCACCACCCCTTTTTCGGTGAGTTTCTGACCGAATAGATTGACGGCATAACCGTTAGCAAAAGGAATGACATCGGGAGAATTCCTGAAAGTTTCAAAATTAAAATCGGCACGGGTCGTAATCTTAGTGAAGTCCGTAAGATCAAACGTCCCGAGAATATTGGTGCGAGGAGTCCAGACCACTCCGGATAAAGCTGGGCTGGTAACTGATTCGCCACTCCGAACTTTTAAAGTAGTAATCATCATCACTACACCCGCCGTAGATATTTTTCCATTGGCCGACGGTATTTCGGAAGAGGCTATAAACTCGTTGTTATCTCGCCTCAGGATGAAGACGCTCATGTCCTCGCCAAAAACGCTGAACTGAGGTTGCACTTGTCGAAAATACCAACGGCCCGGGTAGGAAGTGTTTACGCACGTAGGCGACGGTCCGTTGCCACATACCCACTCACCCCGTTCTTGCTGCCAGCTACCGATGGTTCCGGTAACATCAACCTCAGCGGCGGCGGTAGGTGGCTGCGTAGGGAAATATTTGTTCTTCTTCTGCAAAGCTTGGTTGCGCAGCTCTTGCACCGAAGGATCCTGCGGTAGTAGCGACGCTGCTTGGCTGGCCAGCCAATTCTTGGCGTCCCCATCGCCGCCAGCCGCCGCCTTCTGCATCCAGGCGCGCGCTTGATCCAAATCACGGGAAACGCCTGTGCCATTTTCGTAATCGATGCCGAGATTATATTGTGCAGCGGCAAGTCCGTGGTCAGCAGCTTTCCGGTACCAGCGAGCTGCCGTGGCATTATCTTCCTTCACTCCTTGACCGTTATCATACATGTACCCAATGCTGTTCTCGGCTTCGGCATCTCCTTGACTGGCTGCTTTCAGGTACCACTTCATTGCAGCGGTATAATCCTTCTTATTAGACGCCTCATCTCCTCGGGCGCGGGCCTCATTCTGAACAGGTGCGGCGGCAGTTTGGGCGACTGCCGGCACTACCCCTGGCGCGCAAACAGCTACAGCCGACACCAACCCCAAGAATGCGGTCACGAGCATGGTGTGCTCCCAGTGATTAGCATTCATAGATGCCCTCGTTGAACGTCTCTCGCTTTTGACTTGGCCCGAGCAAGTCACAGCCTATTCCGGCTCATCGTGCTAATATTGCCTTGTGTGAAAGACACGCGAACTGTGGTATTGAGATGCTGATTATCGCGGAGTGTATGGGTGGATCCCACGGCGACACTTTCTCCATTACCGATGTCAATAAAATATGATCCGCTACACAAGCTCGCGAAGACGACAATGGCGCTCAGTCCGACGAACTCTTTCTTATCAACGACCTTGGAATTTCCCACAGCCCCTTCCCGCAATTCAATCAATACACTGTCTTTGCTATTCGTCAATTCGGGGCTTAATTCGACCATGAGATTGATTGTATAACTTGCCGAGCAATTTGCTGCGATTGAACTTGGCGGGTTCCAGGAAAGTGAACCACATGCCGCCATTGCGACGGTAAGCCGCTGCGTTCTTGTCATGGCATTCTCCCTGGGAGTGATACGATAAATTCCGCTCCCGTCGCCGCGACGAAGAGTTCTGACCTTGGCGAAAATTTCGGCACCTAAACGCGCCGCCGGTGCTGACCGGCCCCCGTTTGGTGGTTCGGGTTGAATGTTAGTTTAGGGCTGGTGCCGGCACCAGTGGGAGCATGGCCGGCGGAGCTGGTCGGGGTTGCGCAGGCCGCCATGCGGCGAGGGCTAGCTGACCGGCGCCCCCGTGTTGTTGTCGAGTACCGCGCCCGATTGCCGATACCGGGCCCAGAGCTTCTGGTCTTCCGGGTCGCGGCTTTCGGCCAGCTTGGCGATCGCCGCTTGCCGGCTCGGCGCTACGCCGGCGGCAACGAGCTCGTCGGCCCGCTTGGCCATCTTGCGCGCGGCCTTGTCGGGGTCGACCGCCTTGCCGATCGCTGTCGGCGCGGGCGCGGTGTTGAGTTTGTATTCGCGCCAGAGCTCTTGGTCCTCGAGGCTGCGCGACTCGGCCAACCGCATCATTGCGGCCTCGGTGGTGCACCCTGCGGCCTTGGCGATCTCGGCGACCCGGTCGCTCATCGTCGTGATGATGTCGTCGGTCATGTTGTCCTCCAATCGCGGCGCGGCCTTGCCGATCGCCGCCGTGTTCATGTTCTCGGTGATTTCCCGCTTCGCCGCGGCGACCGATGCCGCCCGACGGTCAGCGTCGGTTTCGTAAGTTTCAAAACGAACCGGCGCCGGGACGTTCTGCTTCTCGGTCCGCACCCAGTTGTAGGCGCCGCCCCAGCGGTAGCCCGTTGGGGTCGCGTAGTTGCGCTTCATCAGCTTCACCTGGACGCCACGGCCGGCGCCGCGGTCCACGACGTCAACCGAGTCGATCTTCAGCCGGGTAAGACGCTTTGGCATCAGGCGGCCTCCTCCTCAACCTCGACCGCGTCGGGCGCATCGGGGTCGATCTCACGCCGTAGGCTGCTTTCGAGCTCGCCGAGGTATTTCTCGACAACCATTTGCACCTCGCGCCGGCCGGGCCTGGTCATGGGCTCCGTGGCGAGATGCTTGGGGCGGAGCGAGGACTGCAGAGCATCCACGACGAGCACCCGGAAGCCCTCGCCCCGTGGCCACCGCCCGATGCCGGCTCGGATATCGCGTTGAGCTGCTCATAGGAGATCAGGAACGCGTCCAGAGCGCGGCTGACATCGCTGGCGGCCTTCCTGATCACCGGCACCAGCGGGGTTGGTCCGTCCCTCTTTTAAACCTTTGCTAATTTCCGAGGAATACAACTAGCGCTAGCATGCGGCGTCTAGATTACATATTGCTTACGACTATCGCCATGACATTGGTTGCGGCGCTTCTAGCCACTCAATGGATTGGGCAGCATAGCGGGTATAATCCTTGGGCTGACGAAGGCCCTGCCGCGATAGCCGAGTAAGGTGCACCACCGACGCTGTCTGTGGGGGATGTGGTACAATTGTCGCGTAGATGGAGCAGCACCTTTTATAGGGCGACTGTGAGCAGAGGACCGGGCAGAATAGAGCGGGAAATCAGGGCAATTCTCGCGGCAGAGCCCGAAGAGGCCTTTACAGTCGGGGACCTCTGCCTGCGAATCTATGGGCTCATTTTTCCGTACAAGGTTGAGAAGCGGCACCGGGTCGCCGTCAGTCGCGCCGCGAAGACACTGATCAAGCGGGGCGCCAATTGTAACGCTCTAGGCCGTGGCGGCCGCGGGCGTGCTCTCGTGCTCTACACTCCGGATAATCTCAGGTCTCAAAGCATCGCCCATGTGAAGGCATTCACAGGCGGTGAGGCGCGGGGTGATCAACGACATCAGCGAGATTGGGCAGCGCCTGATAGCCGTACGGGCGCTGCCGGGCGGTTGACGGCGACCTAATCGGGCGAGGTACTACATCGCCGTCCTTGGAAACCGGCTTCACCTTCTGGCAGCAAGAGCGGCGACATGATCGCCGCGAGTGGCCGCCAATGAGCACTGTGATCGACTGGTTCGACTACCGTCTGTCACCATCGCCGACGACCTACCGCGAGCTACCCCGCCGCCTGCGGGTCAAGGTCGACCGCGCGATGGTCGGCCTTGGCCTCGATCCCAACGACTACCGGCATATGGAAATCGGCGAGGCTCTGGAGGTGCTCTTTGCGGCAGCCGGTGAGCTGCGCGACACAATCGCCACTACGCCGGGGGTCGTGTGCGAAGGCGACGTGAGAGCGTAGGAGCGCGCTAGGGCGCGGGAACGGGCTCGGGACTATCGAGCCACCGCTTGATGACCGCTGCCTCGGCTGCATCCCATGACAGCGACGGATCGCGCTTCAGCTCTTCTTCTATCTGTTCGCGCAGATCGCCGGGCAGCTCGATCGCCGCGGCTTTGCCTTGTAGAAAATTCCGCATTATCTCTATCGCCTCCTTGGCGAGGCGCTGTTCGATCAGCCGGCGGGCATGCGTCTCGATCACAGCTGTGTCGGGTACGACCTTTTTGACACCGTGCTCGACCAGCTTGGCTTCGATGAAGTCGATGAACTGGCTAGATGTCATGGCGTTGAGCTCAACGCGCCGATTTTCGAGAAACTCGATCTCCTCAGCGGTCGCACCGTGCCGACGCAAGGTTCGGCTACGCGCGGTCCAGTCGCTATTGATCACTGGTTCGGCATCGAGACCCAAGCGCTTGATGTCATCGAGCCGCAGGCCGATGTCGACTAGGTTCACCTCGTTCTCGAAGTTGTACCGGCGACTATCCGCGCCGAGCGTGCCGAAGATGGAAAACCCGGCGACATCGAAATCATGTAGGACAAAGACCGCGTCGATATCCGGCGCTAGCCGGTCGAGGAGCATCCGCGCCGCCGTGGTCGACAGCCTTCAAAAAGTTGTTCAACACCCGCGGCATGCGGGCCGCCGAGTGGCTGTCCTTCGCCGGGGTGATGGACAAATTAGTCGAGCTGCAAGAGCGCGTGAAGCGCGCACCAAGTGCTACCGAGTGGCAGCAGGCGTTCCGCACCACCGGCCTGATCCCTGAGATGGAATACGCCTGGGCGAACCTACAGGGCATCCTGACGACGCTTGGCGTCGCGACCCTGCCCGGGCTGGTTGGCGGTTTCGAGCACCTGAACCAGGCCATGGACTGGATCAGGAAAGGCCTGACCGACAAGAACGGGAACGCGACGCCGTTTGCCACCAATTTGGCCTATGGCGGCGAGGCGCTCGGAGCCGCGTTGTTCGCGCGCATGATGTGGAAGTTCGGCAAATTCCTCGTTGGGCCCAGCGGCGGCGGTGGTGGTGGTGCGGCTGCCACGACGGCCGGTAGCAGTCTAGCAATGGCAATCCTGAGACCGCTGGCCATCGCCAAGGTCGCGAGCGAGTTGTTTGACGGCTTCAGCCCGTTTCCGACCCAGGGCGACGTGTCGAAGGGGTGGAAGGGTAATTGGAGCGCCGAGCAGGCCCGGAATTACCAGAGCCAGGACAATTGGTCGTGGCTCGGCCACATCATCAGCGAGCTCAACCCCTTCCGTATCAGCCCGGCCTATGGCGGCGAGCCGGGCGTCGGCGCCGGTGGCAAGGGCGTGGGCCAATCACGATGACCGGCACCACGACGCTCAACGGCACCGTGACGCTCAACATGGGCGAGTTCGGCGCGCTCGTGGCGAAGATGGTCGCGACCGGCATTAGCCGCGCGTCGACTGGCGGCGCGTCGGGGTCGGGTGCACGGCCTGACCTTGGCGCCCCACTGCCGCACCCAAGCTCGGCGTTCTAACCGGGATCGATCCCCACCAACACGGAGCCGCTCGTGTCCTCTAAGTTCACCAAGCGTCGTCGGGGTTTCGACGATGATGACGGCGATTTCCAGTCTCGCGGTCGGGGTCGTGGATATCAGGCTTACGAAGCCGCTCAGGCTCTGTTTGGACTTGCCCCGCTTTGGTGGAGAGGCATCGGGTCATTCGGCATTGGTTTTTTCGAACTGCGCCGGGCTTCTGAAGTCGAGGGCGGAGTGCCGCCGGACGGGATTGTAGAACCCGTCAAT
>Ga0182024_10003065_pt1 | contig 40416 bp, 39 predicted proteins | sample P32metaG_FD_120480 | JGI IMG/M metagenome (GOLD analysis project Ga0182024, IMG submission 120480) | Permafrost microbial communities from Stordalen Mire, Sweden - P3-2 metaG (Illumina Assembly) | ecosystem: Environmental > Terrestrial > Soil > Wetlands > Permafrost | place: Sweden: Stordalen...
GGATTTGCTGGGCCTGGAGTACATGTACAAGGCCGGGTACGACCCTACGGCGTTCGTCGACTTCTTCGAGAAAATCGAGACTCTGGAGAAGCGCAAACCGGGAACCATGTCCAAGGTTTTCTCCACGCATCCGCCCACCGACGCCCGCATTCGCGCGTCCCAGAAGAACATTCAGGAGTATCTCAAGGCCAAGCCTGAGTATGTGCTGACGACCTCAGAATTTAACGATGTCAAAGGGCGTTTGCTGGCGATGCACAACAAGCGCAAGATCGATAGCCCGGCCGATGCGAATCGTCCCACGCTCCGGCGCTCGCCCAGATCGAGCGGCGGCACGGTGGGCGCCGATGACGGTGGAAATACTCCGGCATCCGATGACGAAGACCGTCCGACTTTAAAGCGTCGGCCAGCGTCTGAATAACAGATACCTTCTCCTAATCCTTAAAAGGCCCACGGCGCGGACGCACCGTGGGCCTTCTGTTGTGTGCTCCGGCGATTGAGATCGAGGTTCCGGCGTCAAATGTGCTTCGCAGAGGCTTGGCAATCAAGACACTCAACTCGTACACTGGAACCGTGCTACACTGATCCCGTGTTGAAGAACGTCACCATCACTCTTGATCCGAAGTCGCCCATTGGGCCCGCAAGAAAGCTGCGGACGAAAACACCTCGGTTTCGAAGCTTGTTAGCCGACTGCTGGAAAAGGAAATGCGTGCGTCCGATGCCTATTGGCGGGCCTACGAGGAGTGGAAACGCCTGCCCCGCGATCTGGGAGTGCCTATCGACGCCTCGAAGCGTATGACCCGAGACGAAGTCCATGAACGGCGATAAGTATTTCGTCGACTCCAACGTCTTTCTCTACATCTTCGACGAGACCAGTCCAAGCAAGCGTGACAAATCCGAAGTCTGGCTTGCTTGGCTATGGGAAAACGCCTGTGGCGCTCTGAGCTGGCAAGTTGTCCAGGAATTCTACTGGAACGCAGTTCGAAAATACCGCGCGACTCCGGAGCAGGCGCGGAGTTATGTAAAGCTCATGTGGGAATGGAATCCCCCGGACGTGACGATCGGCATGATCGAACGCGCCTGGCATTGGACCGATCAAGCTGAGGTATCATTCTGGGACGCGATGATTGTTGCCGCAGCCGAGCGCACACGCTGCCGGTTTCTGTTGAGTGAAGATTTCCAGACCGGCCGCGAATTCGGTTCCATCACGATTGTGAATCCCTTCGAAACCTCTCCGCCGGCCCAATAGCCATGCCGGATCGCTACGACGTCATCATCGCGGGCGGCGGCGTTATAGGCGCATCCATCGCCTGGCGGCTGGCCCGCAACCAGGCCCGCGTCCTGCTTCTGGACGCCGCCGCCAAAATCGGTTCCGAAGCCAGCTCCGCCGCGGCCGGCATGCTCGCGCCCGGCGGCGAATTCGACCAGCCTTCGCCCTTGCTCGATTTCGCGATCGCGAGCCTTGCGCAATATGACGATTTCGTCGCCGCCATCCAAGCCGACAGCGGCCTTCCCATCGAACTCCGCCACACCGGCGCGGTCCAGATCGCGTTCACCGCCGCCGAGCTCGAATCGCTTTCCCGGCGCGCCGCTTCCCAACGGGCCGCGGGCATCCCCTCCACGGTTCTCACTCGCGACGAGCTCCGCGCGCTGGTCCCCATGGTCTGCACCGGCGCCATCGGCGCCGTCCACTACACTCGGGAGGCAGTCATCGACCCTCGCAGCCTCATGACCGCCCTTCGCGCCGCATGCCTGGCGCGCGGCGTATCCATTGAAGAGGATTCGCGCGTCCGGTCCATCGCTTGCGGCGCCGCATGCACCCGTGTTTCCCTCGAACACCGGGCCATCGACGCACCCTTCGCAGTCCTCGCCGCGGGCGCCTGGAGCGGCGATATGAACCTTGTTGTGGATAATCGTCCATACCCTCTCCCACGCTCCTTTCCCAGGAAAGGCCATCTGCTGGGGTACCGCCTGCCCGCCGGATCGCTGGCCGCCACCGTTCGCTACGATCACACTTACATTCTTCAGCGCGCGGACGGCTTCACCATCGCGGGCTCCTCCACCGAAGACGCCGGCTACGATCGCACAATCGATCGCAAAATTGTTTCTGAAATCGCCGGGCGCGCGGCCGCGCTAGCGCCGGCTTTGGCGCCGCTAAAGCCCGAGTCGGTCTGGATCGGGTTCCGTCCCGCCACCGATGCGGCCGCCCCGCACATTGGACGCGTTCCATCCAGCGGTCTGTGGCTGGCCTACGGGCACTATCGGAACGGCATCTTACTCGCCCCAGCTACGTGCGATCGGGTGTGCCGGGAAATTGCCGCGGCGCTAGCCGAACCGTGCGCGTGAGCGGGCGGTCCCCGCAGCCGCTAAAATAACAGCCGGGATGTCACCATTCGGCCGGCTTGCGCTACGCCTGCTGCTGTCGCTAGCGGGCGTGGCTATCATTACGTACAGCGCCTTTTCCGTAATTCCGCACAATCCCACGACAGTTGGCTTCGCTTACCTGCTGCTGGTGTTGCTGATCGCGAGCACCTGGGGCCTGGCCGAAGCAACCCTCGCGTCGCTGGCCGCTACGCTCACCTTTAACTTTTTCTTCCTCCCACCCGTCGGCAAATTCACGATTGCCGATCCGCAGAACTGGGTGGCGCTCTTTAGCTTTCTCGCCACCGCGCTCATTGCCAGCAGGCTCTCGGCGCGCGTCAAGAAGCAGGCCCTGGACGCGGTGGATCGCCAGCGCGACATCGAGCGGCTCTACACTTTCAGCCGCGCCATCCTGCTCATCGACCCCGTGGAGCCTGTCGCCAAACAGCTTGCGCGCAAGCTGGCGGAAGTCTTTGGACTGCACGCCGTCGTGCTCTATGACCGCCGCACCGGAGAGATCCACCGCGCCGGCCCTTCCGACTTCGAGGGGCTGGAGGATCAGTTGCGCGACGCCGCCTCGCAAGGCACCGCCTTTTTCGATCCGGAGCGCAAGCGGTTGATCACCGCCGTCCGCTTGGGCTCGGAACCCATCGCCAGTTTTGCCATTCAAGGCGCATTCATGCAAGACTCAGTGTTGCAAGGCATCGGCAATCTCATCGCCATCGGACTGGAGCGCGCCCGCGCGCAGGATCTGGCCCATCAAGTAGAGGCCGCTCGCCGCAGCGAGCAGCTTCGCACCACACTCATCGACGCCATGGCGCACGAATTCAAGACGCCGCTCACTTCCATCCGCGCCGCGACTACGTCGCTTCTGTCCTCGCCCGACCAGTCGATTGAAAGCCGCAACGAACTGCTGGCCGTGGCTGACGAAGAGGCCCAGCACTTGCAGGCCCTGATTGACGACGCGGTGGATATGGCGCGCCTGGAGTCCGACCATGTGCAAGTACGGCGAGAACTCACCGATCCGAAAGAGTTTATTGAGGACGTGGTGGCGTCGCTTCACACCCAGATCGACAACCGCCCCCTGGAGATTCGCGCGGAGCCGGCGCTGCCTCAACTTCCTCTCGACCGCCGGCTGCTAAAGCTCGCGCTCAAGCAGGTGCTCGACAATGCCCTCAAATACTCGCCGTCGCGGTCTCCAATCTCGGTGCTGGTGTCCAACGGTGCCGGCGTCGTTAACTTCGACATCACCGATCGCGGCCCCGGAATACCGGAACAAGAACAGGGCCGTTTGTTTGAGCGTTTTTATCGCAGCCCGTCCGTCAAGAATCAGGTCCCGGGCTTCGGCCTCGGCCTGGCCATTGCGAACAGCATCGTGCAAGCTCATCGCGGACAACTCATCGTAAATAGCCGCCCTGGCGAAACCACCTTTCGAGTGACTTTGCCCCTGGGGGAAACTGAGGAGCCGCCAACTAAGGAGCCCCAGCCGGCCGCCGGCTCGGGAGCGCGCCCATGAGCGCCGGACGCATCCTGGTGGTCGACGACGAGCCCCAGATTCGCCGCATCATGCGCACCACTCTCACCGGCGCGGGATATGAAGTGGACGACGCCAAGACCGGCGAAGAAGCGCTGGAGAAGTTGCGCGATTATCATCCAGACTTGATCCTGCTCGATATGAACATGCCAGGCATGGGCGGACTGGCTGCCTGCCGCGAGATCCGGGCCAGTACTGGCGTCGGAATTATCATGCTTACGGTGCGCAATACCGAAGCCGACAAAGTGCAAGCCCTGGACGCGGGCGCCGACGACTTCGTCAACAAGCCCTTCAGCACGCCCGAGCTCCTGGCTCGCATCCGTGCGGCGCTTCGACGGGTTCCAGCTTCTGCGCAGTCTTCCCCCGCCCGCATTCGGGCCGGCAGGCTGGTCATCGATTTCGCCGGCCGCACGGCCTTCAATGGCGTTCGCACCAGCCATCTCACCCCCAAGGAGCTCGATCTGGTGCGTTATCTCACCAGCCATGCCAATGAAGCGGTGCCCCATCGCGAACTCCTGCAAGCCGTCTGGGGACCCGATTATGGCGATCAAGTGGACTACCTGCGGGTCTTCATCCGCAATCTGAGAAAGAAGATCGAATCCGATCCCGACCGCCCAGAATTTGTCATCACCGAGCCTTGGGTCGGCTACCGTTTTAACGGTAATCTCGAACCGTTCTAGCTACGCCGCGCCGCGCGGCTATTGCGTCGGCGTCACGCCGAATTTTCAGAACTTCTTTATTTCTTCTTAACCCTTTTTCTATTACTTCCTAACGTCTCGCGGTTTAACATCGGGATGAAGTTCGATGACGCCGCTCTACGCCGGGGATCAACTCGACGATTACCAACTGGACAGCCTGGTGGCCTCCAGCGGCATGGCCTCCATTTTTCGCGCCACGGATCTGCGCGACGGCTCGGCCGCAGCCATCAAAGTGCCCCATCCACAAGCCGAATGCGACCCGATTTTTCACGAACGCTTCCTGCGCGAAATCGAAATCGGCTCCAGCCTGCGGCACACCGGCATCCGCAAGATCTTCCCTGGGCCGGGCCAGAGCCGTCTGTATATGGCGATGGAGTGGCTTGACGGCCAGTTGCTCCGCCAGGTGCTCGCCGACGAAGGTCCAATGTCCGTGGACCGGGCCGTCTCGATCGCGCTCGATATTCTGGGCGCGCTCAATTACATCCACGGCCGCGGCATTGTGCATCGCGATCTGAAGCCCGAGAACATCATGCTCGGGGAGGGCCACCTTAAGATCATCGATTTCGGAATCGCCGCCTGCGCCGGTTCGCGCCGCCTCACCTTCGGCAAGCTTTCGCAAGTGATGGGAAGCCCCGATTACATCTCGCCCGAGCAAGTAAGGAACAAGCGCGGCGACGCACGCAGCGACCTTTACGCCCTGGGCGTGATCCTCTACGAAATGCTCACCGGCGAAACGCCCTTCCATGGGGAAAATCCATTTGCCGTGATGAACGCACGCCTGGTGACCGCGCCGCGGCCGCCCAGCGAAATGAATCCCGAGGTCACGCCCCAGCTACAGCAGGTTGTCCTGCGTTCACTGGAGCGCGATCCCAGCCATCGCTATGCCAGCGCCCAGGAATTCGCGCACGATCTTTCGCACCTCGACCAGGTGCAGGTCGCCGATCGTCCAGCTTGCGTAGATTTGCGGCAGCAGCCTCGCCGGCGTTCCCTGGCGTCCTACCTTATGTTGGCGCTGATCCCCGCCGTCTTCCTCGCGCTGCTTCTGTACATCGCCCGCGCCCGTTAAGGCGCGATGGTTCGCGCGAGTTCCATCCATTCGGCATCTCTCCAATTTTCACGGGGTTCCGCCGCCAAACGGGCGAACATCCACAAGCGAATCCGCTGATGATCCAGCGCCAGCAAATCCGCGAAACATTGAATCGTCCTTTTCGGGGCCGGCCGCAACCTCGCTTTGCAATTCATTAAATGCTGGGTTGCATCGTAGGCGCGATCGCCGACGAACGGCTTCGGATCAATCGCCAACCACGGTTGCCGCTGCGCTTGAAGCACATTTCCCGCGTGCAGGTCCGTCGCCAGCAGCGCATCCTCGGGTGTACTTTGCGCCAACTCGATCAACAGGCGCAAACCCTCACGGACCAGCGGCGGATCGGGCCAGCGGTCCTGGTCGGCCAGCGTCTCTTGGCTCCAATTCGCTGTCATGCATGACAACGGTCGGAACGTGTCTTGCTCTTCCGGCTTTCTCCACAGGCGACGCAGAAGGCCCGCGATTACAATGTCTTGCTGGGGCTCTGGTATCGTGCGCAGCGCTGTCCCGGGCTCGCAGCGCTCCAGCAGCATGGCCCCCAGGGCGTCATCGGCTTCCAGCAACCGCACTGTTGGGTCGCCATTCCAAAACCGCAATCCCGCGGCTTCGTCCGCGCCCTCCATGTGCGGCATGCCGAGCTTCAACACACCGTCGGTCCCGTCCCTGAGGCGTACCGGCGCTACCCAGGCGCCTGGCCGCCGTCAAGGTGCTCCCCCAGCCTGAGCGACCAGCGGCGTTCCAGCTCTCCGACTACATCCGGAAGTCGCGCGAGCCAATCCGAGCGCTCCGGCGTTTTCCCGCAGGCCGCCGCCAGCCGCTTTGGGATAATCAATTGCACCTTTTCATTTTGATGTGAATCGTCGGTCTCAGGGGAATCGTCCGGCCGCGCCAAGCGTCCTATTTTTAGGCTTGATTGTCCATGCAACGTACTTTTACCGGCTTCGTGAGCGTGCGCGGCGCGCGTGAACACAATCTCAAGAACATCGATCTCGACATCCCTCGCGATGCCCTGGTGGTCTTCACTGGCGTCTCTGGCTCCGGTAAATCGTCGCTCGCATTCGGCACCCTGTACGCGGAAGCGCAGCGCCGCTATCTGGAATCGGTGGCGCCGTACGCGCGGCGCCTTTTCGACCAGATGGGTGTCCCCGCAGTGGATGCCATCGACGGCCTGCCTCCAGCCGTTGCACTGCAACAGCAGCGCGGTTCGCCCACCACCCGCTCGTCGGTTGGCAGCGTCTCCACGTTATCCAACTTGCTTCGGATGCTATACTAGCGCGCCGGAACCTACCCGCCGCGCCAGCCGCATCTGGAGGCCGAATCGTTCTCGACCAACACGCCTGAAGGCGCGTGTCCGCAATGTCATGGTCTCGGCCGCATCTACGATGTCACCGAGCGCTCCATGGTCCCGGACGATTCGCTAACCATCCGTCAACGCGCCATCGCCGCCTGGCCCACTGCCTGGGGCGGGCAGAACCAGCGAGACATCCTGGTCTCGCTTGGCTATGACGTCGACCGTCCCTGGCGCGATCTGCCCAAGAAAGATCGGGACTGGATACTCTACACAGATGAGCAGCCCACCGTCCCGGTCTACGCCGGGTTTACTCCCGAGGAAACGCGGCGCGCGCTGAAGCGCAAGGAACCGCCCAGTTACATGGGCACTTTCACCGGTGTCAAACGATATGTCTTACACACTTTTGCGAATACGCAGAGCGCATTAACCAGAAAACGTGTTTCGCAATATCTAATTAGTACGGAGTGTCCGCAGTGCCATGGCAAGCGGCTTCGACGCGAATCCTTGTCGGTGAAATTCGAGGGCCTCGATATCGCGGAAATGTCGGCTCTGTCCCTGGTGCGGTTGGCCGGGATTTTGCGTCCTACCGCGTCGGGTGCATCCGACACGCTGACAAAGCTGGAGGGGGATCATCCGGAAAAGGCCGTGGTCGCGCAGCGCATCGCTGAGGATCTTGTGGGACGCATCGGCGTAATGCTTGACCTCGGCCTGGGCTATCTCTCCATGGAACGCAGTACGCCCACGCTATCGCCCGGCGAGCTCCAGCGCTTGAGGCTGGCCACGCAGGTCCGGTCCAATTTATTCGGTGTCGTGTATGTGCTCGACGAACCGTCGGCCGGTCTGCACCCGGCGGACACAGAGGCGCTGCTGCGCGCGCTCGATCGATTGAAGGCCTCCGGTAATTCGTTGTTCGTCGTCGAACATGATCTGGATGTAATTCGGCGCGCCGATTGGATCGTCGATATCGGACCCGCGGCCGGCGAGCAGGGTGGTTTCGTGCTGTATAACGGTCCGCCGGAGGGTCTCGATCGAGTACCGCAATCGCAAACCCGACGCCATCTTTTCGGGCATTACCAGCTCCCGCTGCGGACGCCACGCTCGCCGCAGGGCTGGCTGCGTTTAACCGGCGTGACGCGCAACAACCTGAACCAGTTGGATGTCGCATTTCCGCTCGGAGTCTTTACCACGGTGACCGGCGTTTCCGGATCGGGTAAGTCCAGCCTGGTGAGTCAGGCGCTGGTGGAATTGGCCGGCGAGCACTTGGGCCGCGCCGTCCCCGCCGACGATGACGAAGCGGAGGAGCTGGAGCGGCGTGCGCCCATCCCCATCGGCGGTCAAATCGCCGCCGGCATGGAAACCATCAGGCGCCTGGTGCGGGTGGATCAAAAGCCGATCGGGCGGACGCCGCGCTCCAACCTGGCTACTTACACGGGACTCTTCGATCATGTCCGAAAATTATTCGCCGCCACCAAAGCAGCTCGCGCGCGGCACTACGGCGCCGGTCGATTTTCCTTCAACGTCACCCAAGGGCGCTGCGAAACGTGCGAGGGCGAAGGCTTCGTATTCGTCGAGCTGCTCTTTCTTCCGAGCGTCTACGCGCCTTGCCCCACTTGTCATGGCGCTCGCTACAACGCCAAGACGCTGGAGATCGAGTACCGGGACAAAACCATCGCGGACGTGCTGGGAATGACGGTAGATGCGGCCTGGGATTTCTTCGCCGACGAGCCGCAGGTTTTTCATTCGCTCACCGTGCTGCGCGAAGTTGGCTTGGGCTACTTGCGGCTCGGCCAGCCGGCCACGGAGCTTTCCGGTGGCGAGGCCCAGCGCATTAAGCTTGCTACCGAGCTGCAACGCGCTCAGCGCGGCAACACTCTCTACATCCTGGACGAGCCCACCACCGGATTGCATCCCTCCGACGTCGAAAAGCTGGTGGCGCAACTGGATGGCTTGGTGGAATCGGGCAACACCGTGATTGTGGTGGAGCACGACATGCGCGTGGTCGCGGCCAGCGATCATGTTATCGACATCGGCCCTGGCGCGGGCGAAGAAGGGGGACGCATCGTCGCATCCGGAGCCCCCGCCGAGGTGGCCCAGGCGGGCGCCAGCCGCACTGCGCCGTATCTGGCCCGCTTCCTCGACTTGAACCGTTCCATTGCGGTCTGACCGATGCGTACTCAGTCCCGGTGATGCAACCTGCTTCGAACCAAGTGCCTAAGGTCGGGCTTAAACTCATTCCAAAGGTTGCTCTCGGCGAATCCCAAAAGATTCTCTCCCGCGAGACACCAGAGGTCTGGGTGATTCGAGTCTTCCCGCCCAGGAAGACTGGCATTGATGATCGCTGCGCTGCCGAACGCAGCGGCCACATTGGCAAACGCTATGTCGTTACCGCGTGGTGTTTTTATGATCAGAGTGCCGACCAGTGCGTGCTCTGAGCGCTTCCACACGTTGCGGCTGAGAGAGGGCCTATACCGCAAGTCTTCGCGCAGCGCGGCTGCCGCGGCGCCCTGAAGTCCGTAGGTCACCAGCCTCTGGCTGAAGGAGGCCACCAGATGGTTGGTGTACCCGTCGGCGCCTTGGCCCCAAATACGGCTGGAGCCGATGAGCAGCAAAGCGGCTGAAGAAAACAGCGAAGCGACATACGGCTGGAGCTTGGTCACAGTCTTGTCGCTGAACAGCGTGAGCCGATCGCGCACCGTAAACGGGATGGTCTGGTCCGCGGTAATCCCAAGCGGGCTCGAAAACGATCGCTCGAGATTTTCAAACATCCGCGCCTGGTCGTTGTTCTGAAATGTGATCTTGTGATACAAAAACTCGCCCAGATGGGCGATCCGGCTCCCGGAGGTTTGAGCTCCATGTCCGTCCAGATGGACCCAGGCCTGGAGTGGTTCGTCCCCCACTTTTCGAAAGATGACGTGCATGGACGGCGAGGCGTTTTCACGGCAGCTTTGGATGGACGCGGCGTGAGCATGCGCCAACCGAAAGAGAAGCGGGTCCTGCGACCAGGTGACCGGATCGGTCAAACAATCTTGGAGCAGCTCTTCGCCGCCATCGAGCAATTCGACGCTCTTCGGCCGCTCAATGCCGAACGATAGCTCCGGCAGGTCCCCGCGGGTCAGCCGGTATTCAAGATTGGACTTGATGGTGTGCTGTTCGAGGTCCTGTGCCATCCCAGCCAGACTGGACAGCCAAGCCAACAATATTGCCGTTGAGCACCGCATAAGACAGGCCACCGAGGAACTTGCCAGTTGCGAAGAGCGTTCCGATTATAGAGGACCCCTGAAGCGCTGTCTGTGCAATATTGCTCAATCATGTTGATTCGCCATGCGATAGCGACACGCCGCCCTGGTCACCGTCGGCGGGGCGCTGAGCTGTTCCTGAATCGCAGTGAAGATATCCACACCGTTTGAATCGGGTGCGGGAGCGCCGCCGTAATCGGGGGTCCAATTCAACTTGAAATCGTAGGATCCTCGCAGTCCGGTCTTATCTAGCACGGGGCGGTCCAGGCCGACGCCGATGGAGAGCTGACTTGCCAATTGTTCCATGGTGAATTTTGAGAATGCGATCTGCGTGGTCCGACCGCCGGTCATCGTCTCTGAGAATTCGTCGGCAGTGCTTTCCTTCAGCTTCGACCCGCTCTTGCCGACGACCAGCGCGTAAACCGGGCTCTCTCTTGTTTCGTGTGAATGTTCGTCACCGATGAGATTGGTCAGGCTATAAGCTGCCACTCTGACCCGTGGACCGGAAATAGAAACGCCCACGGTAGTGACGTCTCCCTTGTGCGGCCGGATGGCTTACCACCGCCAGCGCTACCAGATCTCCGGAGCACAAGGCTGGATGGATTCACAGCGCTACGACATCCTAGCCAACGCCCCTGGCGAGAGCGCTCCCACCAGCGAGAATTTAAAGCTCATGCTTCAGGCGTTGTTGGCGGATCGAAGGTGGCCACCTCGTAGGGTGAGTGGTAGGAAGTGGAACACGGGTCTTGCCTGCAAATCGTTGAAGAATTCATTCAAACTGGTCTTCAGTTTGAGCTTTCCTGCTCTGTTGAGAATGGCGATCTCCAGTAAGCTCATCGCGCTTAACGCAACTGGTTCCGTGCGCCGCACAGCAGTTTGCAGCGCGCGGAATTGTCCTCGCGAAAGCTTTCGGTTATCGATTAGCCACCGGACCACGATGTGGGTGTTCAGGAGAAGGCGAGGCAGCAAATAGCGCTTCCTAGTCCGGGCGAGTCACTTCCCATAGGTCCGACATGTCGACGTTGACGATGTCGCCGACAATCGTTGCTTTCCCTGCCAATGAGTTTGCCGGCGACTTCCAGGCCTTCTTCTTGGCGGGACCAAGAACCGCCGCGGGACGGCTGCGCCGAGTGATGGTGATGAGGCCACCACGCTGCTCGATCTCGTCCAGCAAGGCAACGCACTTGGCCCTGAACTCAGTGGCGCTCACTACCCGCGTTCTCATCGTCTTTCTTCGATGATGGCAACGTTATGGTCATCCGACCGGTAGGGTTCTAGACGGAAACCTTCGCCAACGCGCGATTCAGTGTGCCCAACACCGATTCAGCCTCACGCGTGGCCGGCGCGGGCGCCACCGCCAGGGCTGCTTCTTTAATGAAGGGCATCACCGCGTCGGGCGAAGGCTGCTTGCTTTCGAGAAAATCCATTCCGTCCACCGTGATTTGCAGGCTGCTCTTGTCGTCGCTGGCAGCTAAACCTCGCTGCTTCAAGTACCACAGCGCCGAACTGAGCTCCGGGGCCGTGGCCTCCACGATCGTTTCCAGGTGCCGCATCGAGAGGCTGGGCGCCGCCGGCTTGGTGAGCCTGCGATCGTACAGAACGCAAAGAATAGCCGCTCGCCGGACCGCTTCACGCCCGAGAGCGTCAAAGAACTGGAAGCCGCTGAATTTAGGAAGGCTTACGTCCTGTCCCAAGCCCCTCAACTGGTCGAATATACTGCGCAGTTCCCGATCGGAGAGAGTCTCGTAGGCCGTATTGATGGCCTCAAACATCTCGGCGTCGCCCGTCGCGGCATTGCTCGGGCGATATTTCTGAGCCAACTTGGCGTAGGCCCGCTGAATCGTTTCCGAGTCGGATTTGGGCTCGATCCCGAGAATTGTGTAGTGATCTTGAAACTTACCGGCGAGTGGAGCTGACATGGTCTGTAAGACATATCGGCAGAAACGCGCGAAACTGCGCTCGGTAGAAGTCCCCACCCGCTCCCTAAGGTTTTAGTCGCACGATGCCGAGTCCCCTGGCTCGTCTGCGATAATGGTCCTGCCCGCGCCCATGCCCCGCCCCACCGACATCTTTGTCGAGCAGCACCAGGACCGCCTGCTCGAAGAACTAAAAGACTTTCTTCGGATTCCCAGCATTAGCACGCTTCCCGAGCACCAGCCCGACATCGCCGCCGCGGCGCGCTTTGTGGCTGAGAGCCTAAGTCGCGCGGGCTTGCAGAACGTCGAGATCATTCCAACCGCCGGCAACCCGCTCGTTTACGGCGATTGGCTCCACGCCCCCGGGAAGCCCACCGTTCTTTGCTACGGCCACTACGACGTCCAGCCGCCCGATCCGTTGGAGCTTTGGCATTCGCCTCCCTTCCAGCCGGCCGTTCACGATGGCAACATCTACGCGCGCGGGTCGTCCGACGACAAGGGGCAAATGTACATGCACATCAAGGCCGTTGAAGCGTTACGCGCCGTGCATGGCGGCCAGCTGCCGCTCAATCTCAAGTTCCTGATTGAAGGTGAAGAAGAGATCGGCGGCGCGTCCATCAGCAAGTTCGTCGCGGAAAATCCGGCCAAACTAAGAGCCGACGTCGCTCTGGTCTCCGATACGCAGCTTTACGCCGAAGGCCTTCCAACCTTGTGCATCGGACTGCGCGGCCTGGTCTATATGGAGCTGGAAGCCACCGGTCCGGATCGCGATCTGCACTCCGGCTTGTACGGAGGCGTCGCGCCGAACCCGATCCATGGCCTGATGGAGTTGTTGGGCCGGTGTAAAGACGCGAGCGGTTCCATCCGAATTCCGGGTATGTACGATGACGTGGCGCCTCCGGCTGCCGTGGAGCGCGAAAGCTGGAAGCGGCTTCCCTTCAACGACGCGGAATTCCTGCGCAAGGAAGTCGGCGCCACGGAGCTGACCGGCGAAGCGGGCTTCTCGGTGCTGGAGCGCGTGTGGGCGCGGCCGACCATGGAGATCCACGGCGTTGCCGGCGGATTCACCGGCGCGGGCTCGAAGACCGTGATCCCATCCAAGGCGGTCGCCAAAGTGAGTTTTCGCCTGGTTCCGAATCAGGATCCCGAAAAAATCCTTAAGCTGTTCCGCGACTTTTTGCAATTTAACGCTCCCCATGGCGTCAAATTTGAGCTACGGGTTTTAAGCGCCGCGCCGGCGGTGCTGGTGGATCCCGCCCATCCCGCGATCCGGATTGCCGCCGAAGCTTTTAGCGACATGCTCGGCAAGCCCACGGTTCTGACGCGCAACGGCGGCTCCATTCCCGTGGTTGGCGATTTCGCCAAGCATCTGGGCGTCCCGACCATTCTGATGGGTTTTGGGCTTCCCGACGACGGACTGCATTCGCCCAATGAAAAATATCGGCTCGGAAATTACTATACGGGCATTATGACCATCGCGCACTTTTTCGAGCAATTGGGCGAGCGATACGGCGCGATGGCGGGTTAGGCCAGGCGGTATTTGGCGACTAAGGTTGACAATCCGGCGCCGGCCGAGAGCGTGGTGCGGTCGGCGGGGATGGTCTCTGTGGCGATGGCCATGTCACGCGTCACGGGACTTCTGCGCGAAATCGTCATGGCGCGCCTGTTCGGCGCCGGCTTCGTCTACGACGCGTTTCTGCTAGCCTTCCGCATTCCCAATCTCACGCGGGATCTTTTCGCCGAAGGCGCGCTCTCTTCCGCCTTCGTCCCCATCTTCACGCAGACGTTGGCGCATAAAGGCCGCAAGGAAGCCGCGCTGCTGTCGAATCTGGTGGCCACGGCCCTCATCATCGTGGTGGGCCTGTTCTGCCTGTTCGGAATCGTCTTCACGCCGGCCTGGGTGAATCTGCTCGCTTCCGGTTTCCACCAGGTGCCCGGAAAATTCGAGCTCGCGGTGAAGTTGACGCGCGTCATGTTCGCCTTTCTGCTTCTGGTGGCGCTGGCCGCGCAGGCCATGGGCGTGCTCAACGCGTGCAACCGCTTCGCCGTTCCCGCCCTGGCTTCCACGTTCTTCAACATCGGATCGGTGACCTTCGGCTTGCTTCTCGGCTACGTCCTGGGACCGCACCTGGGGCTGGAGCCGATCACGGGCATGGCGATTGGAGTGGTTCTGGGCGGCGCTTTGCAATTGGCCTGGCAACTGCCGGCGCTGCGGGCCGAAGGGTTCCGCTTCCATCCGGCCATCGACTGGAACCATCCGCTGCTGCGCAAGATCTTCAGCCTCATGGGTCCCGCCATCCTCGGCAACGCAGCCGTCCAAATCAACGTGTTGGTCATCACCAACTTCGCCTCGCGGATTCCCGGCAACGGCCCGGTGAGTTGGCTGGGCTATTCGTTCCGCTTCATGCAGCTCCCGCTTGGACTGTTCGGTGTCGCCATTGCATCGGCCACGCTTCCTTCCATTTCGCGCAGCGCGGGGATTGGCGATTTCGACGAATTCCGCCGCACACTCTCCAAGTCGCTCGGCATGGTCTTTCTGTTCACCTTGCCATCCGCGGTTGGCCTGATCGTGTTGGGCCGCACCATGATCGGCGCTATCTATCAGGGCGGTAAATTCAGCGCCTACGACACCGAGCAAACGGCGATCGCTCTCTCCTGTTATGCTGTCGGGCTGGCCGGATACTCCGCGCTCAAAGTGCTCAATCCGGCTTTCTACGCGTTGCACGATGCACGCACGCCCATGCTGGTCAGCCTGCTCTCCATCGCGATCAATTACTTCACCGCAAGTATGCTGTTTCGTCACACCGGGCTGGGGCACGCTGGCCTCGCGCTCTCTACCGCCGCGGTAGCCACGTTCGGCGGCGCTGCGCTGTTGGTGATTCTCCGCAACCGGGTCGGTGGCATCTATGGCCGCAATCTGATCGAGAGCGTTTGGAAAATCGTCGTAGCGTCCGCGGTCATGGGGGCGGCTGTTTTGCTTTCGAGCCACGCCGTTGAGGGCTGGCTGGGCGTTAGCCGTCTTGGTCGCCTGGTGGATCTGGCAGTATCCATCCCGCTGGGCCTGCTGGTCTTCTACGCCGCCTGCCGCGTTCTGCGCGTCAGTGAATTGGAGCTGGCGGCGCGGGCTTTGGTAAATCCACTGGCGCGGCGGGCGTCGTAATCGCGTTTCGAATTTCCGCCAGTGGCGCGTGATCGTCGAACGTCACCCCTCCGTTTTTCACCTGCACACCCAGCCGCCGCCATAGGTCGTCCAGATCGGTGTGCACGGCCGTCGCCTTCATTTGCCGGTACAAGTCCGCTAGCACCGTAGTCCCGGTGGCCCGATCGCCCACTTCCACCACGCGCTCCACGGTCCAGTCTTCGGTAATGTTGCCGCCGGCCTCCAGAATGCCGCGCATCGCGTCTTGCAGCCCTTTCCGGTTATGCGTCGCCTCGCGAATCTGCACGTCCGCGAGCAGCCAAAAGATCGCTCCGCCCCAGTAGGTGCGCCCCCACGTCGGTGTCCGATCCAGGCCCCGATCGCCCGCCTGCGGCAATCCTTGCGGCATGTCTCGCGCAAAGTCCCCCCACACTCGCTCGTTCGTCATGCGCCCGATCTGCGCCCGCGCGATCGGCTCAATGTAGGTGGCCATGCCCTCTTCCATCCAATGATGTTCGTCGGACTCGCCGCTCACGTCGGGAAAGGCCATGTGGATGAACTCGTGCGTCATCATCCAGTCGTCGTCCAGTTGCTTCTCTGTGGTCGCTTGTCCCACCGAAATTCGCGTGAACCCTCCGCTTCCACCGAATGTCGTCCCGTGAAACACTCCGCCGCGTCCTTCCGCAGGCCTCACCATGAGCCGCGGATGTTGCACCGGAAAACGGCCGAAGTACTCCGACACCGCGTTCGCTGCGTTGGAAACCCAGGCCAACAGGCTGGCTCTCGGCAAGTCGAACCGGCCGGGCGCAAAGTTGACCTCAATGGTCGCGCCGCCCGACATCACCTCTGCGGGCTCTTGAGCCGCAACCTGTTGAGGCGCAACCAGGCCGCTCAACAACAGAAGCAATCCACACCGCAGCATGCGTTCCTATCATAATCGACGGCTCAGACCGTTCCCCACAAGAGATGTTACGATTAGAAATAGATGACCGTTGAGATCGAGCAGGTCACCCGCTTGCAATCCCTGGATTCGAGGATTGCAGAGGTGGAGCGGGAAGTCGCTACCTTACCAAAACACATCGCGCAAATTGAAAAGGCTCTGGATTCCCACCTTCGCCGGCTGGAAGCAGATCGCGCCGCCCTGGTCGCCAACCAAAAGGAACGCAAGCAACTGGAAGACGACGTGAAGGTGGAGAATCAAAAGATCTCCAAACTTCGGGACCAGATGCTGGGCGCTAAGACCAACGAGCAATACCGCGCTTTCCAGCATGAGATCAGCTTCTGCGAAACAGCCATTCGCACGGCCGAAGATCGCACCCTCGATCTGATGGCGGAATCGGAGCCGCTGGACGCCAACGTCAAAAAGGCGGAAGCCGCTCTGAAGGAAGAAAAGCAGCAGGTGGAAACCGAAAAGGCGCAAGCCCGCGAGCGCACCGCTGTCGATCAAAAGCAGCTCGACGAGCTCAAGACCGAACGCCAGCAACTGGTGGCCGCCCTGAAGAAGCCGGCGTACTCCGCTTACGAACGCATTCGGAAGAAGTGGCACGGCGGCTCGGCGGTTGCCGAGGTAACCGATGGCCGTTGCTCGGCGTGTCAGATTCTCCTGCGCCCTCAGTTCTTCCAGGATCTTCGTAATAGCGGAGAGATGATGTTCTGCGAAAGCTGCGGGCGCATTCTCTACTACAATCCCCCGGTCAGTTTCGAAATGCACGTCGCCGTGCACCCCCAGCGGTAGCGAAGTGGGGCGGGCTCCGCAGCCCGCGGCCGACGCCCTCGTCGGCCTCGGTTTCTCGTGTGTTGGCGCAGCCGGACCAGGGGTCCGGCGCAGGCGAGGGCGCCCACCCCACATCGATTAGGAGACTAGTGGAAGTCGTGCGAAGGCACAGCCTGCTCGGCCACGTGCAACGGCTCGAAATGCGCGGCTCGCACGGTGTAGACATTGTCGACGTTCTGCATCTCGCCGTCGATCATGAGATAAGAATTGTTGAGGATGGTTTTGCGCTCGCGATCGAACACGTCGGGCATCACCACGGCATTCGAGACGCCGGTTTCGTCTTCGATGCTCAGGAATAGCAGCCCTTTGGCGGTGCCGGGGCGCTGCCGGCAGATGATGCATCCGGCAATGCGAACCAGGCGGCCGTTGTGCACGAATTTCAACTGCGCGGCGGGCGTGACGCCGAGAGCGTTCAGCTTCTCGCGATGAAACGCCATGGGATGTTTACCGATCGTTAAGTGCGTTCCTCGGAAATCCGAATTTAGACGGTCCGTTTCGGTCATCCTCGGCAAGGGATTGGGGATTAGGGATTGGGGCTTGGCGAAGAGGGGACCGGTGGGGCGGGTGGCGAGTTCGGAGTCCCACAGCGCGGCGCGGCGATGGGTGGGCGATTCGGTGATGAAATTGAGCGCGCCAATTTCGCTCAGCTTGCGCAATTCGTCCTTGCGAAGCTCGGGGACGCGATCCACTAGATCCTGGATGCTTGCGAACGGCGCCTGCGCGCGAGCGGCGAGAATCGCTCGCGCCGGCTGTTCGCGCAGCCCTTTGACGTAATTCATACCCAGGCGAACGCGCCGCTCTCCGTTTTCTTCCTCGATGGTACACAGCCAATCCGAACGTGTGACATCGATCGGATTGAAGTGCAGCCCGTGGCGCTGTGCATCCTTGACCAGTGTGGCCGGGGCGTAAAAACCCATGGGCTGATTATTCAAGATCGCAGCAGTGAAAGCGGCCAGGTAGCGGCACTTCAGATAGGCGCTGGCATAGGCGATCAAAGCGAAGCTGGCGGCGTGCGATTCGGGAAAACCGTACAGCGCGAATGCAGTGATGGATTGGACGATGGCGTCCTGCTGCTTGCCGACGATGCCGTTGCTCGTCATGCCGGCGCGCAAGCGTGTCTCAATGTCGCGCATGCGAGCTTCCGAGCGTTTGAATCCCATGGCGCGGCGCAACTCTTCGGCTTCGCCTCCCGAGAATCCGGCTACGATCATCGCCATGCGAAGCAACTGCTCTTGAAATAACGGGACACCCAAAGTTCGGCGAAGCACGGGTTCGAGCGACGGATGCAGGCACTCGGCTTTCTCGCGGCCCTGCCGACGGCGCAGAAATGGGTTCAACATTTGACCGACAATGGGTCCGGGCCGGATGATGGCCACCTGCACCACGATGTCGTAGAAATGTTCGGGCCTGAGGCGCGGCAGGCACGACATCTGCGCGCGGCTTTCCACCTGAAACATTCCGATGGTGTCGGCGTTTTGCAGCGCTTGATACACCAGCGGGTCGTCTGGCGGCAAATGCGCGAGATCCACTTCTTCGCGATGCGCCGTGCGAATCAGCTGGATGGATTCTTCCAGCACGGCCATCATGCCGAGGCCCAGCAGGTCCACCTTGATGATTCCCATGTCGGCGCAATCTTCCTTGTCCCACTGGATCACCACGCGGCCGGGCATGGTGGCTGGTTCCAGCGGCACGACAGAATCAAGCTGGCCTTCGCAAATCACCATGCCGCCGGAATGCTGGCCAAGATGGCGCGGCAGATCCTGGATGGTCATGTAGAGATCCAGGAATTTTCCAATCAGCGGATGTTTTTGTGGCGAAAAACCAGCTTCGGTGAATTGACGCTCGGCAGTTTCTTTTGGATCGGTCCACCCCCACGACGGAACCAGCGCCGAGATGCGCGCAAGATCCGGCTCGGGGAAGCCCAGCACCTTGCCGATGTCGCGTACGGCCGAGCGGCCGCGATAAGTGATGATGTTGGCGGTCATGGCGGCGCCATGCTGGCCGTAGCGTTCATAGACATACTGGATGGCGCGTTCGCGCCGATCGCCGCTAGGCAGATCGAGATCGATGTCCGGCCACTCGCCGCGCTCCTCGGATAGAAAGCGCTCGAAGAGCAGTTCCATCTCCACCGGATCGATGGCCGTGATGCCGAGTGCATAGCAGACTGCGCTATTGGCGGCCGATCCGCGGCCTTGAACCAGAATGTTCTGGCGGCGGCAGAAGTCGACGATGTCCCAGACAATCAGGAAATAACCGGGCAGTTCGAGTTTTTCGATGAGCGCCAGCTCGCGATCGATTTGGCGGCGGGCGCGGCGGCGCAGATCCACGGATTTCGAGTGATAGCGATTCATCGCGCCTTCTTCCACGCGTTTCCGCAGGAACGAATCCATCGTTTCGCCTGGGGGCGTGGGGTAGCGGGGGAATTGATAGCCGAGATCGGCGAGCGTAAATTGCAGACGATCGGAAAGCGCTTTGGTGTTGGCGATGGCTTCAGGAAGGTCGTCAAAAAGCCGCGACATTTCTTGCGCGCTTTTCAGATACCGGTCGGAGTTGATGGAAAGCAGCCGGCCGGCTTCGTGAATGGTGCTCTTGTGACGGACGCAGGTGAGAACATCCAGCGCTTCGCGAGATTCGGGCGTGGCGTGGCTCACTCCGTTGGTGGCGAGCAGCGGCAAGCGGTGATGCCGCGCGAAATCGATGAGCGCCTGGTTGCGAGCTTCTTCGGCTCGATTGTAGTGGCGCTGGAGTTCGACGAAGATATTCTTCGCGCCGAATAGTTCCAGGAAACGCGGATCGGGGCGCGACGCCAGGCAGACCAGGCCGGTAGAGAACTCGGCGAACTCTTCGGGAGCAGCGGCGCCCTCGCCTTTTTTGGCGCGCATTTTCATGCGGGTGATCAATCGGCATAGGTTCTGATAGCCGGTGCGATTTTCGGCCAGCAGCGGATAACGGTGACCATCGGTGCATGTGATTTCGGCGCCGATGTGCGCGCGGAGGCCGGCCTTTTTCGCGGCCATATGGAAGCGGGCGGCGCCGGAGATGTTGTCGCGGTCCAGGATGGCCAGGGCAGGGAAGTCGAACGCGGCGGCGCGGGCCACCAGTTCTTCGGGGACGGAGGAGCCTTCCAGAAAGCTGAAAGCGGATCGGGCGTGCAGTTCGACGTACGCGCTAGTCATAGCTGCCTTCGATGAACCAATGTGGATTGGAGTAAATGCGATACAGAGCTCCATTTGAGAGTGCAATGTCCCATTCGTCGCGATTCCATGCTGTTGTGGTCCACCAATCGCCCGAGGTTCGCCAGGGGCCGGCGGCGTTGAGCACTTTCCCGTGGATGCCCGATGCGGTGATGCGAAGCGGGCGATTGCGTTCGAGTTCCACGGTGGCGGGAAGAGGAGGACGGAAGTAGCGGAAGGCATGCTGGGGATTGGGGATTGGGGATTGGGGGTTGGCAATTTGCGGTTGTGCGTTAGCTAGGCGGAAGGGGTGGGGGTGGTGAGTGTTGAGAAGTTCGGGGATGCCGACGTTGTTTTCGCCGACGATGCCTCGAATGCGGGCGAGCGTCAGTTCCAGTTTGTCGGGCGCGGGCGTGACGGGGAGAAAGATGCCGGTTTGGACGGTGCGCGGATGCACCGGTTTGAGCGAGAGCGCGAGTGCGATGGTTGGCCCCGTGGGAGGATGCGCTTCGAGATCCATTTGCAGCAGTTTCAAGAGCGACTTGCTTTCGCGCATGGGGACGGGGAGGCGTAGCGTGAGAGTGTGCTCAGTGCTGTCTTCGAGCTCCAGGCGAATGGTCACTTCGTTGGCCGCCATGGCGTTCGAAAGCAGACGCGCGCATTGATCGTTGAGCAGACGGGCGATCAGAAACAGCAGCGGTTCAAGCAGGCTGACAGGATGATCCAGCTCGATGCGGTCTTCGTAGGTTGTCTCAGGCTGGAAGATTTTAAGCGGCCGATGGATGGCGCCGCGAGCCAGTTGCTGCAGGTAGACACCGCTCGGGCCGAAGCGCTCGGCAAGCCCGGTCTCGGGCAGTTGGGCCAGTTGATCGAGCGTGTAGATGCCCCAGCTTTCGAAGACCGCCGCCATTTCATCGGTGAGCGGGAGCGTCGAGATATCAAGGCCGTTCAGGCTAGGTGCAACCGTGACGCCAGGGAAATTGCGCGCGGCGAGGATGGCGGCGTCGGCGGTTTCGGCGATGGCAATATTGAGTTCGTCTCCAGCTTGCCGCGCAATGGCATCGGCGATCTGTCGCGGCGAGCCGTGCATGCGCTGCAAGCCGTCGACGCGAAAGACGACGGTATCGGGCGCCGTCTGTTCGAACGCCGGTGAAAAGGCAGCAGCGATTTGAGGAAGACCGGCACAGGGGCCGTGAATGCAAGCGAACATCATGCGAGCGACCTTGCGTTGAAGGCAGCCGCGGCCGGCCGCACCGGTTTGCGCGATGCCGCTTCGAGTTCCACTTCGCGCAGCAGCGAGCAGCCGGGAGCGCCGGTCCATATGGTTTTCTTGCGCTCGGTATCGAGCATCAGGGCCGCGCAGGATCTTGCGATCGGCTCTTTTTCGGCGAGCGCGAGAATGGTCGGCGTGTTTTCGATGGCGCGGCGGAATCGATACCAATAGGAGATCGGGATGCGATTGGAGATGCGCGGAGGAACCTGGCAAAGATCGAGCACGATGGCGCCGAAGCCGCCCGCGTGGAGCAGGTAATCGGCGGCTTTGAGCGCGTGCCCGGCGTTGTGGCCGCAGCGGATCCAGACCAGCTGCGAGAGGGCTACGCCGGCCGCGGCGGCCGATACGGGATCGAAGGAGTCGTCGGTATCGACGTAAGCGCAGATTTCAAGCTGGGCTGTGGATGCAGCCAGCAGGGAATGGACCAGCGTGGTGCGGCCGGAGCTTTCCGGGCCGAGGATTTCCGAGATGGCGCCGCGCGGGAAGCCTGCATTTTGCCCATGCGAGAGCAGGGCATCGAGCGATGCGAGGCCGGTGGGCAGGCATTGCCGAATTTTGGCGTCCGGGCACAGTCCGAGTGTAGTGACGCGAGCGGCGTTTGGGTTCATGCAATTTCGCCTTTTCTTCGCCACTCATATTTTGCTCACTTGGGGTGAAGTTGTCAAGAGTACTGGACGCGTTCGGGACACCGAAATTACAAAACGAACCCAACGAAATGGCTGAACTGCATCTTGAACATCAATGAAGTATAGCGTTGGTAGGGTTAGATTAATCTCGTTCGCTAAATGCAAGCACCAGGCAGAGAAAGAGTTTTAGCAGGGGATCAAACGTCACTCACGAGAGAGTCCTTAGGTGCCGGTCCACATTCCCATTCGTTCCAGAAAACCTCTGGGGTCGTAGAATGCCTGGATCTCGACGATCATGCCGGCCTCGATGCGAAACACATAGACCAGCGAGATCGGACCGAAACTGGTGTCGGCCCGCCACACCGTAGCCACGTAATCGCCGTCCGCGATTTGGCGCACCAAGCGGACGTCGTCGATCACAGGCAGATAGACGCCCAGAAAACGAGACACGTGGTCGCGTCCCCGAATCGGCTCCCCGGAGAGCGGACCCTCATAGGATATGTTTTCTGCCAGGGGCGCTTGGGACAGATCCTTGACTTTCATGGCGTTCAGAAACGCCGTGGCGGCAGCAACGTTTGGAGCCATGGAGCGGCCTCCTGGTGGAGATTATATGCCTACGAGACACTGGTCTTCGGCATGTTCAGCCGGATCATGGTTTACTCTATCGCATCGACACAGCGAAATACCAAACGAACCCAACAGGGAGGGCTTCAACTTCATCTTGACGTCAATTGAAGTATAACGCTTGGAACATTTGATTTAATCTTTGTTCCGGTTTCGCGCTGGCTCTATAATAAGCACTTGTTCGAGAGAGTGCTCGCTTTCTGTTCCTTGATACTTATGCGGATCGGTCGAAAGAATAGTTATGGAGTTGTGGGTAGCGCTGGATGCTTCCGCTTTGTCTTAGCACGCATGTTCATCTCATCGGCAGGAAGTGCTCGCCGATAGAAGGCACAAGAGCCCACACCAGTGTGGGCTTGGCACGCAGGAGTGCGTGAGCCACAAACACAATTCGCCTCCTATCTCATCGGCGGCACGAACGCCAGATGCCGCGCGAATAACCAGCACAGGAAAAACACAATGGGTGCTTGCACCAGCAATTGCAGCAGCCCGTAGCCCACCAGATCGCGGGCGCGCAGGCGCAAGATCCCCAAGAGCGGCAGCATGAAAAATGGATTGATCAAGTTCGGCAGCGCCTCCGATGCATTGTAAATCTGCACCACCCATCCCAGGTTCACACGATGCTCGATGGCCGCTTGCAGAACATAGGGCGCTTCGATAATCCATTTGCTTCCGCCCGACGGAATAAAGATGCCCAGCGTCGCGGAGTAGAACGCGACGAGAAGCGCAAAGGTGTCGTGCGTGCTCACCGACGTCAGAAGCCGGGCGGCTTTGTCGGAGAGTCCGGTGCCGACGATCATTCCGAAGATCACCGCGTACAGCGGAAACTGAATGATCACGCCCGCGGTGCCGGGAACAACCTCCATCACCGCTCGCAAGAAGCGCTTTGGACGCCACTGCAGCAGCAACCCAGCGGTGATGAAGATCAGATTGAAGGTGTTCAAATCAAGTGCCGCGAGAGCGCCTTGTGGCGACGTGCGGAAAAGATCCACCAGATACACGCACAGGAGCGCGCTAACCAGGATGGTCAGCAGCGGGCTGTATTCGAGCCATTCGCCGGGCTTGGTCTTCGGCTCCAGGCCTAACTGGAACGGTTCCCATTTGAGGCCATAAGACTCGGCCGTTCGAGCCTTTTCGGCGGACGGCGCCGAGAGGTAGGCGATCGAAACTCCGGTCACTATCAGGATGGCAGCCATCAGCATACTGGGCCAGAGGAAGATGGTGCCGGTGAGCGGGATAAGTCCGCTGATGGCGAGCAGTCTAGTGGGTAGCGCGCTTTTGGTGGCCATCAGCATCGCGGCGGAGGACGAAATCCCGAGTGCCCACACGATGGCTCCGCCGGCATAGGCAGCGGCGCCCGCAGCTCGATAGTCGAGTCCCTTGATGCGCTGGGAGAGCTGCCGGACGAGGAGCCCGCTAATGATCGGGCTCATGCCCCAGGAAAGGAGACCGGTGATAAAGGAGAAGAGCGCGACCAGCGTGATGGCCTGCCGCGGGCTTTGCGGAATGTTGGCCAGTTTTTGCATGCCGCGTTGGACCAATGGAGTGGACGCGACCACGTAGCCGCCGATGATGATCATCACCATCTGCATGGTGAAAGGAATTAGAGACCAAAAGCCTTTTCCGCCCTGGATGGCCAGGTTGATGGGCTTCTCGCCGGAGGCAACTCCGATCAGGAAAACAACAACGATTCCGACCAGGGCGAACACCAGAGGATCGGGGAACCAGCGTTCGCTCCAATTGGAAAGCGCGACCCCGGCACGCGCCAGACGGCCTTCCGGCGTCAAGCTTCGCCGCGCGACCACTTGACGACATCGAAGCCGTCAGCCACGCGGATGAAGATATTGGTGACAGGCGTTAGAATGCGTGTAATGTGACCCTTGCCTTGCAGATCCTCGAGGAACACAATATCGCCCGCATGGATGGGGTGCTTCTTGCCATCGGATACTTCCACTTCGATCTCGCCGGACAGCGAAATGGAAAACTGCCGCCCAGGCGCCCGATGCCAATCCTCGACAGAACTTGCCGTGTAATCGGCGTAAGTCAACCCGGTGACGGCCGCCGTCTCAGTGCGGCGAGTTTTGCCCGGCTTGGTAGCGATGGGCAATTCCTGAATGTGCGAATTGCCGTCGGCGTCGGCATAAATGCGTAGAACGCGCTTGCCGCCGGCCGGCTCTTCGGCCCCTGCCGCCCCGAATGCACCCGCGATGGCCGCGATTCCGCCCAAACTTAGTAATTCACGCCGTTCCATATAATCTCCCGGCGGTCATTTTATCAGACGGCTTGTCGCTTCTCCATAAGGTGCGACGCCAGGTAGCAACTCTGTTCGAGATAGCGAGACAGCTCCGGATTGGCCGTTGAGAGGGCCTGTAGTTGTCGCGGAAGGTCGTGCGCCGCCGGATAGGCTCGCCGGCCGCCTTTCAGAAACGAACGAAGCGTGCGGGTGAGTTGCCGCTCCAGCAAAGTCGCTGAAAGACTCGGCGGGATTCGCGCGCGATGCAACGATTCCGACGCCACCTGGAGCAGGGCAAACAGCAAGGTCCCGGTGCAGGTGAGTGCGGCCAGAAAGAAGGGCTTGAGAGGCCGCTCGATAGCGACGGCGCGCCGCTCGCGATACTCCACCAGGCTTTTCGATTGGCGAATAGCCAGCGGATCGCCCTCCACCAGATAGCGCTCGTCGTCGAAGCCGGGAATCGGGCTGATGGAGCCAACCGAGGCGCCGAGCGCCGACAGCTGGTGCAACTCACCGCTGTCGAGCGAAGTGCTGCATAGAACCACGGCTTTCCCTCGCCACGAGATTCCGGCCGACACCATTTCGGAAACCACCTGTGGAACGGTTTCCTCCGGTACGCACACCAGAATCAGATCGCAAGATTCAAATTCCGCGTAATCCTTAACAGGACGGCCGGCCTGCAGCATATTGGCAATGCGGCTGGCTACGCGATACGAGGCCGATTTCACGGGACCGAGGCGTTCCGATAGCCACCAGAAGCGCGTCAGCGGAGAGTCGGTGAGGCTACCCGCGCCTATCAGGCCCACCGACTGGGCTTTCTTCATGAATTCCGAGCGATTTTAGCACTTTTATGCGATCGCGAAGTTGAGCGGCCTTTTCAAACTCAAATCTTTTCGCGGCATCTCGCATGCTTTCTTCCAACTCGGCGACGAATTTATCCCGTTGTTCGGGCGTCCATTCTTCCGCCGGGTCTTCCGGTTCCACGGGGATGGTCACGTAGTCTCCCTCGGCGATCCGCACCAGGCTCATATCGATGGGCTTGATGATGGACTGCGGCGTGATATTGTTCTCCACGTTGTATTGTTCCTGAATGGCGCGGCGGCGATTGGTTTCGTCGATGGCGCGCTTCATGCTTTGCGTGTAGACGTCGGCGTACAGCACGGCGCGGCCGTTGAGATGGCGCGCGGCCCGGCCCATGGTCTGGATCAGCGATCCGGTGGAGCGCAGGAAACCTTCTTTATCGGCGTCCAGAATGGCGACCAGCGAAACCTCGGGTAGATCCAAGCCCTCGCGCAACAGATTGATGCCGACGATCACGTCCAGTTCGCCGCGGCGCAGATCGCGCAGGATTTTCATCCGATCCAACGCCCCGATCTCGGAATGCAGGTAGGCGCACTTAACGCCGACTTCGGTGTAGTACTCGGAAAGGTCCTCAGCCATTCGCTTCGTCAAAGTGGTAACCAGAACGCGCTCGTTCAGCTCCACGCGGCGGCGGATTTCATGCAGCAAGTCGTCCACCTGGCCTTTGATGGGACGCACGTCGATTTGCGGATCCACCAAACCGGTAGGCCGGATGATCTGCTCCACCACGACGCCCGCCGACTTGGTGAGCTCATAGGGACCCGGAGTCGCGGAGACATACAGCACCTGATTCACGCGATTCTCGAACTCTTCAAAGGTGAGCGGACGGTTGTCCATCGCGCTGGGCAGGCGAAAGCCATAGTTCACCAGCACCTGTTTGCGCGAGCGATCGCCATGATACATGCCCTGCAGTTGCGGGATGGTCTGGTGGCTTTCGTCCAGGAAGAGCAGATGATCGCTGGGCAGGTAATCGAGCAAGGTGGGCGGCGCTTCACCCGGCAGTCGCCCGGAGAAATGGCGTGAATAATTCTCGATGCCGTGGCAATAGCCGATCTGGCGGATCATCTCGAGATCGAACATGGTGCGCTGGTAGAGGCGCTGGGCTTCCACCAGCTTGCCGCCCTTTTCGAGTTCCTTCTGCCACCATTCGAGCTCCGTCTCGATGCTGAGGAGCGCGCTCTCGCGAGACTCGGGCGTCATGACGTAATGCGTCTTGGGATAGATGGGCAAACGCAAATAGGTTTGGCGGACCTGGCCGAGCATGGGGTCGATCTGGCTGAGGCTGTCCACTTCGTCGCCCCAAAGTTCGATCCGATAGGCATTGTCGTCGTAAGTGGGGAAGACTTCGATGACGTCGCCGCGCACGCGAAAAGTGCCGCGCGTAAAGTTGTGATCGTTGCGCTCGTAGAGGATTTCGACCAATCGCGAGAGGATCTGCTGGCGCGAGATCTTTTGGCCCTTTTCGAGCATCAGCAGCATCCCATAATAGGCTTCGGGCGAACCGAGGCCGTAGATGCAACTGACGCTCGCCACGATGACGCAGTCCCGGCGTTCGAACAGCGACCGCGTGGCGGAAAGGCGCAGTTTGTCCAACTCGTCGTTGATGGTGGCTTCTTTTTCGATGTAGATGTCGCCGGAAGGCATGTAGGCTTCCGGCTGATAGTAATCGTAATAGCTGACGAAATACTCGACGGCATTGCCGGGGAAAAACGTCCGGAACTCGTGATAAAGCTGCGCGGCGAGCGTTTTGTTGTGGGCCAGGACCAGCGCCGGGCGGCCGGTCTTTTCGATCAACTGGGCCATGGTGTAGGTTTTTCCGGAGCCGGTGACGCCGAGCAGCGTTTGATGTTTTTCGCCGTCCAGCAGGCCGCGGAAAAGTTGATCGATGGCGGCCGCCTGGTCGCCGCGCGGGCGGTAATCGACGCCCAAATGAAAGGCCATGATTCTAGGATAGCGGGTGATTCAAATGCGGCGGTGGAAGAGGTAGGATGTTGGAAGAGCCGACGATGACGATCATACTTGAACTCCCACCAGATGCTGAAGCGAGCCTTATCGCCCAAGGAAAAGCTTGCAGGCCCGATCGATGCGGGGCCTCGCGTGTGAGGAAGATTTAGATCGTGCGATCGATGAGCTTTTTGACACCGTTCCAGTTCCGCCCGGCGTGGGTGAAGGGGTAATGCGCCGTGAGAACTGGTATCGATGATCGCGGTCGATACCAACGTGTTGGTTGGCGCCGTTCAGACTTTTGACCCTCAAGTGCGTGCAACCGCGCGCCGTGCCGTGAAGGCTCTTTTTCACCAGGATGAAGAGCTGCGGCCAAGGCAAATGGACTCGGTTTGTACGCATCACATGAACCTCTTGACCAAGCCCACCCCTTGAGCGCGCTCACCATTATGCTAGCTTCATTCTGATGAAGAAGGCTGTTTCGCGGAAGCCGCCTACGGGCGCCCCCGAAGGGACGACATGGTTTGGTGGACCTGTCGATCGATGGAAAGTCGCGCTACGGGTTTATAGCGAGGAACTTCATCCCGAACGTGTTTCGGCGCTCCTGGGTTGTGAGCCGTCGTCTGCTGCTCTTAAGGGCACTCCGTTCCCAAAGAAGGGCCGGTGGATCTTGGAGATCGATTCCAAAGACTGCGGCGAGAATGACGATGTTGACGACGGCGTAAGAATGCTGCTGGCGCGCCTGCCGTCCGATCCCGACGTTTGGGCTTCTCTGGCGAATATTTATAACGTCGATGTCTTCTGCGCCCTCTTCATCACGTCGCCCAACCGAGGGTTTAGAATCACGCCTGAAGTGTCAAGATTGTTGTCGGATCGAGGCCTACAAATTGGGTTTGACCTCTACTGCGACCCTCCAAAGTGAGTAGTCGAAAAGCGCACATTCAAGGTATACATCCTACAGGCCGAGTGGCGGCCCAACGGTGGGGCAACAATTCGTCGAGATGCTGGATTGAGTGTCCTCCGATTCGCGAGAGTACGTCCTGAAACCACGCAAACGGATCGACCTTCACCAACTCGCAAGACGCTACAAAGCTCCGTAGCACCGCCATTGTCTTGCCGCCGCGATCACTGCCTACGAAGGTCCAGTTGTTGCGACCTACCGCGATGCCCCGCAAGGACCGCTCCGTGTGATTGTTGTCGATGGCCAGGTCGCCATCCTCGCAATAACGCGTCAGCGCCACCCAATTCTTCAGCGCGTACGATACCGCCTGTCCGGCTTCGCTCTTGGGCAACACCTCATCGCGAATCTTGATTAGATACTCGTGCAATTTCTCCAGTACCGGCTGCGACGCATGCTCGCGCAATAGTCGCAAGGCGTCGCCCTGGACGCTTCGCGCCGAGGCCGCACTTCTCCGATGTTCTTCATCCATCCACTATGCAGCGTTCTTGCGCCGCCCGCCAGTGGTGTTCACGTGATGCTTACCTCGGTTTCAGTGCCCAGCAGGCAGCCCGATACGTAGATCGCTTTCAGACGCTTTTGCGACTTGTCCCTGAGACGCCGGAGATCTTCCCGACTTGGCGGAAGCTCGTGCTCGCTTACGGAGTCTCAGGAATCCAGGTCCATGATGCCCGAATCGTCGCTGCGATGAGCGTTCATCGAGTGAACAAAATCCTCAGCTTCGACCTCGACGACTTCAAGCGTTATACGAGCGTCACCGTCGTGCATCCGGCGGAAGTGAAGTAGCGCATCTGGTTGCTCGCCTAGCCAAGGGTTGCGCTTTGCTACTGCTTTTCCGATTCCTTCTGCGGCTTAAAGTCCGTGGCAAGGCGCTGTCCGTCGGCTACCTGTGCGGGCTTGAGCTTCTTGGCGATCAGGTCGCGCTGCGTCACGCATCCACTGTTGCCCTTGGCCGCGCAGATGTTCAGCCACTTATAAGCTTGCACATAATCGCGCTTCACGCCTTGTCCGGAACCGTACATGGCGCCCAAGTTATGCTGGGCTAGCGTGTAGTCCTGCTCGGCCGCCCGCCGGAACCAGTTAGCGGCTTCCGCTGGGCTTTGCGGAACGCCATGCCCGTCGAGATACAAGAGGCCCAGGTTGTATTGCGCGATGGGGTCGCCTCCCTCCGCCAGCGGGCGCCATTCTTTGGCGGCACCCACGTAGTCGCCTTTCTGATACGCATCCAGCCCGGTTTGAAAGTCGGCGAATGCGGGCACGGCGGCGATCAGGGCGGTGAACGTCAACACAGCCGGGAACAGCGACAATCTTCGCATGGCGATACGCTCCTATTGGTATTGAAGCACAGGGAAAGGATTTGGTTTCGCCGTTCAAGGCTCCAGCAGAAAGCGAGTGGATTCTTCCAGAAACAGATCCAGGCGATCGTGATGCACCCAATGGCCGGCGCCCTCCACCTTCAAGATTTGCCGGTTACGGATCGCTGCGGCGCGGTCTTCGCCTTCAGGATCGGGCAGCCAGCTTTCGCGGCCCCACACCAGCAGCACCGGGCAAGCGATCTCGGCATACATCGCGCGTTGATCGTCGATATTGTGCCCATAGGGCGCGAGGCTGTGTACATAGTTGTCGAATTTCCAGCTCAAGGAGCCGTCGGCGTTCCAGTTGGTTCCGTGCACCGTGAGATGCCGCGCCACTTCGTCGGACAGATGCGGATTAGCGTCCTTCATTCGTGCCACGGCGGCTTCCAGGTTCGGATAGTTGCGCGGCTCGCGGCCCTCCATCTTGCGCACGCTCTCGATCCAATTGCGCAGGCGCTCCGGGGCGGGTTTGTGGATGCGATGCGACGCCGGCAATCCCAGCCCTTCGATGGCGATCGCCCTGCGCACGCGATCCGGATACAGTCCCGAGTAAACCAACGTGAGGATTCCGCCCAGCGAGTGGCCGATCAGATAAACGGGGCGGCCATCCAGCGCGCCGCCAGCCAGTAAATCCACCAGCGTTGCGATGTCGAGAACATGTTCGGCGATGCTATAAATTGCGCCGGGCGCCCAGGCGCTGTTCCCATGCCCGCGCAAATCCATGGCGTAGACGTGAAAATGCTCGCGGAGCGAGCGCGCCACCCAGTCCCAACTGCGCGCGTGATCCAGCCCGCCATGCACCAGCAGCAGCGTCGGCAGCCCGTTCTGCCCCCAGTCCCAGAATTGCAACTTCAGGCGATCGGAATAGTAGTAGTGCGAAACAGGTTCCAACTCACCATTGTACGGGCGCGGCCGCCGCCCTTATTGCTTGCTGAAAAGGGTCTGCTCGCGCACTTCGGAATGGTGCCGGACGTCGATCCCCTTTACCAGGAACAGAACATCCTCGGCGATGTTGGTGGCGTGGTCGGCGATGCGCTCCAGGTTGTGGGCGATGAACATCAGGTCCACCGCGCGCGGGATGGTGGTGCTCTGTTCCTGCATGAATGCGACCAGTTCCTTGTAGACCGCGTCGCGCAGGCGATCCACCTCGTCATCCGACAACAGGACGCCGCGAGCCAGATCTTCATCGCGCTTGACCAGCGCATCCAGGCTCTTGCGCACCATGTCTTCGGCCAGGCTGGCCATTTGGGGAATGTCGATCAACGGCTTTACGGGTGGCTCCCGCATCAGCGAGAGAGCGCGCTGCGTGATGTTCACCGCAAGATCTCCCATGCGCTCCAGGTCGCCGTTGATCTTGATCACCGCGGTGAGAAAGCGCATGTCGCGGGCCATGGGTTGATAGAGGGCCAGCAAGCGTGTCGCGTACTCATCGATTTCAATGTCCTTCTCGTTGATGAGAGCCTCTTTCCACAGGACCTCCTTAGCGGCTTGCTCATCCCGGTTCACCAGCGCGGAGACGCTTTGATGGATCGCGGATTCAACCAAGCCCGCCATCTCCAGCAAACGGCTCTGCATTTCGTCGAGTTCTTCTCTGAAGTGGATCAAGGGTAACTCCTGAATAAGCATGGGCGTTCACACGAGTGTGAACGCGGCACGCACGAGTGCGTGCGCCACATCAACCGAACCGTCCGGTGATGTAATCTTCCGTTTCCCGTTTTGCCGGCCGCTTGAAGATGATCTCCGTCTTATCGAATTCGATCAAGTTGCCGAGCAGAAAGAAGCCGGTGAACTCCGCCACCCGGGCGGCTTGCTGCATGTTGTGCGTAACGATCACCTGGGTACATTGGTCCTTGAGGGTGAACAGCAAATCTTCGATCTTCGAGGTGGCAATGGGATCGAGAGCGGAACAGGGCTCGTCCAGCAGCAAAACTTCCGGATCCACCGCCAGAGCGCGCGCGATGCACAAACGCTGCTGCTGGCCTCCGGACAGCCCGTAAGCCGACTGATGCAGTTTGTCCTTCACTTCGTCCCACAGCGCGGCCCGCTTCAGACTGTGTTCCACGATATCGTTGAGCGAACGGCCCCCTTTCATCCCGTTCACTTTGACGCCATACGCGATGTTGTCGAAGATCGATTTGGGAAATGGGTTGGGGCGCTGAAACACCATGCCCACGCGGCGGCGCAGCTTGGTCACGTCCAACTCGAGCACATTCTGCCCGTCCAGCAACACTTGCCCTTCATAGCGCGCATTCTTGACGGTCTCGTTGATCCGGTTCAGCGTGCGCAAGAACGTGGACTTGCCGCAGCCGGAAGGGCCGATAAGCGCGGTGATTCGCTTCTCGGGAACTTCCAGGTTGATATTGTGAAGCGCGTGGAAATTCCCGTAGAAGAAGTTCAAACCCACAGCCTGCAGTTTGGGCCTGGCAGCGACTTCGGGCTGAACGCCGGCAGGCACTGATGGCGGGGCGGTGATTTCACTCATCTTCGCAGACTCCGGCGTGGCTGCCATATTCTTTAGGTTACTACCCCCTTTGAGCGGACGCTCCACGAGACAGCACCCAACGAGAGGCGATGTTGGCGACTAAGACTAGCGTCAGCAGCACCAGACCCGCGGCCCAGGCCTGCCGATGCCAATCGTCGTACGGTGAGATGGCGTGCGTATAAATCATCACGGGCAGCGAGGCCGTCGGCTCGCCAAGTTTGGCTGCCCAGAACTGATTGTTGAAACTCGTAAACAACAGCGGCGCGGTCTCTCCGGCAATGCGCGCTACGCCTAGGATCATCCCGGTAAGGATACCTTGTTTCGCGGCGGGCACCACCACACTCAGCACCGTGCGGGTCTTGCTGGCGCCCAAGGCGAGCGATCCCTCGCGCAGGGAATTGGGGACGCCGCGCAGGAACTGCTCGGTGGCGCGCAGGCCGATGGGAATCATCATCAGGCTCAAGGCAAAGCCGCCGGCCCAAGCCGAAAAATGGTGCATGGGCACCACGATGACGGTCCAGGCGAAGATTCCGATGACGATGGAGGGCACGCCGTTCAGCAGGTCGGCGGTGTAACGCACCAACATCGCAAATGTTTTGCCGCCGAACTCGGCCAGATAAATGCCGCCTAGGAATCCCACCGGAATGCCAATGGCCGCCGCGATCAGGATCAATACGGCGCTGCCCACGATGGCATTGGCCATGCCTCCGCCCGATTCGCCCGCCGACAGGGGAAGCTTGGTGAAGAAGTCCCAGTTCAGCGATCGCCATCCATTGAAGACCAGAAAACCCAAGACCAGGAATAACACCGACGACGTGAGCACGGTACAAATACCCGTGAGGGTCAGCATGACGTTGTTCAGAATATTTCGCCGCTTCAACCGGTCCATTAGTCCTGCCTGGATCCTTTCCTGGTGGTCGCGATGATGAGCAACTGCGCAGCTCCATTGAGGACCATGGTGAGAGCGAACAGGACCAATCCAAGTTCCACCAAAGAGCTGAGATAAACATCGCCGGTGGCCTCGGTAAACTCATTGGCGATAATGGCGGCGATGGTGTAGCCCGGCGAAAGCAAAGAGGCGTGGATGCCGGTGTCGTTGCCGATCACCATGGTGACGGCCATGGTCTCGCCCAGAGCGCGCGCCAGCGCCAGGAAGACCGATCCGATGATTCCGAGCCGCGCGAAGGGCACCACCACATGCCACGTCGATTCCCACTTGGTCGCTCCCAGGGCCAGCGCAGCTTCGCGTTGTTCGCGAGGCACAGCCAGCAACGATTCCCGCGAGATCGAAATAACGAACGGGAATGTCATGATCGCTAAGGCGACGCCCGCCGTGAGATAGCCGACTCCATAAGCTGGGCCCTGGAACCAAGGCAGAAAGCCCAGCGTCCTTTTCAGAAATGGCTCGATATACTGGCGCATGAGCGGAACCAGAGTAAAGATCGCCAATAGGCCGAGAATCACGCTGGGCACCGCGGCCAGCAACTCCACCAGGAACGTACAAGTGTTGGAGAGCTTGGGAGGCGCCAGTTCGGCAAGGAAGATCGCCGCGCCCACTCCCAAGGGAATGGAAATCAACAGAGCCAGGAACGACGTCAGAACCGTTCCATAGATGAAGGGCAGCGCGCCGAATTGCTCGGCCACGGGATCCCAGGTTGTTCCCGTGAGGAAGCTGAAGCCGAACTTGGCGCGCGAAGGCCCGGAGTGAATCCAGAGTTCATACACCAGAAACACGGTGACCAGAAGGACGCTGGCCGCAAAGAGGAACGTGACGAGGTGGGTGATCTGATCCCCGTCACGCCAAAATTTCGTAACTTTATGCGCACCCGATTGCGGAGGCGCGGTGACAACGGCGGTTCCCATGCCAGGACTTATTACTTTATCAAAGCGATCTGCTTCTGTTCCTTGACGACGACCGGCTGAGGGAGCGGCGCATAGTCCATGGCCGCCGCATCTTGCTGGCCCGTGCTCAACATCCACGCCAAAAAGTCTGTGATCGATTTTTTCTTGGTAGCGTCGTCGATCTTGGCCGGGATCAGCATCCAGGTAAAGCTCGAAATGGGATAGGCGTTCTTGCCGGGAGCGTTGGTGATGGAGACCCGGAAGTCGGCCGGCATGTCCTTGGCGGCGCCGGCGGCGGCATCGGTCACGCTAGCTAAGTCGGCCTTGACGAAGTTGCCGGATGCGTTCTTAACAGAGCCGTATTCCATTTTGTTCTGCACCGCGTAAATCAGTTCGACGTAGCCGATGGAACTGGGGGTCTGCTTCACCAGTCCGGACACGCCTTCATTGCCCTTGCCGCCCAAGCCGACCGGCCAATTCACGGACGTGTTGGCGCCTACTTTCGATTTCCATTGCGGGCTGACCTTGGAAAGGTAATCGGTCCATACGAAACTGGTGCCGCTGCCGTCCGAGCGATGAATCACCGTGATGTCGTCGTTGGGAAGATTCACGCCCGGGTTGTCTTGCTTGAGCGCCGGATCGTTCCACTTCTTGATGGTCCCCAGATAAATACCAGCTAGAGTAGCGCCGGAGAATTTCAGGTTGGCCGCGCCGGGAACGTTGTAGGACGGGACGACGCCGCCCAGCACGGTCGGAAAATGCAGCACCTTGTATTTGGTGACCTTCGACAGTTGATCGTCGGTCATCGGCATGTCGGACGCGCCGAAGTCTACCGTGTTCTCGGTTAGTTGGCGGATTCCGCCACCGGAACCGATGGACTGGTAGTTGATCTGGATATTGGGGTGCGCCTTGTGATAGTCCTCAAACCACTTTTGATAGATGGGGGCGGGGAAGGTGGCCCCCGCCGCATTGATCGTCTCGGCTGAGGCGGCCAAGGAAGCTCCGCTCGCCAATAACGTAATCCAAAGAATCTGTTTTTTCATGAATTCCCGTCCTCTCGCTGGTGGGGACGGCTCGCGCCGCCCCCTATTCTGATAGACGCGCTAGAACGTCGGCATGCTACCCGGCAGCGTGTAGCGGATGTCGAAGTAGACAGAGTTGTCGTGGGCGGACTCGGGGCCCGTCCCGACATACCACGGGTTGCGCGTCAGATATTCATACTGGCCTATTAGATTGATTGCGCCATAGCGCGGGCTGGCCCAGACAGTCTCGTTGAAGCCGCCCGTGATTTCCTGAATAGCCTTGTTCTGGCCGTTCGATGAGCCTGCATAACCGTAACCGACCAGTTTTCCGTTGGAGTCGATCACGGTGTCGCGTCCGATGTATATCCCACCGTAATAACCGAACAGCAGGAACCTACCCGCTCTGGCCTCGAAACCATCCACGGTGCCGCCCGCATGCAGCAGGCTCAACGTCGACTGGGCGGTCACAACTAGATCGGGGGCTTGTCCGAACAGATAACGGCCTTCGCCATCGCTCCAGAAGTTAGTCGTGATGAGCCGGAAGTTCTTGACAATTTCTGCATTCATTCCGAACAGGACGCCGCCGCCCGCCTTGGTATCGGTTTGGCCCACGTTCAAGTTTGCGGTATTCAGGATTTTAAAGGTACTCACGATTCCGCCGAGCTCGGCGTGAAATCGCGAAGTCGGGTCGAACGCGATCTTGGCGATGAAATCGGGAGTCAGTTGGGGCGCCGCGAATTGCTCGTTAGCCTGATCCAGTTGCGTTCCGGATAAGCCGGTATACGCAGCCGGCAGGACGATCGCGGAACCGCCGCCGGAACCACCGATATACTGGTCGGGGTTTTCAACCGAGAGGCCGAACGTCACCGTTTCGCCGGCGTGGTAAAGGACGCGGAAGCCCGGCTGGCGGCTCCAAGTTAAGCCCGCCATGTAGTTCACGTCCATGACTTGCGAGTAGAAGATGTTGCCCGGCAACGGGGAGATCCCGCTGCGGTTCGGCGTCAGCATGCTCCAGCTTTGGCCGGCCAAAAACTCCCAGCCTCCTTTTCTCGCGTCCACCCAATAGAGCCGGATACGGGGAACCACGGCGCCATTGGTGACGGTGATCGCGTTTGAGCCGCTGGTGCCCAGGAAGTCGAACTCGTTATATCCGATAAAGTGAGTGCCCTTCCAGTTTCCATCGATGCGGAACCCAAGGCGGCTGTTCTGGATGCTAAAGCGGGTTTCGGAAAGGTTTCCGTTGACCGTGTTGTTATAAGGAATACTGCCGAAATTGCTCCCGATACCCGAAGCTGCGTTCCTGTCTCGCCCCACGAACGTCGCGTCCATGAAGCCGATGGGGACGACGCAAACGCTACCGAGCCGTAAATAAGGCGGCACTGAATTCGTGTCCAGGGGCCCCTCGCAGGGGTTCCCCGACGGCGCCGGGGCCTGACCGGCATTCAGCGCGGGCGCGACAGCGGGGGCAATCGAAGGGATGACCGGCGTTGTACTCGCCACCTCGCCGAGCGCTTTGTTGCGCGGCAGCGCGAAGGTGTCCTCGCCTGGCTGCACGGGCGCGGCGGCCTTGGTAGCTCTTTCGAAGAGTTTCTTCTGTTCTTCCATGGCCGACTTGAGCGCATCAATTTGCTTCTGCTGCTCGGCCAGTTGCGCCTTCAAAGTGGCGACAGCGTTGTCTGTCGATTGCGGGACTGCCGGCGCGGTTGGCGCCGATACTTGTCCCGGCAACGAAGCGCCTAATAGAATCGCGGAGCACAGAATCGCAGTTCCTAGCGTTTTAGCTTTCATCATCTCCATCCCTGGTAGGGCTCTTTCAAGATTTTTGTTCCAAAGCGGGGCGGTGTAAATTTGTGACCGCCTTACGGAGGATAGCCCTGGCGCGTTAGCGATAAATGACGTTCGCGTTAATATCGCGTTACAAGCGGCTGGTTCATTGAAGAGTGGGGCGGGGCGCCCTCGCCTGCAGCCGACGCCCTCGTCGGCCTCCCTTTCTCGCGTGTTGGCGCAGCCGGACCAGGGGCCGCAGCGATCGCGGGTCCGGCGCGGCCGAAGGCGCCCGCCCACCGCGAGCTGTTTTCAGGCGGTTGGAAGTTCGATAGTAAATTCGGAACCCTCGCCCAGACGGCTATGCACCTGGACGGTTCCACCCATCTGCTCGACGGCGTGTTTGACGATCGACAGGCCCAGGCCCGTGCCGCCCAAGGCGCGCGATCGTGCTTTATCGGCGCGATAAAAACGCTCGAAGATGCGCGGCAGATCTTCGGAGGGAATGCCGATGCCGGTGTCGCCGATCAGGATGCGCACCTTTCCGTTGTTGGACCGCATCTCGACCTGCACTTCGCCGTTGGGACGATTAAATTTCACGGCGTTGTCCAGCAGGTTGATGAAAACCTGCTCCAGGCGCAGCTCGTGGCCGACCACTTTCAAGTCGTCCAGCGGTTCACACAGCAGACGCACGCCTTGCACCCGTGCGGCCGATTCCACGGTGCGCAGAGCCGACTCCAGCGCGGCGCGGATGGAAACCGGCTGGGGTGGAACGGCGAGTGCGGCGGATTCGAGTTCGGAAAGCGACAGAAGATCGGAAGCGATGTTGCTCAGCCGCGTGGCCTGCGCCAGGATGATCTCGACGAATCGGCGGTTGTTCTCCTGGTCGTCGAGCGCGCCATCCAGCAGCGTTTCGGCGTAACCGCGAATGGCCGCCAGCGGCGTCCGCAATTCGTGCGAGACGTTGGCCACGAAATCCCTGCGGACTCGCTCCAGGCGCTCCAACTGGGTGACGTCGTGCAGAATCGCCAGCGCTCCGCGGGTGGCGGCCGATCCCAAGGGCCCGGCCAGTACCTCGAAGGAGCGCGCGCCGGCGCCCGGCAATGTCAACCGTTGTTCCACGCGCTCGCCGGTCGAGATGACGGTTGTCATGATTTCGCGCAGTCCGGGGTCGCGCACCAGCTCCAGGAGCGGTATGCCGGGAATCACTGGAAGGCGCGCGTCAACGGTGCGAGCGAAGGAATGGTTGCAGAACGTGACGCGCAGATCCTTGTCCACCGCGAGCACGCCTTCCACCATACTGGCCAGGATGGCTTCGCGGCGCGCACCCTCCAGCTTCAGACTTTCCACCAGCTCGCGGATCCGGGGTGCGGTGCGCTGCAGCGATCGGGCCAGCAGGCCTAGATCGTCGTCACCGGCCGGCAGCGGCTGATCGAAGACCGGCGGGTCGAGCAAGCGTTCGGCATAAGCCCGGATTTGCGACACTCGGCGGGAGAAGGATCGCGTGAATAGAAACGCCAGGCCGCCCGCCAGCACCAGCACCGCGAGCGTTACTCCCAGGAGCGGACGCCAGAGCTCGACGCTATGCTCGGCCACGTACAAATCCACGCCGAGCAGCGAAGCCGCGAGCAGTGCAAAGCCGCTCCAAAGAAATCTACGAATAATGCGACCGCTCACGTAATCTGGTGACAGTATACTCGTTCCCACATGCTCCACGAAACGCCTCCGCGGAAGAAGCGCTCGGAAAACCGCGCGCTCGATGTATCTTGGATTCGCCGGAGGCTACTCCAGTGGTATCGGAAGCACCAACGCGATTTGCCCTGGCGCCGCACACAGGATCCTTATCGGATATGGATCTCAGAAGTCATGTTGCAGCAGACGCGAGTCGCGGCGATGATCCCTTATTATGAGCGCTTCCTGACCTTGTTCCCGGACGCTTCCGCGTTGGCCTTGGCCGCCGAGCAAGACCTGCTCGCCGCTTGGGCCGGATTGGGTTATTACTCGCGCGCGCGCAACTTACAAAAAGCGGCCCGCTTAATTGTGGAACTTCCGCAATTTCCCGCCGATTATTCCGCGCTGCGCGATTTGCCCGGCGTCGGCGATTACACGGCGGCGGCAGTGGCCAGCATTGCGTTCGGGATGCCGCATGCCGTGCTGGACGGAAATGTTCTGCGGGTGCTGAGCCGTCTGGCGGCGGAGCGCGGCGACATTAAATCGCAGGTTGTGCGAAAAAGGCTGGGATCTATCGCCGAGACGTTGCTGGACCGCAAGCGTCCGGGTGAATTCAATCAAGCGCTGATGGAGTTGGGCGCTACGATTTGTCTGCCAAAGCAGCCCTTGTGCCGCGATTGCCCCATCCTTCCACAGTGCCAGGGGCGCCGGCAGGGGATCGAAAATCAACTGCCGTTGAGCGGCGTGCGTCCCAAGGCAAGTCGGCGCGAGAAGCACTTACTCGTGATCGAAGAGGGTGGCAGGATCCTGCTGTGGCAACGCCCGGCCGGCAGCCCGCGGCTGGCCGGTTTCTGGGAGCTTCCCGAGCGCGAACAAGTGCCGGCCGCCAAAGTATCCATGGCCGCGGGCACATTTCGACATACCATCGTACATACCACTTACTTAGTGGAAGTTTACCGGGCCACTATCTCCTCCCATCCCCAGCAGCTTCACTTTTCCAAAGAGCTTCAATGGGTGGCGAAAGCCAGTCTCAAGGATTTACCTCTAAGTACTACGGCGAAGAAAGCATTGAATCTTCTGGCTCAAATCGACAAACAATAAGGCGAGTAACTTTCTGCGGATATGGAAGTCTATGTTTAAGATGAGTAGATTGCGAACGCTGCTGTTACTGGTTGTTGTGCCGGCATTGTTTTTCGCCGAAAGTCTTTTCGCCGAAAGTAAGACTCCCAGCCTGGGATATACGGGCGCGCCCACCGATCACGGCGGCCAGAACTGTAGCACCTGCCACACCGGCGCGGCCATTAACGATCCGTCGGGATCGCTCCAGGTGACCGTGAGCGATTATGTCCCGAGCGTCCAGCAGTTGATCAAAATTGTTGTGCAGAATCCCAACGCCTCCAAGTGGGGCTTCCAGATCACGATTCGCGAGCAAACCGACGAGACCCTATCGTCCGGCACATTAGCGATCCCGAGTACGATGACGGCCACCGAGCAGATTGCGTGCGATGACGGCTCGCAGTATGGATCTCCGGGACCCTGCGCCGCCAGCATCGCGCGCCAA
>Ga0182024_10003066_pt1 | contig 40406 bp, 28 predicted proteins | sample P32metaG_FD_120480 | JGI IMG/M metagenome (GOLD analysis project Ga0182024, IMG submission 120480) | Permafrost microbial communities from Stordalen Mire, Sweden - P3-2 metaG (Illumina Assembly) | ecosystem: Environmental > Terrestrial > Soil > Wetlands > Permafrost | place: Sweden: Stordalen...
CAATCCGGTTAGCCGGCAAGTTGAGGCATTCCAGCCCTCGGGCACAGGCGGCCAATCCGAGGATGTAGAGCAGCCCCAGGGCCGGGACCGCCGGCTGGTCCCAAAGGCATGCCACCAGCAAGCCGGCCAGGGCGATGAACGCCGCGGCATCGAGCGGCGTCGGCGCAACCGTCGATCCGCCCAACAGCGCCCGGACCAGGCACACTCCGGCTGCTGCTCCCAGCACAACCAGCGACGCGACCGCGGCAAATTGATGGATCGGCCAGACGCGGCGCGTCCGCCACCGCAAGTGGCGGAAAAGGTGCCGTTCCAGCACGAGCCAGGCCAGGGCGGGTAACGCCAGCGCGGCAACGTTGATCTCAATAATGCCCAGCTCAGAAAACCAGCCAAATCGTCCCGGATCGATTACATAAACCAGCGAAGCCGCGAGGTTCAAAAGCCCGGCGGCCGGATACAAAGCCGCCGGCGCCGGCGCCCAGACCGCAAGAGCGGCGGCCAGCAGCCCGACGAACACGATGACGGCTGCCGACGGCCACGGCGCCGCCGGATCGCCCAGGCCGGCCCGCAGCGCCAGGAACACCGCAAGCAACCCGAGCATCCCCACCCAGAGAATTGTCGGGCGCCGAACCAGAGATACAACGCCGCCAGGCAATGGCGGCGGCGGCGCAGACGGCTGGTAATCCAGCGAGATCGCAGCGGTTTTGGCTTCAAGGCTCTCCGCTATTTGCGGGCAGGTGACCCGGTTGCTGTCCCGCGCGATCCCGGTTCCTGCTGCTGGGCCCAACGACAGCGCCGGTTCGCTGTGGACTTCTCCCCTGCCGCGGTGCTCAAGCCACCATCCCAAAGCGAGGACTGCCCAGGCGACGGCGGTTTGCGCGCTCATCCAGACATGGAATGAGAACCAGTTGCCCCGGTCCCATGCCTCGGCGGTGACAGCAGCCAGGGTAGCCATCATGGGAAGGGCCAGCCCGGCCATCCTGATCGCGGACCGGCCCCGCACGATCGTGAAAGCCGCCGCGGCAGCGCACGCCAACCCCAGCGCCAGCCAGCCCCAGATGCTGCCCACAGGTCCCCCCAATGACCAGGCGCCTGCCGGCAGCAGGAACAACTCGCCGGCCGCCGGGACGATCAACAGCAAGTTCCCTGCAAGGGCAACCCACGCCCAGGTTTCGAGGGCCCCCGGCGGCGACGACGTCGACTGGCTCCGCTTCGTCCAAAGCTTCCACAGGAAAAGCCAGACCAGCGCTGCCGCCACCCCGGTGCCGATGTTCAACTGGATGAGCCGCACCAGGCGTGGCATGTCCAGCGCGCCGCTGCCGGCCGTGGCGACGACATAGGCGATCGAAACCATGAGATTGACCGTCAGCAAGCCGCCGACCGCGTACCCGCTGGAGCGGTATCGCAGGCCCTGGCCCACCAGGAACGCGGCGACGGCCAGCAGCGGAATGCTGAAGTTGACGATCGCGCCGGCTGGGTGGAATGCGCCCGGCCCGAGGGGCGCGATATTGCCTGAAAGGATCGCACCGGCTGCCAGGAGCGACAAAGCCGCGATCGGCAGCACGCCCAGCGCCAGCAGGAGGATGTCGATCGGGTCGGCAGATGGTTCCTCGTTTACTTCACCCCTGCCCTCTCCCGGAGTACCGGGAGAGGGAGAAGATGCGCTGTCCAGCGCAAGAAAGCGGGAGACGCCAGCGCCTTCGGAACCACCGCCGTTTCCCAGCATTTTCATCAGCCCAGGGTAAAGGGGGTTTATGAGTGGCGAGGGTGGCGCATCTGCCGTCCCGGCCCCCTGCCCTGCGCTCCCCTGGAGTACCGGGGGAGTGAGTAAGCGGGTGGAGCGCCAGCGCGAGAATCCGTGCCGGATGGTCCCCGAACGCCACCACACGGCGACCGCCGTCAACACCAGCCACGCCGCGGCGGCCCAGCGGAACGCCGACGCCACAGCTCCGCCCGTATAGCTGGCCGCCCAGAGCGGGCACGCGATCCAGGGGATCGCCAATGCCGGCCAGGTGAATCTCCGGCGCAGGTCTTCCCATGCGTTGGCCACGTGCGTTGCCAGCAGCATCGCCAGCACCAGCCACGGAAGCCGCCCGGCCACGGCAAGGACGACCTGCGATCCGATGGCATCGGGCTGCCAGGTTTGACCGGCCGGTGCCAAGTCGATCGAAATGCGACCGCATGTTGTCCACAAAGCAAACGCTGCCAGCACGGCCAGCAACAGTGCGGTCATCAGCCGGTCGAAAGTGAAAGGAAGTCGAATGAGATACTGAATGGCTGGCCGCGATCCAGCCGCGACCTCTGATTTTGGAGGGTCCGCACCGCGGACCGTTTCTACCATCGTTGACGAATCGGTCCGCGGTGCGGACCCTTCGCTAATCGCCCATGTTCGTTTAGTGGCGCCTCGTGCCGCAATTCGTAGCAGCGCCCAGGTCAACGAGAGCGCCGCCCACGCCGCGGCGATGACCCGCCACGTGCCAATCGCGCCGAGTACCAATAACATGCGATCGGCATTCGCCTCGCCGCCGGTCCGCGTGAACACAACGGCGGCGGCGGTCGCGAGGGCCGCGGCGGCCTGGGCCGCACCGAGCCACAAGCCCGATCCTTCGACAAGGGCGATCGCGAAAAACGCCACGAAGGCGACGATCGACGTGGCCAGCATCTCACCTGCATCGGGCCAGGCGAGCGCGATTCCGGCGAGCAGGATCGCCGCCCCAGTGACCGAAATGAACGTTGCCGCCACGCGCGGCCATACGAGTGTGGGTTCGCCAAGCCGCTTGCGGAGCAGCACGCCGCCAAATAATGCCGGGAGGCCCGCCAGTCCGATCACTGGCGCCAGAAGATGCAGCGAATCGGCGGGGCCCCGGCTGGCGATCAACGTCAGCGGGAAGACGGCCGCGAACGACAACACCGCGAATGTCAGCAGGGCGGCATTTGCGGCGGCAAGATCGAGCGACTTGCCGCGCCTCACCTTCACCAGCATGCCGCCCGAGGCCGCCGCGTAGCACCCCACGGCCAGCGCCGATAGCCAAAGCACGCGCGACGCCGGGAGTTCGGCGTCAGCCGCGTTCACCGAAAGGTAGCGCACCGCCAGCGAGCCTGCGGACAAGCCCATGACCCCGATCGTCAGCCACGCCGGCCACTGCGGCGCGATCACGCGGGCCGCGAACCAGGCCAGCACGGCAAACAGCACGAAGGCAACCGCCTCGCCTCCCAGGGCGATGGGGTCGGCGGCGGGCACGCCGTGCGAAAACGCCGCGAACGCCAGGAAATTCAGCGGGATCAGCAGCGTAGCGGTGAGCAGGATGCCGCGACTGGTCGTCGCCAGCTTCCAGCGGTGCTCGCTGTACAGCCCCAGGCCGAACAGGGCCGCCGTCACCGCGGTGAAGATCGAGAACTTCATCAACGGGTGCTGCTGGATCTGCGCCCAGAAGCTGAGAACCAGGGCGATGGAGCACCCGACGATCAGCAGCCCGCCCACCAGTTCGCCCCAGCGAATGTTCTTGCGTTCCATGAAGGAGGCGAGGACTTGCGACAGCGGTTGCTTCGGCGCTTCGACTCCGCTCGGCACGGGCCTCGGTTCGGCCCATCGCGGTGGCAGCGGCGGGGGGGCTGCCGGGGCCTTCTCAAGCGGCACGGCGGGGGGTTGGTCCTCTTCGATCTCCAAGACGGGCCCCGGCGCCAGTTGGGCCAGAAGGGGCGCCGTCGCGGGAGCCAACTGAGCCAGCGGAGGCGGAGGCGTCCGCGCCGAGCGGATGCCCGAGTCCAGCGCGACAAACGTGGCAGAATCGATCAGTCCCGCCTGAAGCAGTCGTCCGACCTGCCGGGCGGTGATGTCCCAGTCATCCTCGCGGGCCGGCGATTGCCCGGAAGACGCGGGCCGATGGCTGGCGCAATTCGGGCACTCAATCGCCCCGACCGGCATCAGCATCCGGCACGCCGGGCAGCGGTGCGGCAACAGGTCAGGCCGTACTTCCTCCGGATGGTTGGGTTGGGCGGGGCCGCGGAACAAAAATGCGATAAACACCCAGATCCCATGTCCCACCACGACCATCAGCACAAAAAGCAGCAGCAGGACCAGGAGAATGATGACGCCCATGTTGTGCCCGTATAGTTAGAACCGTGCCAATCGCAAAGCGTACCATATCCCATGACTTCTCATAGGCTTGTCGGCTTTCTCGTCCCCTCCCACTGGCGGTTCTCGGCGCATGTTCTGTCCGCATGTCGCGCATGAAAGGCACACGGTCAGATGTAGCTCCGAGGCGGCGTCTACCCGAAAAAGGACCCATTCCGATCTGCAAGCTTTACCGCGGTCCGACCGATACCTACTGTTGTGAGCCCGTTCGACGGATTCGACAAGCTCACCGCAGGCAAGCTTTAAGGCAGGCCGTTCCTTCCCTCTCGGCGGGTTCGGCTTAGTGTGTACAAGACGACCTGCCAAACCCGATTCTCATGAGAACTGCAACTGCTTCCCCAGTGACCGTTCACGGTCGCGATGAAAGTGTTGACGCAATCGACGCCCAAACTCTGCCATCAGCCGATGACCTCATCGCGCCTCCACCCCGTTCCATCGCCCCCTCATTGGTAAACGGGGCAACCCTGAACCGCGCGGCGCCCAAAGGGGCCGCCCAACACCTCGCCCACCTTCCCGCGGAAACGTCCATCCCGCCGGCGCCCGATCGGCGCTACATCACCGCCGCCCTGTTGCTGGTGATGGTGCTGGCGTCGATGGAGCAGACCATCACCAGCACGGCCATGCCGACCATCATCGGGGACCTGCACGGACTGGAGCACTATTCCTGGGTGGCATCGATCTACCTCCTGGCCTGTACGGTCAGCATGCCGCTATACGGCCGGCTGGCCGACGCGCTGGGCCGAAAGCCGGTGATCCTGTGGGCCATCGGGCTGTTCCTGGTCGCCTCCGGTTTGGCCGGGGCGGCTCACAGCATGACCCAACTGATCATCTTCCGCGGCCTGCAAGGCCTGGGAGCCGGCGGCATCATGCCGGTCGTGCTGACCATCCTCGGCGACATCTTCACGCTCAAAGAACGCGCCCGCATCCAGGGCGTCTTCAGTGCCGTCTGGGGGTCGGCGTCGCTGGCCGGCCCGTGGCTGGGCGCACACCTGGTCCTGCACTTCGGCTGGCGCTCGGTCTTCTACATCAACTTCCCCTTGGCCCTCCTGGGCCTGATCGTGCTGGTCCGGAAATACCGCGACCACGAAAAACCGCACTCCACGGACCTCGACCTGCCCGGCGCCATCGCGCTGGCGATCGGATGCATGGGCGTTCTGGCACTGGTCTCCCGCCTCGGACCCGACGGCTGGTCATGGCCCGCGATCGTCGCGCTGACGGCTATATCCGGAACGGCCATCGTCTACTTCATCCGCCACGAGCTCCGGGCCGCCAACCCGATCATGCCTCCTGACCTGATGACCCACCGGCTCGTCGCGCCGGCCCTTATGGGCAGCCTCCTGCTCGGCGTCGGCTTCCTCAGCCTCGACACCTTCGTGCCTCTGTACGTGCAGGGCGGCCGCGGCGGCGACGCCAGCGCCGCCGCCAACGTGGTGACTCCCGTGATGCTCACCTGGGCCCTGTCCGGCATCTTCGCCGCCCCGCTGGTCGTGCGCTGGGGCTTCCGCCGCACAGCATTGCTGGGCTCCTCAATCGTCGTCGCCGGCTTTGTGGGCCTGATCGTCTGCGCCTACACCGGCTCCAGCCGGCACATCCTCACCGCCATCCTGGCCGTCACCGGACTGGGTTTCGGCCCAGCCTCAATGAGCTATCTTCTCGCCGCCCAAGGCGCCGTCCAATGGCAACGCCGCGGCGTGGTCACCAGCAGCGTCCAGTTCTACCGCACCATCGGCGGCGCCGTCGGCATCGGCGTGCTCGGCGCCATGTTCAACGCCATGATCGCCCCCGACCTGGCGCGTTTGAGCCGCCAGGGCGCCACGCCCGCCGCGCTGCTCGACCCGCACCTCCGCGGCACGTTGCCGCCGGAATTGCTCGCGTCGGTCGAACACGCCCTGTGCCGCGGACTGCTGCTGGTGTTCATCGCGATGCTGGTCTTCGCGGTGTTGCAGGTCGTCTTCACGCTGATGATGTCCGAGGCGAAATGCGACCACGCCGTCAGCAAAGCCGAAGCGCTGGAAGCGATGGCAGGGTAGGCCGATCGCGATTGGATGGTCGGGAGGGCGCCGGGGCCGAAGGCCAAATGGTTCGCATTGCCGCCCCAAGACCTCTATGATTTTGGGAGTCAGGTGAGCGTGCGACGGTATGCCTGTATGGTTTCCAAGGCCGGTATCCGAAGTCAATTTCCGGATTTCGACGAGGCACAAGTCAGGGCGGAATTGCGCCGTCGGCTGGAAATTGGCCGCCGCATCGAGGATCGAAGATGACCGCCGCCGAGTGCGTGATCGCCGTCTCGGCGGCGCTGGACCGCCTCGGCATTCCGTTCATGATCGTCGGTTCCTTTTCGAGCAACGTCTATGGGATCGCCCGGTCAACAAAGGACGCGGATTTCGCAATTCAACTTGGCGACCGCTCGATCGGAAGTCTCGCCGCCGCCCTCGCAAGTGATTTCATACTGGATGCGCAACTGGCCTTCGAGACGGCGACGGGAACGACCAAGTTCCGCCTGACCCACCGCGACACTGAATTCACAATAGAGTTATTCGCCTTGAGGCAGAACCCCCACGATCAGTCGCGCTTTGCGCGCCGAGTTCTGAGGGACATCGGGGGACAAAGGGTGTACGTTCCAACCGCGGAAGATGTGGTCATCACGAAGCTCGTTGTTCCACACAAGTCTCGGGACACCGGTTTTCGTGGTGTTTCCCGACTCGCGCAGTTTTTGCGCGAGTCGCCAATTTCCGCGTTTTTCCTCGATATTCGCGAAATTTGGCAGACAAATGTGTGGAACAACGAGGCGTCCCCGCCTGTGTTTTGGACCCAAAAACACAGCCGGGACGGCCGTGCCACGAATTAATTCCCAGGCTCACTGCAGACCCTACACGTATCGCTTCAGCTTCGCCGCGAGGGCGGCTTTCGGCTGTAGTCCGACGATCCGGTCGACCAGTTGCCCGCTCTTGAACAAGAGCATGGTCGGAATGGAGTCGATGCGGAATTGGCGGGCGATGCCGGGGTTCTCGTCGACGTTGAGCTTGGCAATGCGGTACTGCCCGTCCGATTCCGCGGCGAGCTGTTCCAGGGCGGGAGCGATCATCCGGCAGGGGCCGCACCATTCGGCCCAGCAATCCAGCAGGACCGGCGTGCTGCCGGCCTCAAGCACGTCCCGGGCAAAGCTTTCGTCGGTCACAGTGAGAGGTTTGTTGGGGTCGGCCTGACCCGGCACCGGGAGGCGGGTGCCGCACTTGCCACAGACGGGGCGCCGGTCCACGGCCTGGTCATCAACACGGTTTTTCGCCCCACACGCGGGACAGGCGACAATCGACACGGCGGGCTCCTTGGTCTGGGCGCTTCCCGGTCGCTACTTCGCGAGCGGCCGCACCGGCTTCGAACGCGGGTGGACTGAACCGGTATTGTGATTACCGGCTCGATTCTAGCCGGGATTCCGACGACAATTCCCCCTCAGATTTTCCGCCCGACAAGGGCAAGGACGGCTCGTTTGAAACCTGAAAAAACAACTGGCTTATTCCCTCTCCCGCTAGTCCGGGAGAGGGCTAGGGTGAGAGTCTTTTGCCGCGGCCGAGAAAATGCGCCCTCACCCCTGCCCTCTCCCGGAGTACCGGGAGAGGGAGTCAGGCGCCAGAAGCCCGGGCGTGGCGCATCATACAATCCCTCCCTGCTGGTGTTTTGGCAATCGCTCGCCACCCTTCTCGTGCTCTTCGGCGCCGCCGCGCTCGCCCTGGGCGCCGACGAGGGTGCACCGAAGATCTACCTATCTCCCAGCGGCAATGACGCCTGGTCGGGTACGCTGCCCGAAGCTAAACCGGACGGGTCAGATGGCCCGCTCGCGACTTTGGAACGGGCGCGAGACCGCGTTCGGGAGAGTCGCGCCAAGCATGGCGGCCGACTTGCGCCGACCATCGTGCTGCGCGGAGGGCGTTACGAATTGGCCGCCTCGTTCGTCCTGACCCCCCAGGACTCGGGCACTGCGGATGAGCCGTTGACGATCTGTGCCTATGAAAACGAGCGGCCGGTCCTGAGCGGGGGCCGGGGGCTCGCGTTTTCGCGGGAAGCCGAGGATGGCCATGAGGTGTGGGTCGCCCGCCTGCCAGCCGGCTTGCCCGGCGATGTGGTGCGCGAGCTGTGGGTCGATGGCCGTCGCCGCACCAGGGCACGTTTCCCGGCGACGGGATACCTCAAGGTGGAATCGTCGCCGGAGTCTGCCAAGGACTGGCGGCATGACGTGGACAACTTCCATTTCCACGAGGGCGACCTCAAGGCCTGGCCCAGTGCGGCGGATGCCGAACTGATCGTGATGAGCCATTGGGTCGAGTCGCGCCTTCCCGTGAAGGAAATCGACGAGAAGGAAAAGATCGTCCGTTTCGGCAAGAAAACGACCAACGGACTCGATCCCGGCGATGTTTACTATCTCGAAGGCGCTAAGGACTTCCTGAACGACCCGGGCGAGTGGTGCGAGGACCGCGCATCCAAAACGATCCGATACCTGCCCCTGCCCGGCGAAGACTCACAGAAGATCGAGGCGATCGTCCCCGCCCTTCCGCAGGTGATGCGTCTCGAGGGACACAGCGACGAGGGGCAGTTCGTCGAGCACGTGGTTTTCCGCGGGATCGGCTTTGCCCATGCCCAGTGGGACCTGCCCGACCGCGATGACAAGGGCAACCCCGGTCCCAGCGGCTACAACCAGGCGGACATCTCCGTTCCCGGCGCCGTCGTCGGGCAGGGCGTTCGCGATTGCCTCTTCGACCGATGCACGCTGGAGCACGTTGGGGGCTACGGCCTGGAACTGGCCCGCGGCTGCCAGCACAACGCTCTTCACCGCTGCACCATCGATGACCTGGGCGCCGGCGGGATCAAGATCGGCGAAACCACCATGCGCGGCGCTGCCTCCGACCAGACCTTCGGCAACGAGATCTCCGATTGCCGGATCACCGACGGCGGGTGCTTCTATCCCAGCGGCGTGGGCGTGTGGTTCGGCCAGACCTACGACAACGTGCTTTCCCACAACGAAATCGCCAACTTTTACTACACCGCCATCTCCATCGGCTGGACCTGGGGCTACGGCAAGAGCCTGCCCAGAAACAATGTGGTCGAGAACAACCACGTCCACCACATCGGCGTCAAGTCGGTGGTCGATCTCACCGGCGGGAAAGAAGTGACGCGCTCCGACGGCCCGATCCTTAGCGACATGGGCGGCATTTACACCCTGGGCGTGCAGCCGGGGACCCTCATTCGCGGCAACCGCTTCCACGACATCGCCGGGATAAAATACGGCGGATGGGGGATTTATTTCGATGAGGGGAGCTCGGGCATCGTGGCCGAAAAAAACCTCGTCTACCGCACTACCCACGGCGGGCTGCACCAGCACTACGGCAAGGAAAACATCTTCCGCAACAACATTATCGCATTCGCCCGCGACTGGCAGATTCAGCGGACCCGGGCCGAGGACCATCAAAGCTTCAGCTTCGAGCACAACATCGTCTATTGGGACAGCGGCGACGCCGTCTCGGGGAACTTCAAAACATTTAACGTAATCTTCAATCACAACGATTATTGGGCATTCGATAAGGGTGAGCTGAAGTTCGCCGGGCTGAGCTGGGCGCAGTGGCAGGATAAGGCAATGGATCGGGACTCCGTGGTAGCCGACCCTCGTTTTGTCGATCCGCAGCATGATAATTTTCACCTTTCTGACGACTCGCCCGCACTAAAAGCGGGGTTTGAGCCGTTTGATCTGGATGACGTGGGGCCCCGGAAGCAGTGAATCGAGGGCTTGAGGCTCTTTGCCAGGAGTTGCCAGAGCCCGTGGCTCTTCTGGACGGGCCAGGATCAGGGCCTGTCCAGAGCGCAGTCGAAGGGTTGTTATCGGTCTTTTGGCTGGAGGAAGGCCCTTCAGCGACAAGCGACGTCCCGTCCAAAGGCCAAACCACTGGAATTTAGCGGTTTGCTCGGCTACCCCCCTTGTGGCAAGATATGCTTGGTCGGTTGTGGAGGCAGGCGGCGTAAGCGGAGGCCCGCCTGGTATCGAACCGGAAATCATGGCGAGCGGGGGAATGGAATTCCCGGTTCGCAACAGGTGAGAAAAAGCTGATGTTATTGCAAACCAACAGTTACGTGGTCCCTAAGGAGCGCCGCGCCGAGCATCAACGGTTAATGCGGCGCTTTCGCCAGACGTTGGCGCGGCTTGGGTGCGAACACTTTGAAGTGTACGAGCAAGTCGGGGTGAATTGGACAGCCGGCGATAACGCGGGACGGTACGTGCAGATCATGCGCTTCCGCGACCGCCGGCACCAGTTGTCGGTGCAGTCGGCCGAGCGCGCCGATCCCGGCGCGCAGGCGGTCATCGCCGAGTTCTGCAACCTGATCAACTTCCCCTATCAACAGCAGCAGGGGCTTTTCGCGGTCGGGTTCTATCAAAGCGCCTTGCCGGTGACCATGCGCCGCGAGGCGACGCGCGCCGAAGTGGCCGCCTCCGATGCCGCCGCGGCCGAGAATGGACAGGGAGCGGGCGAGCCGGTTGAAGCCAAAGCCGAAGCGGCGGCAGCCGAGGATAAAGACTTGGCCGAGTCGGCAGCGGGTGGAACCGAAGAAACCAAAGAAGCCGAAGAAGCTGACGAGGAGGTTGAGCTCAAAGCCGAAGCGGAAGGCGATTTCGACGAGGACGAGGTTGCTGAAGAGAAAGCCGCCAGCGAAGGTGAGGAAGCGGAAGATCTCCAGGAAGATCTCCAGACACCCGAGCAAGCCATCGCAGCGGGGCCTTCTCAAGCCGCTGAGCTGGAGCCGGTGAATAAGGCCGAAGTTGCCGCAATCGTCGAAGAGACGGTAGGAGCTTTGGCGGGGTCTGAAGACGCTGGGTCCGTCGAGTCGCATGAGAAAAAGGATGAAGCGGTTGACGTGAACGCGACGGGTTCGACGGGTTCGACGGGTTCGACAAGCTCACCGCAGGCAAGCGCACCGCAGGCAAGCTCACCGCAGGCAGGTTCACCGCAGGCATCCCATGGGCAGGCGATGGAAATCGAGGAGGTCCTGGCTGCCGAGCCATCTGTAGATACGGTTGAGGCCGCCGAAGAAGATGAAACGCTCGCGGATGCCGGCTTGGATGTCGAAGAAAAGCTGTTCGGGGGCGAAGCCGAGGAGCCAACCATTGCCGAGCCGGCGTTGGCGGGCTCTGACCCGCAAGCGATTGATGACGGCGCCGCCCTGGCGGGATCGAAAAGCGAACCCGAGCCGACTGATGCCGAGCACGCTGACGAGCTCGAGCCAGTCGCCGAAGTCGGCGCGACGGCCGCCGAGCCGGTCCCGGAGCTAAACGAAGGACTCATCGAGGCGCTGGCTGAATCGGAGGTCATGGAAGAGCAGTGGGAAGAGGTCGGGCCAGCGGAGGCGGTCGAGTTGACCGCCGCGGAAGGCGATATCGAAATCATCTACGAGCAACTTCCCGCCAGCGCCGACGAAGGCACCGAGGAAGAGACCAGCGAACTCGAAACGGAAGAAGACGGCGGGTTCGATGCCTTGCTCTCCAACGAGCAACTGCATGAAGGCTTCGATGCCGAGGATGACCTGCTGCACAGTGCGGCCCATGCCGCCGAGTTGCATGCTCATAGCGCCTCGGCGGGCCGAAACGGGAATTCGGCCGGGGGTGCGCACAACGGGGACGACCCGCGCGGTCAGGCGACCGAGTCGCGCCATGGCCGGATGCGATGAGGAACGGACAGGCGTACTTGCTTGCCCGTGGGGCACATCCACCGACACCCTCCACGGGCAAGCGAATACGCTTGCCCATGGCACCCAATTAGCTCCCGGTCCCTTAACTTAAGCCCCTTACGCCACTGGGAACTCTTGCGGCATTCCTGGGCGCCCTTGTCATCCGTGCCAGCCCGGCGCTTCCCCTTACAACCGTCTTCCCCGGCAACCAAGCGTGTAACGCTAATCCCCCCATCCCCGTCGTTCGATAAGAGCTTTGGCACGCCCGGAGTTAAAGCCGCGGCACCCAACCAGCCGAAACTCTGCTATTCATGCTCGCCGACGCGCTCCTTTTATCGCATTCCCCGACCCAGGCCGATCGCTCGTCCCGGCGGGCCGCCCGCACGGGGTATCTCAATCCTCTGCCGGTCGAGATTGCCGACCCATCGGTCCTGCGGCACAACGGCATCTATTACCTCTACGGCACCTCAGCCCCATCTGAAGGGTTCCGCGTCTGGTCATCGCCCGACCTGGTCCACTGGGAAGCCCACCCGCTGGCCTTCCGCAAGACGGCCGGGAGCTGGGGCCGCAACCACTTCTGGGCCCCCTGCGCGATCGAGCGGGACGGGGCGTTTTACCTTTACTACAACGCCGTCGGCCGGGTCTCGGGCAACCGGACGAGCCACCGGATTTGCGTCGCCCGGAGCGAATCGCCGCTCGGGCCGTTCGTGGACGTCAAGGCGCCGTTCCTGGACATCGGCTGCGCGGTGATCGACGCCGAAGTCTTTGTTGATGCCGACGGGAGCGGGTATTTGTACTACTCGAAAGACATCTCCGAAAACCCCGTCAGCGAGGTATTCGTCGTGGCCCTGTCCGACGACCTGCTGAGCGTCACCGGCCAGCCCGTGCCGTGCATCCGCCCAAGTCAGGCTTGGGAAGGCGACCGGTGGAACGAGGCCCCCTGCGTCTTCCGCCACGGCGATACTTACGTCATGACCTACTCGGCCCGCTGTTTCTCCGACCGGCTCTACGGCGTCGGTTACGCCACCGCCTCGTCGCCGCTGGGCCCATGGCGCAAGGGGCCGAACAACCCGATCCTGCGCCGCACCGACGAAGTCTCCGGCCCGGGCCACAACTGCGTGACGACATCGCCCGATGGCCGCGAGTTGATGATCCTCTACCACACCCACCAAAGCCCCCTGGGCGGGTGCGCCCGCCAACTGGCGATGGACCGCCTGCTGATCGCTCCGCCAGCCATCGGTCAGTCATCCGCGGCGGTACGCCTGTTCACCGACGGACCCACGCACACCTGGCGGCCGGTGCCATCCAACGGCGGCGATCCCGCCAAGCTTGCAAAAGCTGGGTGATACACAGCGCGACGGCCAACACCCCAAGACCCACGAGACAGAAGCAAAGGCCGTTACGGCCGTTACTTGCGCACTTTTGTTGCCCGATCGGCTGGTGGCGTTCCGTCCGGTGGAAGGCCCGATCAGGCTTGCGGTTTCGCAGTCCGCGACGCGGTTAGCAGCACGCAAAACGACGAGCGGTGACATACCCAAGCGCGACCCCTGCGCCATGGCCCATCGATATCGATGTCGCGGCTTCAAAGCAGAATTTCCACTCATTCCCGCCTCGATTTGCAGTATGATGCCCGCCATGAAAGTCACGGAGCGCATCAAGTCGGTCGTCGATGAAGCGCACCTCCATGGGCATCATCCGACGAAGGTTTACCTGACCGTGGACGATGGTCGCAAGCTGCAGTTCGAGTTGATCGAACAGGGCGGCCGGCTCGGTGAAAAAATCATGCGCGAAGGCGTCCGCAAGGCCGTCCACAAAATCGAGGGCGTCGAGGTCGTCTGGCGCAGCCCCGAGTTCAAGGTCGACTAGCCGGCTGGGAAGCACCACGCGACGTCGGAAGCGCCAAGGCGCCGCCGGAAGCACGAAGCACGAAATCCGAAACTCGAAATAAATTGAAAGCAAGAAGAAGAAAAGAGACAAACAATACAAAACGCCGGCTCAACGTACCAGTACCGTTTTGAGTTTTCTTCTTTCTCCTTTGAATTTATTTCGAGTTTCGAGTTTCGGATTTCGTGCTTCCCGGCCGGGCAGTGCTTCCCGACGGGGCGGTGCTTCCCACCGCGGCGGTGCTTCCCGGACCGGCGGCGCTTCCCGAACCCGGACTCACCACCAGCACCACCTTCCCCACCCCCCGGCCGTCCTCGAAATGTCGCGTGGCCTCGGCGATCTGCTCGATGGGGAACGTGCGGTCCAGGGCCGTGCAGTACCGGCCGCGGGCTGCCAGTTGCACCACCTCGTGCAGGTCCTGGGCATAGCCGTCGCACGGCACCTTGAAGCGGTTGAAGCCGATGATCGTCACGGCGTTGCGAATCAGGTCGCGGGATTGAAGCGACAGCGTCTCGCCGGCGGCCGAGCCGAAATGCGCCAGCCGGCCAAACTCGGCCAGGGCCGCCACGGCCTGCCCGGTGACCTGTCCCCCGATCGGGTCGAGAACGGCATCCACCCCCCGGCCTCCGGTCAGTGCCCGCACCTGTTCTTCCAGCAGCCCGTCGGAAAGCATCACGATATGGTCCGCCCCCAGGCCTTTCACGCGTTCGACTTTTTCCGGCGTTGACACCTCGGCGATCACCTTGATCCCCTCCGCCCTGGCGATCTGCACGGCCGCCGACCCCACGCCTCCGGTCGCCCCCAGGACCAGCAGCGACTGGCCGCTCTTGACCTTGAGAACGCGCAGCGCCCCCACGGCGGTGACGCCCGCACTGGCAAGCCCCGCTGCCTGCTCGAACGTCAGTTCCTTCGGCATGGGCCGGACCGACCGCATCGGCACGGCCACAAACTCCGCCCAGGCGCCGTCCCGCAGCACGCCCAGCGAGGCATCATGAACGATCACCGGCTCGCCGAGACGGAACTGCGTGGTATCGGTTTCGACGGTCCCCGCCGCCTCTTCGCCCAGGATGAGCGGAGGCGCCTTGGCCGGCAGGTATTTCCCCGACCGCACCAGGCTGTCGCGGGCATTGATCGCCGACGCCTTGACGCGCACGAGGATTTCCCCCTCGCGCGGCTGCGGCTTGGCCGTCTCCACCCAGTGCAACACCTCCGGCCCGCCGTGCCCGGTAATCCGGACGGCCTTCATTTTTTCAACGTGTTTCATGGGACTCCTCGCTACACGTTCACCCCACGGGCGCGGGACGTAATTCCCGTGAGCGAGACTTTGCCCCCGGCGGCCGCACCAGCAGCGGCAGCACCGCCGCGACGGCGAGGATCGCCGCGATCACGTGGAGTGCTCCGTGGTAGTTGCCGTAGGTCTCGCGCATGTAGGCGATGAGCTGCGGGCCAAAGGCGCTGGCGAAACCCCACGCCGTGAGCATCAGCCCGTAGATGGGGCCGACGTTTTTGGGGCCGAAATAGTCGGCTGTGAACGCGGGCATCGTCCCGAAGCCGCCGCCGTAGCAGAGCAGGATCGTGAACGTCACGACGCCCAGCAGCGTTGCCGAGGTGAGACTGGGGTAGAGCCAGAAGAGGAGCATTTCGATCAGGAACATCACGAAGAACGTCGTCTTGCGGCTGATGACGTCAGATACCGACGCCCAGAACACGCGGCCGACGGCGTTGCCCATGCTGACGAACCCGACCAGTGCGCCGGCGGCGGTGGCGCTCATGCCGGCGAGTTCCTGGAACATCGGCGATTCCTGGGAGATCACGGAGATTCCCGCCGACGTGTTCAGGAACAGCAGGAGCCACAGGGCCCACCATTGCCAGGTGGACAGCGCTTCGCCGAGCGTGAAGTTACGCGCCGCCCGCTGGGCCGCCTGCGACGCCGATGGTTCCCAGCCGGGCGGCTTCCAACCCTCCGGCGGGTTCTGCATGAAAAATCCTCCGGCGACCGTCACGATGAGGTATGCAATGCCCAAGAAAGCGAAGGTATTGAGCACGCCGACCTGCGGCAGTTGGATCAGGCGTGTCGCCACCGGCGCCGTGACCAGCGCCCCGGCGCCGAAGCCGCCGACGGCAATGCCGGTAATGAGGCCGCGGCGGTCGGGGAACCATTTCAGCAGGACCGCCACGGGCACGATATAGCCGAATCCCAGGCCGATCCCGCCGATGACGCCGTAGGTGAGATAGAGCCACAAGAGCCGATGATCTGAAAGACTGGCGAGGAACGTGGCCTTTTCTTTGAGCAGTGGGACAAGCCGGTGCCCGAGGAACCGGTGATCAGCAAAGCTGGCCAGGAACATCCCCAGCCCATAGAGGGTGCCGCCGGTCAGGGCGACAATCCGGGGCCCCATGCGATTCAACCACAGCCCGCCAAAAAACGCGGCAAGGCCCAGCACAAAGATGCAGATCGTAAAGGTCCGGGAAACCTCGGAAATACTCCAGGCAAACCGCGCGATCAGCGGCTTGCTGAAGACGCTCCACGCATAGACAGCCCCAAGGGCCATCTGGATGAAGACTCCCGCAACGGCAATCCACCATCGATTCAGACCACGCATCGGGCCACCTTTCAAAAGCGAAGGTGCCGCGCGCTACGATCGTTTCCTCACGGCCGCTTGTCGCACGGCAAGTTCCGTCCGAACGCTTCCAGCAGTGCGTTCACAAACACAACGCCCCGGCGAAGGTCTTTGCTCCGGAAATGACGCAGCAAACCCATGAACCCCGGCGGCTGCTCTTCCCGCGCTCGCACCGCGTCCAACGCCTCCGGCAGAGCATGGGACAAGCAGTGTAGCGACTCCGGGTCGAAGCTGGCCAGCGCCTTGGCGAGGATCAGCAGATTGCGCAGGCCCCGAACCGCCTCGGGAGAGTCACCCATCTCGACGAGCGTTTCGACTATTTTATCGCCAGCCCCCAGGGAGCCGCGCAGCAGGTCAAGCACACCCCGGTCGTGCATGCGCTGTACCACATCGTATAACGCTAGCATCGCCTCGGCATGCTCGGCCGGGGCGTTCTGCAGTCGGGCGCTCAGCTCCGCGGCCGGATCGTACGGCGGAGGCGCGTAGGGAATCGGTCGGGCCATCGGTCTTGCTCCTACTTGTGGCCAATCTGAACCAGTCCGTTGCCAGGAACGCGCCCGTTACCGGGAATATGGTAGCCCGGGCGCTTCCACTTGCGCTCCACCTCGACCCCGCGCTGCGGCGTGGGATGCCCGAAGCGGAAATTGTTCCGCGGCAGCGGGCTCTCGCCAGGCTCGGGCTGCACCACCATCTTCACCGATGTTTCCTTATACGCCGGCGTGTGCGTCACCACATCCGTATGGCTGCTGGTCAAGCGATTGACCGGACTCTGGGTCGAGTTCATCGGCATGTACAGTTCCTTGCCGCGTACCCGGTCGGTCACCAGGGCGCGGACGCGCACCTTGCCATAGCGCGACGTCAGGTCGACCCACGTCCCGCTCCGGATCTGCCGCTCACCGGCAAGCTCCGGGGACACTTCAACAAACGTGTCCGGCGTCTTCTCGTGGATGCCAGGGATGCGGTAAGTAAGGTTCCCTTCATGGAAATGCTCCAGCAGCCGGCCGTTGTTCAAATGCAGGTCGTATTCGACGTCGGGCTGGTCGGTCGGCTCCCCCCAGGCGAGCGGGAAGAGCCGGGCCTTGCCGTCAGGGAAAAAGAACTGCTTGGTATATAGCAATGGCTCGTCGGTGCCGTCGGCCGCTACCGGCCATTGCAGCGTCTTGTAGCCCTCCAGCCTTTCATAGCTGACGCCGGCAAACATAGGTGTCACCGAGGCGACCTCGCTCATGATCTCGGACGGATGGTTGTATTTCCAGTTTGCCCCGAGCCGGTTTGCCACTTCGCGGATGATCTCCCAGTCCGGCTTTGAGCCGCCCAGCGGCTCGAGGACCTGATAGAGCCGCTGGATCCGTCGTTCAGTGCTGGTGAACGTGCCCTCTTTTTCCAGGCTCGGCGTGCCGGGCAGGATGACGTCGGCAAACTGGCAGGTGGTGCTGAAGAAGATGTCCTGCACGACCAGGAAATCGAGCTTGGAGAGGGCGTCGCCGACGTAGTTCGCATTGGAATCGACGATGCTCATTTCCTCGCCGATCACGTACATCGCCTTGAGCGTCCCCTGTTGGATGGCGTCCACCATTTCATGGTTGTCCAGTCCTTTGGTGGCCGGCAACTGCACCTGCCAGGCCTTCTCAAACCGCTCGCGCACGCCCGGATCGTTGACGGACTGATAGCCCGGCAGGGATGCGGGCATGGAGCCGTGGTCGCTGGCCCCCTGCACGTTGTTGTGGCCGCGCAGCGGGTAGGCGCCCGTCCCCGGCCGCATGTAGTTGCCAGTCGTGAGCAAGAGGTTGGAGATGGCCGTCGAGGTGTCAGAGCCATGGCTGTGCTGGGTCACTCCCATGGCCCATAGGATGCACACCCGATTCGCCCTGGCGATCATATCGGCGGCCTTCTTGAGCGTCTCGACCGGCAGGCCGCATCGCTCCGACGCCGCTTCGAGAGTGAACGGCCCCAAGCTCTTGCGGTACTCTTCCAGCCCATTCACCCATTTGTCCAGAAACGCCTTCTTTTCCAATCCGTTGTCGAGCAGATACCGCGTGATGGCCGAAAGCCAGAACAGATCGGTGCCCGGCCTGGGATGCAGGAACAGGTCGGCCCGGCGGGCCATCTCGTGCTCGCGCAGGTCGGCAACGATGAGCTTCTGCCCCTTGAGCTTGTGGGCCCGCTTCACCCGCGTCGCCAGGACCGGATGGCTCTCGGCGGTGTTGCTGCCGATGATGAGCACCAGATCGGCCTGGGCGATGTCGGAGATGGACCCCGAATCCCCGCCATAGCCGACGGTACGGAACAAGCCGGTCGTGGCCGGCGCCTGGCAGTAGCGGGAGCAGTTGTCGATATTGTTCGTGCCGACGACGGCCCGCGCCAGCTTCTGCATCAGGTAGCTCTCTTCGTTGGTGCATTTCGACGAAGAGATGAACGCCAGCGAATCCGGCCCGCTGGCCGCCTTGATCTCGTTGAACCGCCAGGCGATCAAGTCCAGGGCCTCGGCCCAGCTTGCCTGGCGGAAATTGTCCCCCTCACGGACCAGCGCATGGGTGAGGCGGTCCGGGCTGTTGACGAAGTCCCACGCGAATTTCCCTTTGACGCAGGTCGAGATGCCGTTGGCCGCCCCGTGCTCTGGCCTGACTTTGAGGATATGGCGGTCCTTGGTCCAGATATCGAAGCTGCAACCGACGCCGCAATAGGTGCAGACGGTCTTGGTCCGCTTGATGCGCGATTCCCGCATGGCCGCTTCGGCCTCGGACACTTTCAAAATCGGCCCATAGCCGACCTCCGGCTCGACGCCCTTCACGACGTCGATCATGCCGTTGAGCGCCGGTTTCGGCAACCCGGTGAAGAAGCCGGCATGGCCGACCATGGACTTTTCCATCAGGGCGTTGCAAGGGCAGACGGTGACGCAGTGGCCGCAGGAGACGCAGCTTGAATCGCCGATGGCCGCGCCGCCGTCCCAGAGCACGCGGGGGTGTTCGTCTTCCCAGCGGATCGACAGCGTCTCGTTGACCTGGACGTTCTGGCACGCCTCGACGCACCGCCCGCAGAGAATGCACTGGTCGGGGTCGTATCGATAGAAAGGGTTGGTGTTGTCAACGGCATACGGCTTGGGCTTGAAGGGGATGTTCTGATGCTCCACCGCCAGCGACTTGGTCGTGTTGTGGACAGTGCAGTTGCCGTTGTTATTGTCGCAGACGGTGCAGTAGAGCAGGTGGTTCCCCAGGATCCGGTCGAACGCCTCGCGTTGGGCGGCGGATGCCGGCTTGGAATTCGTGGTAACCGCCATCCCATCGGAAACCGCCGTGGCGCAGGCCCTGACGAGCTTACCGTTCACCTCAACCATACAGGTGTCGCAGGTCTGAATGGGGCCGAGTTGTGGATGGTAGCAGACTTGAGAAATCTGGATTTTGGCGCGGTTGATGATGTCGATGAGGCGTTCACCGGGTTTCACCTCGTGAGCCGACCCGTCGATCGTTATGCTGGCCATGTGGTCGCTTTCCTTCTCTTTTTCGTTACGCTCGCCGGCGCGGATTATAGCACCGGCAGCCCCCTGCGGCGGAAGGGGCAAACTGCATGTGCTGATTGGACTTGCGATTCGGGTGCTGGAAGCCTATTCCAAGCTATGGGAAGATTCTTCATGGCATTGAATCGTCGTTCATGGGGTGCCGAATGAAAAGTGTGCGCGCACTAAGAAGAGAGTTCAGAACCGGATTTTCTCCGGGTCGTTCCAAATGGGTGGCATGTGCGAGCGTACTCGCTTGCCCGTGTTTTCTCCCGTCAGCAACGGGTTCCACGGGCAAGCGAGTACGCTTGCCCATGCCACCCAGAGGGATCCTGAAACCGCTTCCAAACGGCCTCACCGTCGGCCGGCGATTTGCATGGATCATGATCGCCGTCTCTATCGCGTTGCTGCCTGCATCGCTGGCAGAAGGCGCCAAGAGCATCTTCGATGACGACTGGACGCCTCCGCCGCGGAGTGAGCCGGCTGCGCCTGCTCCGGCGACCCGTCCGGCACCGGCGCTGCGGAAACCAGCGCCGCCGCCGACCGGCGTACCCACGATTGCGCGTCCCGGCGAGAGGCCGGCGACCCCGGTCCTGCCGTCGGTGGCCCCGGCGCCCGCGATCAGCAGCGCGGGCCAGTTGGCGCGCCAGCCGGTGCCCGCCGCCGCCGAACAGGCCAAATCACGCAAGTTGATGTCGGAAGCATTTGCCAAGGAGCTTGCCGATAGCTCGCCGGCTGCCCGGCGAGCGCTGGCCCGCAAGCTCCTTGAAGAGGCGGCGAAGTTGTCCAATGCGCCGTCCGACCAGTTCGTCGTGCTCGGCGGGGCCATCCAGTCGGCGCTGGAGGCGGCGGACCTGCCGCTCGCCCTGGAGGCTGCCGACCAAATGTCGGACACCTTCGATCTGGACGGCTTGGCCGTGAAGGCCAGCGTCGCCCTTAAGCTGCTGCCTAAGAGCTACGCGGCCAACGCCGCCAACGTGCCGGCCGGGCTGGGGTTGCTCGATCCGCTGGAGTCTGCCGAGGATTTCACGGCGGCGTCGCGTCTGGTCACGATCCTTGAGCAAGTCCCCGCAGTTGACCCGTCGGTTCGCGTTGCACTGCCGAAGCACGCCAGGGAAATCGAGGAGTTACGGACGGCGCGGGAGCGCTTGACGCCGTCTCTGGAGAAGCTGCGATCCTTCCCTGATGACCCCGCCGCCAATCTTGCCGTGGGACGCTACACGGCGCTGCTGCGCGGCGACTGGGAGCACGGGCTGCCGTTGCTGGCCAAGGGCAGCGACCCGAAGCTGGCGGCCCTGGCCAAGGCTGCCCTGGCCGACCCCGCGGACGCCGACGCCCGCACGAAGCTAGCCGAGGAGTGGTGGGACCTTGCCCAGGCCGCTTCGGGGCGCGCCAAATCGAGCCTGCTGGCCGAGGCCATGGAGGACTACCGCCTGGCCCTGCCCGGTTTGAGCGGGCTGGGGCGCGTCCTGGCCGAGAAACGAGTGGCCGAGGCCGAGGCGGTCGTGGGGACGGCGACCCGCCCGGTCGCCAGGGTGGCGCCCGCCGGGCTGCTCCCGGGACTGGTTGCCGAACTCTATCTGGATACCGACTTTTCACGCCCGGTCATGAAGCGGATCGACCGGCAGATTTCCTTCGAATGGCAAAACGGACCGCCTGACAGCGACATGCTCGGCGAGCGGTTTTCGATCCGTTGGGCCGGCGCGCTGCGCGTCCCACGAACGGGGACGTACACTTTTTTCGCATCGGTCGACGACGACGTCGACGTCTGGATCGACGGACAATCCGTTCTGACGCAGCATGGCCCGACACGCTCGGCCCAGGCGGAAGCAAAGCTCTCGGGCGGGATGCACGCGGTCCGAATCGACTATCGCAACGTCGCAGGCGAAGGCCGGCTCATGCTGCAGTGGAGTGAAGAGAATGGGTTCGCGCAGCAAAGTCTCGGGCGCGACGCGCTGTGGCACGACGCCGCGGCCGGCGCCGATGCCGCACCGGCGCCGCCGGGGTGGCGGAGCGACCTGATAAGCGGGATCCACGGGGGTGAGCCGTTCCGTGAAGATGCGCCCGCCCATTACATGCTGGTCGGTTTTGAATTGACCATGCACAACAACGAGAACGCCGACGTCATCAAGTCCGCCCGCGCCATCTATCGCGGCCCATCCGGCGAGTTCCTCGGCAAACAATTCGGCGAGCCCAACGGAGAGGTGACTCGTCTTGTGGCCAAGCCGGGTTACGCCGTGGGCATCATCCAGGCCCATGCCGGCTCCCATGTCGATGGGTTCTCATTGCATTTCATGCGCCTGCAGGGCGAGACGCTCATTGCGGCCGACGCATACGACAGTCCCTCTTTTGGCGGCCCTGGCGGCGACGAAATCAATGTTGGCGAAGGCAAGCCCGTCATCGGCATCTATGGTATCGCAGGAGGCAATCTTGACGGGCTGGGGATGGTAACGGCGGATGGCGCGGCGCCAAGTCAGGCGGCGGTTACCGCATCCCACTGGCCCGCCGCGCCGGTACACGTGACCATCATCAGCGCGGATTATGGGAATGACAACGGGACGGTTTCGCTGGCCAAGGCGATTCAAGCAGCGCTCGATGCCGATCCCTTCATGCCGATCGATGCGGGAAATGGCTGGGCCGGCGACCCCGCTCCAGGCTCCGGCAAGACGCTGACCCTGTCGTATCAGGTCGGCGAAAAGACCTGCGACGCCGGGGTGTCGGAGGACCACATTTGCTTTCTTCCTCCCATCCCCCAGGGCGGCGCCGCGGTGGCGGGGGCCTCGGTCCCTTTCAGAATCATTGCCGTCCGCTATGGCGCCGACAATGCCTGGGTCGATGCGACCGAGGCCATTCGCGCCGAGGTCGTGGATCCATCCAAGCCCTTCACCGTGCGCAACATGGCCGGCGGCAAGGACCTTCGTTTCGGAAAGGAAAAGCGCCTGGTGGTCTATTTCGAGACCCAAGGCCGGCGCTACGTCCGCATCACGCGTGAGGGGAGCGAGATGACGCTAATGCCGTGAGAGTTCATTACCACGTCCACTCCTCGGCATCAAACCTGTTGGATGCCGTTTCCCACTGCTCGTCCGGCTCGTCTTGGCCTTTTGCCTCAAGCGCCTTGCGGAACGCCTGGTCCCAGCCATCGCGCGGATTCGCCGGCAGGGCCCGCAGAACAACCTCCTTCTTGCGGCCGGCGATCTCGATTTGATCGCCGAGCCCAGCTTGCGCGATCACAGTCTTCGGCAGCCGGACGCCACGCGAATTGCCGATCTTGACCAGCTTGGCTTTCATAAGCAGATTGTAACGACTACGAGAACGCATTGCATCCGATCGGCGGCGACCCAACGCCGGGGTGTTCCTGGGCGAGCGCGCCACGCGGACGTGCCGCCAGCGCCGCGCCGCCGGAGGCCATCAGATGTTGTAACAATGCACGGCCTGGTTGACGCGCTATGGTCTTTCCGGTTGAAATCCGTGTCTTCGCGAAATCAAAAGCGGGACGCAAATCAAAAGCGGGACGCCTGCGCTTATTGACACGGCCGCCTTCGCCGCTCAGCATGGGGCGATGCCCAGAAAAGCCCGCAAGGCCCCAGGCGGCATGATCTTCCACTGCATGAATCGCGCCGCGGGGCGTACGCGGCTGTTCCGCAAGCCGCAGGATTACGCCGCGTTCGAGCTGGTGTTGGCTCACGCCCTGGAGGCGGTGCCGATCCGGTTGCTGGCCTACTGCATCATGCCGGACCACTGGCACCTGCTCCTGTGGCCGACGCAGAACGGGCAGTTGGCAAAGTTCATGCACCGTCTGACAATGACGCACACGCGCCGATGCCAGGAGCAGCGCCGAACGGTTGGTTCCGGGCACCTGTACCAGGGCCGGTTCAAGAGTTTCCCGGTTCAGGAAGACCGGCATTTGGAAATCGTTGCACGGTACGTGGAGCGAAACGCAATACGCGCAGGGTTGGTTGAGCGGGCCGAGCAGTGGCCTTGGGGCACCCTCTGGCGTCGGACGCACCCGGGTGAGGCAAAGCCGTCGGGCGTCAACGTCGATAGCGTCATTGAACGGTGCAAGCTGCCTTTGTCGCCCTGGCCGGTAAAGAGGCCGGCCGACTACCGCCGACGGGTGAATCAGCCGCAGGCGGCGGCTGAGGAACAAGCCGTGCGGCTGAGCATGACCAAAGGCCGCCCCTTCGGCGACGCGGCCTGGCAGGCCCGCGTGACCAAGCGGCTGGGACTGGAGTCGTCATTCCGGCCCACTGGCCGGCCGCGGAAGGACATGCGGCAAGGCAAATCCAGCGGATGAGGATCCGCGCAGCACAAGCCGCGGGCGCAGCGCAGCGGAGCCCCGGATGGTTGTTGCAAGCGGCGCGAATTGTCGCCAAGAGCACCGGGCCGCGGGAGGATCCGGTGCTCCGCTGCGCTGCGCACGCGGCTTGTCGGATGTTGCAGTTGTCGATCGACGGAATCGGGCGCGGTACCGATGACACCATCGAGACACCGAAGGGGCCCGGGTTGACGCGCTCTCGCCTCTCCGGTGAAATCCATATCTACACGGTCAAACCCACATAACCGGAGAACCGTTCAATGCTGGAACGACGCGATCTGCTGTTCTGCTTACCGTTGGTGGTGGCCCTGTCGGCTGGTTTTGCCGCCGCGGATGCGCCGGCGAGGCAGCCGGCGCCCGCCACCCAACCAGCATCGACCCAGCCTACTTCGACGCAGCCGGCCGCGCCGCTCGAAAAGCTGGAGGGGTTCGCCAACGTCGAGACGGCTGTCACCACGCAGTTGCAGCAGGCCTCCCCGACTCTGCCGCAAGCGGGCTACCTTGGGATTGAGGCTGGTGACTGCTCACCTACTCAGCCTTGAGCATTTCCCCCGCTTCGGCATGTTGCGGGATCACGTCGATCCGCACCCGGTTTACCTTCTGCGGTTCGGCAGTCAGCACCGTGAACTTGGCGCCGTTGTGCTCGAATGTCGTTCCCGCCTCGGGGATCTTCCCCAACGTCGTGGAGACGTAACCGCCCAGCGTGTCGTAGCCGGCGTCTTCGGGCAGGTTCAGCCCCATCAGCCGGTTGAGCTCGTCAATATAAATGCGCGCGTCCACGTCGGCGGAGTTGTCGTCCAGCCGTTTGAACATGGCCGGCTCGACCGGCTCATGCTCGTCGGCGATGTCGCCGACCAACTCCTCCAGCACGTCTTCGATGGTCACCAGCCCGGCGGTCCCGCCGTACTCGTCGATCACGATCGCCAGGTGCACCTTCTGCAGTCGGAAGTCGGCCAGCAGGTCGCGGAGCGGCTTGGTCTCCGGCACGAAATAAGCCGGGCGCATCGCCGAGCGGACGTTGAACTGCCCGGCGGGGAGCCCGATGTGCTTGAGCAGGTCGCGGGCGTGCAGCACGCCGATGATGTGGTCGAGCGTGCCGTCGAAGACCGGCAGGCGGGAATGCCCCGATTCTTCCAGGGTTTCCTTCACGTGGGCCAGGGTGCTCCCGACCTCCACGCCGACGATCTCCGGCCGCGGCGTCATGATCTGCCCGGCGGTCGTGTCGTGGAACTGGATGACCGACTCGATCATCTCCCGCTCTTCCTCATCGACGACACCTTCTTTTTCGCCCTCCTCGACCGCCGACAGGATTTCCTGCTCGATCTCGTGCTCGATCGCCGCGGGCTCATCGGAAGTGGGCGTGCCGACGGACCGGCCCACCATGTTGTCAACCGCGTGCATGAGCAAGATAACGGGCCAAAACACCCAGCGTAAGACATGCAGCATGCCCACGCACGCCGCCACGATGGCGTCGCCGGCATGGCGGGTCAGGGCGTGCGGCAGGGCAACCGAGCTGAAGAGCGTCACGATGCCGGCCACCACCGCCGTCGCGCCGTATCGAACGGCGGGCCGATCGGATATCCAATGACAGCAGACCAGAACGGACAGCAGGATGCCCGTGTTGGCCAGCATCCGGCAGATCGCCGTCACAAGGATGAGGTCGCTGACCTGGTTGAGCGTCGGCTCCAGCAGGTCTTCCCGGCCCCGGCGGGCCAGGTGCTCGGCCAGCCTCACCCGGGAAAGCTCGCGCAGGGAATAGGTGAGCGTCGAGAATAAGAGCGAACCGGCTGCCGAAACAAAGACGGCACCCACTGGAACGTAGGGTGACATCAGTCAACTCTCCCAGAAGCGCGGCGCTTGCCGCCGGCGGACAAGGAGCGGTGGCGTTTTGAGTCAGACCGACGATCGGGTTCCCCTGATGCAGACCCCTTGCGACCCTGCGTTTTCGCCCTGGGCTTGCCCTTCGCGGAAGTACCGGAAGGTCTTCCCGCTTCAGGAGCGACCGCCGGGTGCTTCCCATCCCTCGGCACTCTACGAGCAGAGGGCAGGGTCGGCTTCGTGGTTGCGTTTGCTTTACCTGGTGAGTCGCCCCAAAAAATCGGGCCGATACCGAGGGTGGTCAAGATGGCGTCTTCAGTGCGGTGCATGGCTGCGAAGCCCGAGCGAGTCCGATCATCAAAACCGCACAAGTGTAACAGCCCGTGCAAGGCGTACAACAGCACCTCCTGCTTGAGCCCGGTTCCCTCCGCCGCCCCGCGCCGCCGCGCCTCCGGGACGCAGACCACCACCTCGCCGCTCAGCGCCCGGCCCCGCCGATCGGCCTCCAGCGGGAACGTCAGCACGTCCGTCGGCCCCGCGACACCCAGGAATTGCTCGTGCAGCTCGGCCATCCGCCGATCCCCGACCAAGGCAATCGAAAGCTCCGCCAGCGGCGGCTTGAGGATGGCGTGAGCAGCCGCGATATGCCGGCGCAGGTACGTCGCCAGCGCCGCGCCCGTGGCAGCGGTTACCGATAGCCGCAACGGACCTGCCTGGGTTGGTGCGGGACGAGCAGGGCGGCGTCGGGGCATACGAGCGGAGGTTATAGGCGCTGACCGCGACGACCGCCAACTACTTGTTGAGATGGCCGACGAATGGAGTTTCCTGCTCTGGCAGTTCAAAACGCCGGGGTTTGAGTTGGACGGGAACCAATCGCCTGGGCTCTTGCCTGGCAGTAGGCCGTGATCCGTGATTTCATAGAGTCCTTCACCCGCCGGCCGCACCCAGCCGGCGCAGGGCGGCGACCGTGCGCGGGCTGTGGCGGGCCGTCAGGGTGCTCAACGCCGTATGGCCCTCGTTGTCGCGCACACCGAGGTCCGCGCCGGCGCGCGCCAGCATCTCAACCAGCTCCGCCTTGTCCTGGTATCCCACCTTGTAGAGAGGGGTCTGGCCCAGGTCGTCGCGGGCATTCACGTCCGCACCGGCCGCGATCAGACGCATTGCCAGCTTGATGTCGCCGCGCCGGCAGGCGGCGTGCAGCGGCGTGCGGCGATGGTCGTCGGTCACATCCGGCGAGCGGTAATAGCTCAGCAGCTCGCCGGCAACGGCATCGCCGTCGCCCGTGTACGACGCGGCAGCATTATGCAGCGGCGTCTGGCCCTGGCAGTCCCGGGCGCACGGGTCGGCGCCCTGATCGATCAGCCAGCGCACCACGTCAGCGCGGCCCGACTGGGCCGCGTAGTGCAGCGGCGTCTCGCCCAGGGCATCGCGCACGTCCACCCCATCACGGCCGCCGCTCGCCAGCTCCCGCAACCCATCCAGGTCGCCGGCGCAGGCGGCGGCGTGCAGCGGCGTGTACGCCGGCAGCGGGCCCGAGCTCGGCCACGCCGCTCCCCACGCAAGGGCCACAATGCCGGCCGCCACAAGACTCGGACAGCATCGGCCGGCGAACGGGTTCTTGCATCGCGACACGGCATCCTCCATGGGCTTTGCCCACGAACCGTCCAACCAATTCGGCTCCCCACGAATTGGGCCCCGGCGAAACATTACGGGCCTGCTCACGACAATAATGGCCGGCCGAACGTGGGGGGTGACAACAAATCCCGCAAGATTCGCCTCCCGGCTCGATCGCCGGCTTGCCAATGTCCGATGCGTTCTACAGGGAAAGCCGGCGGACCTTACGGCCTTCCGCTGCAAGCCATGGGATCACGGGAGCGACTCACTACCGGAGCCGGCCCAGATCGATCTAGTAAGTTAGTTACTAAATATAGTACGTTGTGTCTTATATCGTCGCGGAGCCGTGTGCGTCAAGCGGAATCTTCACCGATTCGGAGGATCGCAGGTCGACCGACTGAACCTGATTGTTTCTCCCCCGGCCAAGGGTTACCCTGTCCCACGGATAACAGATTTCTAACCGAAAGGCGTGGTCCATCATGGGTGACAGGTCCCCAAAATCAGTGCAGAAGCAAGCGTCACAGAAAAAAGCCAAGAGCGACAGCGCAGACCAGAAGAAGCGGCAGGACGTGGCGGCCAAACAAGCGCCGGGGAAGAAGAAGTAAGGGCCGAGGAACACAGTCGCCGGCCGCATCCGCTTTGGTTCGCCGTCAGCCCGACGGGGCACTACTAGCGGGCAGTGCCCTGACCCAGTCCACGCCTAGAGGGGCGCATACGTCGCTTAAACAGCGTACGTTCCACCCCCAGGCAACCTCCGGGTCATGTATGAAGTCGGCAAGCCCCCACCCGACCGATTCCTCGAACTCCGGAAGGGGAATCGCGTGTGAATTGAGGTACTGAAGGAGGCGCTCGCGGAGCCCAGGAAACGACAGACCTCGCTCGTCGGCGGCGTTGCCCGCACCTTTCATGAACAAATCCCGTGGCGCGCAGCCGACGACCGAGCAGACCCGGGAAAGGTCGCGTAGCGAAATCGCGTCGTAGAGGTCGTCAGTTGATTCGAGGTCGTAATAGCTCACATCACTTATGCCGCTCTGGTCTTCGATCTCAACCGGGGACTTGCCGGAACGCGATCGGAATGCCGCCAGCCGGGTTCGCGGTTCGGAATTCATCTCAAGGAGTTCTCGTCTTGTGTGGAGCGGCTGCGCTTTAGCCAACGCCTCGCAAGGCTCTTGTCGCGCTTCACGCCAACCCCCTCTGCGTAGGCCGCTGCGACATTGCGCTGTGCTACCCGATTGCCCGCAAGCGCAGCCTTGAGGTACAATTTGAACGCCCGCCTGGGCTGCCTTTCTACGCCCTTCCCGTAAAAGTAGCAGTTTCCCAGATTCAAACGCGCGTCTGCATCTCCCTTGCGCGCGGCTCGGCGATACCAGTCAACCGCCTTTCGGAGGTTCTGGGCGGTGCCGCGCCCATGCTCGTAAAAGTACCCGACGTTGTACTGCGCTCGCGCAAAACCGCCGCGGGCCGACTTCAGATACCACCGCAACGCGCGGCGCGGGCTCCGGGGCGCGCCTTCGCCGAAGCTGTAACAAACGCCAACGCAGAACTGCGCGCCCGCGTCGCCCTGTCGAGCTGCGTGCAACATCCACTCAAACCCCTCCTTCGCGTTCCGGCGGACGCCCCGACCATACCGAAGGAGATAGCCGACGGCCCACTGGGCCCGGACATGCCCTTGCGATGCCGCAAGCCGAAACCACTTGACCGCCCGCCGGTAGTCGCGGCGCGTCCCACGACCCTCGGCGTAGTCTGCTCCGAGATTGTACTGGCCGTTCGCATTACCAGCTCGCGCGGCCGCCAGGTGCCAACGGTGCTCGTCAGTCGCGGCCGACGGCACTTGCCGGGCAGAATTTGTCTGACGTCTACGAGTTGGCACGTGGCAACCTCCTTAACATCTCAGTGAAAAAGGAGCAATTCCGTGTGCGAGCAGGGCAGGCAACCGGTGCGGAAAAATTTAATGTAGTTCTATACATGTCTACGCGCGATTGTCGTCGATCTTTTTCGGGCTACCCGCGCGGCACGCGAAATATATATAGGTCGTATCGAACTGGAGCAACAAGGGTTTTCGATCTGGATTCGGGGTTTTTGCCCGGTTTGCGTGCTCAACCTTAAGTGGAGCAAGTGGAGCACGATACTTACCTTAGTCCCGGCTTTTTCTCGGTCGGATCGCTCATAGGGGTCCGACGTCCGGACCGTAACGGCGGATGGACATCAATCGTCGGGTTGAAATAATCAGCGTGGTTCGTTTGAGAACAGGAGCGGTCATGAGCGGCAGACTCTTGGGCTGGATTGCACTTTCCGTCGCGGCGATAGCTTTGTCGCCCTGCGTTGCCGGGGCGGCGGACTTCGCGGGGAAGTTTGAAAGCGAAAAGCTCTCGGTCGTGATCGTGGCCGACCGCGATGTCTACGACGGGGAGATCCGCATGGGGGACAAACACTTCCCGCTGAGGGCTCACGAAAACGGCGGCCAGCTCGCCGGGTCGTTCACGACCCCGGGCGGCAGCTTCGAATTCACCGCCGCCCTCAAGGGCGACGACCTGACCCTCGTCAGCGGAACGGCGACCTATGCCCTTCACCGTCTGGCTTCGCAGGCGCCGCCCGCGCCGGCTAATCCTCTGGACGCAGCCGCAGCGCCTGCCGGGGGCGAGCCTGCGGCAACGAATCCGGCGCCGGCGGGAGCGCTGGCGGATTACAGCGTCGCCAACCAGACTCCCTTCGGCAAGGCAGTCACCCGCCTGTTCCCCGGCGTTACGACCACGCGGGCCTCCTTGCAGACGGTCTTCCCGGACCTGGCCAAATATTTCGACGCTCGGCCGGAGATCCGCGGCGCCTACGAAGACCAGAAAGACCATAAATCCGCCGGCGTCGCCTTCGCCGCCCGGCTCAACGGCGAGGCGGTGGACGGGTTCGTCTCGTCTAAGCTCGACGAGCAGGGGGCCTCGGTGCTTGTGGTGTACTGCAAGGCGGATGCGCCGGCGAGCGAATGGAGCAAGCTGATCGCCAAACCGGCCGGCGGGAAGGGCCAGGACCCCGAAGCCGGCATCCGAGCGGCCGCGGCCGCCGTCCCGCTCAAGACATACAACTTCCCCGACGGCACCGGCAGCATCGGCGTGGCCGAGGGATGGAACACCCGCGCCCAGACCATTGGCGGCGCCACCCTCGACGGGCCGGGCGATCAAAAGGTCATCATCGGCATCGGGGCTGAAGTCATCACGCCCAACAGTTTCCTGATCCGGCAGAACCAGCAACTGGCGCTGAACGCACGCCGGTTCGGCGGCCCGCCGCCGCCCCCGATCAACATGTTGATTGCTCCCTGGTCCCCCGATCCGACCGAGGCGGTAAAGAACCTCGTGCCGGCCATCGCCGTGGCCAACAAGCGGGCCGGCCTGCCCGCCAGCAGCATCGACCAGATCGTCCAATCCTGGAAGGTCCCCGCGGTCATACCCAATAGCAACGCCGGCCTGGTCCTCTTCGATCTGACCAGGACCTCGAAGGGCGACGCCCGGCACTACCGCACTCTGATCCAGCTCGAAGTCTATCAACTCGGCCAGGACACCTGGGGCTTCTATGCGACGCAACTGATCGCGCCGAAGGACACTTTCGCGAAGGACCTGCCGGTGATGCTGGCCCAGAGCCTGTCGCTGAAGGAGAACGCCGCCGTGATCCAGCAGAAGACGCGCGAGGCCATTGAGGCCCAGAACCAGCGTTTCGCCGCCCTGCAGGCCGCCAACAAGGAAATCCAGCAGGTCTTCGACGAGCAGAACAAGCATTGGGAAAGGAACGAGTTGATCAATCTCCGGACCAACGCCAACTTCGACGAAATCCTCCGCGGCTACCGCACCGTCGAAGACACCAGCACCGGGAACAGAACAAGCGTGGACCTGGGGAATGTCCACCAGGTCGTGGAGAACCTGAACTACTATGACCCGGGGAGATACAAGGAAATCCCGCTGCGCGATGAGTTTTACCCGCTGCCGGGGAATGGGAATTGAGGCGGAGAGGCTGGATGCTCGATTGAGAGCCAAGAGTCGAGAATGAGGAACGATTGCGATCAGCTAATCCTAATCGTAATCGTATTACCCTCGTGCCAAACCCGATTAGGATTAAGATTTACGATTACGATTAGGATTTAAGGGCGGGGCCTTCCCGCGTTACACTCCCCGGCATGTCGCTGAACCAGGAAATATCGGAACTGTTCCACTCCATGTCGCGCATCCTCGAGCTCAAGGGCGCTAACACCTTCAAGGTGATCGCCTTCCAGAAGGTGAGCCGGATATTGGGGGACCTGACCTTTGACCTGCGGAAGATGGCCGAGGAGGGGAAGCTCGAGGAAATTGAAGGAGTGGGGGGGTCGAGCCGGAAGGTGATCGAGGAGTACGTCAAGACGGGGCGGAGCACCGATTACGACGAGCTGGCGGCCAGCGTGCCGGCGGGGCTGCTGCCGATGCTGGAGATTTCCGGGCTGGGGCCCAAGACCATCGCGCTGTTCTGGAAGGAGAAGGGCGTCACCAACCAGGAAGAGCTGGTCAAGGCGATCGAGTCGGGGGCGCTGGCTGGGTTGAAGGGGATCGGGGCTAAGAAAATCGAATCGATCAAGCAGGGGATCGCCATGCTGGCCAGTGCGGCGGGGCGGATCGGGATCGCCGAGGCGCGGCCGATTGCCGAGGGTTTACTGGGGCGGCTAAGAGAGATGAAGGCGGTCAAGCGTGCCGAGATCGCGGGGAGCCTGCGGCGAGGGCGTGAAACCATCGGGGATGTGGATCTGGTGTGCGCGCTGCAGGCGGGGGATGCCGCTGGGGAGGCGGTCACCAAGGCGTTCGTGGGGTTCCCCGAGGTGCAGCGGGTGCTCGGGCAGGGGCCGACCAAGGCCAGCGTGGTGACGGTGGGGGGCGGGCAGGGGGGTCTGCAAGTGGATTTGCGGATCGTCCCGGCTGACTGCTTCGGGGCGGCCTGGCTCTATTTCACCGGATCCAAGGACCACAACGTGAAGATCCGCGGCATGGCCCTGGAGAAGGGGCTGACGCTCAACGAGTGGGGGCTCTATAAGCTGGCCGAGTACGACAAGGCGGCCAAGAAGACCGGCGAAGCGCCGGCGGTGAAGCCGGTGGCGAGCAAGACGGAGACGGAGATTTATGCCAAGCTCGGGCTGCCGTTCATCGAGCCGGAGATACGGGAAGGGCGGGGGGAAGTGGATGCGGCATTGAAAGGGCAGTTGCCGAATCTCATCGCCCGGGCGGACATCCGCGGCGATCTGCATTCGCACACGACCGCCTCCGACGGCGTGGCCAGCATCGAGCAGATGGTCGAGGCGGCTTTGGCGCTGGGGTACAGCTTCCTCGCCATCACCGACCATTCCAAGAGCCAGACGATCGCCAACGGATTGTCCGCCGAGCGGCTGCTCAAGCACGTGAAGGCGATCCATGCGGTGCGGGATAAGTACAAAGGCTTCACGCTGCTGGCGGGGTGCGAGGTGGACATCCTGGTGGATGGGCGGCTGGACTTCGAGGATGCAGTGCTGGCCGAGCTGGACATCGTGGTGGCCAGCCCGCACGCGTCACTGAAGCAGGACGAGAAGAAGGCGACAGACCGGATTGTGAGGGCGGTGGAGAGCCGGTATGTTAACATTATCGGGCACCCGACGGGCCGGCTGATCAACCGCCGGGCGGGGTTGCCGCTGGATTTCCGGCCGATCTTCGCGGCGGCGGCGAAGAACGGGACGGCGCTGGAGATCAACGCCGGGTATCCCCGCCTCGACCTCAACGAGCAGAACGCCCGGGCGGCGATCGATGCCAGGGTGATGCTGGCGATCGACACCGACGCCCACAGCACCGAAGGATTGGCCGAGATCGGTTATGGGCTGACGGTGGCCCGGCGGGCCTGGGTGGGGCCGCAGCACGTGATCAACTGCATGAGCGCCGACGAGTTGCAGAAATTCATCGCGCGCAAGCGGTAAGCCGACGGCGTCAGCCGTCGCCCTGAGCGCAGCGAAGAGCCTGCCCTGAGCTTGCCGAAGGGGTCTCTTGGTCCTGAGCCCGAACGGCGTCCCTTGGTGTGACTCCCCGTGGCACGGGCGTCCCGCCTGTGTTTTCGAGCGGAAAGCCACAGCCGGGACGGTCGTGCCACGAAAAACTCACACGCTCTCAGGGCGACGGCTGACGCCGCCGATTTATTTCGGATTTCACATTCCGGCGTGGCATGGGAGACCCTTCGCTGCGCTCAGGGCGACGGCTGACGCCGTCGGATTTCCGACGCCGGGACGAACCATCAAAAAAACATCAGAACCTGCAGGGCGATCGCACGTCGAATATATCGGCATGCCCCGGAGCCGCCGATCGAATCTCTTTGGGAAGCGCTGGAACGGGGTGCTGTTCTCTTCGTGTAAGGAGTTTGTAATGAAGCGTGGTAATCCGCCAATTCGATCCGTTGTGCTGGGCCTGGGGTCGATGGCGCTGCTGGCAAGCTCTGCCCTGGGCGACTCGCTGCTGCTAAAAGACGGCCGGCTCATCAGCGGGCAGGTGACTCGCACCGATTCGGGCTACGTCATCCGCACCAGGACCGGCGCGCAGACGTTCAGCGACAACGATGTGGAGCATTGGACTCACTCCGAATCAGCCGACCCGTCGGCCGACCCCGCGGTCCCCGCCGCGACGACTCCGGCGCCGTCATCCCCGGTCCACCCGGCAGCCACGCCCGGCGCGGCCCCCGGCGGGGCGAGCAAGACCAGCCAGCAAAAGAGCGTCGCGAAGCTGGTCGAACGGGGCAATACCGCCCTGGCGGGGGGCGATTACAAGGCCGCCCGCGACGCTTTTGCCGACGCTCTTCTGCTGGACGCGCGCAATGGCGCCGCGGCCCAGGGGCTCGGGTATGCATACCTCCAGCTCACGCCGCCCAATTACGCCAAGGCGCGCGACGCTCTGGAGATCGCCTACGCGGCCCTCCAGCCGCCGCCGCGGTCGGTGGCGTGCGATCTGGCGTTGGCGTTGGCGCAGACGCACAACTACATGCGCGCCGCCAAAGTGCTCAAAGAATACCTGACCGCTCACCCCACGCCGATCGACGAGCCGGCCTTGAACGCCATGGCGGCAGCGCTGTTCCAGGCCGACGAACAAGTGCGCCGCAATGCGTTCTACGCGCAGGCGGGGCAGTTTTACGACGATTACAACACGAAGCTGGAGGCCACGCGTCCGGGAGAAAAGCGCTGGGGCACGTCCTGGCTCCCTGCTGCCCAGGCCGACAAGAAGCTCAAAGCCTATTTCACCAAGCGCGTCCAGACCGAAGACCTCAACCGCCGGATGGCGAACGACCAGGCCGCATATAACTCGGCATCGGAGGATGCCGCAGTCGAAGCGAACAGCTCCCACCCTGGCGCGGCGGCGCGGATCGCCGCGCTGAACAACCAGATGAAGCTCGCCCAGCAGGATTTCACCCAGGCCCAGACGGCACTTGCCAAGGCACAGGAGGGATTTGAGCTGCCGCCGATCGACGCGACGCTGGCGGTGGTCGAGCCTGAAGCGGCGACGGCGCTGGCCTCCGCCGCGCCGGCCAGCGGTGATCCCACCCCGGCGGGGGGGACGGATCTGACCGTTAAGCCCACGTTCCCTGATCCGGCCCCTTCGACAGACTCAGGACACGGCCGGCCCGCGCCGGCACACCCGGCCCCCGCCGGGGCGCCGGCGGTCATCGCCGCCCGGCCCGCCGACCCGGCCCCCAGGCGACGGCTGCGCATCGAGTCGAACGCCGTCGCCTTTCCGGTCGGTCCCGACCTGGTGGTGACCACCGCTGACGCGGTGAGCAACGCCTCCAACATCAACCTGCAAATCCCCAACGCCGACTCAATGGACGCGCAGGTGGTCTCCAAGGACGACGCCACCGGCCTGGCGTTGCTGCGCGTGCCGGGCAAACGGCTGGTCTGGATGCCCCTGGCCGACGCCTTCACGCCGGGTGCGGTCACCTGCATCAGTTTCCCCGAAGTGAACCTGTTCGATCCCATCGCCGCATCTATCACCGGCAACATCACGGCGGTCAGCGGATCGCCGGGCAAGTTCATCGTGAACCTGTCGCGCTCCCCGCGCCTCGGCGGCGGCCCGTTGCTGGCCAACGGCAAGATCGTCGGCGTTCAACTGGGCAACCGCGACTCCGATCCTCACGCCGCCCCGGTCGCCACGCTGGACGATCTGAAGAAGTTGCTGGCTGCCGCAGGCCAGCCCGGGACGCCGACGCCGGGCTTTGATCCCAAGTCCATCACCATGCAACTGACGGCGGTTAAGGAAAACCGCTGAGAATCAGAAGGCACAGCATTCGCCAAGCAACGCGCCGAAAACTTAGTTGTTCTTACCGCCCTTACTTGCGGCTGTTCTTTTTTGGCTATGGGTCGACCGCGATGCCGGGCGGACGGCCTCTGATTCGAAAATATAGGCGACTTTAATAGCTGTTCCGCCGAAGAAAAAGTTGCGAATCTCGCCCAAGTGCGCCGGCAACGCACCTGCGAAGGGCATGGGCTTCCTATCCTCGATGATTACGATACGATTTATCGCCAGCATATCGCTCGGAGACAGCGCGCGCTTCATTTTGGACGCAATCGACCTATAGTCTTCCAGGGTGTCCTTCAGCCACGGGGCCTTGACGACCAAGTCCCACGTTTCGGATGATTCAGGCATCATCAGCGCGAACAGAGAAAAATGCTTGCCAGTCCCCCTAAGGGAGTCACACAGCGATTTGACGGAGTGAAACAGGTTGTTCAAAGGACTCGCAGCTCTTAAGGGGCTTACCCGCCCCGCCGCAACGTCCGATAATCCATGTTATGTTAAGTAGGGCGGTAGTGGTATACTTTCGGTTCGGGTGTCAGTTTGACGCGGACGGCCTGTAGTTCGTGAGCTTGCCACAGGCCACCAATTCCTCGTGCTCCATCGCATGCACGAACTCAACCATTGTCCATTCCTGATCTGCAATCCCGGCAGCCTGCGCACCGACGCGTCAGCCGAGCCGTATGAATTCTCCGGTGGCCGACGCGAGCCACCGGAGAAAAGGAAGCAAAAATGCCAAATCAGGTCTTTGTCGGTGTCGGTCCTGGCCGCTACATCAACTTCGCGCAAATCGTTTGGATTGACTTTGAGTCCAACCCGAAGTCCATCACCTTGTACCTCAGCGCGCCGGGTCCAGATGGGAAATCCAGTGTCAAGATAACCGACCCTAAGTTTTTGCATGCCGTCGCGAACATGATGCAACTGGAACCCTCACTCTGAGCACTTCACCGCGGCCAGCGGCCTCGTGTTTATCGCGCCAGGTGACCCGGACGAGCCGGATTTGTGGCAACGCGCGGGCTTCGACTATTCCTGTGATTCGCTGTCCCCTGAGGACGAGCCTGTGCCGAACCAGCAACTGTCGCTGGTCTTTCCATGTTGGTCGATCGAGGTGATTTCGTCTGTTGTTCCGATGATTTGCATCTCCCGCCGCCTTCGCCAACGCCGTCGTGCTGCCGGAGGTCGTGCTGCCGGAGGTCGCTCTACGTCCTGCGGCTACGACCTCCGGGCCACGCGCGACCGTTGTCCGGAATGCGGGGCGGCGCCGATTTTTCATCGTCCAGCGAACCGATGAAACGTTCCATCGTAGGGCTCGGTCGCCAGCCCGGCTTCCATCGCTGGCGCAACCCCTAGACTCATGCGCTGGCGGCCTCGCGCCGACGGCAATGACTAATTTCGCTGTCAGTTCACGCTGCGTTTCCGCCCCCACTGGCGCATCGCCTCGATGACCGGACGCAGGTTGCTGCCTGCGAATGAAGTTGTGGTCGATGATGCCGCCTCGACGCATGCTCTTCATGGAGGAGATGATACCTCGTCGCGCCTATAAGGCGGTATCATGGCGCGGATGAACGTCGACGGGTCGAACCAGCCGGGCAGACCAGCGAGGGCGGTCGGCTTCTCGCCGATGCCCGCATGGGAGCGCATCGGCGTTAGCGCCGTGGCTGGGGCCGTAGCCCTGCTCGCGCTTGGATGCATCGTTCCGTATCCAATTCTTGATTGGATCATCACGCCCGCAGCGTGGGCCATTTCCGCAACATTCCCCGAGCAAAGCCGTCCGCATCCTATCCTGGTAGGAGTGATTGCCGAGTTCATGACCGGCGGGGGGATTGGTGTTGCGATCGCTTGCATCGCCCCCCGCCTCGGCCGGAGGAGAACGGCTGACTCGCAAGAGGATGAACAGCGCGGATTCGCTGTCCTGCCTCCCGATCAAGACCAGCGTCCCAAATAATCTTCAGGGTAGACCGCCCGCTCGCTCACGGCTCATTCGATCGCTTCTTCCCCCACTGGCACATCGCCTCGATCACCGGGCGCAGGCTGCGGCCGCGGCCGGTCAGGGAATACTCGACCTTGGGGGGCACCTGGGCGTACACCCGCCGGGTGACCACGCCGTCGCGCTCCAATTCGCGGAGTTGCTGGGTGAGCATCTTGGGGGTGACGCCGGCGAGGCTGTCGCGCAGCTCGAAGAAACGCCGGGTGCCGACGGAAAGGTGCCAGAGGATCGGCACCTTCCATCGCCCGCCGATGACGGCCAGGGTCGCTTCCGCCGGGCATTTGCTGCTTGTCACGTCTCGCTTCATGGTATCGTTTTGGTAAGTATAGGCGCGAATCAACTGTACTTCACTTTTTGAAAAATACAACCTAGAATCGCTCGGTGGGCCCGGATCTTTCAGCCCGGCCACGGAAGGAATGTCAACATGAACCGGATATTGCAATTTGTCGGCGAAGAAGGAGAAGTGGAGAACCATGCGGGCGGCACCAACGGCGTGGCGGTGCTCGACCCGGCCCCCGCCCAGCCCAGCGACGGGGAGCTGCTCGACGCCTATTCATCGGCGGTCGTGCGCGCCGCCCGGCGGGCCAGCCCCGCCGTCGTCAATATCGAAGTCCGCCAGCGGCCGCGCGGGCAGAACGGCCCGCACCCGCAGCGCCCCCACCACCACGGCCCGGGTGAAGGCCCCGGCGGCAGTGGCTCGGGGTTCATCTTCACCCCCGACGGCCTGATCCTCACCAACAGCCATGTGGTCCACGGCGCCGAGACGATCGAGGTGACCCTGTCGGATGGGCGCAACTACCCCGCCAAGCTCGTCGGCGACGACCCGGAAACCGACTTGGCCGTCATCGACGTCTCCGCGCCCGATCTGACCAGCGTTTCCTTCGGCGATTCGCAATCCATCCAGGTCGGGCAGCTTGTGATCGCCATCGGCAACCCCTACGGCTTCCAATACACCGTGACGGCAGGCGTGGTCAGCAATCTGGCACGGAGCTTCCGGTCGCGCACCGGCCGGCTGATCGACAACATCATCCAGACCGATGCCGCCCTCAACCCCGGAAACAGCGGCGGGCCGCTGGTCAACAGCCGGGGTGAAGTCATCGGCGTCAATACCGCCATCATCCCGGCCGCGCAGGGGATCTGCTTTGCCATCCCCAGCGCCACCGCCCAGTTCGTCGCTTCCCGCCTGATCCGCGACGGACGCGTGCGGCGCAGCTATATCGGCGTGGGCGGTCAGAACGTCCCCATGCACCGGCGTGTGGTCCGCTTCCACCGCTTGCCAGCCGATACCGGAGTGCTAGTGGTGAGCATTGAGCCGGGCAGCCCCGCCGCCCAGGCTGGCGTGCTTGACGGCGACGTGATCGTCGAGCTTGATGGCAAGCCCATCCGCAGCATCGACGACTTGCAGCGGCAGCTCAGCGACGAACGCGTGGGCGTGCCGGTGCCGCTGGTGATCATCCGCCGGACCGAAAAACTGGAGATGCAGGTGACGCCGGCGGAATCGAGGCCGGTTGTCAGTGATCAGTAGTCAGTAGTCAGTAGTCAGTGGTCAGTTGTCAGTGGTCAGTTGAAAAATGCCAAGGCGCGTGGCCAGCCGCAGTGTAACAACTGACGACTGACAACTGACCACTGACAATCCCTGCTCAGGTGATCTCGAGGATCTTGAACTCCATGGTCCCCCGTGGTGCCTTCACCTTGACGGTGTCGCCGACGCGGGCTTTCAACAGCGCTTCGCCCATGGGGCTGTTGATGGAGACGGGCATAACGTCGCTGACGCCGCCCGGCGGCACAGCCTCGCCGACCAGTTTTACCAGTTGCTCGCTATCGTCGTCCAGGTCCAGCAGTTTGACTGTATGACCGAGGAAGACCATGCCGTCAGGCACATCGTCGTTGGAGACGACGGCCACCGCCCTCAGCTTCATTTCCAACTCGGCCAACTGGCGCTGGACGGTGCGGTTTTCTTCCTTGGCGAAGTGGTATTCGGCGTTTTCGGACAAGTCGCCCAGGGCGGCGGCTTTGCGAATCCGCTCCTGCACCTCGATCTGGAGATCGAAGAGTTCCTGGCGCTTCTTCTCCATCTGGGCCTTTTCCTCGGCGCTGACAAACTGCATGGACGACTCCACAAACCCGGGCTTTCCCGGAAACATGAATGACCCGACGCACCGGCTTGAACTCCGCCAAGGGGCGTTTCGTCGGTTCGGATGGGACAGAATGGGTAAAAGAACCTTTTTGTGCCGGCGACGCGACTCAATCACCGGTTCGCGTTTGGGCGTTCGCGATTGCCCCGGCACGGCAGCCAGAAACGCGAACCACCGCGCGGGCGGCGCGGTGGTTCGTATTTCACAACTGCATGATAAAGCCGCTTAACGATTTCGCAACAGGAATCCGTTTGGAATTGCGGAAATAAACCCGCCCCGTTGCAGGGCCATACAAGCTGAACCATTAGCCCCCCACCGGGGTGCGCCACAGAATGCGCACCCCCTCAGTTGACATAAGCACGGCGGTTTGCCCAGTAGCGATCCCACCGTCCATCCTGGCTGA
>Ga0182024_10003067_pt1 | contig 40406 bp, 33 predicted proteins | sample P32metaG_FD_120480 | JGI IMG/M metagenome (GOLD analysis project Ga0182024, IMG submission 120480) | Permafrost microbial communities from Stordalen Mire, Sweden - P3-2 metaG (Illumina Assembly) | ecosystem: Environmental > Terrestrial > Soil > Wetlands > Permafrost | place: Sweden: Stordalen...
GGTCAGTTGAAGGCTCTGAAAGACGAGGAACGGCGGGTCTACTACCAGATGGCCGGCATGGCCAAGAAGAACTATTCGCGCTTCAACAAATTTCAGGAGGCGATTGCCAATGCGGAGCCAAACGACTGGCGTTGCCGGGCCGGCTCACGTTTCCTGTATGTGTGCGAAGACGGGCTGGTGCACTATTGCTCACAACAGCGTGGATATCCGGGCGTTCCGCTGGCGCAGTACACCAAAGCCGACCTCAAACGGGAATACCTGACGGAGAAGAGCTGCGCTCCGCACTGCACCGTCTCCTGCGTACACCAGATCTCCTACATCGACCATTGGCGCTCGCCCCAGACGCAGCAAACCACGCCAAACCAGCTGGTCAAGATTCAAACCTAGGCATTCCGTCAGCTTCAGATCTTGATTCAGGTCCGGTTGGCCCGAAGGCGCTCTTCGCGCTTCTACTGACCCGTGCCGTGATGGGCAGGTGCACCCTGACCCTTGGTGTCGGCTAGCGCCTGGTCGATGATCTGGTAGAGCCGCTGCCGGTCAACTACTTCGACAAAGGGCACTCCATTCGTCTTGCTGGTGACCACCCAAATCGTTGGCGTGTGCTCGATGCCGATGCGCTTGCCGAGATCGATATCCGCCTGGATTTCTGCAGCCAACTTCTTTTGCGGGTCGACGACAAATGGCAAGGCCAAGCCGTGTTGCTGGGCAAATTTCTCAGCGAAGTTGTGGATAGCCGCTGCCGCGGCTGTGGTGGGACCTGCCGGAGTCTCAGGGGAAGTTTCACCCGCGGCATCAATCAACATCTGATTGGCAAAGACCGCATCGCGAAAATCGTCGCCAATCTTTTTCGATTTCGTGTCGAACCACCGGGCATAGACGGCAGCGTCAAAACTCCAGGCGTGAAAAGGTAGCGGAAAATCGTGACGCACCCAGGGAATATGGTACTGAGCCGCAGCATCCTTGAGCAGAGGATTCGCGCGCGCGCAATCAGGGCACTCCATGTCTTCAAATTCAACGATCGCGACGTGCGAGCCGGGCGGTGGCTTGAGCGCTGCCGGATCATGCACGGTAGTAGCCTGCGCGCCGGCAAACCGCACAGTGAGAGCGCTGAGCAGCAGTAATGCCGCCATGGAGAGCCGCTTCGGGCGCGCTTTTAGATTTGTAGCCGGAGCTGGTGGGATAGCCTGAATCATTCCTTTGACCTTCACTGTTATTAATTGTAACGGGTGGGCGGCTGGTATGATGCAGGCTTCCGGTGGGGGATGCAACGGGCGACGCTTAAGATCGTACTCAGCCTGGTTGGAGCGGGCGTAGTTGGCTTTGGCGTCTTTGTTTTGCTGGAAGCCATGCTACCGCGAGCGCATGGACCCGCCGCAGGCGCTGTGCTCTTTCGCTTTCAGCTAAGTTCGATGATCGCCATGGCGGTCTTTGCCGGGCTGGCCATCGTGATCTACGTGCGACTGTCACGTATAAGGAAGTAATTATGAAGAATCGCGCGGAGTGGCTAACTTTCGGGGTGTTCGTGATCGCCGTCCTGGGCGCATTGGGTTTCCTGTTGCGCCGTGGGGTCCACGGCCAGTCGGCAGCCCTGGCAGTCGCCCTGCTGGTGATCCTGTTTTTGCGGATTGGGATCTTTGTCTGGAACCTGCGCCGGCAACGCGCCGACCTCAACCGCCAATAAATTGATCCACCAGTAGACAAAAGTACGAAGCGGGAGCACTGTGCTACACTCGGTTCCCGCAAACGAAGCAGGCCGCTCGTATGCACCGAAAATCGGGTCTGCGCTGTAGTTCTTCTGGGATTCGCAGGCCTATGGCCTTGCTTTGCGCGCTTCCTGGCGCGTACGGATCGTAATGGGAGATAGCCCGGATGAATCGTTCATTGAAACCCTATCAAGGACAGGACATTCGTAACGTCGCTTTGGTAGGTCACGCCCATTGTGGGAAGACCACTTTGATCTCCGCGCTTCTACATGCCGCCAAGATGACCGAGAGGCTGGGCCGGGTGGATGACGGGAGCGCTGTAACCGCCTATGACGAAGAGGATGTAGCGCGCCGCACCACCATGCAGAATGCACTGGCATTCGCGGAGTGGCACAACGTAAAGATCAATTTTCTGGATACGCCAGGCTTCCCCATGTTTGTGCATGAGGCGCGCGCGGCTCTGCTGCCGGTAGAAGCGGCCTTGCTGGTGGTGAACGCGGCGTGCGGGGTGGAGGCCATGACCCGGCGGGTATGGAAGTTCGGTGAAGAGTTCAACCTGCCGCGGGCCATCGTGGTCAACCAGATGGATCATCCCCGCGCCGATCGCGAACGCACCATCAACGCATTGTCTGAAGCGTTTGGCCGCCAGGTGGTTCCAATACAGTTGCCCATTCTCGAGGGCAACGGACAAAACCCCACGTTTCGCGGAGTGGTGGATCTGGTAACAATGGCAGCCTTCGTGTACGAGCCGGACGGTAGTGGCTGTGGACGCCTTTCCGAGATTCCCGTCCGCCTGCGCGAGGAAGCCACGCTGGCCCATCAGGCACTGGTGGAGCTGGTAGCAGAAGGCAAGGATGAGTTGATGGAAGAGTTTTTCCGCGAAGGCACCATCCCCGAAGAGCATTTGATTGTTGCCCTGCATGAAGCAATCCGCGAGGACCGAATTTTTCCCGTGCTCTATGCGAGTGGGCTGAGAAATATAGGCAGTGACCGTCTGCTCGATTTTCTGCAGGTGTACACGCCTGCGCCGGTGGAGCGGGTTCCAGTGGCTGCCCGGGGAGCCATGGAATCCACGACCCGCCGCGCCAAGCCCGCGGAACTAGCAAACGGTGGAGTACCCGAGGCCGTCCACAACCGGGACGGCGCCCCCAGCCCCGATACGGTGGCGGAAATGGTGTTGCGCAAGGTGGATGATCGTGAACCTCTGTCGCTGTATGTGTTCAAGACCATGTCCGATCCCTTTGCGGGAAGGATTTCGTTTTTCAAGGTGTTTTCCGGAGTCGCCAAAACCGATGCCACGATCAACAATTACACCCACCCAAGCACGGAGCGTCTGGCCCACCTGACGGTCATGCAGGGACGTACGGCAATGCCGATTGCAGAGCTTCATGCTGGCGACATTGGGGCGGTGGCCAAGCTGCGTGAGACCTTCACCGGCGACACGCTGGGGGACCCAGGCCATGAGATCTACTTCGACCCGGTGACGATGCCAGAGCCCGCCGTCACCTATGCCATCGAGCCCAAGACGCGGGCCGATGAGGACAAGTTGGCGCCGGCAGTGCACAAGCTGATGGAGGAGGACCTGATGGTCCGCTTCTATCGCGATGATGCCACTCATGAATTTCTGCTGGCCGGCTCGGGCCAGCCCCATATCGAATCCATCGTGCAGAAGTTACGCCGCCGCTACCATACCGAAGTGACGCTCAAGGCGCCCAAAGTGCCTTACCGGGAGACGATCCGGGCCCGCGCCGACGCCCAGGGCCGGCATAAGAAACAGAGCGGAGGCCACGGACAGTTCGGTGACTGCTGGGTTCGCCTGGAGCCGCTGCCCTTAGGTTCAGGGTTCGAGTTCGTGAACGAGATCTTCGGTGGAGCGATTCCACGGACCTTTATTCCCGCGGTGGAGAAAGGGATTCAGGAAGCGGCGGCACAAGGCTGGCTGGCCGGTTTTCCCATGGTCGATTTCCGGGCAGTACTTTACGACGGCAGCTACCATGACGTGGACTCCAATGAGCTCTCCTTCCGCTTGGCCGGGCGGCGAGCTTTTCGCAACTGCATGGAGCAGTCGAGGCCAGTTCTGTTGGAGCCGCTCATGCGGGTGGAGATTGAGGCACCAGAGGGCTTTACCGGTGTTCTCATGGGCGACCTGACCGGGCGGCGTGGCCGCGTTCAAGGGATGGGAAGTGGGCGGGGCACCACCATCATCCGGGCCGAAGTTCCCATGGCCGAAATGCTCAGTTATGGCGCCACGCTCACCTCCCTGACCCAGGGACTGGGCAGTTTCCACATGGAAATGGCTCGTTACGATGTGGTTCCGCCGGCAGCGGCGGAAAAAGTCATTGCGGCCCATAAGCACGTCCATTCCGACGACGAATAGTAGCCGTACAAACCGGCCCCAAGAAACCTTGAACGTCCCGGCGTCGCCGGGACGGCTGAAATTAGCCCAGCACGCCAGTGCTGGGTGGGGTCACAAAAACTGACAAGTCCCGCAAGGGACGGCTGATTCTTGCAACGTCCCTCAGCCGTCCCTCCGGGACTCAGCGATCCTCGGCTAGTTTTCGGCTAGCTTCCCGGCATCCTTGGTCGAGACTGGACTGCCACAACTCGCCTAGTACGATAGAAGGGTCGGGCAGGCCCGTGTTCCGAGACGGCCAAAATTAGGCAACCCGGAGCCTCCGATTCGATCTAAAGGATTGAACGGAAAGGAAGAGACCACCCATAATGACGATCCCAGCGCGGAGCCTTATGGCAGCGTGTATGGCAGTGTTTTTGTCCGCCGGAATGCTGCCAGCGCAAACGGGCAATCAGAGCTCCGCGCAAAGCCCCTACTACGGCAGCGTAACCCTCGTGAAACCGACCGATGGCGTCAAACCCCTGACGATTGACGAGGCCATCGGAATGGGCATCGAGCACAATCTGGCGCTGGTCGAGGCGCGGGAACAGGAGCAGAGCGCCAAGGCGCAGTCGCTCGAAAGCTTGCAGTCGCTGCTACCGACAGTCACAGCTCAGGCTGATTCGGGTGCACACCAGATCAATCTGGCAGCCCTGGGATTCTCCACTAGCGTCCTGGGGAAAATTGCGCCCCTGTTCCCGGACTTGAACTTTTCTTCCTTTCCCACTGTGGTGAAGGTAAACGTCACGGATGCCATGGTGAACTACTCCCAGACCCTCTTCAGCCTAGCCAACATCGACCGTTACCGGGCTGCAAAGGAAAACGTGGTAGCTGCCTATTTCAGTAAGCAGTCCTCGCGCGGGCTGGTCGTGCTCACTGTGGGCAATGCCTACCTGCAAGCATTGGCTCTCGGGGCGCAGGTGGATAATGCGCAGGCACTGCTACAGGCCGACCAGGTGCTTCTGAATCAGGCCGTCGCCGAGCATCAAGCAGGCACGGCAGCGAACCTTGATGAACTAAGAGCCCGGGTGCAGTTCCAGACCCAGCAACTGGCCGTCATCTCGGCTGAAGTGAATTTCCAGAAAGCAAAGATCGCGCTCAACCGGGAGATTGGCCTTCCAGCAGAACAGGAAATCCAGCTCACGGACACGGAGCCCTATGCCGACCTGGCGACCATGAATATCGATCAGGCCAAGGAAATTGCCTACCGCAGCCGACAGGACTACCAGGGTCTGCAGGCGCAAATCCGGGCTGCGCAATGGCAACGGAAAGCGGCCAAATGGGAGCGCCTGCCAACGCTGGATTTTCAGGGTAACTATGGTGTGACCGGGGTGACGGGCGCGCTATACCACGGAACGTTTGTGGCTGCAGGAACGTTGAACGTACCCATTTTCCAGGAAGCAAAGTTTCGCGGGGACAGTGGCGTGGCCGCGGCCAACCTTACCAATCTCATGCAGCAGATGGCCGGCCTGAAAGAGCAGATCAACCAGCAGTTGAGGGATAGCATTCTGGATGTGCAGTCAGCCACCGAGCTGGTGCGGGTGGCACAAAGTAACGTCGAGCTGGCCCGCAAGGAACTGGAACAGACCACGGATCGGTTCCAGGCCGGAGTGGACGATAACCTGCCGGTAGTGCAGGCGCAAGCCACCCTGGCCAACGCTGAAAGCAACCTGATCAATACGACCAGCCAGCATAACCAGGCGAAACTCGGCCTGGCACGCAACCTGGGCATCGTCGATACCCAATACGCAACCTATCTGCACGGCAATTAATTGATCGATTAGCGTTCTGGTTGGTCCAGCAACGTCACTGCTCCGGTACGGAGATCGAAGTACCCGGTCGCTACTATCAGCTTGCCCTCTTCGATCATCCCCGCCAACAGCGGGGATTCCCGCAGACGGGCAGCCTGGAGCAAAGCATTGGCGCGGACGGTGGGCTCCAGGTCGGGGCCCGCTTGCTTCACGGCAGGCTCGATATGCGGGAAAAGTGCGCTGATCTGTCCCGGAACGACTAGCGCCTGGTTTGTGGCTTGGATTGCCGCCGTAACCGCACCACACCTGCTGTGGCCCATAACCAGGATGGTATGCGTTCCCAGAACCGCGACGGCGTACTCGAGGCTGGCGATGATTTCTGGAGTTACGATGTTGCCGGCGACACGGGTGACAAAGAGCTGTCCAATGGTCTGGTCAAAAACCACTTCCACCGGCACCCGTGAATCGGCGCAGGAAAGAACTGCGGCAAAGGGTTCCTGCTTCTCCATCATTTGTTGCAGCATGGCGAGGTCACGCCGGTGTGAAGAGGTGCGGCCAGTGGTAAATCGGCGATTGCCCGCGATCAGCTCGTCCAACGCCGCCTCGGGCCTACTCTTTGTCTCGCTTTCGTTGGCGGTAACGCTGGGCTGAGAGTCGGCCATCTCCACCTTTGCCTGAGTTCCTGACGCCATGAGTGCATCGTATCCCACTTCCCATCCCACCACTCGGGGTGCGATATCCTTTTCAGGGGCGGTCCACTCTTCTTGGTCAAATATTAAAAAAGCAGGCCTATGGCCCCACGGAAAACAGGTACAGCCGCATTTGCCTACCGGGACTTTCGCCGCTATCAGTTGGCCCGGGTGATGGTCATCATGGGCGCAGAAGCGCAGGCGGTGGCTGTGGCCTGGCAGGTATATGAGATCACCCACCGGGCGATTGATCTTGGCTATACCGGCCTGGTGCTCTTTCTGCCTGGTCTTTTATTCCTGTTGCCGGCAGGGCATGTCGCCGACCGTTATGACCGCCGCGAAGTGATCCTGGTCTGCTACGTTCTGCAAATCCTTTGCACCCTCACCCTGCTGATCTTCGCCTTGCGAGGACTACACAGAGTTGGGCCGATTTTTGCAGTGCTGTTCCTGATCGGGTCCGGCCGTGCCTTCAGTGGTCCGGCCAGTTCGGCACTCTTGCCTCACCTGGTTTCTACGAAACACTTTGTCAACGCCATCACCTGGGGAGCCACCGTGTTCCAGATAGCCAACATCGCCGGGCCGGCGGTGGGAGGCCTGTTGTATACTCTGCCGCTCAAGGGCAGGCTGTACGGGGCCCCTATCGTGTTTCTTTTTACCCTGGTGACCGGCATCAGCTTCGTGTTGCTGATCGGTTCTCTGCATGTACGGCCGGGACGCATGGAGCATAGAGCCATTTCGGCGGATGTGATCCTGGCGGGGTTTCGCTATGTCTGGAAATCGCGGCTGTTGCTGGGATCGATTTCGCTGGACCTTTTTGTGGTGTTGTTAGGTGGCGCCACTGCTCTGCTGCCCATCTTTGCCCACGATCTGTTGCATACCGGGCCGCAGGGGTTGGGCGCGCTTCGCTCTGCCCCGGCGCTCGGCGCGTTGGCCGTTTCTATCTGGCTGACCTTCCGGCCAGTGTTGCGTCGGCCCGGCGCGCTCATGTTCATTGGGGTAGCGATCTATGGAGCGGCAACCGTGGTCTTCGGCCTCTCCCGGAGCTTACCGCTCTCGATGGCCGCCCTGATGGTGGTGGGGGCCTCAGACATGGTTAGTGTGGTGATCCGGTCGTCCATGCTGCAATTGGCTACGCCCTCTTCCATGCGAGGCAGAGTAAGCGCGGTGAATTCGCTCTTTGTCGGGGCTTCGAATGAGCTGGGCGAATTTGAGAGCGGCGTGACCGCACAGTGGTGGGGAGCGGTGCGCGCCGTGGTGGCCGGAGGCCTGGGGGCTCTGGCCATTACCGGAATGTGGAGCGTGTTGTTTCCCGGGCTCCGAGGCATCAATCATCTGACGGAAGAATCGCTCATGCAGATCGAAGAAGAACCCTCCAGCGCGAAGTTTTAGTTGACAGCCGGGTTGCCGAATTGCACAATCCGTAAGGCTTACGTCGTACCTGCCAAGAGACATCCTCCCCCTGGGCCCGGCATTTTGATTCTCCGTCAAGCGTAAACCCGGTATCCCTTGCCGAAAGGCACTGCCGGTAAGACCGCTCAGAACGGATTAGGGGTTTCGCGCAAATGAAGAGTTCAGCTTTCCTGCAGGGTCTTGCGGCCTTCTGCATCGCCACCGCCTCGGCTGCTTCTGCCCAGAATGCCATCCAGCTGTTCGGCCCGGTCACTGTCAGGTTGTCGACACAGGGCACCGGGTCTGGGAATCCTAATAAGTTCAACACCACGATGCTGAACCTGAGCTGCCCCTCGGGTATCCAGGCGAAGATTTCCTCATCGACCGATGGCACGGGCAATGTACTCGTCGACAACTACATTTCGTTGAGCGTTGGGAGTGGCGGAACGCCTGCCGATATTTGCAGTAACGGAACCGTGGAAGGCGCAGGTCAACAGAACTGCTTCACCAGCAGCTACGCGAACCAGGCCCAAAACGGCGGCCTGAATCGCCAGGACCCGGACAATTTCGTCAGCACCGGCGGAGTACCCGCCCTCGACATCAGCAGTAGACTCTGGCCCGGCCCGGTACAGGTTGAACTTGATCTCGTGGACACGGGGGGCTATCTCGCCAGTTCCACTCTCTACCTGGTGACCAACTGCACCTCGGCTGGCGTTTCGGGGCCTGGCCAAGTGACCGGTAATCCTATCTCGAGCAGCAATCCAACCGGCCCGCAGCTGACGCAGAATTATTCGTTCAATTCCACTAGTAACCAGCAGGTCCAGTTCACTTATGACCTGTCCCAGGCGCAGAGCTCCGGAAAACTATCGATACCGGACGGAAGCACTCCTTCGACCGGCGACACGCCCCTCGATCCAACAAACTTCCAGTCGAAGTATCTCCACGGCACGTCGTTTGCGACCGCGAACTGCCTGCTCCACGACGGCGAACTGTACAGCGGCTTGCCTGCCTGCAAGCTGTACACCCTGACTTGCCAGGTCGGTACCAACCCCAACCAGAGCGGCGCGCTGTGCCCGGCGTCGCAGCTACGCAATGAGTTTTTCCAGGAAGTGTTCGACGGGCCCAGCTTTACCCTTCCCGATATTTCCGGGACGGATGGCCTGACCTTCCATCAGGGCGTAGGTTTCCTGGAGGCCCAAGACGCGTGGGGCGGAGGATCTTGTTTCTTCGATTCAGCGTCAAGCATCGCCAATCTGCTTTGCCCGCAGAATGTGCTCACCAACTTTTCAGGGCCGGGCGCCTACAGAAGTGGTGGATCGGGGCAATCTCCCAACTCCTCGTTCATTACCGTTGCCCCAGTGCCTGAGGATCTAACCACCGTTAGCGTGACGGGGCAGCAACCCGGCTACTGGATCAATAGCCCCAACGCCACAGTGAACTTTGTCAGCACGCCGCCTGCGGTAGCTTCCACGAACAACTTTATCGCTGCGCCTATCGAGAACCTTACCTACGGCATTTCCGACGCCTCGAGCGTTCCTCAGCCGCCGGCCCCTGTCGCCGGCGACATAACGTTGACCAACTCGATTGCCTGCCCGGCTCCCGGCGGCGGCAATCCACCCGCGGCAACTGTCTTCACGCCGGAGGCGCAAAGTATCAACGGTCTCGCGGACGGCCAACACCTGCTACATTACTTTGCTCAGGACTGCGCCGGCACGCAAGAGCTGAAGTTCACCCAAACTGGAGGAAGTTGGTCCACATCCTTCTACACGTTTCCGATCAATGTAGACACCATGGCTCCCAAAGTGGCATCGGGACCGACGTTGTCCCCTGCACCCTCTACCAATGGCGGGGTTCCCAACTCCTACCTCATTGGCCAAAAAGTCACCGCGACCTACAGCTGCACCGATGAACTTTCCGGGATCGTTAAGTGCGGCACGGCGACTTATGCACCCGACACGACTCTGAACACCGGCAACCTCACCAGTCCAGTCAATACGTCCACCGCGGGTCCGGGGACGTTTACGGTGAACGCCGTGGACGCTGCGGGAAATACCGCCAGCGCCTCCGCCAATTATCAGGTGGTCGCGCCCCAGGTAAACATGGTTATCCTGAATTTGGCTCCCCTGACGGTGAAGCAGAACAGCCAGCTGACTTACACCGTTACCGTGGGCAACCTTAGCAATCAGACGGCCTCGGCGGTAACCGTGACTGATCCGCTTCCTGCGGGCGTCACATTTGTTAAGACTCAGCCCGTCTGCATCAACGGCAAATGTTCCACGGCACCCACCTGTACGTTCGCAAACAACACTGTGAATTGCAGCGCTCCTTCGGTTACGCTGACAACCCCGCTTCTGTTTAACATTGTCGTCCAGGTGCAAGCCGCTGTTGGGACAAAAATCAAGAACACCGCCACAGTAGGCACGGCTAATCCTGAGGGAAGGTTGGCGGTCACCCAGTCCACCGCAACAACGATTGTGACGAAATGACGAGTGGTTAGGGGTGTCAGCATCTGCAAAATGGCTGGCGCCCTATGCTTTGTTGTCGCCGGGAGACTATTTCTTGGAAAGGTTCGACTCGTCGTACATACTTTTGAAGTCGGCGCGGCGCATGATTTTTTCTGCACCCGGATCGCCGCGCACTGCATCCAGCAAGCGGGCCGCCTCGCGGTAGTATTCAGCCGCGCGATCGGTGCTTCCGCCCAGCCTTGCCGAGGTTCCCAACAGATAGTAGATCCGTGCCAGGCCAAAGCGTACGCCGGCCCGTTGCGCCTGCGGTAGCTGCTGATCCAGCTCGTGGTTGGCGCGCGCGTAGTCCCTAATTCCTATCTCGGCTTGTATAAGGGCAAGATTGATTTCCAGCGCCAGGTTCGCGTTGACGGTACCTTTCCCGTTAAGCAGAGCCTGCAATGCACGCAGCGCTTCCTGGAACTTGCCGTCCGCTTCCTGCACCTTGGCCAGGTTCAGCCTGGACAGGAGAATTACCTCATTCTCCTTGGTGTGGGAGGCGAGCCGTAACGCTGAATCGTAGAGGCGAGCGGCGTTTTTGAGGTCGCCTCCGTAGAAGGCAATATCGCCCCGGGTGTTCAGAATGTCGGCCTGCAGAGCGTCGTTCTTCAAAGCCTGCTGGATTTTCTCTGCTTCATCGAGTGGGGCGGCAGCCTCGTCGCTCCGTCCTGCCCGGGCCAAAGCTCCCGCCAGATCATTCAGAGCTTCGGCCATACTATGCCCGTTTTCCCCCTGCTGGCGGAAAGCGTTCACTGCATCCTGCAGCGACTTCACCGCCGCACCAAACCGACCTTGATACCCGAGGACGAGCCCGATCTGGCGAGAGATAACCGCAACGCCGCTTGAATCTCCAGCCTTACGGCCGAGTTCCAGCGCACGCATCAGTGCGGTCATCGCCTGATCGTACTGGCCCGCCGTGGTGTAGGCTTCGCTCAAACCCTCGAGCGTCGCGGCAATGTCCCCCGCGACCCCTAGCTTTTCTCGCAACTGCAGGGCTTGCTGGGAATAGGTGAAGGCGTTGTTGGTGTCGCCCATGGCCAGATACACGCCGGCGATATTGTCCAGACACTGTGATTCGTAGCTCTGATCGCCTGTTTCTCGCTGGATCTGCAGGGCCTGCTTGTAAACGTCCAGCGCCTGATCGAACTTGCCCAGATCCTGGTAAACCGCGCCCAGATTCGTCAGTGTATCGGCCGTCTCATCCTTCATGCCGATCTCGCGCAACAGCGCGAGTGCCTTGTTATAGCTGGTGATCGCAGCATCCGGTTTTCCCGTCGTCCGTTGCACAGTGCCCATTTCATTCAGCGCCGCAGCTACTCCCCGCTTCTGGCCGATTCTCTCGTTGATCGCTATGGACTGCTGATCATTGAGCAGTGCCTGGTCCGGCTTATTGAGCAGGCGATAGGAAATTCCTATCGACAGCAGAATCAACGCCTGCTGTTCCTCGTTGTCCACTTGAATGGCGAGACTGGATCCCCGCGTCAGCGAATCGAGGGCCGCCTGCGGGTTGCCGGTGAGGTTGTCAACTACTCCTAACCTCCACAGCGCCTTGATATTTTTAGGATCGGTTTGCAGCACGCCGGTAAACTCCGCGCGGGCCTTATCGTACTCGCCATTCTGCAGGTAAAGGTTGCCCAGCTCATACTGAACATCTACGTCTCCGGGCGAGCTTTTCAGGAGATTCTCGTAAGCTTCGAGCGCTCTCTTGTTGTCTTTCATGATCCGCGCGTTGCTCGCACTGATCAGGTATTTCTCCGCCAGGGGGAGGTTTTGGTTGTGAGCGAGATCCATGGCACGGATGGAAGATTGTTCGGCATCGCTCTGAAAGCCTAACTCCGACTGAGCATCCGCCAGCTTGGAGAACGCCAGCGCGAATTCGGGATCCTCGTTGGTTGCTGCCTGCAAATGCTTCAATGCATCGACATACTTGCCCGCGCGCATCAGCACCGATCCCTGGTCGTACTCTCGCAAGGCGTCGACAGATTTGGAGTTTGGCTTAAACGACTGGGCCTTCAACTCCTCGACTACATCAGCGGAGAGCGAAAGATTCTTGCGCACCGAGTCGGCCAGACTGTCGACAGCCGTAGGCAGATCTTTCACCAGTGCCTGCGCTTTGACCGGCACATTCTGGTCGTGCACCAGGTCACGGATGGTCGCGTCGATCACGATCTGATCGCCGAAGCGCGCATATTGGCCCGAAACCAGGACATCGGCATTGCTAAACTGCGCCACGCGCCGCAGCATGTCCGGATCGACTGCTGTCTCCGGCCCGACGCGAAGATCCGAAAGCACCTGGTGCAGCCGGTCGAGAGGCACCGTGTGTAGATGCGCTGACTGCCCAATATCCGTGCTGAGCATGTCAGCCACGCTGGATCCGATCCAGTCATCCTTGGGATCGCCAGACGCATTGCGAAAAGGCAAAATTGCCAGTGATCTCGCCTTAACGGCTTGCGCCTCCTGCTTCGCCTCTGGAACAGACGCGCTTCTGGGGCGTGCGAGAAAGTACGCCAGGGTCGCGATCAGCAACAGCACCAGGCCAAAGGCCCCGGCAAGCAGCCGCTTGTTCTCGTCCGCCCACCTGCGGGGGCCGGGCTTGAGCCGAGCGGCGATGATGCCCGACTTGCCTGTGCCCGCCCAAAGCTCCAGGTCTGCCAGCAATTCCGCCGCGGACTGGTATCTGAGGGTGACATCCCGCTCCAGGCAGCGGCTCACGATCTGGCTCAACTCTGGCGGGACGCTCTTGTCGAACTCCGAGACCGGAACGACCCTTTCCTGGGTACGTTTGATCAGGCTAGCCAACGCGCTATCCGCGCGAAACGGCGTCTGGCCAGTCAATAACTCATAAAAAATCAGCCCCAGCGAAAAGATGTCCGAGCGTTGGTCCAGGTTTCCGGCTAGCGCCTGCTCGGGCGACATGTATTCCATGGTGCCAACCATGGCGCCCGTCTGGGTCATGCGGTTGCCTTCGAGCGTCTTGGCCAGGCCAAAATCCATGACCAGGATGCGGCCGGTTCCGTTTTCCCGCATGATGTTCTGCGGTTTCAGGTCGCGGTGGATGACGCCGACATTGTGTGCGGCTTCCAGTGCCCGGCATACCTGCTCGACGATGTCGACTGCTTCCTGCGGCGCCAGCTTGGTTCGCTGATGGATGACGGCGGCTAGATCCTCGCCCTCGACGTACTCCATCGTGATGAACTTAATCCCCTCCGCTTCGCCGAGGTCATAGATACGGACGACGTTCCGGTGGGTGACCTGGGTGGCGAGGATCAGTTCCTGTTTAAACCGGTCGAGAATGGCCCGGTTGCGGGCCAGATCCGGGCGAATTACCTTGAGGGCAACCGTGCGGCCGAGCTCAACATCCCGAGCTTTGTAAACGGCGCCCATTCCACCTTCGCCCAGCAGACTCAATACCTCATAGCGTTGCGCCAGCAGGTGGCCGGAAGTGAGGACGTGTTGTCCCCCCTCGGAATAGTCTCCAGGCGTTACCTGTGAAAACGTTCCGACTATGGTGGGACTATCACTGGGGCTGGGACTTGGGCTTGGTGGTGCGCCGAAGATGGTATCGGCATCGCTGGGGACACGAATATTGGCGGACGAGCTTTCACCCTTCACCGGGGCGCGCACACCCCCCTGGCCCGGTTTGGAGGGGTCGTGCCCGGGAGGATTTCCTCCTTCTTCTCGCATGACTCAGCAGCCCCAGTCCCGCAATCAGCGTGCAGATTCACTCCAGCGGCGGATACCCGCAGTATATAGTGACTGCGCTGAGCAGCCTGCTTCATGTGGGCCCATTCCCACACTGCAGGAACCAAAGGCTTTCACGAGGAGCGACGGGCCAGATGATCCTGCTGGTTTATGTGCAGGCTGGACCGGCTGCGGAAAAAATCAGGACGAAGGGCATGGCTTCAGCCGTGCCAAACAAGCTGGGCTGATGAGGGCTTTAGCCTGGCTAAAACCCCTGAGGTACTTCCTTTCCGATGGTTTTAGTGCGCAGCCCCAGGATTTGTTTTCCATGGGGAAGGCGTTCAGGAGGAGTTTTGTCGCACATCACTGCGACAGCGACGGAAGTGGGCCTCCTGCCGCCACGAGGTACGCACAGCGGGGTACGCGCAACGCAATTCGACGCGCCTGCGTGGCCGAATACGACCGCCGCAACAACGGCAAGGGCCCGCTCTTTCGAAAAATTAAATTCCGGTACCGTAATCTGCTGCGCAGACACTATCCCCAGCATGCGAGAAGAAATCGTACTGAGTGCGGTGTTTGAATTTATAACGCGCACGCAACTCGCGACCGACGTAGAGACCCACAGCAGCAATACCGACAGCGACCGAAGTCCAGCCCACAATCCACATTGCAGACCCTGCTTCCTCGGGGGAAGAGATTTCCGTCGACTGCCCGGAATGTTGTAGTCCGTAAATGTCGTTACTATCCATGTACTTCATGCCGAAATAATAACGCAGGTTGATGGCAATCACGTAGTTACGGTGGGCGACACCAAAGGGCTATTTCACCTGCTCAATTTGATGCAGGAGAGCGACCTTACGCGCCGCCGGAAGAAAGCTGGCTTCGATAGAATTTGCCGCCAGCTCACGCAAATGCTCCTCGGTGAAGCCAAACGCCTCATGGGCCAGACGATATTCGTCCTGCAAGTCACTAAGGAACATAGCAGGATCATCGGAATTGAGCGTGACCATGAGGCCGGCGTCAAAATAACGGCGAACAGGGTGCTCCTCGAGCGTGGGACAACACCCGGTGCGCAAATTCGATGTGACACAAATCTCGAGTGGAACCTGGCGCTCCGCAAGTACCTCCATCAGGTCTGGATCCAGTTGCGCGGAGAGACCATGACCGATGCGCTCGGCGCCGATATTGAGCGCCGCCCAAATGCTCTCCGGTCCCATGGTCTCGCCCGCATGCGCAGTCAGGCGCAGGCCGGCGTCCTGTGCCTCCTGAAACAGTTCGCGGAAGGGCTCGGCGCCGGTACGCCGCTCATCCCCGCCAATCCCGATGCCGACGACGCTGGGCGAGTCACGACGCAATTCCGCTGCTTTGCGAAAGACGCGGGCCGCCTCTTCCGGGCCGAAATGCCGAACCGCGTCGAAGATCCAGTAGAGAGTGATCCCGAACTGGCGCTCAGCGCGCACGCGGGCCGCCTCCATCCCGTGAAAAAGCGCTTCGAACTCGATCCGCCTCCAGTAGTAGACGACGCCGACGGAGACATACACCTCGGCGTGCACCACGCCCTGGGCTGCCAAACGCTCCAGCATGCGAAAAGTGATCAGTTCATAGTCTGCAGCGGTGCGCAGCCGTTCGCTGACCGCTTTAAACGCCAACAGAAAGCCAGTGAAATCGGTGTAGCGGTAAAGCGCCCTGGCCTCGGCGAGCGTCAGACGCTCATCATCGTGCCTCTGGCTCAATTCGACCAGGGTCTCCGGGGAGACGGTGCCCTCCAGATGAAGATGGAGTTCGGCTTTCGGGAGTCCACGCAACCAGGTGGCCACGGTCCGGCGCGAGCTGCCAGTACGTGTCATGAGAGGGACGAAAATTCGCTGTGCTTACGGCTATAGAGAAAATAAATGACCAGCCCGATGAGCAGCCAGGCGAAAAAGCGCAACCAGGTGATCACCGGCAATCCAGACATGAGCAGCGCGCAGAAAAAGAGGCTCAGAATGGGTACGGAGATGCCGCCCGGCGCGCGGAAGCCACGACGCCGGTCCGGTTCACGGAAGCGCAGGATCAGCACCCCGATCGATACCAGCACGAAGGCGAAGAGGGTGCCGATGTTGGATAAGTCGGCCAGGGTGCCAATGTCCAGAAGGCCGCTGGGGATGGCTACCAGAAAGCCGGCAACCCAGGTGGCCACGGCGGGTGTGCGGTAGCGCGGATGGACTTTGCCGAACCAGCGGGGAAACAGCCGGTCGCGGGACATGGCAAACCAGACCCGCGCCTGACCGAGCTGAAAGACCAGGATGGAGGAAATCATCCCCATCATGGCTCCACAAAGCACAATCAGACGCACCCAATTCAGCGTCGAAGAGCCGGTACTATGGCTCAGCTTCTTGAGCGTGTTGACCACCGGCGCCGCATCATCCACCAGCGTCTGCCAGGGGATCAGGCCGGTGAGCACCACCGCCACCCCGATGTAGAGCACGGTGCAGACGACCAGCGTCGCCAGGATGCCGATGGGAACATCGCGCTGCGGCCGGTGGCATTCTTCCGCCGCGGTTGAGACCGAATCGAAGCCGATGTAGGTAAAGAAAATGATGCTGCCGCCGGTCAGCACGCCGGACCAGCCATTGGGAAAAAACGGATGCCAATGGGCGGGGTGGACGAAGCGGGAGCCCACGATCACAAACACCAGGATGGCGGTGATCTTGAGCAGAACCATGATGTTGTTGGTCCCCGCGGATTCGCGGATGCCCCTTACCAACACGATGGTCAGGATCAGCACGATGAAAAAGGCGGGCAAATTGAAGCCCAGATGCCAGCCCGGCTGGTAGATGGTGTTGCCTTGCAGATCGGTGAGCCCGGAGGGGAGAAAAGCGGGTGAAATCCAGCGTGCGCTGGGATGCACGCCGAACCAATCCATGAAATCGACGATGTGGGCGGCGAAACCAACGCACACGGCCATGTTGCTGACGGCATACTCCAGGATCAGATCCCAACCGATAATCCAGGCGACCAGTTCACCCATGGTGGCGTAGGTGTAGGTGTACGCGCTACCGGCAATGGGTATCATGGACGCCAGCTCGGCATAGCAAAGCCCGGTGAAGGCGCAGACGATCGCCACCAGCACGATGGAAAATGCTAAGGCGGGCCCGGCTCCCGGGCGCCCTGCCAGGGCATGGTGGTTCACCAGGTAATCGAGTAACGGCGTATTCAGAATGGAGGAGGTATCAAACTTTTCCCCCGCGATGGCGGTGCCGATCACGGTGAAAATTCCCGAACCGATCACTGCGCCGATGCCCAGCGCAGTCAGCGACCAGGGGCCGAGCGTTTTCTTGAGACAGTGCTCGGGAAGTTCCGAGTCGCTGATCAGCTTATCGATCGATTTGGTTGCGAACAGTTGCTTTCGCAGCGTCCCGGCTCCTGCAGGTTCAGATTTCTATAGCTCTGCGGCCCAATTAAAACCAGCCATCAGTGAACTTCTCCGCATCCGCAGAAAAGTCCCGTAGGGACGACTGAAAGTAGCCCAGGACGTTAGTCCTGGGTAGTTTCGAGAAACCTGACCAGTCCCGTAGGGACGGCTCAAGATACCCCACGATGCAACTCCGGGGTAACGAACTTAACTCGAAAATCGCGAGGAGGGACAAGGTCTTGCCAGCACTGCGTACTGAGCAATTTCAGCCGTCCCTCCGGGACTGATCAGGTTTCTTGAAACTACCCAGGACTAACGTCCTGGGCTACTTTCAGTCGTCCCTACGGGACTTTAATGATCTCTGCGCTTAGCCAGCGTTAACGCTTGCTTTGACCTCGAGACAGCCTCTTGGTCTTCTTCTTGTTGGAACCTCGGGGTGTGGTACGCGCGGCCTTGGGTGCAGCTTTCTTGCGCGCCGTGCGCTTGATCTTCTTCCGTTCCAACTTATCTTCAATGCTCTTGGTATTGGCCATTATCTTCCTTGTCTACACTTTTTCCAGCTGGGCAAACTTCTCCACCAGCTTTTTCACGCCGAATTGTGCAAATTGTACCGTAAGCTTCGCATCATCACCGTCTCCCTCACGGCGGAAGACGACCCCCTCGCCGTATTTAGGATGACGAACGCGCTGGCCGCTGCGAAAGCCGGTAGCCCCAGCCGCAACGGGGAACTCCAGCTTCGGTCTGCTCCCACTCGTTTTGCGCGAGGAGAAGAACTGGGCAATGTTGTCCAAAGAACCGGCCGGCTTCGACCCACTCGACTGCCGATTGCCAGGGACCGCGGTCCGCGAAACGGTGCGCTGGTCCTCGTCTTCATAGCTGTAGTGGCGGGGTGATTCCCATTCATCGCGGCTAGAGCCGTAACGCGCAGCGTAGGCACCGCTCGACGGGCGCTGTCCGCGCGTCAGGTCTTGCAGCAGATGCGATGGAATTTCCTCCAGGAACCGTGAGGGCATGCTCGCTTCCGGCATATCGTTCCCGTATCTCCTGCGATAGCGCGCTCGCGTCATCACCAGAGCGTCCATGGCCCGCGTCATGCCCACGTAGCAAAGCCGCCGCTCTTCTTCCAGTTCATTGGGCTGGTTGAGTGTCCGGGAATGGGGAAACAGACCCTCTTCCATCCCTGCCAGCAGAACCAGGGGAAACTCCAGCCCCTTGGCCGAATGCAAGCTCATCAGCGTCACCCGGCTTTCGGGATTGTAACGGTCAGTGTCACTGACCAGTGCGGCGTGATCGAGAAATTCGGAGAGCGTCTCGCCGCGCTGCTGCGCATCCTGCGCTGCGTTGGCAAGTTCCTTCAGGTTTTCAATGCGGGAGAAGGATTCGGGAGTCCCTTCCTCCTCGAGCGAACGGATGTACCCGGTGCGATCGATCAGAAAGCGAATCAATTCCGGCAGCGTGGCTGCGTCTCCGGGCTTGCGGAATCCTTCATGGGCTACGGGGTCGGTCGCCGGAAGGAAAGGGGCTTCGTCGAAGCTCCCCAGGGGAGGCGTTTGCTCTTCCGGGTCTACATCGCCCGGCTCCGGTTCCAGATCGCCAAAGTCGAAACCGACGTCTTCCCACTCACCCGATTCGGGTTCGGCGGCCTCAGGGGCGCATGTCTCCTGCTCGGGGCCGACATCTTTCGTCAGCTTTTCGGCAAATCCCGGTTCGAGCAACGCACGCGCATCTTCGATCAACCTGCGGAAGTTCGCGAGCGCGATACAGGCACGTGCCGGCAAGAGCTGTTCCTTCACCGCGTGCCCGATTGCTGCCCAGGTACTCATGCCGGTTTCGACGCTCAGCCGGTCCAGCACTTCCAGTGTGGTTTTACCGATACCGCGCGCCGGGGTATTGATCACCCGCGCTAGCGCGATCGAGTCATCCGGGTTCTGCACCAGTTTGAGATAACTCAGCAGATCCTTGATCTCGGAGCGATCATAGAAGGAGAAGCCACCCACCATGGTGTAGGCGATTCCGTAGCGGCGCAGCGCTTCCTCTACCAGCCGGGATTGGGAGTTGGTGCGATAAAGCACTGCGGCGCGGGGCGTCTCTTGTTCTTCGCCTGCCTTGCGCATGTATTTCTGAATGTAGTCGGCAATAAAGAGCGCCTCGTTTTCCCCATCCGGCGCTTCGTAGTAGCCGATCATCGCTCCGCCCTCGCGCGAGGTCCAGAGGTTTTTGCCTTTGCGCTGCAGGTTACGTGCGACCACCGCGGAAGCACCCTCGAGAATCACTTGCGTGGAACGATAGTTTTGCTCCAGCCGGATGGTCTTCGCTTCCGGGAAATCGCGCTCAAACTCCAGGATGTTGCGAATATCGGCTCCGCGCCAGGAGTAGATGCTCTGGTCTTCATCGCCCACGACGCAGACATTGTGCTCGGTCCCGGCCAGCAGCTTCATCAACTCGTACTGCGGCCGGTTGGTGTCTTGATACTCGTCGATCAGCAGGTAGCGATAGCGGCGGTTGTAGCGTTCCCGCACTTCGCCTGAGGAGCGCAGCACGCGCACCGCTTCGAGCAGAAGGTCGTCAAAGTCCAGCGCATTGGCCTTGCGCAATTCCTTACGGTAAATCTCGTAAATGTGCGCGATCCGTTCGGCCACCGGGTCGGTAGATTGCAGGTAAATCTCCTGCGGATCGAGCATATGGTTCTTGGCCCAGGAGATACGCGAAAGAACCGTACGCGGCGTCAACTGTTTGGTGTCAAGCCCCATGCGGCGCATCGCCTGCTTGACGATGGCTTGCTGATCGGCCTCATCGTAGATCACAAAGTTGCGGGTAAGCCCTTCATCGCCAATGCGCAGCGATTCAATGTCGCGGCGCAGAAGGCGCACGCAAAAAGAGTGAAAGGTGGCCAGCAACGGCTTGGCTAGCGATCGGTGCTCGAGCAGCTTGTCTACCCGCTCCGCCATTTCGGCCGACGCCTTATTGGTAAACGTGACCGCGAGGATGGAATCAGGCGCGACGTTCCGCACCTCAATGAGATAGGCAATGCGGTGGGTAATGACCCGGGTCTTGCCGGAGCCCGCCCCAGCCAGGATCAGCAAGGGGCCATCGACCGATTCGACGGCGGCGCGTTGCTGCGGATTTAATTTTTCAAGCAGATGTTGCAATGGCTGGTCTCTGGAGGATGGTGAAGCGATGAATTCTCTTCTACTAGTGTATCGCCCGGCGGGAGTTGTGTTGCAATTCGGATATGCACAGTGTGGATGAGCAAGTCCGGCGAAGAGTTTGCGTGTTTTGTGGATCGAGCCTTGGGGTCAAGCAGGCGTACCGTGAGGAAGCAGTGACTTTGGGCCGCTTGCTGGGAGAAGCCGGATTGGGCCTGGTGTACGGCGGGGCTCAAGTTGGATTGATGGGCGCATTGGCCGATTCCGCGCTCGCCAGCGGAAGCGAGGTCATCGGGGTGATCCCCCGTTCGCTCGCCGGAGTCGAAGTAGCGCACCAACGTCTGAGCCAACTGGTCCTGGTCGAGACCATGCACGAGCGCAAAGCATTGATGGCCCAGGAAGCCGATGCCTTTGCCGCTCTGCCGGGTGGTTTCGGTACGCTCGACGAATTTTTTGAAATCCTTACCTGGGCTCAACTGGGCATCCATGCAAAACCGTGTGTGCTGGTAAATACCGGCGGCTATTACGATCAACTGCTGGGCTTTCTCCAGGTGGCTGTCGATCAGGGATTTCTCAAGCCGGAGAACTATGCCCTGATCCACGTCGTGGGGAATGCCGCCGATGCACTCAAATGCATGCAGAGGTTGTGGCAATCCCTACCTGTCAGTCATGTCGCCCCGGCCGAGCCGGCTCCCTAAGTTGTTGTCTGCAATTCCGGCATGCGATATAACCGGCTCACCGATGAGATGGAAAAGCTTCTTCGCGCTCCTGCTCGCCGCCTGCCTGGCGCACGGCGAGCCCCCTAAACCTTCTGTAAAGCCGGGGCTCAAGTTCCAGATTTCCTTTCCTGCCGCAGCCCACGCGGACCCCATTACCGGGCGCGTCTTCGTCATCCTGTCTCGCGACCTCGCGCACTGCGGTCCCGCCGACGCAGTTGCCGCCACTCAAGAACCCTGCGAGCCCCGCTTGCAGATCAGCCGCATCGGTGTTCCCGTCTTCGGCCGCGATATCAATTCCCTTAAGGCCGGCGACTCCGCGATCATCGACAACGCCGATCTGGGCTCGCCCTTGGCGCATCTGGCAGACATTCCCGCCGGAGATTACTACGTCCAGGCCATGATCAACGTCTACTCGGAGTTTCACCGGGCGGATGGACATACGGTGTGGATGCACGACGACCAATGGGAAGGCCAGCGCTGGGAACGGTCGCCCGGCAACCTGTACAGCAAACCGGTCAAGATGCACATTGACCCAACTTCTGGCACCATTCGCTTGATCGCCGATCAGGTGATCCCACCTGTCACGGTCCCCGCGGACACCGAGTACGTCAAACACATCAAGTTCAAGAGTGAGCTGCTCTCGAAGTTCTGGGGCCGTCCCATTTACCTTGGCGCAGTCGTGCTTCTGCCCCGCGATTACGACCGCGCGACCATCCGCTATCCCATCGACTACGTTCAGGGCCATTTTTCGCTCGAGGCGCCCTACCGGTTCGACGGCCAGAATGAATTCTCAAAAGCCTGGATGAGCGATCACTTCCCGCGCATGATTGCTGTCACCCTGCAACATCCCAATCCCTACTACGACGACTCGTATCTGGTGAATTCGCCCAACGTTGGTCCTTACGACGACGCGTTGATGCAGGAGCTCATACCCGCTATTGAAAAGCAGTTCCGGGTGATCAGAGAGCCCTATGCCAGGGTCGTTTCCGGGGGTTCGACCGGGGGCTGGATCTCCGCCTACCTGCAGATCTTCCATCCTGCCTTCTTCGGCGGAGCATGGTGCTCCTGCCCGGACGCAGTCACCTTCTCTGACGTGGAAGGAGTGAACTTTTATAAGGACGACAATGCTTTTTTCAAAATGTACGATTGGCGTCCCGTCCCAACCATCAACAGCCGTTTTACCAACGGGCAGGCGATTCAAACTTCGGAACAGCGCAACCGCTATGAGCTGGTAAGTGGTACCCGCGGCCGTTCTGGCGAACAGATCGACGTATGGTCTGCGGTATGGGGTCCGGTGGGCGATGACGGGTTTTTCAAACCCGCCTTTGACAAGTCCACGGGCAAGATTGACAAAGACGTCGTCGGCTATTGGCGCGACCACTGGGATCTGCTGGAGTACTTAAAGCGCAACTGGTCCACGGTCGGCCCGGCGCTTAAGGACAACCTCTATTTCTTTGCCGGCGATGCGGACACTTATTTCCTCAACAACTCCACCATGGAGCTTGAAGCTTGGCTGAAGACGACGACTGCGCCGCATTCGGAAGCCCAATTCATGTACGGCAACCTCAAGCCGCACTGCTGGCAAGGCCCGGTCACTCCCGCCCAGCGCGTCATCGAGATTGCCCAGCATATCCAGCGTCACAAACCCGAAGGCGCAGACACCCCCTGGTGGGACTACCGCTAAGTTAGAGAGTCAAAACCGCAGATCTGCGGTTTCCCTTTCGGGGTTCCTCCGTCGCGGAGAACTCCTTCAGTGGACGCTAGCCGTGCGGCACTGCTCGCATAGGCAATGGCGGCGAAGGTAGTCCCAGGAATAAATCCCGCTCTGATGCCCGTCATTCCAGCGAAAGCTGATGGCGTAGCGACCGACCGGGGAGACCGACTCCGGCCGCGCCGGTGCTTTGTACATTTGCAGCAGCGTTGCCGGCTGCGGCTTGGGCTCGCCCGCCTTACGGCCGGTGGCTCCGCGCTCTTCATGGCAGGTGGCGCAAGGGCAGGCATCGCGCAGCCAGGTGAAGTTCCAACTGCTTTGATGGCCGTCTTTCCAGTCGATCTCCATGCCGGTACCGGTCGTCTTCTGCACCCGGACACGCGCCGGTTCGGTGGCCTCGCGGGGCAAATCGCGATGCACCGTCTCCTGCGCCAGCTTCTGAGCCTCTTCTTCACTGATAAATCGAATGCCTTCGTGACTCATCGCAAACCCTCTTTAAGCATACTGTCTCCAGAAGAAATACGCAGCCATCCCCAGCCCGATCGCGACCACCAACAGGCGCATGAACCGGGGATCCATCCGGCGCGAGTACCGTGCTCCCAGAAAACCACCGAGCGCAGCAGCGATCATCATGAGCAGGCAGTACTTCCACAGAATCTGCCTCTCCACGATGAAGGTGACCACGGCGATGCCGTTGGCCGTAGTCGTGGCGATCACCTTCAGCGCGTTGACCTGGTTAATGTTCTGGATTCCGAAGACCGCCAGCACCGACATCAGCAGAAAGCCCGCGCCGGCGCCAAAATATCCGATATAAAAGCACACCACCACCACGCCGATCCAGAGCGGCGCCAGGCTGGGCTTGGCACCGGAAACGCTCACGCGGTTGCGCCGCAGCCAGGCCGAGACCGGACCGCTGGCGGCAAACAGACCGGCAGCAAGCAGTAACAGCCACGGCACCAGCGCCATGAAGGTCGCCTGCCCGGTACGAAGCAGAACGATCGCCCCCAGGACTCCCCCCAGCAGGGCCGCGGAACAGACCGGCAGAACCAGCCGCAGGTTGGCCTTCAGATCTTGCCAGTACGCAGCGATCGAGGTGAACTGGCCTGGCCAAAGGGCAACCGTATTGGTTGCATTTGCCTGGATAGGTGGAACGCCAACGCCCAGCAATGCCGGAAACGATAAGAAGGAACCGCCGCCGGCCATGGCGTTCAGGGCGCCGGCGAGAAAAGAACCAATGACCAGCCACGCGTGTTGCCAGTGAGGACCGAATGCCATGCAGTCTTATTCTCTCAGTCGACCTGCAAAATCAGGCACTTCAGATACTCGGTCTCGGGAATATTGAGAATTACGGGGTGGTCTGGCGAAGCCTCGCGGCGCTCCAGCAGACGAATCCGGCGTTGTGCATCTCCCGCCGCGGCCGCCACCACGCCATGAAATTCATCCCACGACACATGGTGTGAGCAGGAGCAGGTCACCAGCGTCCCGCCCGGGCGCAGCATCTTCAGGGCCCGCAGATTGAGCTCTTTGTAGCCGCGTACGGCGCCAGGCACGGCGCGTTTGGACTTGGCAAAAGCGGGCGGGTCCAACACCACGGTGTCAAAAGTGTTCCCCGCTGTGCTCCAGTCGCGAAGAAGATCGAAGGCGTTGGCTTCGATCCACTCGACCGACGCCTGGATGCGGTGCCGATTGACCTCAAGGTTCTCTTCCGCCACCTCGAGCGCCGCTCGGGAGGCATCGATTCCGGTGACTCGGGAGCAGAATTGGGCCAGATGCAGCGCAAAACCACCCTGGTAGGTGCAGACATCGAGCGCCTCGCCATGCGCATAGCTGGATGCGGCGGCATAGTTCAGACGCTGGTCGAGAAAGGCTCCGGTCTTCTGTCCGGCATTGGCGTCGTAGTGAAATGCCAGCCCATTGAGGTGAAAGATGGTCCTTAGCTGGGCAACGGGTTCTGCTGAGTAAAGCGGCACATCTGACGGCTCGCTCAGCTGCTCCAGTTCGCGTATGCGGGCATCGGACCGTTCCACGATCGTGACCGGCGCGAGTTCCGTTTGCAGAACATGAACAATGAGTGCCCGAATTTCATCCCGATCAAGCGCCTTGGTGTGGAGTTCAAACAGGATTAAGTCACCGTAGCGGTCCACAATCAGACCAGGAAGTTGATCGGCTTCGCTGAAGACCAGCCGGCAGGCATCCGTGCCCTCTTCCAACATGCCTGCTCGGAGCTGGATGGCCTGGCGCAGACGTTGTTCGAACAGCGCCATCCAGGCAGGGTAGGTGAGGTGAGGATCGGAAGTTACCAGGCGAAGCGCGATCTGCGATGTGGGGCTCCACAGCGCCGTGCCCAAGGGGAAACCCCGATGGTCGGCCACCGCCATCAGGCCTGCCTCCATTTCCACTAAATGCTCTATATCCGAACGGTAGACCCAGACGTGGCCTGCACGCAGCCGGTCAGCGGCCCTGCGGGAAATAATCGCGACCGGACCCTCGCTGCTGAAGGCGCGCGCAGCCTGGCTGGGGGGCGCGGAGATAGGTTCACGGGCCACAAATCATCTTCGCACAGCCTCGAGAGCATCTGGCTCACGGCTGCGGACCTGGCCGGCCATAGCCTGCCTAACGCGAGCGGCCTATAATCAGGTATGGCGACTGTGCACTCTACGCCACTCGAGCCTCCCGCGGAGCCAGGCATCCTCACGGCGAAATTTGCCGAGCTGCTGGCGACGATCGGCAAGAACCGGCCGAGCGACGACATTGGAGTAATCCGCAGAGCGTGGGAGTTCTGCGTGCAGCACCACAGCGGGCAACTCCGGGCCTCTGGGGAGCCTTACGTCCTGCACCCCCTCGAAGTAGCCCAGGTGCTGGCCGAGATGAAGCTGGACTCGACCGCCATCGCGGCCGGCCTGCTGCACGACGCCGTCGAAGACACCCCCGTTACAACCGAGGACATCACCGAACAATTCGGAGAGCAGGTCGCGCACATCGTCGAAGGCGTGACCAAGATTGACAAGATCCAGTTCGCGAACCGCGAAGACCGCCAGGCCGAGAACGTACGAAAGATGCTGCTGGCGATGGTGAGCGATGTGCGCGTGGTCCTGATCAAGATGGCGGACCGCCTGCACAACATGCGCACTCTGCAACACCTTCCGCCAGATCGCCAGGAATCGATTGCCCGCGAAACCCTGGATATTTATGCTCCCCTCGCTCACCGGTTAGGTATGGGCAAGGTGCGCGGCGAGCTGGAAGACCTGGCCTTCCGTTACGTCGATCCCTTCGGTTATGGGCAGGTAAAGAGCGCTTTGGATGCAGCGCGGGATGAGGATGAGCAGTTTCTCAACTCAGTCGAATCCCTGCTCAACGAACGGCTGCGGGAAAACAACATCCACGCGCGCGTCGAATGGCGCATCAAGCGGCTTTATAGCATTTACCAGAAACTACAGAAGCAGAAGATAACCGTCGACCAGGTGTACGACCTGCTGGCGGTCCGCGTGATCACCTCGACGGTGCAGGACTGCTATGCGGCCTTTGGCCTGATCCACTCCATTTGGCGCCCGGTGCCTGGTCGCATCAAGGACTTTATCGCCATGCCCCGGCCCAATCTGTATCAATCGCTGCACACCACGGTGATGGGCGAGGGCGGGCACCAATTCGAGGTCCAGATCAGGACCGAGGAAATGCATCGCATTGCCGAAGAAGGCATTGCGGCGCACTGGAAATACAAAGCAGCCGGCTCACCCACCAGCGCCCGGGATGAGCAGCGCCTGGCCTGGGTGCGGCAGCTGGTCGAGTGGCAGCGGGAGATGTCCGATCCCAACGAGTTTCTCTCCACGCTGAAGATCGATCTCTACCCTGAAGAGGTCTACACCTTCACCCCCAAAGGCAAGGTGGTGGTGTTACCCAAGGATGCGACGCCGATTGACTTTGCCTATTCCATCCACACCGAAGTGGGCAATACCTGTGTGGGGGCCAAGGTAAACGGCAGAATGGCCCAGCTGCGGACCAAACTGCACAACGGCGACATCGTGGAAGTCGTCACCCAGAACGGGCATACCCCCAGCCGCGATTGGCTTACCTTCGCCAAGAGCTCGCGGGCCCGCAACAAAATCAAGCACTGGCTCAACGAGCATCAGCGCGAGCGGGCAATTGAAATCGGCAAGAAGCTGCTCGACCGGGAAGCACGCAAGTACAAAGTATCCCTGAGCAAACTCACGGACACGGACTACGCTCGTGCGGCCAGCGAATGTGGCCTGGCGACGGCCAGCGACCTGATGGCGGCCATCGGCTTCGGCAAGTACTCCTCGCGCCAGGTGCTGAACAAGCTTTCCCCAGGGGTGACCTCGCAAACCGGCCTCGAAATGGAGCCGGGTAAGGACGCCCCCAAGGACCTCATGTCGGAAGCAGTGAGGCGTGTCCACATGCACGGATCCGATTCCCTGCAGGTGGAAGGCCAGGATGATTTGCTGGTCTACCGCGCCCGATGTTGTAATCCGATCCGTGGCGAAGAGATTGTCGGTTATGTGACCCGCGGCAAAGGCGTGGCAGTGCACGCGAGGAGCTGTCCCAATGTGCAGAATCTGCTCTACGAGAGCGACCGCCGCATCTCAGTGGAATGGGCACGGGTGGCGGAGGAAAATCCGGGTCGCAAGATGACCTACCCGGTCAAGCTGACCGTATTTTGCGACGATCGCGCCGGCATGCTGAAGGAAATGACCGCGGTCATCAGTGACGACGGCACCAACATCCGAGGGGTCGATTCCAAGCCGACAGGGGACTCGGAGGCGGTGGTCGAATTTGTTCTGGAAGCAGAAGACATGCGCCACCTTACGCGCCTGGTGAGCGGCCTGCGGCGGGTGCCGGGCGTCCGCGATGTGCAACGTGCCCACAAGGTATGAATCATGGGAAAATCAGGGCATGACTCCTCACAGTAAGTCGGCGGTTTCTACAGAAAATGCTCCAGCAGCAATCGGCCCCTATTCCCAGGCCATTGAAATCGGGGAAACGATCTATACCTCGGGGCAGGTTGCGCTCGATCCGAAGACCGGACAGCTAGTAGAAGGCGGCATTCGGGAGCAGACCGTCCGCGTCCTGGAAAACCTTAAGGCAGTCCTGGCCGCGGTACGCAGCGACCTGCAACATGTCGTCAAGACGACCGTCTATCTAAAGAGCATGGGCGATTTTGCCGCGATGAACGAGATTTACGCCACGTACCTGGCGAAGGATGGGTGGATTGCGCCGGCGCGGTCCACCGTCGAAGTGGCGAGGTTGCCCAAAGACGCCCTGGTAGAAATCGAAGTGATCGCGCTGCGATAGGCCCCGCGTCCTTACCGCAAGGGCCGGATCGAATCACACAGGAGCAAGATCATGGAAAAAGAGCAAGTCGCAAAGCTGGACAAGATCGATAAGACGGATGCCGAGTGGCGTGCCGAACTGACTCCGGAACAGTATTACGTCATGCGGCAGAAGGGGACGGAGCCGGCATTCTCTGGCGCTCTCTACCGCAACCATGCTGACGGCACCTACCGCTGTGCGGCCTGCGGCACTGAATTATTCAGCTCCGACACCAAGTTTGAGTCGGGGAGCGGCTGGCCCAGCTTCTCGGTGCCGGCAAACGCCCAAGCAGTTGAGCTGCATGAAGACAAGGGCTACGGAATGACGCGCACCGAGGTTACGTGCGCCCGATGCGGCGCCCACCTTGGCCATGTGTTCCCGGATGGTCCGGGGCCTGGCGGGCTTCGCTATTGTATCAACTCGTTGTCGCTGGGTTTTGACCCCAAACATACCGGGACAAAGGAATAATTACGAGGCTTTAACGACCTTGCCTGCCTTGATGCAGCGGGTGCAGACGCGAATGCGTTTGTTGCCGCCGTCCACCTCAGCCTTGACCGGACGAAGATTGACGTTCCAGCGCCGCTTGGAAACGTTATGCGCGTGCGAGATCTTGTTACCGAACTGCGGACCTTTGCCGCAGATTGTGCAAACCTGAGCCATGACAAACTCCAGATAACTTAAGCTTTTCGCAGAAACCATGCGGCAGTCTTACTCTGTGCCCGCACTATCGCTGAGGATGATAGAGGGCTGAAGCACAGGACACCTACACGCACCAAACTCGCGAACCTTCAGTATATCCGCACCCGCAGTAGACGACAACCCAGCCCGCCTGCCTTCCTCAGCCATTCCGTAAGCGCTATAGAATACGGATCACGACTTCCAGGCCCTTTCGATGACCGAACACGATCTAGCCCGAGCCCGGAGTGAGCGCGAGCCGCAGTCCACTGCAGCCCAATGAGTGCTCCTAACCAGCACTCTGCAGAAGAATTCCGTGCGCCGTGGTTGGTTTTCTGGGTGGCCTTCGCCATCCGGGTGCTTTACCTCACTTTGGCACATACCTATCGCATCCGGCCTTACGACGACCACATGCTGTTTGGCGAAGAAATGGGGCGGATCGCTCGCGCCCTGGCCACTGGCTTTGGCTTCTCCGATCCCTTCCGTGGACACACCGGCCCCACCGCGTGGGTAGGACCGCTCTTCCCCCTGCTTCTGGCCGGGGTGTTCAAGCTGTTCGGCGTCTTCAGCCCGCTGTCGGCATGGGTCATTCTCACCCTCAACAGCCTGTTTTCGGCCCTGACGGCCCTCACCATTTGGGAAATCGCGGCGCGCTCTTTCAACCGGAACGTCGCCCGCTGGTCGGCCTGGATCTGGGCGCTTTACCCGGCAGCCTTGCAATATGCCGTCCGCTGGGTGTGGGACACCTCGCTCACCACGTTTCTCTTCTCCTGGGTTTTGGTGGTGGCGTTGCGCCTGCGGTCCGGACCGACCCTGAGCCGCTGGGCACTCTTCGGACTCCTCTGGGGCCTGACCGGGCTCAGCAATCCCGCGCTTCTGATCTTTCTGCCCGCTTGCGGACTCTGGGTGTTTGCCGCCGCTCCCAGACGTCAAGCGGGCGGGGTGCTGCTGGCAGCCGTGTTATTTACGGCATGCCTGGGTCCCTGGACCTGGAGGAATTGGTTGGTCTTCCACCATTTTGTGCCCACCCGGGGAAATTTCGGCGCCGAGCTATACCTGGGCAATGGTCCGGGATCGACCGGGTTGCTGATGGAGTATGACCACCCGATACAAGCGCCCGATCAACTCCGGCTCTACCGCGGGATGGGTGAGATTACCTATTCCAAAATGCGCGGGGAGCGAGCCCTGGCATCGATGCGCTCCGACCCCGCCCACTTTGTCCAAAACACGCTCAAACGGGTCTTCTTCTTCTGGGCCGGTGTTCCCCATCCAGTGAGCGCAACCGAGTGGGTCGAATACGCGCGCAGCCTGAACTTCATTTTTGGCAGCGTTTGTGGGCTGCTCGGACTCGTTCTCGCCCTGCAGCGAAAGGCGCCGGCCGCCTGGCTGTTCGCGTGGGCCTTTCTGCTGCTGCCCATGGTTTACTACGGCGTGGCCGCGCACGCCCGCTTTCGGCACCCGCTGGAGCCCCTAATGGTAGTCCTCGGGGTTTACCTCTTCCAGTCCGCCGAGTTGACCAAAACAGGTCGGAAACGTAAACTTAGAGAGCTTGGGACCTAAGCCTTTGGTGCGGTCTGCTCACCTTCGGGTTTGAGCACATTCAGCAATCCATTATTTGCCCAGCTAGTTTTTGCGCCGATGTGATTCGGTGTGGAGGATTTTCATGTACGCTGTGATCCGCACGGGTGGTAAGCAGTATTGCGTCTCCCCAGGCGAGGTAGTCAAAATCGAAAAGGCAGCCGTCGAGCCCAACAGCACGGTGGAATTCAACGACGTGCTGGCCTTTTCCGACGGACATTCTCCCCTCTCCAAACCCACGGAAGGCAAGGTGCTTGGCACCGTAGTCAGTGAGGGACGCGGGGATAAGATCCTGGTCTTCCACTTCAAGCGCAAGAAGCAATACAAGAAGCTTCAGGGCCATCGCCAGGCCTACACCGAGGTGCGAATCAACAGCATCGAGGTAAATGGATTTAGCTATGGCACCGAAAAGGCTGCCCAGTAGGCAAATTTCTGATTGATTGAGGATTAGGCAATGGCACATAAAAAAGGCTTAGGCAGTTCTAAAAATGGTCGCGACTCGAACGCACAGCGACTGGGCGTCAAGATCTTCGCCGGACAGGTGGTCACCGGCGGTTCCATCATCGTGCGCCAGCGCGGCACGAAGTTGAAGCCCGGTTTGAATGTCGGCCGCGGAAAAGACGACACCCTCTATGCTGAGATTGCCGGCCGGGTGAACTTCATCGACCGCGGCAAGACTGGCCGGTTTGTGTCCGTGGAGCCAGTAGAGGCGCCCGCAAACTAGCGCTGATTGCACGCGATCGGGCTTTCCACGTAAGGAAAAGCTCTGCATGAAGGGCACGGCTTCAGCTGTCAAGCCGTGCCCTTCGTTTAGGTGGGTTACCCGTTCAAGGTCGTACGAACAAAACAAAAGGCCATAACGGAAGATCCCGTTATGGCCTTTTACTCTTGCCTGGAACGTTAACTGGCTACGTGAAGCGAATTTTTGATAAGAATGCGGTCGACCACCTTTTCGACATCCTGAAGGAAGAAGTCGCTCGCCGGGACGGTAACCGGCACTCTCGGTGTGCTGTGGCCAAAGGTCGTTGCGATTTCGTTCCAACGAGCCAGGGGCGAAGAGGGGCTGAGGGCCGTGGCCCGGCGAGCCGGTTCAGGCTGCAAGAAGTAGGCAGACCAGACAACCAGAGTCACCAGGCTGGCGCTGGTCGTGACCACGCTGATGGTGGAGGTCATCATGTTGTGTCCGAGGTGCAAAAAAGCTGCGGAGACAACCAGGTCGCTCGCCGCCATGATGCCAAAGCCGAAACTGATACCGAAAACCCGGCTGCGGTAAGAAAGGCCGAGCTTTCCAGCTGCGATCATGAGGAAGAGCAAAAGGCTAAGAATGAAGATGCTCTCGCAGCGCATCGCCTGGGCAACAATGGCGAGGAGAAATCTGTTGCCTTTACCACCCGGTGTGAGCAGAGCCGCAGACGCGGCAACAAAGGAAATGCAGGCTACCCAGCGAAACGAGATGGTGCCCAACCATTTTAGGCCGGGGAAAGGATCCATGGACGACTGGAACATCTCCTGGATAACCAGGAACACTACCACTGCACCGGCAACATAGCTCAACCAGTAGGTATAGAAGTACCAGGCGTAGGCAGTCTTGTCGCTGATCGCAATCACCCGATGCACTTGCATCAAAAGGTGGAGAATCACCGAAGACGTGAGCCTAACCGTGACGTAAGCGAAGAGCGCCGGAAAGCGCCTATGTTCCCGTGACCTGAGCAGAGCAACCATGGCAATCACCATGAGGAGAGGCTCTGCCGCGTACAAGATGCTGAGGGCTACGCTCGTCATCACAACACCCCTTCCGAGTCTTGAGAATAGCTCGAAAAGGGATGGTGCTCAACCTAAGAAAACCTTTAAAGCTGGCACTTTTGTGCTATGCATGCATGCTTTGGGTACTGACGGGGATCGCGTTAGTACCCCTTTTTGACCCTAGATACCGCAGCCTTCAGTTGGAGGGCAGTTGGGCACCGGCATCGCATGCGAAATGACCAGGCTGTGGTTCGCCGTAACCTGAGCTGTAGGCTTAGTAGTTAATGCACTGGCCACAAAGCCGGCGAATACAACGGAGAAAATCGATGCGTGAACGAGGAGCTTCATAACTGGTTACCTCCGGGGGGTGTGTGTTTCGTTTTGGTGTGGAAGAGGGAAACAATCAAGAGTATAGTTCGCCAATTCTCGGTCCTGTGTTTTTAAGCACATATTAGAGGTTATCTACTCTCGACCTTACTGAAGTACCCCTTTCGACTGTTCTAGAGTACCCCATTTTTGGGTTACTTCAGAATTCTTCAAAAGATGCAGGTTGGTCACCTAAGTACCAGCGACCTTCGTGCTCTTGAAAGGGAGAGTGGGGCCCAGTTAAGCCGCGTTTATGCCCCGTTTTCCACCCTTGCGGGTAGCATCTACGAGCCTCAATGAGACCCCGAAACGTGGTAAACTTGAAGCAGTCAAGTGCAGTCAACCCCTGCACTTTCAAGATGTTATTTCCCATCGGTCCCTTCGTGCCGAGAGCCGCTTTCAAGCTTTGCTGTTCGGAGTTGCATGTCCACCAAAGAACTTCCAGCTTCCGCCGCTCTTCCCCCCTCAGCCATTCGCGAGACCTTAATCCCGGAGCGCACGTACACCGGCGACAACATTAAGATTCTTGAAGGCTTAGAAGCCGTTCGCCTGCGTCCCGCAATGTACATTGGCTCGACCGGCGATCAAGGCCTGCACCATTTGGTGTACGAGGTAGTCGATAACTCGGTCGACGAGGCGCTTGCTGGCTATGCAACCCATGTAGACGTAATCATCCACATCGATAACTCGATCACCGTCACCGACGACGGTCGCGGCATTCCGGTGGACGAGATGGATGTCCCGGGTGGGGAGCGGATGCCGGCCCTGCAAGTGGTGCTCACCAAGCTGCATGCCGGGGGCAAGTTTGATTCTTCCAGCTACAAGGTCTCAGGCGGCCTCCACGGCGTTGGTGTCTCCTGCGTGAACGCGCTCAGCGAAGAACTTGACGTCGAGGTCTGGAAAGACCTGCATACCTACGAGCAGGCGTACGCCAAGGGGATTCCGGTTACCAAGCTGAAGCAGACAGGAACCACCAAGAAACGGGGCACGAAGATCCACTTTCTGCCCGATCGTTCTATTTTCACGGTGACCGAATATAACTTCGACATCCTGGCCCAGAGGCTGCGCGAGCTCGCCTTCCTCAACAAAGGCCTGGAGATCAGCCTGGTCGATGAACGCACGACCGATCCCAAGACGGGCGAGGCCAAGCGATCCGACTTCAAATACGCCGGCGGCATCGCCGAGTTCATCAAGCACCTGAATCGTGGCAAGCAAGTGCTGCATGACAAACCCATCGTCATGGAGTCTTCCCGTGACGGGGTCGAGTTGGACATTGCGCTGCAATACAACGACAGCTACTCCGAGTCGGTGTTCAGTTTTGCTAACAACATCAACACCGTCGATGGGGGCACCCACCTTTCCGGCTTTCGCACCGCGCTCACCCGCACCATCAACACTGCCGGACAGCAGATGGGGCTGTTTAAGGACGTCAAGGAGAACCTCTCCGGAGACGATGTGCGTGAAGGTCTGGTAGCGGTAGTCAGCGTGAAACTGTCGCAGCCGCAATTTGAAGGGCAGACCAAGGGCAAGCTCAACTCCGACATCGCCGGCACGGTGCAGGCTTTCGTCAATGAACGGCTGGGCATGTTCTTCGAGCAGAATCCTCCCATTGCCAAGCGGATCATCAATAAGGCAATCGAAGCTGCGCGAGCCCGTGAGGCTGCGAGGAAAGCACGCGACCTGACCCGTCGCAAAGGCGCGCTCGATGGCGGCGGACTACCGGGCAAGTTGGCCGACTGCAGTGAACGCCAGCCCGACCGTTGCGAGCTGTACCTGGTCGAGGGTGAATCTGCCGGTGGCACCGCCAAGCAGGGACGAGATCGCAAATTCCAAGCTGTGTTGCCGCTCAAGGGCAAGATCCTGAACGTGGAGAAGGCCCGCTACGACAAGATGCTGGGCCACGAAGAAATTCGCGCCATGATTACCGCCCTGGGCTGCGGCATTGGCAAGGATGACTTCGATCCGGCCAAGCTGCGCTACGGCAAGATCATTCTGATGACCGACGCCGACGTCGACGGCTCCCATATCCGTACCCTGCTGTTGACCTTTTTCTTCCGCCACATGGTCGATCTGATCCGGCGCGGGCACGTCTACATCGCCCAGCCACCGCTCTACCGCATCAAGAAGGGCAAGTTCGAGCAGTACATCAAGGACGACCGGGAATTTGTCAAAGTGATGATCAAGCGCGCCTCAGAAGGCATGGGATTGCGCTACGGAACTGCGGGTAAGCGGCTCGAGGGCGCCGCGTTGACCAAGTTCATGGGCCAACTCAACGACTACCTGGGCGTTTTTGAGAAGGCCAACAAGCACATGCGCAACGAAGAAGTCACGGAGCTGCTCCCCAGGTTTGAACTGATGCGGCGCTCCGACTTTGAGTCCGAGGGCACAGTGCCGCCGAAACTCGCCAAGCTGCATGCCGAGCTGGTGAAGATGACCAAGCGCTTCCAGTTCAAAGCAGTGGCAACGCCCCGGTACGAGGAAGAACATCGCACCTGGTCGGTGAGTTTTACCGACAGCCAGGGAGCTGAGCGCCGGGTGGACTGGGCCCTGGCCTCGTCTCCGGAATACCGGCAGATGATGGCCAAGTACTCCTTGATTCGGGAGGAGCTCGAACCACCCTTCGTTATCGAGTACGCCAAAGCCGCAGAACCCGAGGAGGGGGAAGCGGATGTACCTGCAGCAGAAACCGCGGCCAAGCCTAAGAAGGCAAAGCGGGTGGTCGCTGATCCCGTGACCAAGCAATCGGCACGTGAGGTCTTCGAATACGTGATTGAACAGGGCCGGCGCGACTACGACGTACAGCGCTACAAGGGCCTGGGCGAGATGACCTCAACGCAGCTATGGGAAACGACCATGGACCCTGACCGCCGTACGCTGCTCTCGGTAAAGCTGGAAGATATCGCGGAGACTGAGTCCATCTTCAGCACGCTCATGGGCGAAGATGTGGAAGCGCGGCGTAAGTTCATCGAAGACAACGCGTTGGACGTGAAGAACCTGGACATCTAGGTGTTCATTGTGCATTGGGGCGAATAGCAGGGATCTGCTGTTTCCTTCCCGGTCGTAATAGGGCGAGCGGCTGCTACCATCCGGCCATGGCTCTGCTTGAGGTACACCAACTCACCAAGAACTATGCGCGGCGCAGCGGATGGCTTGGCGCACGCCAGGAAAAGTGCGTCGTTGACCGGGTTTCCTTCTCCATTGCCCGGGGAGAAACCCTGGGGTTGGTAGGCGAATCGGGCTCCGGCAAAAGCACCGTGGCCCGGATGATCCTGGGCCTCATCCCACCTTCTTCGGGAACCGTGTCCTTCGCTGGCGAAGAGGTCATCAGCGGCGCCTCGAGCGCCAAGCTCCGCACCCTCCGCCGCCGGATGCAGCCTGTGTTCCAGGACCCCTTCGCGGCCCTCAATCCGCGCATGACCGTTGCCGAAATCATCGCCGAGCCCTTTCGCATTCATCGCCACGACGGTCCGGGGAGCACGCCGGCCGAGAATCCCCGGGAGCTCCTGGCTGAGGTAGGCCTGGACGAGTCTGCCCTGCCGCGCTACCCTCATGAATTTTCCGGGGGCCAGCGGCAGCGGATCAATATCGCCCGGGCCCTTGCCCTTCGCCCCGAACTGCTCGTGCTCGACGAGCCCGTTTCCGCCCTCGATGTCAGCGTGGGAGCCCAGATCATGAACCTGCTCCGACATCTACAACAAACATTCCACTTAACTTATCTCTTCATCTCCCACTCCATGCCCCTGGTGCGCTACCTCGCCACCAGCATCGTGGTGATGCGAGCCGGCAAGGTGGTGGAATCAGGGGCTTGGGACCAGATATGCCGCTTCCCGCGTGAGAACTATACCAAGGCGCTTCTGGAGGCGACACCGGAATTGCCGCATAAAATATGATGTAAATGCACTCATATTTTGTGATTCCTCCGTGCTATGATTAGCATCAAAGCAGTAGCAGGCCAGAAGATCGGCCGTATTTGGAGGAAACAATGACACTTACCCGCTGGGAAACATATCGCGACGTTTTGGCTTTGCAGAATCGGATGAATAGCATTTTTCAAGACTTTTCCCGTAGCAACTCGGGAGAGAACGAGCTCGTCACGGCTGCCGGCTTCGTACCCCCTGTCGACATTTATGAGGACGAAAATAAGCTGGTGCTCAAGATCGAAATCCCTGGCATGCGCCAGGAGGATCTCGATGTCCGCATGGAAAACAACACCCTGACGGTGAAGGGCGAGCGCAGCTTCCAAACCGAGGGGAAGGAAGAGAACTTCCACCGCGTGGAGCGTCGCTACGGTACTTTCTATCGCGCGTTCACGGTGCCGAACACCATCGACCCGGACAGCATCAAAGCTGAGTACGACGCCGGGGTGCTGCGTTTGGAACTGCAAAAGCGTCCGGAAACCAAGCCCAAGCAGATCAAGGTCAACGTGGGATCAGCCAAGCAGCTGAACCAGAATCAACCGCAACCGGTAGCAGCCGAAACCGCCAAAACAACGTAACTTTACGGGTTGAGTTCACCCCGGCAGGTATCGATCCCCGGGGTGAACTCCCAATTCTTTTTTAGACACCTACGTAGAAATTTCAAAATCGAAATAACGGCCAGCATCCAAGGGATGCCGCCCTTGCATTCGCAACCATAAGCGGTCGAGGATGATCTGGTCAGTAAGGATGACACCCATATGGCAATCCGCTGGGATAAATTCACATTGAAATCGCAGGAGGCAATTCAGAAGGCCAGTTCGCTGGCTAATGAGAATGGCCAGCCCGAAGTGTTGCCGATCCATCTGCTGATGGCCCTGGTAGAAGACAGGGAAGGCATTATCGTTCCGCTCTTGCAGAAGATCGGTGTGCCCACCGAGCAATTAGTCTCGAGTGCCCGCAAAGTCATCGACGGCCTTCCTAAGGTCTCGGGCGCAGCCTCGGAACCGGGCCTCTCTGCAGGCATGCAGAAAGTATTGAATGAGGCCTCAAAAGAGGCGCAGGACTTCAAGGACGAGTACGTCTCCACTGAACATCTGCTGTTGGCCCTGGCACAGAACAAGAAAGATCCGGCGCAAATGCTGTTGACTTCGCTGGGTGCAACCCGGGAAGCGATCCTCCAGGCATTGACGTCTGTGCGCGGCAATCAACGGGTTACCGACCAGAATCCTGAAGGCAAATACCAGGCTTTGGACCGTTATGCCAAGGACCTGACGGAGCTCGCGCGGCGCGGCAAGTTGGATCCGGTCATCGGACGGGATGAAGAGATCCGCCGTGTGATCCAGGTGCTTTCTCGCCGAACCAAGAACAACCCGGTATTGATCGGGGAGCCCGGGGTGGGCAAGACCGCCATTGTGGAAGGACTGGCGCGGCGCATCGTCTCCGGCGATGTGCCCGAACTGCTGCGCGACAAGCGCGTGATCTCGCTTGACCTTGGCTCCATGCTGGCGGGCGCGAAGTATCGCGGCGAGTTTGAAGACCGGCTCAAGGCAGTGCTCAAAGACATTGAGGAATCGAACGGCCGGATCATTCTCTTCATTGATGAATTGCACACGCTGGTAGGAGCAGGCGCAGCCGAAGGCGCCATCGACGCTTCGAATATGTTGAAGCCGCCGCTGGCACGGGGCGAGTTGCGGGCCATCGGCGCCACCACGCTGGCTGAATATCGCAAATACATCGAGAAGGATGCCGCGCTCGAGCGCCGCTTCCAGATCGTGTACGTGGGCGAGCCCAACGTAGAAGACACAATTGCGATTCTGCGCGGACTCAAAGAGCGCTATGAGGCCCACCACAACGTCCGCATCAAGGACTCGGCCATCGTCGCCGCGGCTACGCTTTCGCATCGCTACATCTCTGACCGCTTTTTGCCGGACAAGGCTATCGACCTGGTCGACGAAGCAGCGGCTTCTCTGGCGATTCAGATTGGCTCGGTGCCAATGGAGATTGACCAGCTGGAGCGGAGAATTATGTCGCTCGAAATCGAGCGCACTGCGCTGAAAAGGGAAACGGATCGGAACTCAAAAGAGCGGCTGGAGGCCGTAGTGCGGGAACTCGCGTCGCTGAAGGAAGAGGCCACAGGGCTGCGCGCTCGCTGGCAGACGGAGCGGGAGGCCATTACCCGGCTGACCGAAGTGAAGAAAAAGATCGAGGCACTGCGATTTGAAATGGAAGAGCAGACGCGGCGCGGCAATCTGGAGCGCTCGGCCGCCATCCAATATGGCGAACTTCCCCAACTCGAAGCGGAACTGAAGCGGCTAACCGCCCAGCAGGACGGGGCCGCCGGAGGTCACCGCCTGTTGAAAGAGGAAGTGGACGAGGAAGACATTGCCAAGATCGTGAGCAAGTGGACCGGCATTCCAGTAGACAAGATGTTGGAAGGCGAAGTGCGCAAGCTGGTGGAGATGGAAGGCCGCTTACGTGAGCGCGTCGTGGGACAGGAGGAAGCCCTGCAAACAGTGGCCAATGCCATTCGGCGGTCACGTGCCGGGCTGAGCGACCCCAAGCGCCCCATCGGCTCCTTTCTTTTCCTGGGACCGACGGGCGTGGGTAAGACGGAAACGGCGCGTGCGTTGGCGGAGTTCCTGTTCGATGACGAGCAGAACATGATTCGTATCGACATGTCGGAGTACATGGAAAAACATGCGGTCGCGCGGCTCATCGGTGCACCGCCTGGATATGTGGGCTACGACGAAGGTGGCCAGCTGACCGAGGCGGTGCGCCGGCGCCCCTACTCCGTCATCCTTTTCGACGAAATCGAGAAGGCGCACCCCGATGTCTTCAACATCCTGTTGCAAGTGCTCGACGATGGTCGCCTGACGGATTCGAAAGGCCGCACCGTGGACTTCAAGAACACGGTGCTGATCATGACCTCAAACCTGGGCGCGCATCTGCTGCAGTCAGAGAACCTGGAGAGCGAAGCGGCCTTTGACGCGGCACGGGAGCAGGTAATGCAACTGTTACGGCAGCACTTCCGGCCGGAATTTCTCAACCGCGTGGACGACGTAGTGATCTTCGGTCCGCTGGGCGAGGAGCAACTGGAGCACATTGTCGACCTTCGCCTGGGCGATGTGCGCAAGCTGCTCGAGCCGCGCAAGATCACTCTGGAGTTGACTGACGCCGCGCGTCACCAGCTGCTGCTGACCGGATACGATCGGCAGTATGGAGCTCGTCCGTTGAAGAGGGCTATCCAGCGCCTGATCCAGGATCCCCTGGCCATCAAGATTCTGGATGGCGAGGTACTTCACGGCGATCACATCCGCATCGATGCCGACCCGCTCAAGAACCGGCTGCTGTTTGAGGTCGCAGGCAGAGCTGTAGAAGCCTGATTTGCGGCTGTTGCCGGACTAAGAACCGCAGGTCTCTCCCTTGAGAGATCTGCGGTTTTCTTTTTTTTTTACACCCACTCGCCTTTGCGCATCAGGGGCTCCGCACTGCCCGTTGCCGTGATGCCGTCCAGATCGATTTCACTCGATCCGATCATCCAATCCACGTGGATCAGGCTCTCGTTCGCACCCCTGGCGGCAAGCTCTTCGGGGGTGAGCTGGTCACCATTTTTCAGACACGTGCTGTAGGCCTGTCCCAGGGCAATGTGGCTGGCCGCATTCTCATCAAACAGCGTATTCAGGAATAGCAACCCGCTACTGGCGATAGGCGAGGAGTGCGGCA
>Ga0182024_10003068_pt1 | contig 40403 bp, 34 predicted proteins | sample P32metaG_FD_120480 | JGI IMG/M metagenome (GOLD analysis project Ga0182024, IMG submission 120480) | Permafrost microbial communities from Stordalen Mire, Sweden - P3-2 metaG (Illumina Assembly) | ecosystem: Environmental > Terrestrial > Soil > Wetlands > Permafrost | place: Sweden: Stordalen...
GCCAGCCCCACGATGTTCTGGCCGTTCACCGTGACGTCGGCCGACGCCCAAAGGATTGAGCTAATCACCCCCGGTCCACCGCGCCCGCCGGCTCCCCCGAACGCGCCGCGGCCGCGGCCGTTTTGCGGGTTCGCGGGGGTCGCCTGCGTGGGATCGACCTCGCGGATCGTGGCGCGAGCGGCAATCGTGTATTGCCCGGGCGCGACGTTCGAGAACGCGAACGTGCCGTCGGCCAGGACGCGCGCGGCTTGGTCCGACAGCCCTGGCACCATGGGCATACCTGGTGCGACGACCGGCCGCAACATGATCTGGGTGCCCTGCGGCACGCGACCGTCCGGGCTCGCCAGCGAACCAGCCACGATCGCCGTCGGCACCTGCTGTAACTGGAAGTCCACGCCCGTACGCTCTTCGCCGACGTTCAGTGTGATGGCGACCGCAGTGGCCGAGTTCGTCGTGCCCGGGTAGTACACCGGCGCATACCCGACGGTCTGCTCTTTCTCCTGCTGTGCGAGCTGTTGCTGCAGTTGGTTCGCCTGATCGATCAAGGGCTGGCCGCGTCCGCCGCCCGCGCCGCGGGCGGCCCCTTGACCGCCGCCACGGCCCCCGCCCCCGCTTTGCTGATCGGTCGCGTTGAGCGCTTGGGCCTGCTGGAGCAGCTGTTCGACTTGCGCCGTCACGGTTTGACGTATGTCGCTCAGGTTCAGGTTTCGTGGCGTCGCGCTCACGAGATAGTCGCCGGGTTGCAGCCCGTAGATGCGGTAGATGCCGCGGTCGTCGGTCGAGGCGGAGCCGGCTTGTTGCAAGCTCTTCTCGCCGGTCCGCATGACGTACTGATACGCGCGCACCTGAGTGCCGGGCGTCGCTTCGCTCATCTCGTCGACCACCGTGCCTGTCAGCACGCTGCCCTTCGGCATGAGGATCACGGCCTGATCGAATTTCTGTCCGTCCGCCAGTTGAATCGGCGTGCCGGGCCGACCAGCTCTCTTCGCGCCGTAGCTGGTCGCCACGTAGCCCGGCTTGCTCGCCGTCACCGTGTAGCGGCCCGCCGGCAGGGACGGGAACGCAAATTGCCCCTTCTCGTCGGTGAAGAGCATGTGCTGCCCGCGAATCGTCGCCGCACTGAGGTTCACCTGGGCCCGGCGAATCGGCGCGCTCCCGCCCTCCAGCGTGACCATGCCGCTGATTTCAGCCGTTCCTGTTGTGGGCTGCTGGGGCGTCGTCGTCGCATCTCGGGCGGGCGTCTGAGGGCCGGTGCTTTGACCCCGGCCCTGGGTGCTCGTTGACTGTTGACCCCCGAAGCCGGCGCGCACGTTCGAGGGCTGCGCCGTGATCAGCACCGCTACGGCGGCCGCCAGGAGGCCGATGGGTCGTCGATGCATGGGAACTACCTCGCGCCGCATGGCCCGCCAGCCAGGGTTCTGCCGATTCACCAGAGCCGTCGCCCCCGTTTAGACGCCTGGCTCCGGCCGGGCGTTTGGCTGCTGAGGGTTCGCCCGACGGTCGGACGACCCCGAGGCGATGGTCGGGAGCGATTTTGCGGAGAGGGATAGCCTGGAGAGCGCGCCAACTCACGCCCATCATGACGTGTCGGTCAGTTCCTGTCGACTCGAAGGTGGTTTGTCACGCTCAGCGCGCCGGGAACGTGCGAGAGCGCGTAGGCGAAGGACCTTTCCGTCTCGTCGCCCACCGCTCCGGCCAGCGTCACGTGACCTCTGTTCACGATGATGTGAATGGGCGGATTCGAGCTGGACCCGTAACGCCAGAACAGGGCATTCCCATAGATCGCCCGGGCAATCCGCAGCCTCAGCCGCACATCCGCTTCGGTCATGGGCAAGACGACGATCCCGGTGATCACCGAGCGGACGCCGTCGACCCGGCCGGCCCGACGAGCGATGTCATCGCGCTTGGACGCGTCGGTGACGTATCCGTTGATCGTGACGTTCCGGTCGTTCACGCCGATTGTGACGTCATCGAAGATGCTGAACGTGGGGCAGCGCTGCACGGCTGCGACGACGCGCTCGCCGAGCTGGGCGTCCGAGAGCTGGGCCGCTGCCGGCTGCGCCGCCAGGAGTCCCATGAGCAGCCCGCCCAAGAGGCCGGCCCAAACGTGCGTCGGCCTGTAGAGCGGGGCAGCCATCGAAGTCCTGCCCAGGGAAGAGCAAGACCGGTACCACGCCATGTCATCGTCCCTCCGTAGGCCGCTGGCCATAAAGCGGCCTGAACGGCTCGGCGGCCGTTTGGAGGTGTCGTGAATGGCGCCAGCGCTGTCCCTTCGAGGCGACGGGCCCGTTGACGTAGGGTCGTTGTCGAACGGCCGCCGGCCGCTAGTTGGAAATGAAGCCTTTGCGGGCGCGGACGGTGTAGTTGCCGTGGCGCACCACGACCTCGATCGTGTGCCACTTGCCGTCCTTTGGCGCGGCCGAGGCGTAGCCAAGAAAATACTGCTGGCTCAACTCGTCGGCGATCCGCGCCGTCGCGGGGTCGAGATCGCGATTCGACACGATGATCTCGGTGCGACCGCCGCTGTCGTCGGTGATCGCGCGCAGCGCGTCGACGTTCACGCCCTCGCCGGAGTGGCTGGAGGACGACTTCGAGGGCGGCGGCGCCGAAGGAGGAGGCGCGGCGACCACCGACGGGCCCTTGCCTGGAAACGGTTGCGGCACGGGCCTGGTCGTGCCGCCGGACGAGGACAGGTTCGCGGCGTGCGACGAATAAGACGCGCTGCCTGAGGCGTCGATTCCGACCGCGTAGACCAAGACTTCAGACTCGCGGATGATCTCGTGCAACGGGTCGAGGCCAAGATGACTGCTGGTGTCGTTGCCATCGGAGAGGATGACGAGTGCCTTCTTCTTGCGCGTTCCGGCCTGTGCGAGGGGAACCGCCGCGGCGACCGTGTCGTACAAGGCCGTGCCCCCACTCGGATGGACCGATCCCAGCGCCCGGCTCACCGCGGCGCGATCCGTCGTCCAACGTTGCACGAGTTCGGGCTTGCTGTCGAAGCGGTATAGAAACACCTCGTCGTCCGGGCCAAGGAGATCGAAGAGGAACCGGTTGAGGGCTGCCTCCGCGGCCTTGATGCGCTCGCCATACATGCTGCCGCTCGTGTCGAGGGCGATGCCGAGGCTGACGGGGACCCGCTCGGCTTCGAACTGCGCCACGGGTTGCGGCTTGCCGTCCTCATAGATCACGAAATCGCTCTGCTTCAAGCCCGGCACGAAGTGGCCGTTCGCATCGGTCACCGTCGCCGTGACGTTGATGAGATCGACGCTCGTGTGGAACGAGAACCCCTGTGCGGCGGGCGGATTCTGTGCATGGACGGCCGCGACGCCGGCCGCGCCGAGCACGGCGGCGATCACGAGCCGCACGGGCGTCGCGTTCATCAGTGTCCCGTGCCTCTCGGGGCCGCGCCACCCTCGGTCGTGCCCTCGATCATCTCGCCGCGCTTGTCGACGTGCGCGACCACCGCGCCGTCCGGCTCCCGGAAGCCGACGCGATATCGGATCGCCGCGGCTCCGTGGGGCACGTTGACGACGAAAGGCGACTGATCGCCCGGCGCGAGCGACGGGAGATCGATGCCGGCGCGGGCGGTCGCGAAATAGCGCCCATTGCCATCGAAGAGGTAGACCACCGCGACGACGCCCTGCGCCGGCCGCCCGCCTGACGGATTGCCGACCAGGCCCGTGACCGTGAATGTGCCGTCCGCGTCCGTGGACTCGGAGAGCGACAGCAACTCGAGAGGCACTGTGCCCGCCGGGACGAGACTCTCGGTGCCAGTATGCTTGGCCGCTGCCGACGGCCGGTACAGCGCGTAGACCGTGCCGGCGCTGGCCAGCATCGCGACGGCGGCCACCAGCACGAGGCGACGGTTGGGCGCGGACGTCGTGGCGGCCGACGCGAACAGCGGTGCCTCGCGTTCGATCGGAGGCTGCGGTGGCAGGCCGAGCCTGGCGTCCCAGTCCGAGGCCTCGTCGTCCTGGATCGAGAGGGTTGCCTGTCTCGCGAAGAGCGGGACGATGACGGGGTTTTCGAGGGCCGTCGGCGTGTCGGTGATCGCTCGGTCGGGTTCCGCGGCGAACGCGCGAAGCGCCTCGACGCGGGCTGCCATCTGGCCGCGATCGTGTCGCAGCAACCTCCAGCCAACCACTGCCAAGAGGACCGCAAGCCCGAGCGCGCCTATCGTGATCACCAGTAAGACGGTATCCATGGGGAGTCCTTCTACGGCTGTTTCATCGAGAACCCGACCGACACTTCGACCTGCACGTCGACGGGCGCACCTTGATGACGGGCAGGGGAGAAGCGCCACTGCCGAACGGCGTCGACGGCCCGCTGCTCGAGGCCGGCGGCCAACGTCTGCACGACGCGCACGTCGCCGACCGATCCGTCGGCCCGTACGATGATTTGCAGCACGACGTTGCCTTCGATCGCGCGCCGACGCGCCTCGTCCGTGTACGCGGGCTTCACTTCGCGCAGCAGCGTCGGCGGGTCGATCCCGTTCCCCGGTTGGTAGGGCCCCCCGCCCATGCCGCCTCCGGAGCCGTCGCCGATGCCGGAGCCTTGTCCGGTTCCGACACCAGGGCCGGCGCCGGTTCCCGCTCCGCCCCCGACGCCGGGGCTGTTAGCCGGTGCTGGCGGCGTGCGCGAGTCGAGCGTGCCGACGCGGTCGATGGCATCGGCTGCCATTGGCACGACCGGCGCGTTGACGACCTGGGGCGGCGGTGGTGGCGGCGGGTCGATATGTGTCGGCTCCACGCGCGGCGGCATGACCGGCGGCGGCGGTGGCGCGATGACCGGCCGCGGCGGCGGCACGATCTTGCGAACGGGCGGCACGGGACTCGATTGAGCCGTCTTGACGGGCGACTTGCGCTCGGCGGGAGGCGGAGGGGTTGGGACCTCGGTCCCACCGCCGCCACCTCCACCGCCCGGCCCGGGTTCCATCAGGAACACCAGGTGCACGAGGTTCGGGTTCCTCAGGGTCTGATCTGTATCTCGGGCGGCGAGCCATCCGAGCGACGTCATGAGGGCGAGCAGGCCGAGGACGGCGGCGTGAAGCAGACCCGAGCCGATGAGCGAGAGGGCCCCGCGGCGCCGCCGCTCGGACGGCGCGCTGATCGCCGGTCGGTCCTCGAGCACGGTCTGGGCCTGACCCGTCAGGGCTCGAACCAGCCGGACCGCGTCGGCCTGGCTGACAAGGCGCTGGCGGCACGCGATCTGTGCGCTCCGGATCAGATCCCAGACTCGGCGCTGGGGAACGCCGGCCGCCTGCGCGACCTCGGCGATAGAGAACATGCTCAGCTATCTGGTGATCTCGGCTGGAGGACGAGACTTCGGTAGACTGCGTCAATGACACAGCGGATCGCAGTCGTGACGGGAGCGTCGTCTGGGATCGGTCGGGCGACGGCCCTTCGCCTGGCGGCCGACGGGTTTCACGTGTTGGCGGTGGGGCGGGATGAGCGGGCGCTTTCAGACGCGTGCCGCGAGATCGAGCGCGGCGGAGGTTCGGCCGAGCGGCTCGTGGTCGACGTCACGTCGGATGAGGCCCCTGGGCTGATCGTCGGGCGCGCGCAGGCGAAGACCGACGTGGGCGCCGGCCGGGGCATCGACGCGCTCGTGAACGCGGCGGGCATCATCTCAGCGGCGGCTCTCACCGCGACGACCGATGCGGATTGGGACGAGATGATGACGATCAACGTCCGCGCGCCGTTCCGGATCCTGCGCGAGGCCGTGCCGGCACTCGCGGCGCGACGCGGATCGGTGGTGAATCTCTCGAGTGTCGCGGGCACCCGGGTGTTTCCGAGCCTGCTGGCCTACTGCGTGAGCAAGGCCGCCGTCGATCAGCTCACGCGCGCGGCCGCGCTCGATCTCGCCCCGCAGTGCATTCGGGTGAACGCCGTCAATCCGGGCGTGGTCGTGACGAATCTTCATCGGCGGGGTGGCATGGACGAAGGGAAGTACGCCGCCTTCCTCGAGCATTCGCGCATGACCCATCCGCTCGGCCGCCCGGGCACGTCCGACGAGATCGCGGGTCTCATTGCTTACCTGGTCTCGCCGGCGGCCGCGTGGGTCACCGGCGACACGATTTCGATCGACGGGGGTCGGCACCTGACGTGTTTGCGCTGAAAACGGCCTGTGTTTCCGCCGTCTGCGAGCCTCGTGGCAGGACCCGGATGATATAGTTCTTCGCCGTGACCAAGGGGATGACCATTGCGCCAGCCGAGGGCAAACTCGGCATGTTGTTCGTTGGCCTCGGCGCCGTCAGCACGACGACCATCGCGGGCATTCTGGCGATTCGGAAGGGGTTGGCGAAACCGATCGGCTCGCTCACGCAGATGGGCACGGTGCGGCTCGGCCGCCGGACCGACAATCGGAGTCCCGCGATTCGCGACTTCGTGCCGATGGCCGATCTCGGGCAGCTCGTGTTCGGCGGCTGGGACATCTTCGAGGAAGACTGTTACGAAGCGGCCAAGACGGCGGGCGTGCTCGACGCCTCTCTCATCGAGCAGTTGAAGCCGGAGCTGTCGGCGATCAAGCCGTGGCCGGCCGTGTTCGACCGGCAGTTCGTCAAACGGCTCGACGGTCCGAACCTCAAAAAGGGGCTGAACAAGCGCGATCTGGCTGAGCAGATCATCGCCGACATCCGCCAATTCAAGGCGCAGCACCAGCTCGCGCGCGTCGTCGTGATCTGGTGCGGCAGCACCGAGATCTATATGAAAGAGGGCCCGGCGCATCAGTCGCTGGAGGCGTTCGAGAAGGCCCTCGAGCAATCCGATCCGTCGATTCCGTCGAGCATGATTTACGCGTACGCGGCGATTCGCGAGGGCGTGCCGTATGCCAACGCCGCGCCGAATCTCAGCGCGGACGTCCCGGCGCTCGTCGAGCTGGCCCAGAGGACGTCGACGCCGCTTGCCGGCAAGGACCTCAAGACGGGCCAGACGCTGATCAAGACGATCATCGCGCCGGGTCTCAAGGCGAGGCTCCTCGGCGTGAGCGGTTGGTACTCGACGAACATCCTGGGCAATCGCGACGGCGAAGTGCTCGCGGATCCGGAGTCCTTCAAAGCCAAAGAAACGACGAAGAAGTCGGTGCTCGACTACATCCTGCAGCCGAGCCTGTATCCGGACCTCTACGGCAATCTGCACCACGTCGTGCGTATCAACTTCTACCCGCCGCGCGGCGACAACAAGGAAGGCTGGGACAATATCGACCTCGTCGGCTGGCTCGGCTATCCGATGCAGCTCAAGGTCAACTTCCTCTGCCGCGACAGCATCCTCGCGGCGCCAATCGTGCTCGACGTCGTGTTGTTTCTCGACCTGGCGAAACGCGCCGGCCTCGGGGGCATCCAGGAGTGGCTCTCGTTCTACTTCAAGAGCCCCATGCACGCGAGCGGGCTCTACCCGGAACACGACCTCTTCATTCAGCTCATGAAGCTGAAGAACACGCTCCGCTACATGCGCGGCGAGGAGCTCATCACCCATCTCGGACGCGAGTACTACGACTAGCCAAGGTCTAGAACGGAGACAGCACTCATGAAGCGTCACCAGCCTGCGCTCCTCGGTGGCTTGTTAATTGGCGTTCTGTCGTCGCTGCCCATCGTCAAGATCGCTAATTGTTGTTGCCTGTGGGTGATCGCCGGAGGTCTCCTCACCGTCTACTTGCAGCAACAGGCCCAGGCCGAGCCCATCGCGACAGGCGACGCCGTCATCGGCGGGCTGATCGCCGGCTTCGTCGGTGGCCTCATCGCGGTCGTCGTCGGCTATCTCGAGTTCGTGGCCGTGGGTTCAGTGTTCAATATTGCCGATCAGGTGCGGCAAGCGCTCGATCAGAACCCGCAAATGCCGGTGGAATTCCGCGACATGGTCGTGAACTTCGTGAGCGGAAAGGGCATCGCACTCCTCGCGGTCTTCCAGTTGCCGGTCTACGCCGTCTTCGGCATGCTCGGCGCCCTCCTCGGCACGGCGCTGTTCCGGAAGAAGCAGCCGCCGGTCGTCCAGGGCTGATCCGACAGACGAGGGCACGTGCCCACGCCGGAGATCAGCGCGCTCCTCACCGAAGGGCGGGTGTTTCCGCCCTCCGACGCATGGCGGGCGGGCGCCCGAGCCAACGACCCGAACGTGTACGCGCGGGCCGCGGCGGACCCGGAGCGGTTCTGGGCGGCCTTTGCGGCCGAACTCGACTGGACGCAGCCGTGGACGCGGGTGCTCGACTGGCAGCCACCGCACGCCAAGTGGTTTGTCGGCGGCCGCATCAATGCCAGCGCCAACTGTCTCGATCGACACGTGCGTGGCGCACGCCGCAACAAGGCCGCGCTCATCTGGGAGGGTGAGCCCGGGGACCGGCGGACGCTGACGTATTTCGATCTCCTGCAGGAGGTCAGCCGGTTTGCGAACGCCCTGAAGTCCCTCGGCGTCGCCAAGGGCGATCGCGTCGCGCTGTACCTGCCGCTCATCCCGGAGCTAGCCATCGCGATGCTGGCATGCGCGAGGATCGGCGCGGTCCACAACGTGGTCTTCGGCGGGTTCAGCGCGGACGCGCTTCGCGAGCGGATCAACGACGCACAGGCCTGCGTGCTCGTCACGGCCGACGGCGGCTACCGCCGCGGCCAGATGGTGCCGCTCAAGCAGATGGCCGACGAGGCGCTGCGCGACGCGCCGTCGATCCGCAGTGTCGTGGTCGTCAAGCGCCGCGCGGGCGATCCGTTCCCCATCCACATCCTGGAGGGCCGCGACCACTGGTACCACCGGCTGATTCAGGACGCGTCACCGGTCTGCCCCCCGGAGTCGATGGATGCCGAGGACATGCTCTACATCCTCTACACCTCCGGCACGACGGGGAAACCGAAGGGCATCGTGCACACCACGGGCGGATACCTCGTGGGCACGTACGCGACGACGCGTTGGGTGTTCGATCTGCGCGACGACGACGTGTACTGGTGCACGGCGGACATCGGGTGGGTGACTGGCCACAGCTATGTCGTGTACGGCCCCTTGATGAACGGCGCCACGGTGCTGATGTACGAGGGCGCGCCCGACTGGCCTGAAAAGGACCGCTTTTGGGATCTCATCGAGCGCCACGGCGTGACGATCCTCTACACGGCCCCGACAGCGGTCCGCGCATTCATGCGCTGGGGCACCGACTGGCCCGCCCGGCACGACCTGTCCTCGCTGCGGCTGCTCGGATCGGTCGGCGAGCCAATCAATCCCGAAGCATGGATGTGGTACTCGGAGCACATCGGCCACAATCGCTGCCCCGTGGTCGATACGTGGTGGCAGACGGAAACGGGCCAGATTCTCATCACGCCGCTGCCGGGGATTACGCCGACGAAACCCGGGTCGGCGGTGCGACCGTTTCCCGGGATCGCCGCGGAGATTCGAAACGCCGCGGGTGAGCGTGTCACCGAAGGGGGCGGCCTCCTCGCGCTGACCGCGCCCTGGCCAGCGATGCTTCGCGGCATCTACGGCGATCCCGACCGCTACGTGCAGCAGTACTGGCGCAAGTGGAAGGACGGCGTCTACTTCACTGGCGATGGCGCACGGGTCGATCGCGACGGCTACTACTGGCTGCTGGGCCGGGTCGACGACGTCTTGAACGTCGCGGGGCACCGGATCGGCACCATGGAGGTCGAAAGCGCGCTCGTTGATCACCCGGCCGTCGCCGAGGCGGCGGTCGTTGACAAGCCGCATGAGATCAAGGGGCAGGCTCTGGCGGCCTTTGTGACCCTGAAGGAGGGCGTGGCGCCGAACGAGGCCTTGGCCGATCAATTGAAGGATCACGTCGTCAAGAGGATTGGCGCGATTGCTCGTCCGGACACGATCCTGTTTGCGGCTGATCTGCCGAAGACGCGATCCGGCAAGATCATGCGGCGGCTGCTGCGCGACATCGCGTCGGGCAAAGCGCTCGGCGACACGACGACGTTGGCCGATCCGGCCGTGGTGGCCAGGCTTAAGGACGCCTATGAAGCGGATGAGTCGTGACAGCGTGGCCGGAACCGGTCGCTGAGGATTCGCGTATTCTTCAGACACGAGGCGCGACTCGGGCCCCAGGCCTCCCAGCCTTGTAGCCTTCAAGCCTTATTTCCCATGCCCCTCATCGAAACCAACGACCTCTGGAAGAGCTACGTGATGGGAGCGGAGACCGTCCACGCTCTTCGCGGTGTCAGCATCGCGATCGAGCGCGGCGAGTACGTCGCGATCATGGGGCCGTCCGGGTCCGGCAAGTCGACCCTGATGAACCTCATCGGCTGCCTCGACACGCCGACCAAAGGCAGCTACCAGCTGAATGGCAAGCAGGTCAGCCAGATGAACGACGACGAGTTGGCGCGAATTCGAAACGAGGAAATCGGCTTCGTGTTTCAGACCTTCAACCTGCTGCCGCGGGCGACGGCGCTGCACAACGTCGAGCTGCCGCTCATCTACGCGGGCGTCACGGGGAAGGAGCGATCGGAGCGTGCCCACCGGGCGCTCGAGCGCGTCGAGCTGACCTCACGGATGAGTCATCGTCCGAACGAGCTTTCAGGCGGCCAGCGCCAGCGCGTCGCGGTCGCCCGCGCCCTTGTCAACAACCCGTCCATTCTGTTGGCCGACGAGCCGACGGGCAACCTCGACTCGAAGACGGGCGAGGAAATCATGGGCCTGTTCGCGCGCCTCCATGAAGGGGGCAACACGATCGTCCTCGTCACGCACGAGGCCGACATTGCCGCCCGCGCCGACCGTGTGATCCACATCCGCGACGGGCAGGTCGAGAAGGACGTGCACCGGGCGGCGTAGGGGCCCCGTCGCCGCGCACCACCGAACTGGAAAGCGCCCTATACGGCGGCGAAGTGTCCTGACGCCACGCCCTTCAGCGGCAGGGCCTGGAAGCTCGACGCGTCGTACGGAATCCGCTCCAGTTTTTGTCCGGGCAGCAGCGTCGGCATGGCCGAGAGCAGCGCCTTCGTGTACGGGTGCGCGGGCTCCGTGAACAGCCGTTCCGTGGGGGCGATCTCCACGAGGCGTCCGCGATACATCACGGCGACCCTCGTGCAGACCTGGCGCACGAGCCGGAGATCGTGCGCGATGAAGAGGTACGTGAGCCCCAGCCGCTGCTGGAGGTCGAGGAGCAGGTTCACCACCTGCGCCTGAACGGAGACGTCGAGCGCGGACACCGGCTCGTCGCAGACGACGAACGATGGGTTGAGCGCGATCGCCCGGGCCACGCCGATCCGCTGCCGTTGACCGCCGCTGAACTCGCGCGGCAGCCTGCGGGCGTCGGCCGGGTCGAGACCGACCAGCGTGAAAAGCTCCGCCACACGCGACCGCCGCTCCTCCCGCGATCCCATGCGGTGAATGATCAACGGCTCTTCGACGATGTCGCCCACGCGCATGCGCGGATTGAGTGCCGAATACGGATCCTGAAAGACAATCTGCAGGTGTCGACGCGCGTGCCGCAGGTCGCGCGCCGACAGCGCGCGGATGTCCATCTCCTTGAATCGGATGTCGCCGGACGTCGGTTCGACGAGTCGCAGCACGCATCGGCCCGTGGTCGTCTTGCCGCTGCCGGACTCGCCGACCAGCCCGAACGTCTCGCCGGCGTCGATCGCGAAGCTCACGTCGTCAACGGCGCGGACCGACCCGCCCCGGCCAAACAGGCCGGTGCCGGCGGGGAAGTCCTTGACGAGGTGCCGGACGTCGAGCAGGGGTGTCACGCCCGGCCTCCGGACGGCCTGGCAAGGGGCGTGGCGCCGCCGGACAGGTAGCACCGCATCTCATGTCCGGGTTCGATCGACGCACTCTCCGGAGGCGTCCGGTCGCAGGGTTCGAACCGGCGATCGCAGCGTGGCGCGAACGCACAGCCGGCTGTGAGGTGACCGAGCGCCGGCACGACGCCGGGAATCGCCGCAAGCCGCGGGCCCGGCCGCTGCCCCGGGATGCAGGCCAGCAGGCCTTGCGTATACGGATGCGCTGGCGCGGCGAATAAGCGGTCCACGGGGGCGTGCTCGACGATGCGTCCTGCGTACATGACGGCGACGCGATCCGCCATGGCGGCGACGACTCCGAGGTCGTGGGTGATGAGGAGCAGCGAGAGGTGGAACTTCGCGCGCAGATCGCGCAACAGGTCGAGGACCTCGGCTTGGACGGTCGCATCGAGCGCGGTTGTCGGCTCGTCAGCGATGACCAGATCGGGTTCGGCCGCGAGCGCGAGGGCGATCATGACTCGCTGTTTGAGGCCGCCGCTCAACTGGTGGGGATACTCGCGGGCGCGTCGCGCCGGATCCGGCACCCGAACGGCCTCGAGGAGTTCCACCGCGCGGGCGCGCGCCGCGGCGCCACGCGCCAGGTCGTGCGCGGCGATCGTCTCCGCAATCTGAGACCCGATCGTCAGCACCGGGTTGAGTGCGGCTGCCGGTTCCTGGAACACGAAGCCGATCCGGCGGCCGCGAACAGCGCGAATGCCCCGGGCGTCGAGGTCGAGAAGATTGCGGCCGTCGAGATCGATTCGGCCGGACGCGATGCGCCCTGGCGCCGGCACCAGGCGAATGATCGACAACGCGGTCATCGACTTGCCGCTGCCGGATTCGCCGACCAGACCCAGCGTCTCACCGCGATGGATCGTCAGCGACACATCGTCGACCGCTGCGGCCTCGCGTCCGTCGCCGAGCGGGAAGACCGTGCGGAGGCGATCGAGTCGGAGCAGCGGCGCGTCAGTGGGTGGCGTCACGATGTTCGCCGAAGACCTGCCGCATCGCGTCGGCGATCTCCCCGAGCGTCGCCCGTGCTTCGGCCGCCGCGATGACGGGCGGGACGAGATTGGATCCATCGCGTGCGGCCCGCCCGAGGCCGTCCATGGATCGCTGCCAGGCCGCCGCGTCGCGGGACTGTCGCAGCGCCGCGACCGCGTCCGCCTGTCGCCGCTCGCCGGCCGGGTCGATGCGCAGGAGCTCGATCGTCGTCGGTTCGTTCGTGGCGAACCGGTTGACGCCGACGACGATGGCCTCGCCGCGGTCGATGGCCTGCTGGGCGGCGTAGGCGGCTTCCTGAATCTGACGCTGGATGCGCCCGGCTTCGATGGCGGCGAGCGTCCCGCCAGTCGCGTCAATCTGATCGATGAGGTGCCGCGCCTCCCGCTCGATCGCATCGGTCCTTTCTTCGACGGCCCAGGCGCCGCCGACCGGGTCGACCGTGTTGGCCACACCGCTCTCCGACGCGATGATCTGCTGCGTACGGAGGGCAATCCGTGCGGCCTCCTCGGTTGGCAGCGCGAGCGCCTCATCGCGGCCATTGGCGTGGAGGGACTGGGTGCCGCCGAGCACCGCGGCCAGCGCCTGAACGGCCACGCGAACGATGTTGTTGTCCGGCTGCTGGGCGGCCAGCGTCGATCCGCCGGTCTGGGTATGAAAGCGCATCTGCAGAGCGCGCGGATGCGTCGCGCCGAACCGGTCGCGCATCACACGGGCCCACAGGCGGCGCGCTGCCCGGAACTTCGCGATCTCCTCGAGGAAGTCGTTGTGCGCCGCGAAGAAGAACGACAGCCGCGCGCCGAGCGTGTTGACATCCAGGCCAGCCTCGCGCGCGGCTTCGACGTACGCGATCGCATTCGCAATCGTGAACGCGACTTCCTGCACGGCCGTCGACCCGGCCTCGCGGATGTGGTAGCCGCTGATCGAAATCGTGTTCCAGTTGGGAAGCTCCCGCGCACACCAGGCAAAGATGTCGGTGACAATCCGTAGCGACGGCCGCGGCGGAAAGATGTACGTGCCGCGGGCGATGTATTCCTTCAGGATGTCGTTCTGAATCGTGCCAGCAAGCGCGTCGAGCGGCACGCCCTGGCGGCGCGCGACTGCCACGTAGAGCGCCAGGAGGATGATCGCCGTCGAGTTGATCGTCATCGACGTGGACACGCGGTCGAGCGGGATGCCACTAAAGAGCGTCGACATGTCCTCGATCGAGTCGATCGCCACACCGACGCGGCCGACCTCGCCGGCGGCCATCGGGTGATCCGAGTCGTAGCCCATTTGGGTGGGCAGATCGAAGGCCACGCTGAGGCCGGTCACGCCGGAATCGAGGAGGAAGCGATAGCGGGCGTTGGACTCCGCCGCCGTGCCGAAGCCGGCGTACTGGCGCATCGTCCACAGCCGGCCGCGGTACATGGTCGGCTGGATGCCACGCGTGTACGGGAACACGCCAGGCGCGGTGTCCCCGGGCTCGCGCACGCGGTCGACGTCATCGGGCCGCGCAAACGGGCCTGCCATCAATGGTATCCGGGGGCAATTCTAGCGCAGCGGCGGTTTGACACCCCCTTCACACGGTGTCTACAATGACCCCTGTTCGCGGGCTCATTGTGGAGGGTCGCATGGATGCCGTCGTCAACCAGCTCGCCCGGGAACTGGCTGAAGCGATTCGTGCCGCAGTAGCCGACGATGCCCGCGTCGAGGCGTGCCGTGAAAAGGCGCGCGATGCGGGCTTCGACCTGCGCGTCTCGCTCGAAGCCGTGATCGGCTTCGGGAATCGCACCCCGGGGGCCGCGCCGGTCAAGGCGCTGCCGACACGCCGGGTGGCCGCGACCAAGCTCCCGCTCGACATCACGGCCAACGATCGGCGCTTCCTCAAGTCGCTTCGCATCTCCGCCGACGAGACCACCGGCAAGGAAGTCGACTAGCCCGGCAGGGCACCCCGGACTGTCAGCCGGACGTTTGTCTGGCGACCGCTTCGGCGGCTTTGCGCGCGGCCTCTGGATCCCCCAGATAGGCGTGACGAATCGGCCGGAGCGACGCGTCCAGTTCGTAGACCAACGGGATTCCGGTCGGGATGTTCAGCTCGACGATGTCCTCATCGGACACGCCGTCGAGGTATTTCACGAGTGCGCGGAGGCTGTTGCCGTGCGCGGTGATGAGCACACGGTGACCCGACTGAATCGCCGGCGCGATCGTCGCGTGCCAGTACGGCAGAAAGCGCGCGACCGTGTCCTTCAGGGACTCGGTCCGTGGCGCTTCGCCTGGGGCGAGCGATGCGTATCGGGGATCGAGCGAGGGCAGCCGAGGGTCGCCGGCCTCGAGCGGCGGCGGCGGGATGTCGTAGCTCCGCCTCCAAATCTTGGTCTGGGCTTCGCCATGACGCGCGGCCGTGGCCGCTTTGTCGAGGCCCTGCAGCGCCCCGTAGTGACGCTCGTTCAGCCGCCAGCTGCGCTCCATCGGAATCCAGAGCGCGTCGAGTTCGTCGAGCGCCATCCAGCACGTGCGGAGCGCGCGCTTGAGGACCGACGTGTAGGCCACATCGAACACGTAGCCGGCGTCGTGCAGGAGGCGGCCGGCGGCGCGCGCTTCGTCGCGGCCCTTGTCGGACAGGTCGACGTCGGTCCAGCCGGTGAAACGGTTTTCGCGATTCCAGGTGCTTTCGCCGTGGCGCAGGAGGACGAGGCGATGCACGGGATCAGGCCAACCGACGGAGGGCGGATCGACCGGCGAAATGCGCATTCGAACCCATCGCTTCTTCGATGCGCAGCAACTGGTTGTACTTGGCGGTTCGCTCCGAGCGGCTGGCCGAACCCGTCTTGATCTGCCCAGCCGCGGTGCCCACGGCCAGGTCCGCGATCGTCGTGTCTTCGGTCTCGCCCGAGCGATGCGAGATGACACTTGCGTACCCGGCCGCCCGGGCCATTTCCATCGCGTCCAGCGTCTCGGTGACCGTGCCGATCTGGTTCAACTTCACGAGCACCGCGTTGGCGATGTGTGCCGAGATGCCGCGCTCCAGGATCTCGGGATTCGTGACAAAGATATCGTCGCCCACGAGCTGCACCCGCGCGCCGAGCGCCGCCGTGAGACGCTGCCACCCGGGCCAGTCACCCTCGGCGAGGCCATCTTCGATTGAGACGATCGGATACTGGCGGGTCCAGTCGTCGTAAAGCGCGATCAGCTGATCCGACGATCGCGTGCCTTCGCCCGATTTCCTCAGTACGTAGGCCTTGGCGCCATCGTCCCAGAACTCGCTTGCCGCGACGTCGATGGCCAGGAAGAGGTCTCGACCAGCGTGATAGCCAGCCTTATGGATGGCCTCGAGCACCAGTTCGAGCGCCGCGCGGTTGGACGACAGGCTCGGCGCGAATCCACCCTCATCACCGACGCTCGTGGCGAGACCCCGTTGTTTGAGGATCCCCCGGAGCGCGTGAAACGTCTCGACGCCGGCGCGAAGCGCCTCGGCGAAGGTTGGCCGCCCCGCCGGAACGACCATGAACTCCTGAAAGTCGACGTTCGTGTCGGCGTGCGCGCCGCCATTGAGGATGTTCATCAACGGCACGGGCAGGGTCACCCGCGTGGTCGCCGCGCTGCGGCCCGCCGACGTGAGCGCGGCGAAATACGCATGCAAGGCTTGTCCGTTCGCGGAAGCGATCGCGTGGGCGGTCGCCATCGACACGCCGAGAATGGCGTTCGCGCCAAGCCGGGCCTTGTTCGGCGTGCCGTCGAGGGCCAGCATCGCGCGGTCCACGGCGGCCTGATCGGCGGGTGCGCCGGCAATCGCCTTCGCAATCTCCCCATTCACATGGGCAACCGCCGCGGTCACGCCCTTGCCGGCGTAGCGCTTGGGGTCGCCGTCGCGCAGTTCGAGGGCCTCGCGTGTACCCGTCGACGCGCCCGATGGTACCGCCGCCCGTCCGTGGGCGCCGGTGTCGAGCGTGACATCTACTTCGATCGTGGGACTGCCCCGCGAATCGAGTATTTCACGCGCGTGGACATCGTGAATGATCACCAGGACCGCCGAGCGGCGCATGATATCACGGTCAACTTTCCATGAATTCAATCACTTGGAGTCGCGTTCGCCTCTTTGAAGTTCGACCAGTCAAGATCCCGGCAGATCAGGTAGGCTAATGGGGTCGGTTGGACAGTGCCAATCACGAGACAGCTTCGCCCTCTACTTCGCGTGGGATTGCCGGTTACGCTGGCCGCCGGGTTGGTGTCAGTCGCGATCCTGAACGTGGTGTTGGTCAAGACGACGATTGACGCCGAGGTCACGCCGGAAGGGCTGTATTACTCGCTCGCTCTGGTTGGCATCGTCGCGTTGGCGGTGGCGGCATCGGTTCGGCTCCGGCGGCCGAATGACCCGGCGACGTTTCATTTCTTTTGGCTGGTCGTCTCGTTTTTCTCGGTGGTCGCGTTCACGCCGACGGGCCACGCCGGCCACCTCGACGCGTTTTTCGACTGGGCGAACGCCATCGGCCGGCTCACGCTCCCGCCGCTGTTCCTACATTTTGCCCTGGTCTTTCCGGACCGTGCCCATCCGTGGGCGCGGAGCCTGAGCGGCCGCTTCACGGTGTCGCTCTTCTACCTGCCAGGCGTCCTCGTCGGGCTCTGGCGCGTGACGGTCGCCCTTCAAGGGTTCCGCCGCCCGGAGGCGGTCGTTCTGCTCACGCGCATCGACGCGTTCGACGGCGTGTACCTCAGCGCCTGCCTTCTCGGCGGCCTTGCGTTGATGTTGCGCGCGCTCTCGCGGCTGCGCTCGGTGACCGCGCGCCGTCAGCTCCGGTGGATCGTCTGGGGTTCGACGGTGGGGGCGCTGCCCTTCGGCGCGCTCTATGTCATGCCGTTGCTGCTCGGCCGGCGACTGCCGTACGTCGAGTATTCCGCTGTGCTCCTCGGCTGCATCCCGTTGGCGTTCGCCTCGGCGCTCGTACGCTACCGGTTGATGGACATCGAGGTGATCATCAAGAAGGCGCTGGCCGTGGCGGCCAGCGTTCTGCTCCTCGGTTTCATCTACTGGGTCACGCGCCAGCTCATCAGCCTGATTGCGGCGCCCGACCAGGAATTCTGGGCGCTGTTTGCCACGTTGGTGGTGGCGCTCGTCGCGCCGCAGTTGTGGAACGCGGTCCGAGGTGGACTCGACCACTTGCACTACCGTGATCGCTACGACTATCGCCGGGCGCTTGTGGCCTTCGCGCGAGAGCTGAACAGCGACCTTGATCTGGACCGGCTCGCGCTCCGGCTCGTCACGCGCGTGTACGAGACCCTGGCGGTCGATCGCATCGCGCTCTATCTGCCCCCGGCCGGCGGTCCCGACGATCGGCTCGTGCCTGTGGCGGCCGCCGGTTTCGTCGAGCGGCCCGCACCGGTCCTCATGCGCGGCTCCGTCCTCGGGGCGCGTCTTACGTCTGGCCAGACGCTCGTCGTGGACGATCCCCTGCCGCATCGGCGCCTGGCGGGCGAGGACGCGGCCGAATGGCGGACGGCGGGTCTGTTCGTGTTCGTTCCGTGCGTGTCGAGCAACACGACGATTGCCGCGCTGGCGATCGGTCGAAAGGCCGAATCTGAGCCGATCAGCAGCGAGGACATGGCGCTCGTCGGCGCGGTGGCCGCTCAAGCGGCGACGGCGCTGGAAAACGCCCGCCTGTACGGACAGTTACGGGCGACCGCGGACGAGATCGATCAGCTGCGCCAATTCAGCGACAGCGTCGTGGAGTCACTGACGGACGGCCTCGTCGTCGTTGATCTTGACGATCGGGTGCTCCGCTGCAACCGGCGCGTCGAGGCGCTCGTCGGCCGATCCGGCGAGGCGGCGGTCGGCCGGCCGTTGTCGACGATCTTCAGCCCCTCGTTCGTCGACGCGCTTCAGGCGTCGCGCCGTGAATCACCCATGGGCGCCACGCTGTACCGGGTGCCAATCGCCAAGGGCGACGGCGCGTCCACCAGGGCGTTGCTCGCGAACGTCGGCATCGCGCCGTTCCAGACGGCCGATGGCCGTCAGGCGGGTTGGATCTTCGTGCTCGAGGACATCACCGACCGCGCGAATCTCGAAGAGCAGTTGCGCCTCTCGGAGAAGATGGCCGCCATCGGCCTGCTCGCGGCCGGCGTCGCGCATGAAGTCAACACGCCGCTCACGGGCATTTCCAGTTTCACGCAGATGCTGCTCGATCGCGCCGATCCTGGCGATCCGCGCACGCAGCTACTGGAGAAGATCGAGCGGCAGACGTTCCGTGCGGCGAAGATCGTGAACAGTCTGCTCAACCTGGCGCGCCCCACCGGCGCGGAGGCCGGGCCCGCGCCGGTCGACGTCAACGGCGTCATCGGGGACGTGCTCTCGCTCCTCGAACACCAGTTCCGCATGAGCCGCATCCAAGTGCGTCGGGAACTCGAGAACCCGGGCGTCGTCGTCAGCGGCGTGGAATACAAGCTGCAGCAGGTATTTCTGAACCTATTTCTCAACGGCCGGGACGCGATGCCGAAGGGCGGCTGGCTGTCCGTGACGACCAGCGTCGTGAACGGCCAGGCCGTGATCGAGGTGGGGGACACAGGCGTCGGCATTCCCGCCGAGCATCTCGCGCGCATCTACGATCCGTTTTTTACGACCAAGCCCGACGGTCGCGGCACCGGCCTTGGTCTCTCCGTGACCTACGGCATCGTGCAGGAGCATGCCGGAACGTTGACGTGTGCGAGCGATCTCGGACACGGGACGCGCTTCCGCATGACGTTGCCCCTGGCTGATCGGTCGACCGTGGAGGCCATGTAGATCATGGTGCTCATCCCCGTTTCGGTGCTCGTGATCGACGACGAGGAAATCATCCGCGAGGCCCTCGAGGCGCTGCTCACGGGCGAGGGGTATCGCGTGGCCACGGCGGCGACGGGCGCGCAGGGCCTCGAGCGCCTGTCGCACGGATCGTTCGACGCCGTGCTGCTCGACCTGATGCTGCCCGATCGGCTGGGTCTCGACGTGCTCGACGACATCCGGCGGCTGGACGATGAGCTGCCGGTCGTGATGATCACGGCGTTTGGCACCATCGAGAGCGCGGTCGCCGCCACGAAGCAAGGCGCGTTCTACTATTTCACCAAGCCGTTCAAGAACGACGACGTGCTCGTCGTCTTGCGGAACGCCATCGAGCGGCGGCAGCTCGTCAAGGAAAACCGGGAGCTGCGCAGCCGGCTCCGATCGGGATCGCACCGGCTCGACGCGATCATCGGCGGCAGTCCCAAAATGAAGGCGGTCTACGACCTGATCATGCGCGCCGCGCCCAGCCGGACGACGGTGCTCATCGAGGGGGAGAGCGGCACGGGGAAGGAGCTCGTCGCGCGCGCATTCCACGACCACTCGGCCCGATCGGACAAGGCCTTCATCACCGTCAATTCAGGCAGCCTGCCGCCGGACCTTCTCGAGTCGAATCTCTTCGGCCACGTGCGCGGGGCGTTCACGGGGGCGGTCTTTCCGAAGAAGGGCCTGTTCGAGCTCGCCGACAAAGGCACGATTTTCTTCGACGAGATCGGCAACATCCCGATTGAGACGCAGTCCAAGCTGCTGCGCGTGATTCAAGAACGCGAGTTCATGCGCCTCGGCGGCATCGAGAACATCAAAGTCGACGTCCGAATCATCGCGGCGACGAACGTGCAGCTGCGCACGATGATGGAGGCGGGCCGATTCCGCGAGGACCTGTTCTATCGACTGAATGTGATCAACATCCAGTTGCCGCCCCTGCGCGATCGAAAGGACGACATCCCGATCCTCGTGCAGCATTTCCTCGACCACTACGGTGAGGAGAGTCGAAAGCCCGATCTGATCTTGTCACCCGAGGCCATGGATCGTCTGCTGGCCTACAACTGGCCGGGCAACGTCCGAGAGCTCGAGAACGTGATCGAGCGCGCCGTTGTCCTGTCCGCGGAGCGCGCGATTGGGCCGGATTTGATTCCGGACCACGTCAGCGCCAACCCCACGTTCGACGTGCCGGACGTCGTGATTCCCGCCGAGGGCATCCAGTTCCGGGCGGTCATCATTGGCCACGAGCGGCGATACATCGAGGCCGCGCTCGAGGCGGCCGGCGGCGTCCAGAAGCGGGCGGCCGAGCTGCTGCACATCAAGCCCACGACGCTGAACGAGATGATCAAACGCTACGAGATTCGACCCCGCCGGCACAAGTCCCCGGCCGGGGCGCGACCGGATGAGGGCACCGACGAGGGCCTCGCCGAGCCGGTCGTGGAAAGCGACTGACCGCGGGGTTCGTCGTGACGACGTCGCAGGCCCAATCGCGAGCGAACCAGGTCGTCATGCTGCGCGTGGTCGCCTTGTTGGAGGCCATCAAGGGTCTCCTGGCCGTCGCCGTCGCATCCGGCCTCCTCCTGCTCACGCCGGACGACGTCCAGGACGTCGCCGAGCGCGTGGTCGACCACCTGCACGTCGATCCGGCGACTCACTATGCGAGTGTCCTTCTGAACTTCGCCGGCCGCGCCACACCCGAGTGGATGCGTCTGGTCGCTATCGGCGCGCTGGTGTATGCCGGGTTTCGGATTGCCGAGGCAATCGGGCTCTGGCGCGACAAGTCGTGGGCCGAGTGGCTCGGCGTGGTGACGGGCCTGATCTACGTGCCGTTCGAAGCCTACGCCTTCCTCCATCGTCCGCGCCCGGACCCGCTGGTCGCGCTCCTCGTGAACATCGGCATCGTGGTATTTCTGGGCGATCGGTTGCGTCGTCGCGGCAAGATGCGCGTCCTCGCGGAGGCTCTGCTGCGAAAGGCGTAGAGCGCCGTAGGGCGCCACCGTACGTTGCCGAGCCTGGCGGCTGGCGGGGCAGCCTCGCTCAGCGCCGATCGCGCGGGCGGCCGCGCGATCGGCCGTCGCGCCGGCCGTCGCGGCCGCGAGCGCGGCCGTCCCGCCCACCCGGGCGCTGGTCGCGCTGAGGCGGTCGGGCGTCTCGCGCGGGCGCCCGGCCATCCGGCGTTTGCGGCCGGGCCTCTTTCACGGGTGGGCGGATGTCTCGCACGGGTGTCTCGAGCCGGCTGAACAGGCGCTCGTACTTGTTGATGATGATGTTCCAGCGGTAGTTCCGGTCGACGTACGCCTTGCCGTTTCGGCCCATCGCTTCCCGCAGATTCCGATCGCGCATCAGCAACTTCAACGCCTCGACGAACTCCCACCGGTCCGAGTAGTACAAACCGGCGTGGCTCTGCCGGCAGTGATCGACCAGGACCTCGGCCCTGGCGTTGGCCAGGATCGGGGTACCGACGGCGAAGGCTTCGAGCGCTAGGAGCGACAGGCTCTCGTACGGCGACGGCACGACGACGACCGTGGCGGCTTCGAGCGCGTGGAGGCGCTCCTCGTCCGGCAGCATGCCGGCGAAGCGCACGCGGGGATCCTCGGGCAGGGGCATCAGCTTCGCGCCCATCAACGTGAGGGTGGCGTCGCCGCCTTCGCGCACGTACGTCTGGAAGTACTCCAGGAGTTCCTCGCAGCCCTTGCCGGGATCGATGCGACCGCCGTAGAGCACGAAAGGGTCGTGCATGCGATGCCGGCGGCGAAAGGCGTTCGCCGGGCCTTCGAGGTGCGGCGCCAATGGCTCGCGTGCGGTCGGTGCCAGGCCCGCGGCGTCGCCGTCCAAGATCTCGCCCTCGGGCAGGTCGACGCCGCAGCCCACGACGTCCTCGACCAGTCCGCGCAGGTGAAAGTGCGAGCTCACGAACCGCCGTTCGGCCTCGGTGTTCCAGATGAAGCCCGCGGGCGCGGCGAACACCTCCTCGTAGAGGCCCAGGCGGATGGCGGGTTCGTCGTGCGCCGTCGGCACGAGCAGGCTCTTGGCCGGGGCGACGCGGAGTCCGAGCACGGTCGGCGCGTAGAGGTAGGTGAAGAAGACCAGGATGTCGTAGTTCTGGTGGTGGCGTTCGAGGTACTCCTGGAGGGACGGCGACCACGGGCCCTGTTGTTTGAGCCACTCCATCTCGTCTTGCCGCGTGTGGGACGAATGAAAGATCCAATCGGAGTACTTGTTGAACGCCTCGATCTCGCGGGTCCGCGCGTTGGCGAAGCGCCGCACGGTGACGCCGCGGACCCGGTCCTGGCCCTCGGGGTATTCGTTGCGCCATGTGATGTACTCGCGGGCGCAGGTGGTCAGGACCTCGATCTGGTATTTGTCAGCGAGCCGCTCGGCAATCAGCCGGCAGAGGTACTCGGCTCCGCCGAGGATCTCCGTGCCGTACCGTTGAACGACGAAGGCAATTCTCATGCGAGGGCCTCGAGCAGGGCTTGGGCTTGTGGCACGAATCGATCGTAACTGAAGTCGGCGAGACGACGCCGTTGGCCGGCCAGCACGGCCGACCGCAGCGTCTCGTCATAGATCAGATCACACAGGAGCTCGGCCGCCTGCTCGAGGTCCTTGGGTGAGAAGCACACGCCGGCGCCGCCCAGCGTCTCTGGCACCGCGCAGCAGCCGAACGCGAGCACCGGCACCTCCATCGCCATGGATTCCACGAGCGGTACGCAAAAGCCCTCATGCTCGCTGAGCGAGACATATGCGTGGGCATGCCGGTAGTAGGTCGCCAGTTCGTCGGCCGGCACCGCGCCCGTGAACAGGAACCGTTCCGGCAACATGCGCAGCTCGCGCACGAGGCTCCGAATGGCCGCGCCGTACCGCGGCACCGCGTCGTCTCTGCCCACGAAGATGAACCGGTAGTCGGTGTCGACGTAGCGCTTGAACAGCTCGGCGAGCTTGATGTGATCTTCAATCTTCTTGTTCGGCGCGATCCGGCCGACGAACAGGATGTTGACGAGGTCGTCGTCCAACGCCCGCGCGATCGATTCGACCGGGGGCGCGTCGATCAGGCGGTCGGTGTCGACGAGAATCGGCATCACGCCGGTGTGACGAAAGCCGAGGACGTCGAGTTCCTCGCGGTTGTACGTCGAATCGCCCATCGCGAGGTCGGTGCGATCCGCCAGCGTCGCCAGTTCCCGCCGCGCCAGGATCGTCAAGCGCGCGATCTCCGGCGCGAACGGCGCGAAGAAATGGGCGGGCGTGATGTTGTGGTACTGGAGCACCCGCGCACCCGGCAGCGTCTTGAACGCGCCGCTCATCGCCGACGGCGTGACGAAGTGAAAGATCGTCACGTCACCCTGGCGCGCGCCAGGGTCGCTCCACGGCCGGATCTCGTCCTCGAGGCCCGGGTCGATCGTCAGGGAGTAGATCTCCGATTCGTGGCCGAGCGAGCGCACCAGGTCGCGAAACGCGCGGGTGTGGTCCCCAATCGCGTCGCCGCGATGCGCCGCCTCTGTCCATTGATTGACGATCACGGACGCGGACCGACGTCGCGATACTCGAGGTCGGCCGCACGGCCCGCCTGCGCCGGCGCGAACGGCAGGGCCTGGAAGGCCGCCGGCCGCCCTTCGCGGATGGTCTCGAGCTCACCGGCCAGGGCGTACTGCCGCCAGAAGTCGAACGTCACGGGCGCGGGCGGCCGGCGGGGCGAGGCCAGCGCCTGCTCGACGAACCCGACGGCGATCCGCGCGAAGTCCTTCGCGAGCAGGCGCTCGAGGGCCGCGTCCTGCGCGGCGAGGAGATGCTCGCGCGCCGATCGATCCGAGAGGATGGCTTGCATCAGCCGTGCGACCACGCGCGGGTCGCGGCTGTCGTAGAGCACGCCGCCGCTGTCCATCGTCGCGGGCACCGCCGTGGCGGCATAGGCGAGCACCGGCACGCCCGTGTAGAACGACTCGACGATGGGCACGCAAAACCCCTCGTGCTCGCTCGCGCAGAGGAAGAGATCCGCGACGTCGTACAGCGCCGCGAGCTCCGCGTCGGTGACCTGGCCCGTCAGGACCACGTCGCGGACGCCGAGCCGCGCGATCAGATGGTGCAGCTGCACGAGGTACCTTTCAAAGCCGCCGTACGAGCCCGCGATGATCAACCGGGCGCGAGGGTTGTAGAGCGTCTTGTAGGCGTGGAAAAAGCGAATCAGATCGTCGGGCCGCTTGTTCGGCACCAGCCGGCCGACGAACAGGATGTTCGTCCAGGCGTCGTCGTACTCCGCGGCGATGCGTCCATCCGGCTCGACGTTGAGATGATCGAAATCGGGGATGACGGGCAGCACGCCCGTCGGATCGAAGCCGACCGCCGCCAGTTCCTGTCGGTTGAACTCCGAGTCGCCGAGCGCGAGGTCCACACGCGCGCGATAGGCCGTCAGCTCGCGTCGCCCGTGAAAGCACTGACGCACGAGATAGTCGTGCACGCCCAGGAAGTACTCCGGCGGCGTGATGTTGTGGTAGACGAGGATCATCCGACACGGCAGGGCGAACATCGTTCGCGACGCGCGCGATCCGATCGAGAAGTGATGGATCACGAGATCGTCAGCCCCGACCACGCCGACCATATCCCGGTAGTCGATGGTCTCGTCCTCGAGCCTCGGATCCGCGGTCTCGACGATGATCGAGGACGCATAGCCGGCGGCGCGAAGCGCGCGGCGGATGCCCAACACTTCGTGGCCGATGGCGTCGCCGTACCCGAGCGTCGCAAGGACTTGGTGCACCGCGCCCACTAGTGCACCACCGGGCCGGCCTTGACCGCGTCGACGACGGCGGCGGCTGGCGGGCGATCGCGCTTGCGCCGGGCCATCCAGCCCGGGACCGGGTCGAGGGCCCCGGCCGCCGGCTCGCGTTTCAGGCGGTCGAACATCTCGAGATACTTTCGCTCGATGACCGGCCACGCATAGTGCCGGCGGAAGAACTCGCGCCCGTTCCGGCCGAACGGGCCGCCGATCGGCCCAGCGCCCTCCAAGGCGTAGAGTGCCTCCGCGAATTCTTCGAACGACTCGTAGTACAACCCGCCATTGCCGCGGATGACCTGTCCCCGCAGCACGTCGCACTGGCCGTTCGCCAGCACTGGCCGGCCAAGAGCCCAGGCTTCGAGCGCCACCATCGACAGGCTCTCGTACCGGGACGGCATGACCAGGACGTCGGACGCCGCGATCGCGTCGAACTTGTCTTCGTCCGACAGAAAGCCGGTATAACGGATCCGCGGATGGACCGGCACGTCGAGCACCCTCGACCCGACCAGCACGAGGTCGAGGCCGCGCGGGTTCATCGTCGCGTAGCGTCCGAAGTAGTCGAACAGCTCACGACAGCCCTTGTTCTCGTCGATCCGTCCGACGTAGATCGCGAACGGCCGCCTCACGTCGAACTTCTTTCGAAACCGCCCCGGCTGCGGCTGGTCGGGAATCTCGGAGCCGACCCCGACGACCACACCGGGTCCCGTGCGGCCGCTCACGGCTTCGATGAGCGCGCGCTCCTCGAATGAATTGAACATCAGCGCCCGGGCTCCGCGAAACACGGGACCGAAAATGGACACGCCCGCCGCCGGGTCGCGCTCCGCCGTGGGCACGAGCACGGCCTTGTCGGGCACCGCCCGGATGCCGTGCCACGAGTGGTAGTACCGGTAGCTGAAGAAGACGAAGAAATCGACCTCGGCCTCCGTCCGCGCGAGGTGCCGCACCAGGTCGGGGCTGGTTGGTCCCTCGCTGTCGAGCCAGGCCAGTTCGTCAGCCACCGAGTGCGGGCGCTCGAACACGAGGTGAGATCGCCGACCGAAGTCGTGCGGGTCGCGTGGCTTCGACACCGCAAACCGGCGCACGCGAACGCCGTTGATCCGCTCCTCGCCCGGCGGCCACTCGTTCTTCCACGTGATGTAGTCACGGGCGCACGTGGTGAGCACTTCCACCTGCGCGTGTTGCGCGAGGTGTTCGGCGATGTACCGTGCGTGAAGCTCCGCGCCGCCGTTGATGTCCGCGCCGTAGCGCTGAACGACGACCGCCAGCTTCACTGATGGGTGTCCTCCGGTTCGTCCCCGTCCCCCTCCGGCCCGTCGCCGCCATCAGCGTCGTCAGACATGGAAGCGTTGCGGCCGCCTGCCTGGGCCGGGTGGCCGTCGCCAGTCTGATTCGAGCCACCGACAGGACCTGGCGTTCCGCCGGGGCTCGACGCGAGGTTCTGGCCCGGCCGCCGGCGACGTCGACGCCGCCGGCGGCGCCGGTCGCGGGACTCGTCCGACCGGGGCTCTTGGGGGGCGAGGCCGCCGCCAGCCGGCGCGGAGGAGCCGACCACCGGACCGGCCGGTGCGCCCTGACTTTGGCTGTCCGGGGCGCGCGGGCCGTCCGCGTAGCGCACGCTCTCGGGGGGGCGTGGGCCCGGTTCGGGCATTCTCGGGCTCTCCGATCCGCGCCGCTGCACCATGCCCTCGAGCGAGCGTCCTCGCCGCTCGTCGAAATCGAGCCGACTCGACAGCGATTCGACGCGCATCTTCAGGTTCTGGACATCGATCCCGAGCCGCGTGATCTCGAGCACGAGGTTGTGGACCACCTCGTAGTAGAGGGGGTCCATTTCTTCGCGGGCGCGAAAGCGCTGATGGAACTCCGCGTTCACTTCCTTCTGCACGCGGAGCGCCGCGCTCAGCCGATCCGGGTTCATGAACAGCCGCAGGATCGGCGCCAGCGCGCGACGGACGCGCCGGAGCCAGGGACGCGGCGACTCGAAGAGCGTGTCGTCGGTGAACTCGTACGAGGGTGGTTCCGGGCTCGCGACCCGGGTCTTCCGAAACGCCTCGACGAGCGTCGATCGCACGCCACGCGAATCGAGAAACCTCTCGAGCTTGACGCTCGCGAGATGCTGCAATTCGGCTTCCGTGTAGTCCGCGCCGCGCTTCTCGCGGATGCGGGTCCGGATCTGCCCCATGATCTGCTCGACGTCCACCGAATCGGATCGGACGTGAAAATCGGCCATAACCCTTCCTGAGTTGTGCGGCGGTCGCCGTCCTGTCGCGTGCCGGATCCGTGATCCGGCGCGAGCGACTCAAGGACGAGCGCTGGTTTCCGCCGCGTGATGTCGCCGCTTGCGCCCGAATTCCGGCGCTTCCCTGAGGCACGTGGCGAGGATGCCGACCGACTTGCCAAGGGCCCGCACGCCCGTGCGTGTGGCCTGGCCGCCCTCGTCCGGAATCACCGGGTATCCCCGATCGTCGGGCTCGGCACGTTCCCAGTGGCGGAACAGCCGTCCCCACGCGCTCCCCAACACGTCTTGCATCCTGCCCTTCGCGAGCATGGGGTACCAGAAACTGTCGTGGTACAGGACACTCGCGATGTACGCCCATGGCGCCAGTCCGGTCTTCAACGACCACTCCACCGGTCGCTTGAGTGGCCCCCAATAGATCTTGTGCTGCATCCGCGAGGCGAACGTCATCTTCCGGTACGGGCCGGCAAAGTGCCAGTTCTCGTCCGCCGCCGACGCGTCGCCGACGATCTCGATGTCGCGCGGATCCCCGACACCCAGGCCCAGGTCGTGCGCGAGGCGAATGAACTTGATCGACATCGGATCGAAACCCATCAACTTGGCCGCGACCGCGTCGATCGCCACCTGATCGGCGCTCGCCAGGATGACGTTCTTCACATACGGCACCATGCAGCGCGGCCCCGGGCCGTCGCCGGCAAACGTGCCGTCCATCACCGCGAACACGCCGCGGTGAATCTTCTTCTGGATCATCAGGAGATCGACGAGCGTCTCGTGGATGACCGGATGCGTCCAGTGCCGGCGCTCGTTCAGCAGCCCGCCGAAGGCATTCTTCATCGCGCCAGTCATGGTCGTGAAGACGTGCGTCTTCACGGTCGGCAGATGAATGATGTTCTCGTGGAGGAACCGCCGCGGAATCATGAAGCCGTCCGGATAGACCTCGTTCAGGCACAGGAACTTCTTCGTGAGGTCCCCGACGGCGTCCCGCACGTTGATCCACGGCTCGCCCTCGTAGAGATGGACGTTGCGAAGGCCGTGCGCCTCGACGACGTTGATTTGCTTGTTCTCACGCTCGCCGAAGTGAGCGTCGATCACGACCGTCCGGTTGTGGCAGGCATGAATCAGCGACGGGTCATAGCCGTCCGCCTTCATCGCCCGGATGACCCCTTCGAGCTGCCAGGGCGTGGTCGAGCAGCCCGGATAGAAGAAGTGCCACGAGATGTTGACCTTGAGCGCCGTGTCCGCGTCGCGCGCGATGACGTCCTGGTAGCCGGCCAGGTTCATCAGCTCATGGTGGTCAGCCAGGACGGTGGCCGGGCTGGTCCGGAGGATCGCGACCCGCGAGCGGCCGGGCTTACCCATACAAAATCATAACCATGGCCGCGGCCCACAGGGCGACGCAGGCGAGGATCGGGCGATCGGTGACGAGGAGCTCCGACGGATTGCCGCCCTCCTCGCGCTGATGGATCAGGTACAGGTAGCGGAAAATGCCGTAGATCACGAACGGCACGGTGTAAATCAGCCGGTCCGTGCCGAAATGCTGCACGACGTCCGGGCTGATCGTGTAGAAAGCGTACGCGATCAGGGTGGACGCCGTGACGACGCCGATCATCTGATCCAGGAGATACGGGCTGTATTCGGCCAGGATCCGGCGGTGTCCCGTGGCGCGGTCAGCCATGGTCACCAGCTCCGCGCGGCGCTTGCTCAGCCCGATGAACAGCGCGAGGAGCAGCGTCATGAGCAGCAGCCAGTTACTGAACGGCACGTCGATGGCCACCGCACCGGCGACGGCACGCAGAACGAACCCACTCGCGAGCGTCAACACGTCGAGGATGACGAGGTGCTTGAGCCAGGCCGAGTAGGCTGACAGCAGCACCAGGTACAAGCCGCCGACGACGGCGAACGGGCGGCTGATGGCCAGCGCGCCTGCCATCGCCGCGACGCCAAGCACGGCGGCCGCGGTCCACGCCGCGCCGGGCGCCAATGCACCGGAGGCAATCGGCCGCCGGGCCTTCGTTGGGTGCAGCCGATCGGCGTTGCGATCGGAGAGGTCGTTGACCAGATACACGACGCTCGAGAGCCCGCAGAAGACCGCGAAGGCGCCGACCGAGGTCGTCAAGGCGCGGGGATCGAAGAGCCGCTGCGCGAAAATCACTCCGGCGAACACCAGCAGGTTCTTCGTCCACTGCTGTGGGCGAAGCGAAATGACCAGGTTCGTCACGAAGGCGCGGTGGCCGACAACGGCCACCGCCGCAGATGCCGGCACCGGGCTCGCCGAGGGCACCGAACGCGAAGGCATGATGACTGCGGGCCCGGCCCGCGACGTCGTTAGGAGAAGCCCTTCAACGCTTCCGGTTCGGTATCGAAGGTCTCGAACACCGTCAAGAGCTTGGTGATCATCAACAGGTCGGTGATGCGCTTGGTCAGGTTGACGAGCTTCAGCTGCCCGCCGCGGTTCTTGACCGTCGTGTAAGTGCGCACGATCTCGCCGAGACCGGCGCTGTCGATGTAGGGGACGTCGGCGAGGTTCAGCAGGATCCGCTTCTGATCCTTCTGGATGAGCTGGTTGATTCGGTCCCGTAGCGTCTCGTCGCCCTCTCCGAGCGTGATCTTTCCCTTAAGGTCCAGAATGACCACGTTACCGACGGCCCGTTCGTCGATGTGCATGCGTAACTCCTCGTCACCGCCACCCAACCGGCGGGAACCACGAGGGCGTAGACCGCCGCGCCATCACGCGCCCATCAGGTCGCAGCGAACGCCCGAAAAATGAGCCCTTAGTCTATGGGTACTGGGGTCGGTTCTCAAGAGGCGGTTCACCGGGCGAGGCGCGGCCCGCGGCAGCCGTGATGAGCCACAGGACCGCCGCGGGCGCGCCGACACGGTGGGTTATTCGCCTTCGCGACGCTGCTTCTTCCGCGAGCGCTTTCGGGCGAGCGCCTGTTTCGCGCGACGCTTATCCCCGGGCTTGAGGTAGAAGGAGTGTTTCTTGATGTCCTTGATGATGTCTTCCTGCTGCACTTTCCGCTTGAAGCGGCGAAGCGCGCTCTCAATGGACTCGCCTTCCTGAATCTTTACTTCTGCCAAGACCAAACACCCCCTTCCCGGTCGGATTTGCCGGTCTCGGCGGCCTCTTTCGGCGCCGGCCCAACAAGGTAGGTTAACACGTCGTAAGATCGCCAAGCCATGAAGGTCCTGGTGCTTGGTGGCGGCGGCCGTGAACACGCGCTCGTGTGGCGGCTCCATCACGATCCGGACGTAGATACCGTCATGGCCGCACCCGGCAACCCTGGGATGGCCTCTCTCGGCGCCTGTCTTCCGGTCGATTTGGCCGATCCCGAGGCGATGCTGGCCCTGGCCGAGCGCCAGCACGCGGACCTCACCGTGGTCGGCCCCGAAGGCCCCCTCGACCGTGGCGTCGTCGACGTCTTTCGCCATGCCGGCCATCCAATTGTCGGCCCGGCGCGGGCGGGATCGGCCCTCGAGTGCTCGAAGGCGTTTGCGAAGGCTTTCATGGCCCGTGCCGGCGTTCCGACGGCGCGCGCGATCATCTGCCACGACCTAGGACAAGCGCTGCACGCGGTCGCCGGCGCCGAGTTCGGCTTTCCGGTCGTCGTCAAAGCCGACGGCCTCGCGGCCGGCAAGGGCGTGGTCGTCGCTGACGATCGGGCAGCGGCCGAAACGGCCGTGCGCGCGGCGATGGAGGCGCGGCAGTTCGGCGCCGCCGGCGATACGCTCGTCATCGAAGAGTGTCTGACCGGTCCCGAAGTGTCGTTCTTTGTTCTGGCTGATGGCGGGCACGCGGTCGTCCTCGGCAGCGCCCAGGATCACAAGCGCCTGGGCGATGACGATCGAGGGCCGAACACCGGAGGCATGGGGGCGTTTGCCGCCAGCCCCCTCGTGACGCCCGGGCTCGAACACGAGGTCATGACGACGATTGTGCGCCCGGTGCTCCACCAGATGCAGGCGGACGGCGAGCCGTACCGTGGATTCCTCTACGTCAGCCTCATGTTGACGTCGAGCGGGCCGAAGGTCATCGAGTTCAACGTCCGCATGGGCGACCCGGAGGCGCAGGTCGTGATGCCGGTTCTCGACGGCGCGTTCGCGCGCGCGCTCCTGGCATCGGCCACAGGGCGTCTGGCCGGGATGCGCTTGAGCCTTTCAACGGTTCGAGCGGTTGGCGTGACGCTGGCCGCCGCCGGCTATCCAGGACCGGTGACCACGGGCCTGCCGATCCACGGCCTTGACGCCGCGTCCGCCCGGCCGAACACGCTCGTCTTTCATGCCGGCACGCGGCTGGCCGACGGGGGAGTCGTGACCGCTGGCGGCCGCGTGCTCACGGTCGTGGGTTGCGGGCCGACGTTCGACGACGCGAGGCAAGTCGCATACGATGCGGTGTCCGCCATACGGTTCGAGGGGATGCAGTTTCGGCGCGACATTGGCCGCAAGGCGAAGGACCCCACTCCCGCGTAGCCCGATATGCCGACCATGGCTCACATTGATGTGCTCATTCTGTTGGGGTCCGATTCGGATGCCCCGATCATGTCGGCGGCGGTGGACGCGCTGACGCACCTTGGCCTCGCCTGCGAGATGACCGTCGCGTCTGCGCATCGATCGCCGGCGCGGGTGTTGAAGCTCGTCGCCGAAGCTCCCGCGCGCGGCGTGAAGGTCTTCATCGCCGGCGCCGGCGCGGCCGCGCATCTGGCTGGCGTCATCGCGTCCCATACGACCTTGCCGGTGATTGGCGTGCCGATCGAGTCTTCGCCCCTCAAGGGGCTGGATGCGCTCCTCGCGACGGCGCAGATGCCGCCCGGCGTGCCAGTCGCGACGGTGGCGATCGGCAAGGCTGGCGCGACTAACGCGGGTGTGCTGGCCGCGCAGATGATCGCGCTCGGCGACCCGGCGCTCGCCGAGCGCCTCCAGAACTACAAGGCCGAACTCGAAGCCAAGGTCGAAGCCGCGGCCAAGCGGCTGCAGCAGGAACAGGCGAAGACGAAGGTGAACTGACGATCGTCGGAGCCAGGCGGGTCCTGCCGCCGAACAGCCCCACCCGGTGCTCGCCGGCAAGCCGCTGGTCACGGGTGTCGGCTCCGCGCCGGGCGGGGCGGCCCCGTTCGGCGTCACCCGCCTGGACGAGTTCTGAAACGCGTTCTTACAGCTGATCCGCGAGCGTCTGGCCGCTCGATCGCGTCGTGCCTTCGACGATGAGCTGGCCGCAGGCGGCGCGGATGTCGCGGCCGCGGCTGCGTCGGACCGAGACCCGCAGTCCGCGATCCGCGAGGATTCGGGCGAACGCGTTCACGCGCTCATCGGAGGGCCGCTTGAAGCCGATGGCTGGCGCCTCGTTCAAGGGCAGCAGGTTCACTTTGGCCTTGATGGGGTTGAGCAGGGCCACGAGGCGCCGCGCGTCGGCCGGGGCGTCGTTCACGCCGTCGAGCAGCACATACTCGAAGGTGATCCGGCGTCGCTTGGCGACGGGGAAGCGTTTGCACGCGTCGATCAGGTCCGCGAGCGAGTACTTGCGATTGATGGGCACGATCCCCGTCCGCTGATCCTCGGTCGTCGCGTGGAGCGAGATCGCCAGGTTCGGCATGACGGGCTCGGTCGCGAGCCGCTCGAGGGCCGGGACCAGTCCGACGGTCGACAACGTCACGCGCTGTGGGTGAACACCGAGTCCCTCGTCGTCGGCCAGAATCCGCAACGCTTTCATCGTCGCGTCGTAGTTGTGCAGGGGCTCGCCCATGCCCATGAGCACGACGTTGAAGGGCGACCCGACGAGGCCCGTTTCGTGCGCCAGCGCGCGGACCTGGCCGGCGATTTCGCCTGCCGAGAGGTGTCGTACGAGTCCCATCTTGCCGGTGAGGCAGAACGCGCACGCCATGGCGCAGCCGACTTGCGTCGAGATGCAGAAGGTTTCAGCCGGCGTGTCGGGGATATAGACCGACTCGATGTGCCGTCCGTCGGCGAGCCGCAGGAGGAACTTGGTCGTACCATCGACCGAGGTCTGGCGCGATTCGACGTGCGGGGCGTCGGCTGAAAAGTGAGCGGCGAGGCGCGCCCGGAGATCACGACCGAGGTTGGTCATGCTCTCGAAATCGCTCGTCCCGTGGCGCCACAGCCAGCGAAAGACCTGCCGGCCATGAAACGCCTTGGCCCCTAGCTCTGCCATCTCGCGTTCGAGGTCAGGACGCTCGAAGTCCAGGGGGACGGGTCTCTTTTCCACAGGTTTGGCCAGATCGGAGCCAGGTCTCCCACGCGCCGGTGGAAAATCGACCCGACACCATGGTATCATTTATCGACTCGGCGGATTCAGCTAAAGTCAAGCCAGTGAACAACTTAGCGTACATCTCGACCTCGCACGTGTCCGAGTTGGCCGTGGGTGTTTTCTCATGGTGACTTCCGAGACTTTCCCGTCGGGGCTTCGCCTCGTGACGGAGGCGATGCCACACGTTCGATCGGTCACGATCGGCGTGTGGCTCACGCGGGGGTCGCGCCATGAGTCCGACGCCGAGAGCGGCGTGGCCCATTTCATCGAGCACATGCTGTTCAAGGGCACCGCGACGAGATCCGCGCAGCAGATCGCGCAGGCCATCGACTCGATCGGGGGTCAGCTCGACGCCTTCACGGCGAAAGAGTACGCCAGCTACTTCATCAAGGTGCTCGACGAGCATCTGCCGGTCGCGATCGACCTGCTGAGCGACATGATCCTGCACCCGGCGCTCGCACCCGAGGACGTGACGAAGGAGCAGAGCGTCATCCTCGAAGAGATCAAAATGGTCGAGGATGCGCCGGACGATCTCGTCCACGAGTTGTTCGCGCAACAATTTTGGTCGCGTCATCCGCTCGGTCGCCCGATTCTCGGCACGGCGGAAACCGTTTCGTCATTCTCGTCTGCGGGTCTGCGCCGGTATTTCGAACGCACCTACGCGGCGTCGCACCTCATCGTCGCGGCCGCGGGTCATCTGGAACATGCGCAGCTGCGTTCGATGGTCGAACACGCGCTCGCCGGACTGCCGATCCGGCCAGCGAGTGCCCTGACCGCGCCGCCCGTTGTCACGCCCGGCGTGGTCTCGCGGCACAAGGACATCGAGCAGAGCCACATCTGCCTTGGCACCCACGCCTATCCGTACACGCACGCGGATCGCCATGTGCTCTACGTGCTCAACACGATTCTGGGCGGATCGATGAGCTCGCGGCTGTTTCAGCACATCCGAGAAGACCGCGGCCTGGCCTATGCCGTCTTCAGCAACCTCACCACCTACAGTGACGCCGGTATGCTCACGGTGTACGCCGGCTGCGCGAGCGACAAGGTCAACGAAGTCGTCGACCTGACGCTCGTCGAACTCGGCGACGTGAGCCGCGCCGACGTGCCGGCGGACGAATTGCGCCGGGCGAAGGATCATCTGAAGGGCAGCCTGATGCTCGGCCTCGAGAGCACCTCGAGCCGGATGTCGCACCTGGCCCGGCAGGAGATTTACTTCGGCCGGCAGTTCACGTTGGACGAGACGCTCGCTGCGATCGAGGCGGTGACGGCCGACGATGTCCGACGCGTCGCCTGCGACCTGTTCCTGGGGGGCGACCTCGTGGCGACGGTCGTGGGGCCCAAGCACGGCGAGTCGCCCGTCGAAGGGCGACTGAAGGTCTGAGGCATGATCCCGCGCTACACGCATCCGGAGATGGGCGCCATTTGGAGCGACGCGCGCCGCTACGAGACGTGGCTGGAGGTCGAGCTGGCCGCAACGGACGCGCTCGCCGACGCCGGGCTCGTGCCGCGCGAGGACGCGCGGGAGCTGCGCGCCCGGGCCGCGGTCGACATCAGCCGGATCGAGGCTATCGAGCAGACCACGCAACATGACGTCATCGCCTTCACGACGGCGGTGGCCGAGCGGGTCGGCCCGGCGGCGCGGTGGCTGCACTTCGGCCTGACGTCGTCGGATGTGCTCGATACGGCGCTCGCCCTCCAGATGCGCGCGGCCTGCGATCTCATCCTGCAGGATCTCGATGCGCTGGCCGCGGCGGTGAGGCGGCGGGCCGAAGAGCATAAGTACACGCCGATGATCGGCCGCACGCATGGCGTGCACGCCGAGCCCATGACGTTCGGCGTGAAGCTGGCGCTCTGGGCGTCGGAGCTGTCGCGCGACCGATCGCGGCTCGTGCGCGCGCGCGACACCATCTCCGTCGGCAAGCTGTCCGGTGCCGTCGGGATGTTCGCGCATCTCGATCCGTCGGTCGAGACGGCCGTCTGCCGGAGGCTCGGTCTCGTGCCGGCGCCCGTGGCGTCGCAAGTGATCCAGCGCGACCGCCACGCCGAGCTCCTCACGACGATCGCGATTCTCGGAGCCTCGCTCGAGACGTTTGCGCTCGAGGTTCGCGGCTTGCAGAAGACGGAAATCGGGGAAGTCGAGGAGCCGTTTGGCCGCGGGCAGAAGGGTTCGTCCGCGATGCCGCACAAGCGCAACCCGATCGGCAGCGAGCAAATCACGGGCCTCGCCCGGCTGCTGCGCGGGAACGCGATGGCCGCGCTCGAGGACGTGGCGCTGTGGCACGAGCGGGACATTTCGCACTCGTCCGTCGAGCGCGTGATCCTGCCCGACAGCTTCATCGCGCTCGATCACATGCTGCGCCGTTTCACGAAGATCGTGAGCGGCCTGGTCGTCTCTCCAGAGCGGATGCTCGAGAACCTGCAGCGGTCGCGCGGGGTCGTCTTTTCGGGCGCGGTCCTGCTCGAGCTGGCCCGGCGCGCGGTGTCCCGCGAGCAGGCCTACGAATGGGTCCAGCGGAACGCCATGCGGTCGTTCGCGGAGCAGCGCGACTTCAAGGAGCTGATCGTCGCCGATCCGGACATCGCCCGGACGTTGCCGCGCGCGACGCTCGACGAAGCGTTCGATCTGGCCGCGCAGCTGCGGCACGCGGACACGATTTTCGCGCGCGTCTTCCCGACGTGAGGGGCGCGCGCGTCAGGGGGATCCGGTGAAAGCCAGAGTGTTCGTGACATTGAAGCCGTCCGTGTTCGACCCGCAAGGACAGACGATCGCCGAGGCCCTGCACTCGCTCGGCTACGGCGACGTCGGCGATGTCCGTCAGGGCAAGTATTTCGAGTTGGACCTCAAGGTCACCTCGACGGGAGCCGCGCAGAAGCTGGCGGAGGACGTCGCCAACCGCGTCCTCGCGAACCCCGTCATCGAGAGCTTCCGCGTGGAGGTCGCATGACGTTTGCGGTCGTCGTGTTTCCGGGATCGAATTCCGACCACGACGCGCACTATGCCGTCGAGCACGTCCTCGGCCAGCCCGCGCGATTCGTCTGGCACAAAGAGACGTCGCTCGGCAGCGCGGACGTGGTCATTCTGCCCGGCGGGTTCTCGCACGGCGACTATCTCCGCACGGGCGCGATCGCGCGTTTTTCTCCGATCATGGCGTCGGTTCGCGCGTTTGCCGACGCGGGCGGTCCCGTGCTCGGCATCTGCAACGGCTTCCAGATCCTGCTCGAATGCGGGATGCTGCCCGGCGCGATGCTGCGCAATCGCGACGTCCGGTTCCACTGTGGCTTCCTCGGCGTGCGCGTCGAACGGACCGACACGCCGTTCACGAACCGGTGCCGCGTCGGGCAGGTGCTGCGCCTGCCGATCGCCCACGGCGAGGGCAACTACTACGCGCCGCCGGACGCGCTCGGCGCGCTCGAGGCCGGCGGCCAGGTGATCTTTCGCTACGTCGACGATCGGGGCGAGGCGACGGAGGCGGCGAATCCGAATGGGTCGGTCCATGGCATCGCGGGCATTTCCAATGCCAAGAAGAACATCGTCGGCCTCATGCCGCATCCCGAACGCGCGTGCGAATCGTGCCTCGGCGGCGCCGATGGTTTGATCGTCCTAGAGTCGGTGGTGCACGCGCTTCACGAGCGCGGCACCTTGCAGCGCGTCTGACGCGCGCTCGCGGTGACGAAGAGCCCATGACACACGACGCGGCCGTTCTCGAACGACATGGCCTGACGCCCGATGAGTACGCGCGCATCGTGGAGCTCGTCGGCCGCGAGCCGAACCTCACCGAGCTCGGCCTGTTCTCAGTGATGTGGTCCGAGCACTGCAGCTACAAGAGTTCGCGCGTCCATCTCAAGACGCTACCGACCGAAGGCCCACGCGTCGTCCAGGGGCCCGGCGAGAACGCGGGCGCGGTTGACATCGGCGACGGGCTCGTCGCCGTCTTCAAGATCGAATCGCACAACCACCCGTCCTTCATCGAGCCGTATCAGGGCGCGGCGACCGGTGTCGGCGGCATCATTCGCGACATCTTCACGATGGGCGCCCGCCCGATCGCCCTCCTCGACGCCCTCCGGTTCGGGACGATGGACGACGCGACGAGCCGGCGCGTGCTGAAGGGCGTCGTCGCCGGGATCGGCGGCTATGGCAACAGCATCGGGATTCCGACCGTCGGCGGCGAGGTCATGTTCGACGAGTCGTATCGCGGGAACCCACTCGTCAACGTCTTTTGCCTGGGCATCGCCAGGCGCAGCGAGATCGTGAAGGGCCACGCGAGCGGCGTCGGGAATCCCGTGTACTACGTGGGCGCCAAGACGGGTCGCGACGGTATCCACGGCGCGACGATGGCCTCGGCGGCGTTCGACGAGTCCTCGGCCGAGAAGCGGCCCGCCGTGCAAGTCGGCGACCCCTTCATGGAGAAGCTGCTGCTCGAGGCGTGCCTCGAGGTCATGCGCGGCGAGGCGGTGGTGGGCGTGCAGGACATGGGCGCCGCGGGGCTGACCTGCGCCACCTCGGAGACCGGGTCCCGCGGCTCGGTCGGCGTCGAGATCGATGTCGCGCTCGTGCCGCAGCGCGAGACGGGTATGACGCCGTACGAGATCATGCTCTCCGAGTCGCAGGAACGCATGCTGCTCATCGTCAAACGCGGGCGCGAGGCGGACGTCGAGCGCGTGTTCGAGAAGTGGGATCTACACGCTGTCCGGATCGGCGAAGTGACGAGCGATAACCGCCTGCGCGTCATGCAGAACGGCGTGATCGTCGCCGACGTGCCGAACCGCGCGCTCACGGAGGAGGCCCCCGTGTATCACCGGCCGTACCGGGAGCCGGACGGCCGCGCCGAGCTCCAGCGTGTGCCTCTCGACGCCGTCGCCGCCTCGCCCAGACCGACCGACGCGTTCCTCGACCTGCTCTCCGCGCCGACGATTGCGAGCAAGCGCTGGATTTACCGGCAATACGACCACGTGGTGCAGACGAACACGGTCGCGCTGAACGGCCTGAGCGCCGCGGTGGTGCGCGTCAAAGGCACGTCGCGCGCGTTGGCGATGTCGGTGGATGGCAACGGACGCTACTGCGCGCTCGATCCGCGGCAAGGCGCGAAGCTCGCGGTCGCCGAGGCGGCGCGCAACGTCGCGTGCGCCGGCGGCCTCCCCATCGGCGCGACCAATTGCCTCAACTTCGGCAACCCTGAGCGGCCCGACATCATGTGGCAGTTTGCCGAGGCCGTCGCCGGCATCGGCGCGGCATGCCGCGCGCTCGACACGCCCATTACCGGCGGCAACGTGAGCTTCTACAACGAGACGGAAGGGCGAGCCGTGTTGCCGACCCCCATCATCGGCGTCGTCGGTCTTCTCGAGGACGCGTCGTACGTGCGGACGCGACTGTTTTCCGACGCGGGCTTGGACATCGTCCTCGTCGGCGAGGGGCGCGGCGAGCTGGGCGGCAGCGAGTACCTCAAGACGATTCACGGCCTCGTCCGCGGCCGGGCGCCCGTCCTCGACCTGGCGCGCGAGCGCGCGCTGCACCGGCTCCTCGTCGACTGGGCGTCGCGCGGCCTCATTCGATCGGCGCACGACTGCGCGGAAGGCGGGTTGGCGGTCACGCTGGCGGAGTGCTGCTTCGATACGGGCGGCGTCGGCGCGGACGTCTCGATCGGCCGGGCGCCGAGTGACGGCGGCGTGCCGGGCCTGGCGTCGACGCTCTTCGGCGAGTCCGCCACGTGCGTGCTGGTCAGCGCCGTGCCCGCCGACGCACCGGCGGTGCTTCGTGAGGCGCATCTGGCGGGGTTGCCGGCCGCCCGGATCGGCCGCACCGGCGGGTCGGCCCTCCGGATCGCCATCGACGGCGAGATCGCGATCGATTGCAGCGTGGGCGAAGCAGAGGCACGATGGAGTGGAGCGTTGGCCAAGTGGCTGGACGGCCGGGCGGCCTGACACCGTCCCGCGGCTGAACGGGGGATATGGACAAGTTTCGCGAGGAATGCGGCCTGTTCGGCATTTTCCGCCATCCGGAGGCGGCCAACCTGACGTACCTCGGCCTCTATGCGCTCCAGCATCGCGGCCAGGAAAGCGCCGGCATCGCCTCGTCGGATTATGAACAGGTCCGCGTGTCGCGCGCCATGGGTTACGTGGCCGATGCGTTCAGCGGCGACGTGCTCGCGAAGTTGCCGGGTCCGGTGGCGGTCGGCCACGTCCGCTACTCGACAGCCGGCGAAAGCAAGCTCTCGAATGCGCAGCCGCTGCTGATCGACTGCGTCCATGGGCAGATCGCGATCTGCCACAACGGCAACCTCGTCAACGCCGGCGAACTGCGCGAGGAGCTCGGCGCGCAAGGATCGATCTTTCAGTCGAGCACCGACACCGAAGTTGTCCTGCACCTCTACGCCCGCTCGAGAGCGGCGACCGTTGAAGACGCGATCGTCGAATCGGTCCTGCAGATCCAGGGCGCATTTTCGTTTCTGCTGTTGACGAAAGATCGTCTGATCGCCGTCCGCGACCCGCACGGGTTCCGGCCGCTCGCGCTCGGCCGCCTCGACGATGCGTACGTCGTCTGCTCGGAAACGTGCGCGATGGACCTGATTGGCGCGACCTACGTGCGCGATGTCGAGCCCGGGGAAATACTCGTCATCAGCGCCGACGGGATGCGGTCAATCAAACCGTTTGCGCCCGCGCCGCTTGCGC